>Ga0209382_10008940_pt1 | contig 12572 bp, 14 predicted proteins | sample SoiMetdeltSBSDD5_FD_187599 | JGI IMG/M metagenome (GOLD analysis project Ga0209382, IMG submission 187599) | Bulk soil microbial communities from a Populus tree surrounding site in Tennessee, USA - Soil MetaG P. deltoides SBSDD5 (SPAdes) (version 2) | ecosystem: Environmental > Terrestrial >... | reverse complement strand
CGCGATAGCCGAGGGCCTCGGCATCCCGATCAACGCGCTGCGCATCCGCGCGTTCCGCGTGCGCAGCGGGCTCATGGCCTGCATCGACGATTGCACGCGCCGGCCGCGAAATGAATCGGCGCCGGCAGCATAGGGAGTAGGGGGCTCCCGCCATGACCGCCCAGGACGATCGCCAGGACGAGAGGATCCGCTACCTGCTGGGCGACGTGTCCGAAGAGGACGCCCAGCGGCTCGAGGCCGAGTATCTCGAAGAGGACGGGGCCTTCGATGCCCTGCTCGCCGCCGAGGACGAGCTCTTCTTCGATTACGCCCGCGGCGGGCTTTCGGATGGCGAGCGGCGGAAGTTCGAAGCGCGCTTCCTGCAGGACGACGAGGGGCGGCGGCGATTGGCCCGCACGCGCGTGGTATCGAATGCGCTGCGTCCGCGTTCCGTCGTCCGCCGCCCTTCGCTGTGGATCGGGCTGGCGGCGGCGGCACTGCTGGTCCTGGCGTTCTGGTCGATCGTGAGCCGCGGGCCGGTCGAGGACCCCGATCGATCGATTGCCGGCGTGACGCCCGTGCCGCCGCGCGCCAACCCCGTCGTCGTGCTGACTCCCGGAGCCGAGGCGCGTGTCTATGTCCCCGCGGACGCGCCCACTCTGACCCTCGAGATCACGCTACCCGAGGCGCGGCCCGACGCGCCGTGGCAGCTCGTGCTGAGCACCGCCGACGGGGCCTCCGTGTGGCGCAGCGAGAATCCCATTCGCTCCGCCGTGCGTACCCTGAAAGTTGAAATCCCCGCGCGAGGGCTGGCCGAAGACGAGTACGCCCTGGTCCTCTCGGACGGCGGTGGTGCCCCCGCGGTATACGGCTTCGTCCTTCTAAGAGACTGAGCCGTAAGGGCTGAAATGATTCGCTGGGCCCGTCATGGGGGAGTGAGGCGGTTGATCGGCACAACTTTAAAGGAGGTCCTCGTGAAGCGTTCGGGTGCCCGCGTTGCGATGACGATTGCCCTGGTCGCGTCCCTTTCCGCCACGCCCGAGGCGTGGGCCATTTCCAAGATCGGTCCCAACGGCGTCGTCACCCTGCAAGACACCGGCGGCGCGCCGCTGCAGCAGCAGACGGTGACGATCGTGTTCAACGATCAGAAGCAGACCACGAAGACGGACGACGACGGCCGCATCTCGTTCCTCTTGATCCCCAGCGGCGGCACCACGCCGAAAGACAGCGGCGGCCGGGTGGTCCTCATCGGCGACGGCCCCGGCCTCATCATCTATGGCGGCGGCGGCAACGACAGCTTTACGGTGAGCGGGGGCCGGATGACTCTCACCGGAGGCCATCAAGCGAAGGAGGGCTTCCAGATCGGACCGCGGGAGGTGGCGATCGGCGGCGGCGGGCTGCTCGTTCTCACCGGCGGCCTGATCGCTCTCAGCGGCGGAGACGGCAACGACACGATCACGCCCGGCAACGTCGGCGGCGGGAGCTCCGGACCGACGTTCACCGGCACCCGCACCTGCGGCGCCCAGGTCCAGCAGGGAGGCAACCCCTCCGGCCATCCGATCACGATCCCGGCCCAGGTGCGCATCACGGTGACGCAGCAGGGCCAGCTCCTCACCGTCACGTCGAGCGAGCCGAACTTCGTCACCGTATCGGGGCCGGTGGACAACAACACGCTGGCGTTCAACGGCACCGGCAACGGCGCCTACGCGGGTTTCCCGACGCTGTTCACGATGGTGCTGAACTTCTCGAACAACGGCCAGTCGGCCTCCGGCGTCTATTCGGCGGGCACGGACGGCCGTCTGCCCGGCGGCGGCGCCATTCGCTTCGCGTTCACCTGCGTCACTCCGTAAGCGCATTCCGAGATCCCGAGGGAGAGCCATGCGCACCACGATTCGGCGGGCCCTGATCCTGGTCCTCACCACCGTCCTGTCGGTCGGCGCCGACACCCTGGCGCCGCCGACAGGCGGCAGCATCCGGCCCATCCCCGGCGACAACAAGGACCTCAACGGCATCAAGGACACCGCCGAGTCGTACCAGACTCTAGCCGCCGCCTGCCAGGCGAAGAAGTGTCCGGACCTCGACTGCGGGCGGGCGCTGGCCGCGATGCAGGCGCTCGCCGATCTCGAGGCGAACCTCGAGGCCATGATCCCCAACCTGCAGATGGCCAACGACGACGCCATGGCGCACTTCAAGTCGCTCGCCGAGCAAGGCATCCTCAACTCCGACCAGATGGCGCGGACGATCTGGGCCATCGGCGTCCACAAGTACCTGCACGACCTCGGCAGCACCCTGCTCGATGTCGCGAGCGTGGCCGCCACCATCAACGATTTCGTGACCGAGCCCGACAAGATCAAGGACCCGAGGGAGTTCATCAACAAGGTGGACGCCCTCTACGAAGGCCTCAAGGACCTGGAGAGCGCGGCCAACACGCTCTCCAGCAGCCTGGCCGGCAAGAAGATCGAAGGGCCGCTCGGAAACCTCACGCCCAGGGCGTTCGGCCTCGAGCCCGACCTCCTGAACGATCACAAGAGCACGCTGTCGGACGCGCTCAGCATCGCCCGCGAGTTGCAGGAATCCGGCAATCTGAAAGACGCCCTCAAAAAGCCCGCGGGACCGCTCGCCGCGGTTGGGCAGATCGCCGGCCGCTACGCCAAGCGCTACTCGGCCGGCGTTCTCGCCGAGCGCGAGAAGGCGCTCGAGGAGCTGACGCGGGATCTGAACGCGAGCGACCGGACGCAGGCGTCCTCGTACGTACAGCTCCGGCAGATCAGCGACCGCCGCTTCGCGGCGGAGGACGCGCTGGCGGCCGTGAAGGCGGCGCGGCAGGCGATGAACGGCTGTCTCGCCAAGGCCGGCTGCGTGGGGACGATCACGCGCCCGGTGATCCCCAGCTTCTCGTCGAGCGGCGCCGGCATCACGAAGGCCAACTACGGCAAGGCCCTCGACCACTTCAACAGCGTGCTTCCGACGCTGGCCGCGCGCCTGCAGCCGCAGCCGATGCTGTACGACAAGGTCCCGTGCGACCCGCCGACGGAATCCGGCATTCCCGGATTCCCGGGCACGCCGCTGCGGCCCGGCGACTGGACGGGCCTCGACTTCGACGGCGGCGAGTGGTGTACGTTCGGCGGCGGCTCGATACCGCTGATTCCCGGAGGACCGGGCGGCGGGCCGATCTGGGGGACGCCGATGGGCCCGTCGTTCCCGTGGAGCGATCCGATGATCCCCGGCGGTCCCGGCGGCGGTCCGGCGATTCCCGGCGGTCCGCAGATCCCGACGACGCCTGGCGCGCCGGGCGGACCGATATCGCCGGGATTCCCTCAGATCCCCTGGACGCCCTCGGGTCCCGGTGGTGCACCGCCGATCGGCGGTCCGATCGTCGGCAGCACGCCCTCGACACCCTCGACGGCCTCGAAGCCGACGCCGACGCCCACGCCGACTGTCGCGCCGACATCCACGCCGTCCTCCGTTCAGCCGCCGCAGTTCACGTTCGTGGTGAAGGCGAAGCAGACGGTGCTGCAGGGCGGAGTGCCGACGGCGGTGGCGATGCCCGGCGCGCAGCTCCAGCTCAACCTCTTCCCCGACCCGCCGCTGCCGGGCGCCGGCCAGGCGCGTGACGAATCGACGGGTGCCGACAAGCCGCCGGCGAAGGTCACCACGGGCCCGAACGGCGAGGCCACGATCGACATGGGGCTCACGCTGTATCCCGACGGCACCATGGACATCAAGAACGACTGGTACTCGAGGGATCGGCTCGGCAACCTCGAGATCAATACCACCCCGATGAGCGGGTCGATCCTCGGCTTCCAGCCGGGCGTCGCGAACCCGCTCCAGGGCGTGAGCCCGCAGCTCATGCCCTTCCTCGATCGCACGTTCATGCTCGATGGCTCCGCCGTCGGCGTCTTCCGCTACCCGCAGTACGACGCGACGCGCATCGAGAGCCTGCTCGGCCAGGTGCCCAACGTGCAGTACATGGAGCCGAACTTCTGCCGCGAGATCCAGGGGCTGCCCTCCGATCCGTACTTCACGTCGCGCTCGTCCTGGAAGCAGCCGTACGACGATCAGTGGGCGATCAAACGCGTCGGCTTCACCGACCAGCCGGGATCGGCGTTCGAGCTGGCGGCGGGTGCGAAGCCGGTGGTGGTGGCGGTCATCGACACCGGCCTCGACTGGAACCACGAGGACATCCCGTGGGACGCCCTGTGGACGAACCCCAAGGAGAAGCCGGGCAACGGCGTCGACGACGACAAGAACGGGTTCGTCGACGACGTCATCGGCTGGGACTTCTGGCGCAACACGAACAAGCCCTGGGACCGCAACGGCCACGGCACTCTCGTGAGCGGCATCATCGCCGCCCGCAGCGGCAACGGCCGCGGCATCACCGGCGTGAACCCGCAGGCGCGCATCATGGTGGTGAAGGCGCTCAACAGCTTCGGCCACACCCGCGCCTCCTTCGTGGCGCAGTCGATCCTGTACGCGGTCGACAACGGCGCGCAGGTCGTCAACATCAGCGTCGGCGGCAAGAAACGCACGCGCACCGAACAGCGCGCCGTCGAGTACGCGCACCGCAAGGGGGCCGTCATCGTCGTGGCCTCGGGCAACGAGGGCGTGTCGGTGGAGGACTTCGGCCCCGGCGGCGTGCCCCAGGTCATCACGGTGGCGGCCACCGGCGTCGACGACAAACGGGCGGCGTATTCGAACTGGGGCCCGCACGTCGACATGGCGGCGCCGGGCAACGACGTCCTCGGGCCGCGAGCGCGATACACGGACCTGATGGCGGGGATTCCCGGCGTGACATACAAGCCGGGCGACGCCTTCGTCGGCACCGATCGACGCTACACGCGCGCGAGCGGCACTTCGTTCGCGGCGCCGATCGTGAGCGGAGTGGCGTCGCTGCTCGTCGGCAAGGGCAAGCCGGTGACGAACGAGCAGGTCAAACAGGTGCTGCTCGCCACCGCGCGCGACGTCGATGTGCCCGGTGTCGATCAGTTCACCGGCCACGGCCTGCTGGACGCGGTGGCCGCCCTCCGCGCGTCCGCGGACTTCTCCATCGACGCCGCCATCACCGGTGTGGCCGTCACGTCCAAGGGCGGCAAGCCGTTCGTCCAGGTCACCGGCACCGCCGCCGCCGATCAGTGGAAGACGGCCTGGATCGAGATCGGCGCCGGCGAGAGCCCCACCCAATGGAAGAAAGTGTCTCGCGACCTGACGCAGCCGGTCTGCGGCGCCGTCCTCGACGAGCTCGACGCCGAGAACTTCCGCACCGCCAAGAAGTGGACCCTGCGCCTGGTGGTGGAACACAAGAACGGCCAGCGCCGCGAGGCCCGCTTCGTGTTGTCGCTCGGTTAGACGACGGGGTCAGGTCTGTCGTTTGGCTTATAGCCCTGACGCATCCTGTGCGAGTATCTCGGTGCACAGCCATGAAGCACCTGCTCCTCGTGGGACTCGGCGGCGGTCTCGGCGCGATCGCGCGCTACAAGCTCGGCGGGTGGGTGTTGCACCAGACGATGAGCTGGCGATTCCCGGCCGGGACGTTCGCCGTGAACGTGCTCGGCTGTCTCGTGGCCGGCGTGCTCGCGGCCTACGTCGAGCGGCGTGACCTGCTTGGCCCGGAGACGCGGCTGCTGCTCTTCACCGGCGTCCTCGGCGGCTTCACGACGTTCTCGGCCTTCGGCCTCGAGACGGCGTACCTGTTGCGGCGCGGCGAGACGGGTGTCGCCGCCGCCTACGTCGTCAGCAGCGTGGCCGTCGGCATCACCGCGCTGCTGCTCGCGATGAAGGTGGTCCCGCCGTCGCGCTGACTATTCCGCGTCGAAGTGCGGGTCGGCGTAGGACTCGAGGTAGCCGCAGCCCGAGCAGCGGAACGTGCCGATGGGGAGGACTCCCTCCGGCAGCTTGGTCCCCATCCAGAATGACTTTTGCGGTTGGCCCGGTGCCCAGCGGCTGATGCGACGCCGTCCCTCTTCGAAATCGAGGATGAAGCCCTGCTCCATCCGGCCGCCGCACTTGCCGCATTGCGTTCGATCCGTCATCCGCAGGCCCTCCCTCAGGAGGGTAGTGTACGCGCGAGGCCGGCTTCGAGGATGGCGCGGATGCGCAGCGCGCGCGTCTTGAGCGTCACGTAGGTGATCCCCAGCCGCGCGGCGAGGGCCTTGCGGCCTTCGATGTGCGATCGTCCGTGGCTCTCGTAGTAGCCGACGATCAGCCGGCGGCTTTCTTCGGGCAACTCGCGGATGCACTGCTCGAGACAGGCGATCCGCGCCTCGATGTCGTCATCCGGCGTCCCCGGCTCGACGGCCCGTTGCAGCGTTTCGAGGGCGGCCCGCTCGCCGGCGCGGCGCCGTTGTTCCTCCTGCAGCACGCGGCGCGCGACTCCGTAGAAGTAGCCGCGCAGACGATCGATCCGCGCGCCCTCCTCCAGCTTCCGCGCCACGCGGTCGATCGTTTCGTCCGCGCCGACGTCGGGCCACGACGATCCGCGCCAGGAGAAGAAGGCCACGAGCTTTCGGCGAACGGCCTCGTACTCCCGCGCGGCGCGGTCATCGTCTGGGCCGAGACGATCCAGCAGGCGCGCGAACGACTCCCGACCCAGCGTCCAGCGGCCGGCAGCGAGTGCGCTCATACCCGGTATTACCGGGGGGAGCCCCCAAGGTTACGGTAACGGCTCGGTAAATTCGTCGCGCTCCGAGCCGGGCGTCAGGCGGGGCACGCCGGGCACGGCGGACAGCCGGAATCGAGGACGATCATCCAGCGCCCGTCGGCTTCCTTGCGCCACGTGCTCGTGAACGTGCCGATGCGTTTGCCCTCGGGATTGAAGACGGGGCCGCGGCTCAACGCGAGATTGCCGGAGTCGACGACCTCGACGGTCTCCGGCTCCCACGAGAACGGTGCCTTCGGGCCTTCGTAGAACTTCTTCCATTCGGCCACGACGGCGTCGCGGCCGCGCAGCGGCCCGGTGCCGGAGAGGAAGATCGCGTCCTTGGCCAGGAAGCTCGTGAAGCCGTCGAGGCTGCGGTCGGCCATTGTCCTGGCGAAGGCGCGCTCGCGCTCGCGAACGACAGCGGCGGCATCGGTAGCGGTTTCCGCGGCGAACCCGGCGACGCCGACGGCGAGCACGAGCGCGGTCACCCCGGCTGCGATCTTCATGAGCACCTCCTGATCGCGCAGGATACCGCAGTCCGTCCGGCTACACCGAGGTCTTCCGCTGCACGAACAGACGGAGCAGGCCGTTGAGCGCCAGGTGCAGCAGAATGTACACGGCGAACGCGACGACGTACGACATCATGAGCTGGAACGGTCCGACCGACGGGTCCGGCAGAACGCCCTTGAAGGGCGCGAGCAGCGGCGAGGTGAGCGCGTCGAGGAATCGCTTGAAGCCGCTCGACTGCCGCGCGCCGAGCAGCTCGAGGGCGACCTCCAGGCCGATCAGGCCGTACACGACGTAGAAGACGTAGTCGAGGAACTGGGACGCGCGAGCCATGCTGCGGCTGCGATGCAGCTCCGCTTCCGTCTCTTCGACCTGGGTGAGGGCCTTCGCGCGGAGTTGGCCCGCGACGGCGCCCACGCGACCCTGATCGTCCGTACGCGCCTCGGCCTTCTCGCGGATCTCGTCCTGCACCTTGGCCTCGACGGCGCCCTTGACCTGCTCGTGCCGCGACAGGCGGGCGGACTCGTCCACGACCAGCGGTTCTTCCTTGGTAGGCATGGGACCTCCTTGAGCGAACGAAGCCTTGCGAACGAACCCTTCCGCTGGGGATTCGTTGCAAGGCGGGTGCCACCCGACCGAAGTCTCGGCGGCTAGGCGATTTCTTCGAGGACCCGGAATCCGTAGTCGGCGTAGCGGAACGCCGGGGGCAGGCTGCTGCGGGCGGACGGCGGCGAGAAGCGGATGCGGTGGCGCCACGAGCCGCCGCGGCTGGCGCGTCGCTCGCCTTCGTCGGGCCCGTGCGGATTGCGATCGGCGGCGTCGTCGTACGTGCTCGGCGAATACCAGTCGAGGCACCACTCGTGGACGATCGTGCCCATGTCGAGGAGGCCGTATCCGTTCGGAGTGCCGCGGCCGGCGGGCCAGGGTCCTTGGAGCGGACCGTCCGGGATCTCACGCGCGGGGAGCCGCGGTCCCCATGCCGTCGGTGCGTTCTCGATGCCGCCGCGCGCGGCGAGCTCCCATTCGGCCTCGGTGGGCAGGCGCCACCGGCTCCCCGTCGTCTCCGACAGCCATTCCGTGTAGGCGACCGCGTCGAACCACGTCACCCCGACCACGGGCTGGTGGGGGTGCGCGAACGCCGGCTCGCGCCACCACGGCGGCGCCTCGGCGCGCCCGGTGGCGAGGAACGGCGCGTACTGCGCGTTCGTCACCGGCGTGAGCCCGAGAAGGAAGCCGTGGACCTCGACTCGATGCACCGGCTGCTCGTCGGGGCGGCCGTGGGTCGAGCCCATCGCGAAGGTGCCGCCGCGCACGAGGGCGCGATCGGGAACGGTGGTGGCGCGCGCGAATGTCGCCGGCAGCATCCTTTCATCTTCTCTCCGTGCGGGCTCGCGCGCCAGGGGCGGAGGCCGGTATTTTCGGAGGGCCGGCGATCGTCGACTGTCACGACTGCAGAGCATGACCGCAGAGCATTGACAATTGGACTCGAGGCGCGTATCTTGCGACTCGAGGCATACGTGACGAATCTCAACTCCAATTCGATTCACAGCGGGCTCTGGCGCCAGATTCTGGGCGTCAAGTCGTCCGTTTGCCTGGCGGTCTCCTTCAAGAAGGAGGCCGCCGCCCCGTAAGAGGCCTGGACTCTTCGCAGTTACAGGCCTTCTGGGGCAACCCCCTAGAAGGCCTTTTTTGTTTTGGGTCGGTCGCCGGGACAGCCCGGCGGCCAGACGACAGGAGACGTGTGTCGAGCCGGCGCAACGAAGAACGCAAGAAAGGAGACGGTCATGACGAACGACACGACGCGAGGCGCGATGCGACAGGACGAGCAGCGATTCCGCGAGATCGGCGAGCGATTCGTGCGCTGCACGGACCCGGTGGAAGCGGATCGCTTGAAGGGCGAGCTCGTGCAGGCGCTTCTCCGCGGTCAGCCGGGCCGCCAACAGCACACGATGCGGGAGTGGGCCACGGCCATCGGCGAGCAGTGAGGTGAGGTGCTTGGCAAGGAGCTTCGGCTACTTCGGGATCTGCGGCGCTTCACCTTCGAGGACCAGGAACAGGTACGGCGCGGCGGGCCCGTTCCGCGTCCCGATGATGGCGCGCGCGTTTCTCGCGATGGCCACCGCGGGCTGCTCGGCCAGGAGCTTGGCTCCTTCCTTGATCCTCACCCGGTAGGTGGCGAGCGGCGCGCCGCCGTCCGCCTGTGTTGATCCGATTCCGATGAGCGTGATCTCGATGGTGGGGCCGTCCGCGATGACCTCCATGACCTTGGAGTCGTTCACGTTGAAAGGGACTCCCGTCTGCCTCTTCTGGGCGCGGAGCGTCGTGAGGCGGTAGCTGTCCTTGAGGGTCGCGAGTAGCTTGGTCCACTTGTCATTCAAGTCCTGCCAGTACGAGGAGCGGATTGCAACCTCCACGCTCCCGGAGAGCTTGGACGCGGGCTCCGTGGCGGTGGGGGGCTCACCGCGTTTCTGGGGGCCGAGGACACGGCCGAGCACGGGGGCGCGGAAGAGCAGCACCCGTTCTCCCGACACCGTTGTCGTCTCGACCATGTCGGCCCGCGCGCTGGGCAGGGGCGAAAGATCCCTGAGCTCGGCGCCTTGGCTGGCCAGCACTCTCCCCTTGTCGCTACGGATGACCACCGCCACGACGTCATCCGTCCCCATCATGGCGCCAGCCGCGAGATCGTTGAGCTGTGTGACATCCTGAATGAGCACCCCGTAGTCGCTGTTGTAGGCCAGGTTGGCCGCGATGTACTGCCCGCGCTTGACGATCTGCTCGCGCACCTTCTCGTCACTGTCTCCCCCGGCATAGACGACGGCGGCGGCGCTGGGACCGTTCTGCCCCTTCGCGGACGGTTTCTCGCCGGTGCTGCCGATGAGCACGGTGATCGTCAGCCGCGTGTCCTCGATGGCTTCGGCTCCGAGCGCGGTGGCGGCGGCCAGGATGGCGGCGAGAGTGATCATGACTGTCCTCCTGTAGGGGTCGAAGGCAGGATGAAGTACACCGGCGTCTCGGGATCGGCCCACCAGAGCACGATGTTGTCGGGCAGCGGGCCGACGACGACGGTGCTGCGCTCCACGCCCCGGGGTCGCGGCGCGGGTCCGTCCTCGTGGCGCATGCGGCTCGCGGAGGCCAGAGCCAGGACTACGGCCGCGGCGGCCGCGGCTGGCGCGAGCCACTGTCGGTAGCGCCGCTCCGGGCGCGGCTCGAGCCGTTCGCGCAGACGCCGCGCCGCTTCTGCGGGCATGAGGCTCGGCGTGCGCGCCGCGTGCCGGCGCAGCGCGTCCGCGAATCCGTCCGGCCAGTCGTCATCATCCTGGAACGTCATGGGTCACCTTTCCTGTAGACACTCGACAGCTTCTGGCGCGCGCGGCGGCGATGGGCGCGCACGGAGCCGGCATCGATCGACAGCACCTCGCCGATCTCGCGGTCCGACATCTCTTCCACGATCGTGAGATGGAGGACTGCGCGCTGCCGCGGCGGCAGCGAGTCCATCAAGCGCGCGAGATCGATCTCCGCTTCCCGCTCGTGTCGGACGACTCGCTCCGGAACCAGTCCGAACCACGAGCGGAGCCGCTTCCAGCGCGACGCCCGCAGCGCGCGGCGGAAGACACTGCGTGCCAGCCAGCCGCGGAAGCGTTCCGGGTCGGCCAGGCTCGGCAGCGCGTGCCACGCCGAGAGCAGCGCGTCCTGCACGCAGTCCTCGGCCTCGGCATCACCGACCACGGACCGCGCCAGGCGCACCATCTCGCACCAATGCCGCTCGACGAGCCGGCCGAAGGCGCCCGGGTCGCCCGCCTGCGCGGCGCGCACCGTGTCGCCCCCGCCGCTCTCCACGTGGACTAGAGGCAAGGGAGGGGCCCGACCGTGTACAGGACTCTGGAATATCTCTTGCTACACGAAGCGACACCGGTACCGGGAGCCGCGGAACGGCCGGCGTGAGGGGCCGGACCGCGAAGATTTTTTCGGCGCCGCTCGAGTTTTTTCATCGTCCCCAAGGAGGCTCTCATGCCGTCACAACCGCGCGCCACCGCCAGCGCCCGCAGCGTCACCGTCGCCGCCTGGCTCATCCTTGGTGCGGGGTGCACGGGCTCCGGACCCGGCCCCGCCGGTCCTCCCCGGGTCTGTACGCTGATCGGGTGCGACGACGGCCTCAAGATCGACCTCGATCCGGGCAGCGCCTGGCCGGCGGGGGCGTACCGATTCACAGTGCAGGCCGACGACACTCGCGTGGTCTGCAGCGCGATGCTGCCGCTGACGTCTTGCGCCGGCCGCGCCGTCGTGTGCGAGCCGCGAGGCGTGGTGACCATCGCGGAGAGCGGCTGCGCGCTGCCCGCGGCCAGCCACGGTTTCCCGCAGATCGCCTTCGACGCGAAACTGAGGCCCCAGCGGGTCGAGGTGACGATCGAGCGCGGGGACCTGAGGGTGGCCCGGGCCGAGCTGGCGCCGGTGTTCGAAACGTCTCGGCCGAACGGGGCCGATTGTCCCCCGACGTGCACGGCGGCGCGGGCCCTGGTCGCCGTCGACGTGCGTTAGTCGGCGGGTCGTGGGCGAGGGCTATAAGCCATACGACAGACCTGACCCCACGGGGAAGTGGCAGGCCGCGCGATGGTCCGGGCCCTGCTCGGCCAGCGTCGGCTCCGTCTCGGGGTCGCGGCACACCGCCGGCTCGCCCTTCGCGTGGAAGATGCCGCAGCGCGCGCGGAAACGACAGCCGCTCCGCGGCCGGGCGCCGGCTTCGGCCCGTTCGCCTTCCCAGCGCACGCCGGATTCCAGGCGCCGGCCGCCGTGGGGATCGACGGCCGACCACAACAAGCGCGAGTACGGATGCGCGCCGCCGTGGGCCAGGCGCGAGGCGGCCGCCGCCTCCACCACCTGGCCGAAGTACATGACGATCACACGATGGGCTACCAGCTCGACCATGCGCAGGTCGTGGGAGATGAACAGATACGTCAGGCCGAGGCGCTCCTGCAGGTCGCGCAGCAGGTTCGCGACCTGGGCGGCGATGGAGACGTCCAGCGCCGACAGAGGCTCGTCGGCGATGATGAGCTTCGGCTCGACGGCGAGCACTCGGGCGATCGACACCCGGCGTTTCTCGCCGCCGGAGAGCTCCGGCGGATACGCCGCCAGCTTGGCCGGCTTCAACTTCACGAGGTCGAGCAGCTCCTCGCTGCGGCCGCGCACCTCCGTCTTGTCGCGCTTGCGGTGCAGCGTGAGGGCCTCGGACAGGAGCTGGCCCACCGTCATCTTGGGATTGAGGGCCGCGTCCAGGTCCTGGAAGATCATCTGGACTTCCTTGCGGACCTCGCGCAGCTCGCGTACGGGCAGGCCCACGAGCTCCTTGCCGCGGTAGCGAACGGAGCCAGCGCTCGCCGGCGTGAGGCCGAGGATCGTGCGGCCGAGCGTCGTCTTGCCGGAGCCGCTCTCGCCGACGATGCCGAGGGTCTCG
>Ga0209382_10008939_pt1 | contig 12573 bp, 10 predicted proteins | sample SoiMetdeltSBSDD5_FD_187599 | JGI IMG/M metagenome (GOLD analysis project Ga0209382, IMG submission 187599) | Bulk soil microbial communities from a Populus tree surrounding site in Tennessee, USA - Soil MetaG P. deltoides SBSDD5 (SPAdes) (version 2) | ecosystem: Environmental > Terrestrial >... | reverse complement strand
GCTTTCGAGAACTGCTGGAGCCGTTTCTCGCGCAGGGCCTGGCGCCGGCGCCGGCGAAGGCGGAGCCGGCCCCCCGGCGCGGCAATGCGCAGTGCGATCGCCAGAGCGGCCTGCTGTACGAGGGCGACTACGGCCTGCTCGTGCTGCAGGGGTGCAGGAACATCCGCCTGCGCGCCGCGCGCGTGCGCGAGCTGCGCGTGCTCGATTCGTCGGTCAGCATCGAGGACAGCGACATCGGCGGGGACAGCGCCGGCCTGACCGCCGGCAACGCCGCCGTCACCATGACCAACGGGCGCATCCGCGGGCCGGTGGCGATCACGCTGCGCGCCAGCCGGCTCGACCTGGCCGGCGTGCGCGTCGAGGGCCGGGACGCGGCGGTGCTGGGGCAGGACGTCGGGCCTGCGCCCGCCTCGTCGGTGGTGTTTTCCGTCAGCCGGGTGCGCAGCCCCCATACCGACGGCGCGATGCACGGCTACATGGTCGTGGTGAGCGGCAAGCCGCTGTAGCCGGCGCTGCCATAAGATAGCGCAGTGGGCATGCGCCTCAGCCAGCTGGTGCTCAACCTGCGGCGCAACCTGCCGCCGGACCCGACGCGCTCCTCCAGCCTGGAGCGCGTGCTGCGCCGCGCGGGGCGCCTCGCCGGGTGGCTACGCGCCGACCTCAACTTGCTGGCCGCGCTCTATGGCACCGACAAATACGGCGAGCACGACTACACGCCGGTGTACGAGGAACTGATGCGCACTGCGCGCGGCAAGCCGGTGCGCCTGCTGGAAATCGGCGTCGGTGGCTACGCCGGCGCCCTGGGCGGCGAGTCGCTGCGCATGTGGGAGAGCTACTTCCGCCGCGGGCGCATCACCGGCATCGACCTGTACGACAAGACCGCGCTCTCGGGGGGGCGCGTGACGGTGCGCCAGTGCTCGCAGGTGGACGCCCCGCAGCTCGGCGCCCTGGCGCAGGAGCTGGGGCCGTTCGACTTCATCATCGACGACGGGAGCCACCTGAACACCCACCAGATCGAGACTTTCCGGATCCTCTGGCCGCACCTCAGCGACGGCGGCGCCTACATCGTGGAGGACGTGCAGACGTCCTATTGGCCCGCCTACGGCGGCGGGCCGCTGGGGACCGAGGGCTACCGCAAGTCGTGCATGCAGTGGTTCAAGGACTACGCCGACAGCGTCAACCTGCCCGAATTCCTCGCGCCGGCGCCGGGCGCGCTCGACCCCGGATTGCTGAGCATCGCCTTCCACCACAACCTGATCGTGCTGAAGAAAGACCTCGCGGCGCGCTATTCCAACGCCAACCTCGACCTGCCCGAGGCGCGGCGCGCGCTGCTGCAGCCGGGCTAGCCCGCCGCAGCCAGGCGGCCCGCCAGCGCCAGGCGCTCGAAGGCCGCCGCCTCGAGCGGCGCGCTGTACAGGTGGCCCTGCCATTCGTCGCAGCCCACCGCCAGCAGCTCGCGCAGCTGCGACTCGGTCTCCACGCCCTCGGCCGCCACCTGCAGCCCCAGGCCGCGCGCCATCGCCGCGATGGTGCGCACGATCATGGCGTCGCCGCTGCTCGAGTCGAGCTCGCGCAGGAAGCCGCGGTCGATCTTCAGCTTGTCGATCGGCAGGCGCCGCAGGTAGGCGAGGCTCGAGTAGCCGGTGCCGAAATCGTCGATCGCCAGGCGCACGCCCAGCGCGCCGATCTGGCGCAGCGTCTCGATGTTCTCCGGCAGGTGCGCCATCAGCACCCGCTCGGTCACTTCCAGCTCGACGCGGCCGGCGGCCACGCCGTGCGTCGCCAGGGCCTCGCGCAGGCGCTCGACGTAGGCCGCGCCCTGCGCCAGTTCGAGCGCCGACACGTTCATGGACACCCAGGGCTCGCCCGGCAGGCTGCGCCGCCAGGCGCCCGCCTGCGCCAGGGCGCGCGCCAGCGTCCACTCGCCGACGGCGCGGATCAGCCCGCTCTCCTCCGCCGCCGGGATGAAGGTGTCGGGCAGCAGCAGCCCGCGCACCGGGTGGTTCCAGCGCACCAGCGCCTCTGCGCCCACGATCCGGCGCTGGCGCAGCACCGGCTGCCAGTGCAGCACCAGCTCGCCGCGCGCCAGAGCCCCGCGCAGGTCGCTCTCCAGCGTGAGGCGCGCGGCGGCGCGCGCATGCAGCTGCGGCGAGAAGAAGCGCATGCTGTTGCGGCCGGCGTCCTTGGCGTCGTACAGCGCCGTGTCGGCGTTCTTCAGCAGCTCGCTGAAATCGCGCCCGTCCTCCGGATAGATGCTGATGCCGATCGAGGCGGTGACGTTGAGCGCGCGAGCGTCGATCTCGAACGGCCGCTGCAGGATGCCCTGGATGCGCTGCGCCACCAGCGCCGCCTCGGGCGCGCCCTTCAGCCGGTCCCACAGCAGCACGAACTCGTCGCCGCCCAGCCGCGCCAGCGTGTCCTCGCGGCGCAGGGTGCCCTGCAGGCGCTCGCCCACGGCGCGCAGCAGCGCGTCGCCGGCCTGGTGGCCGAGCGAGTCGTTGACCAGCTTGAAGCGGTCCAGGTCGACCAGCAGCACCGCCAGCATGCCGCGGCCGCGCGCCGCGGCGAGGATCGCCTGCCGCGCCCGGTCGGCGAGCAGCGCGCGGTTGGGCAGGCCGGTGAGCGCGTCGCGCGTGGCGAGGTACTGGATGCGGTCCTCGGCCAGCTTGCTCGCGGTGATGTCGGCGCCGGTGCCGCGGTAGCCGGCCAGCAGCCCCTGCGCGTCGCGCACCGGCATGCCGCTCACCTGCTGCCAGATCACCTGGCCCGAGCGCGCGATGGAGCGGTGCTGCAGGCCGCGGAACGGCTGGCCTTCCTGCGCGTTGCGTTCGAACCAGGCATCGAGCGCGCGCGCCTCGCCCAGCGGCATGAACTCGCGCGGCGTGCGCCCCAGCAGCGCGGCGCGCGGGTAGCCGAGCACCGACTCGACGCGCTCCGACAGGTAGGTGTAGCGCCACTGCGCGTCGGTTTCCCAGACGTACTCGCCCGAGGCGTCCACCACGTCGCGGTAGCGCTTCTCGACTTCCTGCAACGCCTGCTCGGTGAGCTTGCGCGCGGTGATGTCCAGGTTGATGCCGGTCATGCGCAGCGCGCGCCCCGCCGCGTCGCGCTCGGTGACCTTGCCGCGCGACAGTAGCCACTTCCAGGCGCCGTCCGCGGCGCGGAAGCGGTGCTCCTCCGCATAGTCGGCGCTTGCGCCCGTCACCGCCTGGCGCTGCTGCTCAAGCGCGCGCGGCAGGTCTTCCTCGTGCACGCCCTGGATCAGCGCCTCGACCGTGGTCGCGGTGGGCGCGCGCGGCAAGCCGAGGAATTCGGCCCAGCCCTCGCTCAGGTACACCTTGCCGCTCTGCAGGTCGGTGTCCCACAGGCTGGCGCCCGAGCCCTCCAGCGCCAGCTGCAAGCGCTCCTTGGCTTGCGCCAGCTCGCCCTCGGCGTGCTTGCGAGCGTCGATGTCCGCCGTGACGCCCGAAATGCGCAGCGCACGCCCGCCGGCGTCGCGCTCGGTGACGCGCCCGGTCGAGAGCACCCATTTCCAGTCGCCGTCGCGCATGCGCAGCCGGTACTCGGCGAGGTACGCGGGGGTCGTGCCCTTGATCGCGCCCACGAACGCGGCGCGCGCCGCGACGGCGTCCTGCGGATGCACGTGCTGCAGCAGGTCCGCCGAGCGCACATTGCGCGCCTTGGGCGCGTCGCCCAGCAGCCGCGCCCAGCCCTCGCTCAGGTAGATGCGGTCGCTGCCGATCTCGCAATCCCACACCGCCAGGCTGCCGCCTTCCAGGGCGAGTTCGAGGCGTTCCTTCGCCTCGGCCAGCTCGCGCTCGCCGCGGCGCCGCTCGGTGACGTCGCGGCCGACGCCGCGGTAGCCGAGGAAATTGCCCGCGGCGTCGTGCCGCGGCTGCCCCGACACCAGGTGCGTGTGGCGCGCGCCCGCGGCGTCGGTGCGTGCCAGTTCCAGCTCGAAAAACGGCAGGCGCCGGCGCAACTGCTCCAGGTGCGCGGTGAACGCGCGCCCGTCGAGCTCCACCCCGGGCAGCTCCCACAGCCGCTTGCCGAAGGCGAGGCCCGCACCGAAGAAGCCGAGCACCGCCGGGCCGCCGGTGAGCCAGGTGATGCGGTACTCGGTGTCGCACTCCCAGAACCAGTCTGCCGACAGCGCGGTGAGATTGCGGAAGCGCTCTTCGCTGATGCGCAGGGCGAGGGTGGCGCGCCGGTCGCGCAGCCGCGCCTGCATCCAGGATGCGAGCACCACCCCGGCTGCCGCGACCAGCAGGAGCGCCTCGATCAGCTGCGTCCAGTCCATCGCGCCCGCGTCCCTAGCCGGCGCCCGCGCGCACCGGCGGCGCCACCTTCAGCACCTCGTCGATGGTGGTGAGCCCGCCGGCGACCTTCATGGCGCCGCTGATGCGCAGCGGCTTCATGCCTTCCTTCATCGCCTGCTCGCGCACGCTGGCGAGGTCGGCCCCGGCGCTGATCAGCTGCTTGACCGCCGGGGTGTGCAGCAGCGTCTCGTAGATGCCGACCCGCCCCATGAAGCCGGTCATGCGGCATTCGAGGCAGCCGACCGGCTTGTAGACCTGGGCCGGGCGCGAGGACTTGAACGGCGCGGCCAGCGCGTCCCAGGCCGCCAGGTCCTCGCCGCGGTTGAAGTCCGCGGGCTGCTTGCAGTGCGGGCACAGCGTGCGCAGCAGCCGCTGCGCCATCACGCCGTTGAACGTGGCGTTGAGCAGGTAAGGCGCGATGCCCAGTTCCAGCAGGCGCGTCACCGCGCTCGGCGCGTCGTTGGTGTGCAGCGTGGACAGCACCAGGTGGCCGGTGAGCGCCGACTGCACCGCCATTTCCGCCGTCTCGAGGTCGCGGATCTCGCCGATCATGATGATGTCGGGGTCCTGGCGCATCAGCGCGCGCACCCCCTCGGCGAAGCCCAGATCGATCGCGGCATGCACCTGCATCTGGTTGAACGCCGGCTCCACCATCTCGATCGGGTCCTCGATGGTGCACACGTTCACTTCCGGCGTCGCCAGGCTCTTCAGCGTCGTATACAGCGTGGTGGTCTTGCCCGACCCGGTGGGCCCGGTCACCAGCACGATGCCGTTGGGGCGCTCGGTCATGTCCTTCCAGCGCCGGTGGTCCTCGTCGGAGAAGCCCAGCTCGCGGAAGTCGCGCACCAGCACCTCCGGGTCGAAGATGCGCATCACCAGCTTCTCGCCGAAAGCGGTGGGCAGCGTCGACAGGCGCAGTTCGACCTCGTCGCCGTCGGCCATGCGCGTCTTGATGCGCCCGTCCTGCGGGCGCCGCTTCTCCACCACGTCCATGCGGCCGAGGATCTTGATGCGGCTGGTCATCGCCGCCAGCACCGAGGGCGGGATCTGGTAAACCTGGTGCAGCACGCCGTCGATGCGGAAGCGCACCAGCCCGGCCTCGCGCCGCGGTTCGATGTGGATGTCGCTGGCGCGCTGCTCGAAGGCGTACTGCCACAGCCAGTCGACCACCTTGACCACGTGGGCGTCGTTGGCGTCGAGGGCCTTGTTGGCGCTGCCCAGCTCGACCAGCTGCTCCAGGTTGGCCAGCCCCGAGCTGCCGCCGCCGGCGCGATTGGCGCTCTTGATCGACTTGGCGAGGTTGTAGAACTCGACCTGGCAGCGCTCGATGGCGACCGGATTGGCGATCACGCGCCGCACCGCGCGGCGCGCCAGGCGCGCGATCTCCGGCTCCCATTCGCGCACGAAAGGCTCGGCGGTGGCGATCACCGCCTCCTTGGCGGTCAGCTCCACCGGCAGGATGCGGAAGCGCGTGGCGTAGGCGCTCGACATCACCTCGGTGATCACCGAGAAATTGATCTTCAGCGGATCGATGTGCAGGTAGCCGAGGCCGACGCGACCGGCCAGCCATTCGGCCAGCGCGTCGAGGGTGAGCGTCTTGTGCGGCGCCCGCTGGTCCTTCCAGTTCTCCTCCGCCACCAGCGCCAGCGGATGCTGGCTGCCGCGCCAGTAGCGGCGCTCCTTCTTCAGCTCCTCGGCGGGCGTGCGCCCCACCACGCCGTCCTCGACCAGCCAGTCGAGGATTTCGGCGAGGGTCAGGCGGTGCTCGACGACGGGCTTGGCGGCGGCCTGGGCCATGGGCGCGGACACTATACCGCTAGAATGCGGCATGCCCCAAAGCCCGGCCCTGGCGCAGGACGTCAAGTTGCGTGAAGTCTGGGCCTGGAGCATGTATGACTTCGCCAACTCCGGCTACACCACGGTGGTGATCACCGCGGTGTTCAGCGCCTATTTCGTCGGCGCGGTGGCCGAGCGCGCGCCCTGGGCCACTTTCGCCTGGACCGCGGCGCTGTCGCTGTCTTATCTGCTGGTCCTGCTCACGGCGCCGCTCATCGGCGCCTGGGCCGACGCGCACGCGGCCAAGAAGCGCCTGCTGCTTTACGCCACGGTCGGCTGCGTGCTGTTCACCGCCGCGCTGTGGTTCGCGGCGCCCGGCGCGGTCGCCGTGGCGCTGCTGTTCATCGTTCTGTCCAATTATTTTTTCGGTGCGGGCGAGAACCTGATCGCGGCGTTCCTGCCCGAGCTCGCCGAATCGAGCGCCATGGGGCGCGTTTCCGGCTGGGGCTGGGCCTTCGGCTACCTCGGCGGCATCGTGTCGCTGGGCCTGTGCCTCGCCTATATCACCTGGGCGGAAGGCACCGGCCAGGGAGCCGGTCAGTTCGTGCCCGCGACCATGCTGATCACGGCGGCGTTGTTTGCGCTCGCCGCGACGCCGACCTTCCTGCTGCTCAAGGAGCGCGCGCAGCCGCAGCCGGCGCAGGCCAACCCCTGGGGACGGGTGATGCAGACGGCGCGCGAGGCGGCGCGCTTCCGCGACCTGCGGCGCTTCCTGCTGTGCATCCTGTTCTACCAGGCCGGCATCGCGGCGGTGATCGCGCTGGCGGCGATCTACGCGCAGGAGGCGATGAAGTTCACGCAGCAGCAGACCATCATCCTGGTGCTGGTGGTCAACCTCACGGCCGCAGTCGGCGCCTTCGGCTTCGGCTACCTGCAGGACGCCATCGGCCACGTGCGCGCCATGGCGCTGACCATCGTCGGCTGGATTGTGATGATCGCCACCGCCTACTTCGCCGACGACGCGCCGACCTTCTGGGTGGCCGCCAACCTGGCCGGGCTGTGCATGGGATCGGCGCAGGCCGCGGGTCGCGCCATCGTCGGCTACCTCGCGCCGCGCACGCGCGAAGCGGAGTTCTTCGGCCTGTGGGGGCTGGCGGTCAAGGCGGCTTCGATCTTCGGCCCCCTCACCTACGGCGCGGTCACCTGGATCTTCGCCGGCAACCACCGCCTGGGCATCCTCGCGGTGGGGGTGTATTTCGTCATCGGGCTGGCGCTGCTGAAGAGCATCGACGTCGAGCGCGGCCGGCGCGCTGCGCTGCAAAGCGCGTGAACAGGACTACTCCAGCGCCGATTCCATCGTGATCTTGGCGTTGAGGAGCCGCGATATCGGACACCCCGCCTTGGCGTTGCCGGCTGCCTTGTCGAAGGCGGCCCGGTCGGCTCCCGGGACCTTCGCCTTGACCACCAGGTGGATCGCGGTCACCGTCATCCCGGCGTCGGTCTTTTCCAAGGTGAGATTGGCCGTCGTCGCGATGCTCTCCGCCTTGAGGTTGGCCTGGCCGAGCTGGCCGGAGAGCGCCATCGAGAAGCACGCCGCGTGCGCCGCGGCGATCAGCTCCTCGGGATCCGTCTTGCCGCCGGCCTCGAAGCGGCTGGCAAAGGTATAAGGCGCCGCGGCAAGGCCCCCGCTGCCCGTGGATACCTGGCCATTGCCGTCCTTCAGGCCGCCTTTCCATATCGCCGAACCTTTGCGCTGCATGCGAGTCTCCTTTAGATTGGAATGCTGGCGCGTTATTATCCCCGCTCCCCGCAACTTCACTTAAAGGCAAGCCAACATGACGATCAAGGTCGGCGACCGGGTGCCCGAGGGCAAGCTCCTGGAGGCAACGGAGTTCGATTCCGCAACGCAGTGCGCGCTGCCGCCCAAGCCCGTCGAAATCGCAGGGGCCGTCAAGGGAAAGCGCATCGCCGTCTTCGGCCTGCCGGGCGCCTACACGCCGACCTGCTCCGCCAAACACGTTCCGGGCTACCTGGCCAATATCGACAAGTTGAGGGCGAAGGGCGTGGACGAGGTCTGGTGCGTGGCGGTGAACGATGCTTTCGTCATGGCCCATTGGGGCCGCGATCAGAAGGCGCTGGGCAGGATCCGCTTCCTCGGCGACGGCAGCGCGCTCTGGACCAAGGCGCTCGGCCTGGAGATCGATCGCAGCGCCGCCGGCATGGGCGTGCGCATGCAGCGCTTCTCGATGCTGGTGGATGATGGCGTGGTGAAGCAGCTCAACATCGAGGCCCCCGGCAAGTTCGAGGTGAGCGACGCCGAAACGATGCTCAAGCAACTGGGATGACGCGGCGCGGACTGCTGCTCCTCGCCCTCCTCGCCGCCGCCACCTCCCCGCAGGCGCAGTCGCGCGCCGAGGCCGGCCGCGAGCAGTTCCGCGAGGCCGGCCGTACCTGCCGCTACGCGCCGCACGCCGAGCAGCGCGCCTGCATGGCGCGCGAGCTGTGCAAGAACAACCGCAACCCGGAGCGCTGCGAGGAACGCTATTTCGTCAATGCCGAGCGGCGCGACCTGGTGCTCGAGGCCTGCAAGGGCAAGCAGGGCCGCGTGCTGCGCGACTGCATGCGCGACGAATACAAGAAGCTGGGCCCCGAGCCGAAGTCCTAGCGCGCGCCGAACCTTTGCCCGCGGCCCGGCTCCAAGCAGCCTGGCCCGCCTGCCGATGAACAGACTCCTCGCCCTCCTCCTGCTGTGCTGCGCCCTGCCGGCGGCCGCCGCCGACCTGCCGCGCAAGGTGGTCGAGATCGAGGGCCTCGCCGAGTACCGCCTCGGCAACGGCCTGCGCGTCCTGCTGGTGCCCGACGCGAGCGCCGACACCGTCACCGTGCACATCACCTACCTCGTCGGCTCGCGCCACGAGGGCTACGGCGAGAAGGGCATGGCGCACCTGCTCGAGCACCTGCTGTTCAAGGGCACGCGGCGCCATCCCGACATCAAGGCCGAGTTGACGCGCCGCGGGGCGCGCTTCAACGGCAGCACCTCCTGGGACCGCACCAACTACTACGAGACGCTGTCGGCGACCGCGGACAACCTCGACTGGGCGCTCGGCATGGAAGCCGACCGCATGGCGAACTCGCGCGTCAGCCAGACCGACCTCGACAGCGAGATGACGGTGGTGCGCAACGAGTTCGAGATGGGCGAGAACAATCCCGACGGCGTGCTGTTCGAGCGCATGATGCAGCTCGCCTTCCCCTGGCACAACTACGGCAACGCCATGATCGGCTCGCGCGCCGACATCGAGTCGGTGCCGATCGGCAGGCTGCAGGCCTTCTACCGCCGGTACTACCGGCCCGACAACGCGCTGCTCATCGTCGGCGGGCGCTTCAAGGCGGAGGACGCCCTGTCGCGCGTGGCCAGGCATTTCGGCCCGCTGCGCCGCCCCAAGCAGGCGCTGCCGGCGCTCTATACCGCCGAGCCCACGCAGGACGGCGAGCGCTCGGTGACGCTGCGGCGCGCCGGCGACGCGCAGACCGTGGCGGCCCTGTACCGGGTGCCGGCGGGCAGCCACCCGGACTACCCGGCGATCGACGTGCTGGTGGCGGCGCTGCGCGCGACGCCGCAGGGGCGGCTGCACCGCGCCCTGGTGCAAAAGGGCCTCGCCAGTTCCGCCTGGGGCTTCGAGCGCGGCCTGCACGATCCGGGCTTCATCGTGTTCGGCGCCAGCCTGGGCGGCGAGGCATCCCTGCCGGCGGCGCGCGAGGCGCTGCTGGCGGTGGTCGAGGGCATCGGCCGCGAGCCCTTGAGCGAGGAGGACGTGGCGCGCGCCAGGCTGCAATTGCTGAACGAAGCCGAGAAGATCCAGCTCGACGGGCGCATGCTGGTGAGCGCGCTGTCGGAGTTCCAGGCGGGCGGCGACTGGCGGCTGTTCTTCCTGTACCGCGACCGCCTGAAGGCGCTCACCACGGCCGACGTGAACCGCGTGGCAGCCGCCTACCTGAAGCCCGCCAACCGCGTCCTCGGGCAGTTCATCCCCACCGCGCAGCCCGAGCGCGCGCAGATTCCCGCCACCACCGGCCTGGCGGCCGTGCTGCAGGCCTACAGGGGCGCCGCGGCGGTGGCGACCGGGGAGAGCTTCGACCCGTCGCCGCAGAACATCGAGGCCCGCGTGCAGCGCCGCGAATTGGCCAACGGCGTGCGCACCGCGCTGCTCGCCAAGCGCACGCGCGGCGCGACGGTGGTGGCCAAGCTGGTCCTGCATTGGGGAGACGAGCGCAGCACCGCCGGGCGCACCACCGCCTGCGCGCTCGCCGGGGAGATGCTGCTGCGCGGCACGCGCGGGCGTTCGCGCGCCGAGTTGCGCGACGCCTTCGACCGGCTGAAGGCCACGGTCACGGTCAGCGCCGCCGGCGCCACCCTGCAGACACGGCGCGAGCATCTGCCAGAGGCGCTGCGCCTGGTGGCCGAGGTGCTGCGCGAGCCGGCCTTCCCGCCGAGCGAGTTCGAGGAACTCAAGCGCAGTTCGCTCACCAGCGCCGAGGAGCAGCGCAGCGACCCCGGCGCGCGCGCCGACGAGGCGCTGCAGCGCCACCTGCACCCCTACCCGAAGGACCACTGGCTGTACCCGCAGTCGGTCGAGGAGCGCATTGCGGCGCTGCAGGCCGCCACGCTGGAGGACGCCCGGCGCTGCCACGCCGAGCTGGTCGGCGCCACCGGCGCGGATTTCACGGCGGTCGGCGACTTCGACCCGGCGGCGCTCACTGCCCTGGTCGAGGAACTGTTCGGCGCCTGGAAGAATCCCGCCCCCTACGCGCGCGTGCAGAGCCGCTACTTCGAGCGCGCCGCGATCGAGCGGGAGCTGGCCACCCCGGACAAGGCGAACGCAGTGCTGCGCGCAGGGCTCAACCTGCCCCTGCGCGACGACCATCCGGACTTCCCCGCGATGGTGCTCGGCAGCTACCTGCTGGGCGGCACCTCGAGCGCCCGCCTGCCGGCGCGCGTGCGCGAGAAGGAAGGGCTGTCCTACAGCACCTACAGCTGGTTCAGCGCCAGCTCGCTCGACCCGGTCGCCGAATTCCAGGTGTCGGCGATCTTCGCGCCGCAGAACAAGGCGCGCGTGGAGCAGGCGGTGCGCGAGGAGCTCGCGCGCGCCCTGGGCGATGGCTTCAGCGAGGCGGAAGTGGCGGATGCCAAGCGCGGACTGCTCGAGGCGCGGCGGCTGGCGCGCACGCGCGACGACGCGCTCAACGCGCGGCTGTCCAAATACCTGTTCCTGGGGCGCACTTTCGCCTGGGATGCCGAACTGGAGCGGCGCATCGCCGCCCTCGCCCCGGGCGAGGTGCGCGACGCGCTGCGCCGCCACCTCGACCTCGCACGCCTGGCGGTGACCAAGGCGGGCGATTTTAGATAGGCGGCGCTCAGCCCTTCTTCAGCAGGTCGCGGATCTCCTCGAGCAGCACTTCCTGCCGCGGCGGCGCCGGCGGCGCAGCAGGCTTTTCGCGCTGCAGGCGGTTGATCAGCTGCACCACCATGAAGATCGCCCAGGCGATGATGAGGAAATCCAGGCAGGACTGCAGGAACTTGCCGTACTTCACGGTGGCCGAGCCGATGCTCACCGCGAGGCCGGCGAAGTTCACCGCGCCGATGATCGAGCCGAGCAGCGGCATGACCACGTCTTCCACCAGCGAGGACACGATCTTGCCGAAGGCTACGCCGATGATCACGCCGACCGCCAGGTCGAGGACGTTGCCCTTCATGGCGAAGTTCTTGAATTCCTGCAGCATGCTCATGGCGGCTCCCTTGGTTAATCGATGGCGGGGTATTCGACTTCGAGAATCTCCAGCTGCTCGGCGCCCCCCGGGGTCTGCAGCCGCACCACGTCGCCGGCGCGCGCCTTGAGCAGCGCCTTGGCGATGGGCGAAACCCAGGACACCCGGCCGCGCGCCGGGTCGACTTCGTCCGCGCCGACGATGCACACCGCGCGCGCCGCGCCGCCCGGCGCGCGCAGCGTCACGCGCGCGCCGAAGAACACCTGCGCGTCGTCGCGCCCGGCGTTGTCCACCACCGCGGCGCCTTCCAGCCGCCGGATGAGGAAGCGCACGCGCCGGTCGATCTCGCGCAGGCGCTTCTTGCCGTACAGGTAGTCGCCGTTCTCCGAGCGGTCGCCGTTGGACGCCGCCCATGACACCGTGCGCACCACTTCCGGCCGCTCCACCTCGACCAGCTGCTTCAGTTCGGCCTTGAGGCGCGCGTATCCCGCCGGCGTGATGTAGTTCCTGGGCAGCGGCTGCTCCGGCGCGGCCTCCGGCGCCGGGTCCTCTCCCGCGTCAGGCTCCTTGACGAACGCCTTCGACATGGGTGCGCATTCTACGCGTTCGCCCCTTGCAAGGCCGCGATGGACCGCCGAGAATTCCGCCTGCGTCGAAGAATCCCCGGGGGGAAGCCGTGGCGGTGATCCAGAGAACGATCGAAAAAGACGACCTG
>Ga0209382_10008938_pt1 | contig 12573 bp, 8 predicted proteins | sample SoiMetdeltSBSDD5_FD_187599 | JGI IMG/M metagenome (GOLD analysis project Ga0209382, IMG submission 187599) | Bulk soil microbial communities from a Populus tree surrounding site in Tennessee, USA - Soil MetaG P. deltoides SBSDD5 (SPAdes) (version 2) | ecosystem: Environmental > Terrestrial >... | reverse complement strand
GTAGCTCTTGCGTTTCGATCGGCATGTTCTCTCTCGAGCTCGGCAAATTTTCTTAAACAGGTAGCAGACGCGCGCTGACACTGTCAATCCAGGTGGACTAGTGAACGCGGAAAATGATAAACAATACTATCGAACGGAGGATGTTATGGCCGTACAAGAACATAAGGCGGAGAATTCGTTGGAGCGCTACATTGCGGAGGTTCGCGCCGCGTGGGGAGACGGCAAAGACTTGCAACTGCCATTTAAAGTCGCGGCGCTGATGGAGAAGCTCTTTGCTTCCACGAGTCCGGACGATCCCTGGATGGCCGAGCTCATTCGCGATGGCAAACCGTCGCGCGAGCTGTATCGTGATCCGGAATTGGGCTTCATCCAGATGGGACATATCCACAAACAGGGCCACGGCAACAAGCCGCACGATCACGGCCCATGCTGGGTGGTTTACGGCTCATTTAAAGGAGTGACTGAGATTACCAAGTACAAACGGACGGACGACGGCTCGCAGGAAGGCGTCGCAAAACTTGAACCCGATCGCCTCGACAGGCTCACGCCGGGCGTGGTTGTACCCTACCTGCGGGGCGACATTCATTCGACCAACGCCGTCGAAGGCCCTGGAGTAGTTTTTCGCTTCTTGAGTTACGATCTGGAGAAAATCGACCGCTATCGGTACAATCTGGAAAAACAAACGGTAGTGAAGGTGTGAAACCGCAAGAATAAGTGCGGAGTTTTGATGAGCGGTGAGGAAATTTTCTTTGAGCAGATTCGATCCGCGGGCTGTTTGTCTTATCTTCTCGGGTGCGCCAAAGAGAAGGTTTGCGTGGTCATCGATCCCGAGCTCGACAAGGCCGATGATTATGTCGGGTTGGCCGAGTTCTTAAAGTCCACAATTCTTTACGCCATCGACACGCACACCCATGCCGATCACAACTCCGCCTGTAAAGTGATGCGCGAAAAATTCGGCGTCAGAGTCGTCATGCATCGAGCCGCCGACGCGCCTTACGTGGATATTCGCGTCGAAGACGGACAAGAAATTCACTTCGGGCAGCAATCGTTGAAAGTCATTCACACGCCCGGCCACACCCAGGACGCCACCTGCCTGCTGTTCAAAGATCGCATTTTCACCGGCGACACGCTCTTGATCGGCGGCTGCGGCCGGACGGACTTGCCAGGCGGGAGCGCCGAAGCGCAATACCAAAGTTTGTTGAAGTTGAAGGCTCTGCCGGATGACGTCCGCGTTTATCCTGGGCATGACTATCGCGAAGCGGTGTCCTCTCTGGCCGACGAGAAACAGAAGAACGCCCGCCTGTTGATCCCGACTCAAGAGGAATTCGTTCAGTTCATGACCTCGCGCCATCCTCCCCTGCCGCGAAAAATTCAGGAAGCGCTCGAATGGAACCGCACGCCGATTCAGGGAACGCAGCGAGGCATGGGCGAAGGGATATAGCAGACCGCTGAGAAAACATAGGCTTGTTGCACTCGATCGCCCGCTCAACGTACTCGACAGTACGCCTGTGCTGAGCGCAGCCGAAGGATCGATCCTCGCGCGTGCTTCGTCTCCTTTATGAGTGATCTGCCTGCCTATTATTTACCCGGAAAAACATGAATCCATCCACCGACCGAATCACCGCCGGGATACTTGCCACGGTCCGCCGTTACTGGGGATATTCGGAGTTACGGCCGCTGCAAGAGCAAGCGATCAGAGCAGGCTTGGAACATTGCGACTCCCTGGTTGTCATGCCCACGGGCGGCGGCAAATCGCTTTGCTACCAGGTTCCCGCGGAGCTGGCGCAGCGCACCGACATCGTCGTCTCGCCACTGATCTCGTTGATGAAGGATCAAGTCGACGGACTGCGCGAGTGCGGTTATCCGGCGGCGGCGCTCTATAGCGGCATGAGTTCCAACGAGGTCGCGAAAGCGGAACGACAGATCAGCGCCGGGCGTTGCCGGCTGGTCTTCGTGGCGCCCGAACGGCTGCTGACTGCGCGCTTCATGGAATTTATCGAACGCATCAACGTGCGCGCCTTCGCTATCGACGAAGCCCACTGCATCAGTCACTGGGGTCACGACTTCCGCCCGGAATACCGCCAGCTCGCCGACCTCAAGAAACGCTTTCCCGGGGCGAGCGTGCATGCGTACACCGCCACCGCCACCGAACGCGTTCGTGCCGATATCGCCGCACAGCTCCGACTTAAGAATCCGGTCGTGCTCGTCGGTATTTTCGATCGCCCCAATCTTGTCTATCGCGTCGTTCCCCGCACCGACGCGCGCGCGCAGACTCTCGACGTGTTAAATCGCCATAAAGGCCAGGCGGCAATCGTTTATTGCATCAGCCGCAAGGACACCGAATCCATGGCGGCTTTTCTGCTAGCAAACCGTTTGCGGGCAGCTTTTTATCACGCCGGCATGGAAGCCGGCGAACGGCGCCGCACGCAAGACGCCTTCGCCGCGGAATCGATCGACGTCGTCGCCGCCACCGTGGCGTTCGGCATGGGCATCGACCGCAGCGACGTGCGCTGCGTCATTCACGCCGCCATGCCAAAATCCATCGAGCATTACCAGCAGGAAACCGGCCGGGCCGGCCGCGACGGATTGGAAGCCGAGTGCGTGCTCCTGTACTCGGCGGCCGACGTGCTGCGCTGGGAATCGCTGATCGAAAAGAGTGCTCTCGACGCCAAGGAACCCGCCGGCGTGATCGGCGCCGCGCGCGAGTTGCTCGAACATATGCGGCGCCTGTGCAGCGGGCTTCATTGCCGCCACCGTAAGTTGTCCGAGTATTTCGGCCAGGCCTACGCCAAGCCGAGCTGTGAAGCTTGCGATGTTTGTCTGAAGGAAGTCGAAGGCCTGGAGGACGCCACCGTTACCGCGCAGAAAATTCTCTCCTGTGTCGCGCGCGCCGGCGAGCGCTTCGGCGCCGAGCACATTGTCGATGTGCTGCTCGGAGCCAACACCGAACGGATACGTCGCTGGGGTCACGAAGAGCTCAGTACTTATGCATTGATGAAAGGCACTCCCCGGCCGACCCTCACCAACATGCTTTACCAGCTCATTGATAACGGCCTGCTCGAACGAACAGCGGACGAGCGCCCCGTGCTGCGTTTAAACGACGCTGCCCGAGAAGTCCTGCGCGGTAACCGTGCCGTTCAGCTTCTCCAGCCGAAAGCCAAGGTGAAAAAAACCCGGATCGACGAAAAATCCTGGGAGAGCGTGGACTCCGGTCTGTTCGAAACCCTGCGAAATCTCCGGCGCCAACTCGCCGCCGAGCGCGGCGTGCCCGCCTACGTCTTATTCAACGACGCGACCCTGCGCGAAATGGCGCGGGTCCGGCCGGGATCACCGAATGCGCTTCTCGACATTCGCGGCGTCGGCGAGCGGAAGCTGGCTGACCTTGGAGAACGTTTCCTTGAAGTTATCTCGACCTATTGTCGAGAAAATCGTCTGCCGTTGGATGTTTGACGGAGTGCGCGGAGAATTATCACACGTTTTGCTCTCCTCAGCGCGGCTGCTGTGAGCGTTGTATTTTCCTCCGACTTACCTTCCGTCTTCATCCTCATCCTTCATTTTTTTCAGATAGTACGCCTCCGGCGCCGGCTTGTACGACCGCGGCAGCCACAAGGGACGGCGCAGGTTATCGGGGCCAGGGGCCGGACGGGTTTTGAAAAGCCATCGTTTGTACACTTCATGGGCCTTGTCGGTGTCGACAAACACGTCGCCGTATTTGTCGTCCGGTCCTGGTTTGGTAACCCGGACCTTCTGATGCCAGCAGTGCTGGCCGCTGATGTAGTCGGGTTGCACCGGAAAAGTCAGGTTCTGATGGACGCCGCCATCTTCCCAGAATATTCTTTTCGAGTCGGGATCGTCGCTCTTGAAGGGCTTGATGCCGTGAATGGTGCGCATCAGCCATTTTCCCGCGCTTACTTGTTTCAGATCGACCAGCGCGGTCGACCAGCGTTCCCCCCCCTGCTCTTCTGCCAGCCGCCAGCGGCCCAGGTGATGGGAGCAGGCGACCACGCCGGGCTTGATGCCTTCGGTCACCCAGACTTTGTCGATAAAGTAACCGATCTCGGTATTGATCTTTAAAAGATCCCCCGTTTTCACGTCGAAGTTCTGCGCGTCTTTCGAATTCAACCACAGCGGATTGCGATGGGAAATTTCGTAAAGCCACTTGGCGTTGCCCGATCGCGTATGGATCAAAGTCGGCAGACGAAACGTCGGCAGCAGAAGCATCTCGCCGGCAGCGACGTCGATTTGATCGGGATGAACGTGACTCTTGATGTAGCCGGGAATGGCGTGCTCCGGCCATTTCCAATCTTTCAAAGTGCGCGAAAAGAACTCGAGTTTGCGCGACGGCGTGGGAAATCCGACGCACGCCTTGCCGTCGATCTCGACGCCAAGCGCGGCGCCGTTTTTGAAAATAACGTTGCTGGCCGGATAGGTGGTTGCGTCGGTGAGATCGCCGGACTTGATCCCGGTCTCATGAACCTTGTAAACGTTATCCTCGACCAAAAACGCGCCGTACTTGCGCATGTATTCGAGCGGCCGCAATCCTTCCTTGGCCGCCGCCGCAGGCAAGCCGGGCACGCTGTTTTCGAAGATCCAGCGGTAGTAATCATCGACGGTCATTTTTTTGCCCGTCTCGTAGGGCGATTCGAAATGTTTACGGATACCGAGCGATCCGTCCGGATCGACGCGCCAGGATAGTTCGATCCAGAACTCGTCCTCTTCCCAAACCTGGCCGATGCCCGCGGCCTCGTGCGCTTCGTAAGTGGTCGTGAATTTCTTTCCCTGCTTCTCCAGCGCGACGCGCAATATCGGCTGGCGAAAGCCGATCCAGCGCGCCGCTTGCGTCTCCTGGCTCATCAGATCATGGCGCTCTGAACCATGCCCCATCGGCAAGACGTAATCCGCGAACCAGGCGGTTTCACTCCAAGTCGGGGTGAGACAGGCATGGCGTTCGACTTTGCTTTCATCGGAAAGCATTTCGATCCAGCTCATGCCGTCGGGATTGGTCCACACCGGGTTGTAGACCCGCGTGAAATACATCGCCAGCTTGCCGCGCCCTTCCTTGAGAAAATGCGGCAGCAAAAAGCTCATTTCGAAAAACGCCAGGGGATACTCCGGCGGTATCAGCAGCTCGTTCCAAACTTTGGCCGGCGGCGGCATGAGCGGCGGCGCCGGAATGTATTTATTCGCGGCGTTGGGCGCGGTGCCGCCGACTGTTCCGACCGCGCCGACCAACACGACGAGAAATTGCAGCGCCCGGGCAACTTGCCATCCGCCCAGGTTTCCCGCCGCGGTATTGCGCCAGACATGAGCGGCAAAGGCCGAACCGGCTTTGGCGATTTCATGCGCGACTTCAACAATCACTTTAGGTTCTACGCCGGCTTCCTTGGCGGCGAACGCCGGCGTATATCCGGCGTAAAGATTTTTGAGGATCGCGACGAAGGACTGAAAGGTTTGCGGTTCGTCCGAATATTGCTCGCGCAGAAACTCTTCCCAGTTGACCCACTGGCGCACGAATTGGCGGTCGAACAGCTCTTCCTGCAATAGGATGTTGCACATGGCCAAAAGAATCGCCGCTTCGCTGCCGGGCCAGGAGGATATCCAGTAGTCCGCTTTCGACGCCGTATTCGACAGCCGCGTGTCGATGACGCAGATTTTCGCGCCGCGCTCTTTGCCTTCGATGATTCTTTGCGCGTGCGGGTTGAAGTAATGGCCGGCTTCCAAGTGCGAACTGAGCAGCAGCATGAACCGCGCATTGGCGTGGTCCGGCGAAGGACGGTCGATGCCCGACCAAAACGCGTATCCGGCCCGCGCTCCCGCGGAGCAGACGTTGGTGTGGCTGTTGTGGCCGTCGATGCCCCAGGAATGGAGAATTCTCTGATGATAAAGCAGTTCGTGACCCGGGCGGCCCACGTGATACATGATTTCGTTGCGCCGCTCTTCTTGCAGCGCCTTGCGCACGCGCGCCGCGATGTCGTCGAGCACTTCGTCCCAGGAAATTCTTTCCCATTTTCCCTCGCCGCGCTTGCCGACGCGCTTTAGCGGATAACGAATCCGCTCCGGATCGGTTACCTGATTGAGGGTCGCCGGCCCTTTTGCGCAGTTGCGGCCGCGACTGCCGGGATGCTCGGGATTGCCTTCGAAGCGCCGGATGCGGTTGGTATCCTTCTCGACAAAGGCAAGCAGCCCGCAAGCCGCTTCACAATTGAAACAGATGGTCGGAATGATCCGGCAATGCTTCTCGACTTTGCGCGGCCACTGCGCTGTGTCGTACTCGACCCAATCGTCCCACTTTTCCACGGGTGGATAGCTGGCGAGGTCGCCGCTGTTCGGCTCCAACCGCTGCGCGTCCGGATGTAGAGGTTGTTTGCTGTCGCTCATCAAAGGTTCCTTCTTAGCTCAACGGAATGGCTTGGCCGGCCTTGATCCACAAATGCTCGTGCATCCACAAGCCGAACAGCGCCAGCAGCGACGCCGCCACGCTGGGGATGAGCGCATTCGCCTGCCATAGAATCAGACCTGCGGGAATGACCACGCCCAGGCCGACGACAAAAATCCAAAACGATTTGCTGAGCGGTCCGCTGAGGAGAAGCGCGCCGGCGCGCGTCGCTTCCTCCGAGCCGTGTTTCATGAAGAGATCGCCGCACACCATCGCTAAACCGGCGAGCAAGGATATGACGAGAATATGGACCAGGTAAAAAAACATCTGCGGGCTCATGAATTGATACGGCGTGATCAGTTCGAGCGAACCGATGAGAATCAGCACGGCCGCGCCGGCGTTGATCGCCTTGACGATCAGGTGCCAGAACAGCAGCGGGCTTTGCCAGAAATCACGGCCGCGCGCCTGAGCGAAAAGAAAAGCGGAGTAACCCGCCGAAGCAATGGCAAAGAGCGCCGCCGGCCACAGGACCCAGGGCGAGACCGTTCCTTCCCGGTACATCTGGGTCAGCCACACGGCCAATAACACGCCAAAGATCAACAGCACGTAGCCGCCCAATGTGAGCCAGGAGTTGAGATTTGGCTTGGTTAGCAAAAACAGGAAGCGTCCAGGTTTCTTGAGATCGAAGACCAGCAACGCCATGGTGGCGCCAAGAAAAACAATCGAAACCAGCGGCGCGATAAAGCCGAGCAGTATAACGTCCTGCTCGAAACCCATGTTTAAAAACAAAGCGGCTAAAAGCAGCACTCCGGCCGAGATCGCTTTGGTCCATAGATACGACGCAATCTTCTTGCCCCAGGGAATCAGATGGGGCACGTCATAAACTTCCCGCGCCACGCCCGGGATCGGACGACCCGGATCAATGCTTTTTAAAGCGTACAGATCTTCGCCGGGAGCTTTTTCGGCCCAGAAGTGAGCCGATTGCGGCTCCATCATCGTTGGGTTCAAGAGATCGCCTTCGACGCCAACGTAAAATAACTTCGGCTTGGTTCCCTTCTCCGCTTTGCGCACGCTGACTTTTTCGAGAGCAATGCGCTTGCTGACGGCGCTGTTCGGATCATCGAGATCGCCGGAGAGAATTGCCTGGGTCGGGCAGACGACTTCGCAGGCAGGCTTGTAGCCCATCTCGACGCGCGAAGCATCGAAGTTACATTTTGCCGCGGTATTGCGCTCCGGATCGATATAAAGGGCGTCATAGGGACACGCCTGCATGCACGATTTGCAGCCGATACAACGCTCGTTGTCGAAGTCCACGATACCGTCGGCGCGGCGAAAAAGCGCGACCGTCGGACAGATCTCGATGCACGGCGCGTCGTCGCAATGATTGCAGCGCAGCACCGCGAAATGACGCCGCGCGTCCGGGTAGTTGCCCTTTTCGATGTACTTGACCCAAGTGCGATTCACACCGAGCGGGATGTTGTGCTCTTCTTTGCACGCCACCGTGCAGGCATGACAGCCGATGCAGCGGTTCTGATCGATCACGAAACCGTAGCGCATTCCACACCTTTCTAATCAGGAAAGTTAACTAAGTAATACTCGCGAAAGTTTGCAATCTGATAGCAGGAAAAATCAGCTGGGGTCAATTGAATTGGAAAAATAAATTGAAGGATTCAAAGGGTGGAACCGCGAACAGGAGTTATCACCACCACGTCGTGATAACGTTGCATCTGTCAGCGCGGATCCGCGATCGATGCTCTCCCCCTTGACGGGGGAGAGTTAGAGAGGGGGCGATCGGCCTTGCTTCGAGGAGTCACCCCCATCTTGATCTTCCCCCATCCAGGGGGAAGAAAAACTCATTCCGGACGGCGCAATATATTTCCTACGGTCGGATGAATCGAATCTGAATCTAAATTTTTCTCGTCGGAAACGCTGGCGGAATGATTTGCTCCACAGTCCGGCTGTTCCAGTCGCGCGCCGACCAGTTGTCCCAAACGCGCGCCGCTCCGGCTTCAGCCTGGGCAAATAGCTCGTCATCGTTGATGCGCGTCGAGCGGCCGTTTTCGATGACGACTTCGCCGTCGACGATGACGGTTTCGACATCCGCGCCGCTGCCGTACTCGACCAAGGCGTTGATCGGATCGCGCGCCGGACCGTAGCGCGTAGTGCGCAGATTGATGACGACCAAGTCGGCCTTTGCGCCGGAAGCAAGCCGGCCCAAGTCGGAGCGGCCGAGCGCGGTCGCGCCGCCGATGGTCGCTGCGTTGAAAACATCCGCTGCCCGCGCACCCGCGGCGTTTCTGTCGACCAGCCGTGAAATCAGCGACGCGTAACGCATCTCGGCGACGATATCGAGCGGGTAAGTATCGGTACCCAAGCCAATGCGCACGCCCGCGCCGAGATACTGATCGAAAGACTCCATGGCGAAAGCCATCTTGGCGCACTTGTGCGGGCAGTGGCCGATGGTGGCGCCGCTCTCCGCGAGAATCTTGAGTTCATCGCCGCGCGGATAATCCACCCGCGAGTGGCCGCCGGTGATCGCCATGTGGCCGAGCGTGGTGCGCGGCCCGAGGATGCCGGTATCGGCGAGATATTCGGCGACCGGTTTGCGATATTTGTTCAGGATCTCCAGGAATTCGCGGAAATTACCGCCGGCGTGAATATGAATGGGCACGTCCAGCTCATTGGCGGCGGCGACGCTTTCCTTCAATAACGACGGTTCGCAAGTCTCGGCTTGCGCCGGATTCAATATTCCTTGCAGCCTGCCGTTGTGCGCGCCGTGGAATTTCTTGATGAACTCCACCGCGTTCCTCAGACCCGGACGGCCCTTGTCGGGCCGCTCCTCGTAGTAATGCCGGCCCTGCGCGTCGGTAAAAATATCGTGACTGCGAAACGGTGGGCTGAAATAAACCCGTCCGCCGGTCTGGCCGACAATCGCGACGTAATCATCAAGCGCCCCCGGTCCTCCTCCGGGATCCAACACCGTCGTCGCGCCGTTGCGCAGCGCGCTGTAAAGCGCGTATTTGCGGCCAAGGGCGACCGCCGGCGGCGGAGGTGTTTCGACCTTCTCCTTGAGCGGCGCGCCGAAAACGAACCAGTTTGCCGCCAGATAATCTTTCTTGGTGACATCGGTCAGCAGATAATCGCCGACGTTAAGCTGCGAATGCACGTGAAGATTGACGAAACCGGGACAAACGATCTTGCCTGAAGCGTCGATGACTCGATCGGACGCTTGAGATTTGTCCGTGCTGACCGTTTTGATTCGATCGTTTTCGATGAGAACGGAACCATTGGGAACAATTTCATGGCCGGCGCCGGACCAACCCACTACGACGCCGCCGTCGATACGTATGCTCATGATGATGTCCTTTTTTGAATTATCTTGCGCCCTCTCCCATTGAAAGAGGAGCCCTAACCCTTCCCGCAAGCGGGCGAGGTGAACAAAACACGACGTGATCTATGTCGGCCGCTTCGGCGTGTCGTCGACCTTGCCGTGCAAAACATACCAGTAAATGCTGTTCATGTAACGCCAGCGCCGCACGGTTGCCGCTTCGATCTGTTTTATGGCGAGCGTTTGCAACTCGGAGGTGTCGCAGTATTTCTCAACGATCGCGAATCCCTTGGAGCCGTGAATTTCATCGGCGTAGACATGCTCTTCGAAGAAACGGATTTCGCGGGCGCGCGGCTGGTAGCCATAATGTTTGTGCAACGCCGGCACGAGTTTCTTACAAATATCCAGAAACTGGGATTCCAAACCGATGAACATTCCCGCCACCGCGGCTTGCCACGGCTGGTGATAGACCATGCGCCAGCCCCAGTTTTGCAATTGATCCGTGCCCGGCAAAACGATCGATGATTCGACGCTGTCGCGATCGACGCCGCTCGCCGCGACGTAGTCTTTCAACATATCCAAATGGCGATCGTCGGGATTCTCCTCGTCGCCTAAATTTTCGAAGAGATACCCCTTTACGTCTCGCTGCGGAATCTGCGATGCCTCATAAGCCAGCCAATTGAGATAGTCGCCCACGTAGTGAAAGTGCTGCGTGCAATAGAAGGCCGTCTGCTCCTTCGTCAGTTTGCCGGATGCCCACAGATCGAAGAAAGGATGATCCTTGCTGTGATTCTTGTCGCGCGCCGCGATCAGCTGATCGTGAAATTTTCTCCCCATGAGTACTCCCGTGGAAGTCAGACGAGTAAGAACAAAAAAGCCGGGGCCTAGCCCGGCTTTTTGCATTTGTCGAAAGCTAGTTAGCTCGCCCTCTCAGCCTCAAGACGCGCCAACCGGTCTTCAAAACGATTCATCTGCTCTTTCATCACGCGCTTCAATATCGAGCGTTTCATGCAGCTTCATGAAGCCATCGACGTGGCTCGAGAGTTGGCTGATACTGTCCTCTACCCGTTCGAATCGGTTGTTCATCTCGCGTTTCAATTCGCGCAACTCAACGGCAATGCCTGAAAATCGCTGGTCAGCACGTGCAAACCGTTTGTCGACCTGCTCAAACCTTTTATCGGTCTGCTGGAAACCTGTCCGTACAAGCTGTTCAATGTTCGCAAGCTGCCGCCCCACGCTCGGAGATTTCTTTACCGTACTCTTATTGACCATATGGATGCCTGGCAAATCTCCGCCTGCAACTACTCAGCCTTCGCCGCGCTCGACAATATCCTCGACCGCCTTTAGCCGAATATCGAGCAGCGCCGACTGGCCGCCAGCCACCGCGCGCAGGCCGCGCTCGATTGCCTTGCGCACTTCGCCGGGCTCTTCGACCTTCTCGCCGTAGCCGTCGAAGGCTTTGATAATCTGCGCGTATTCGGGACACGGCGCGATGTGCAGGCCGGAGAAATTCTTGGACTTCACCGCCCAACCGTCCGGGTAATATTTAGGAATGCCGGATTTTTGCGACAGGTAGCCCTGGTTGTTGAACATGACGGTGAGGAACGGCAGGTTGTGCTCCTGGGCCGCGCCGTATACGGCGGGGACCGGATCGTAGTTGAACGAGCCGTCGCCGATCAGACAGACCACCGGCCGTTTCGGATTGGCCGACTTCACTCCCAATGCGGTCGAAAGGCCGGTGCCCAAACCGCCGACGCAGCCGGCGAAATAGGACCCCGGCTTCACCCCGTCGAGGTAGCGGTGCACCGCCAGGCGATGGGTAATGGTTTCTTCCACGACCATCGCGTCGGCCGGCAACACCTGACTCAGCTCGTGCGCCACCCAGCGCGTATCCATCGGCTTCTGGCTCGCGAGCGCCAGCGCCTCGTCGCGCCACACCTTTCTCTGCGCGTTGTTTTTCTTGCCGATTTCGTCCGCGCGCTGCTTGCGCGAGGAATCTCCCGCCGAGACTTTTTTCTTTAGCGCCGCGAGCAGGTGCTCGAGCGAGCTTTCGATCTCGCCCGTCAGGCAGAGATCCGCCTGATAGCCATAGTATGGCATATCGTGGCGCAGCGGATTCTCATCGAGAATCGCCACGGTGGCGCCCGGCGACGGCGTGGCGGAAGCGGGATGCCACGGCGCGATTACCGCAAGCAGAAGAATCGCATCCGCGCCGGCTAATGCCTTGCGTGGATCGTAGCCGCTGTGCAGCGGATGGGTGCGCGGAAAGTTGAGCGCGCCCGTACTGCGAGTTTCGACAACCGCGCAGCCCAATAGCTCGGCGATTTCGACCAGGCAATGCACGGACTTTTCCGTGCGCCCCGAATCTTCGGTAACAATCACCGGATTCTTCGCGCCGGCCAAGAGATTCGCAAGTTCCTCGATGCCCTTGGGATCGGCCGTCGCGCCGGGCGCGAATCCGAGATCCCCTGGAACGTCCTTGATCATCTTGTCGAACAGATGCTCCATCGACAGCGACACGAAGGTCGGACCCTTGGGCGCCGCCATCGCGAGCTGGCAGGCTCGCTGGATGGTCGCCGGCAAAATCGCTTTGTTGTTGACGCCGAAGCTCCATTTCACCGTTTGCTCGACGAGCTTCGCCGGGCCGCCGATATTGGAGAGATGCCCCAGCCACTGCCCTCCTGGATCGGGCCCTTCGTCTTCGCCGTAGCCGATCGATTCGCCGCTGAAGACCACCATCGGTACCTGCTCGCGGATCGCGCCGCGCATACCCATGGTCGCATGCAATGACCCTACGGTCGTGTGGATCATGACGGCCGGCAGCTTGCCGGTCGCCTTGGCGTAGCCGCTCGCCATGCCGACGGCGACT
>Ga0209382_10008936_pt1 | contig 12573 bp, 22 predicted proteins | sample SoiMetdeltSBSDD5_FD_187599 | JGI IMG/M metagenome (GOLD analysis project Ga0209382, IMG submission 187599) | Bulk soil microbial communities from a Populus tree surrounding site in Tennessee, USA - Soil MetaG P. deltoides SBSDD5 (SPAdes) (version 2) | ecosystem: Environmental > Terrestrial >... | reverse complement strand
AATTTTGGAACGGGTCTTCTTACTCGCTCCCTTTGGAGCCTTTCGCAGTGGCATACAACGGCCCTCCTGCTAGATAATACACGTTCATGACTTCCGTGGATCATCCAAGGTAAAATCCCGCTGACGAGGATCATAGTTCTTGGGCAATTTCGGCGCGAGCTTTTGCCGATGAGTATAGTCTTCACAACCCTTTCTCAGCGCCTCGGGGCTATAAAAATTGCTCGCATACTCATGACCAAATAGTGTGAATTTATGCGGCATGCAATACCGTTTCACACAGTCATGGAGCGCTTGGGGAATCTTCTTTCCCGGATACAAGGGCACACCGTCAGGACGGACCTTTGCCACGTAACGCGGGAGTGTTTGCCAGCCGATTGGTGGCTCCTGTTCCGTACGCGAAGCATACGACGAGGAGGAACGCTGGGTAGCCTGATACTGCGACTCACGAAGCTCCCAGTGTTGCAGGACATCGTCAAGCTGCTGCTGTACATGCCCTAACTGTTGTTGCTGGTGTTCCACATGAGACAGGGTTTCACCAAGCTGCTGCTCCTGGCGTTGTTGATGCTGGCGAAGCGCATGAAGATCAAAGCTATGGCTCTGTACTTCATCGGCAAGCGATTCAACCGTGTTTTGCAGGAGGCCAACGTCGGTACGAACAATCTGAATTTCCCCATGCAAGACTTTGCCCAGGCTTTCTACCATGCTTAACCATTCATAGAACGTACTAGGAGTATGGGGTGGAGTAGCAAAGGCATGGGCACGGCGCTCACACTCCAAAAAATACTCGCGAACTTCATCCCCTTTGTCGGTCTCGGCCATCATGCAAATCTTCTTAGCCGCGTTGAAAGTAAAATAATACTCCATGCGTGGACGACCACCCTTGGGGTTTTCCCCCTTAAGGGGGAAAACTATAACATCTGTATTTTCAATTAGCTTAGTGCGCTCTATTTGTTGTTTTGCCCAGTCTGTAGCATCTTTATGTGACCCCAGAAAGCGCTGCAAACAACGGCTCTCTATGGTCCATATTGTCTGCCCCTGCATGGCCTGCATCTGGCACGGCAAGCGGCGTTGGAGTTCTTGAAAGCGTGTCTCTTCCATGTCAGCCCCTCTCCTAGGCCACCTGCCACGTCGCGCCATTGCGCCCCGGTGGCAGCGTTCCTGGTCCTGACGCCCTCTCCCTCAGCCTCCCACCCTCGCTGCGGTTGCTTTTGCCCTCTTGCAAAAACCGGCAGTTTGCCTCTACGCTTGCAGCGGTGGGAGGGGGGAGGGGATTTATCGAGGTTTTCTCCGAGATCTTCTCTTCTTTCTTAGATCTGCAAAGTACCGTTGCTCCCGCCTACGCCGTGGTGCGTGCCGTGCCATTGCGCCCTGGCGGAACCGTGCCTGGTCCTGGCGGCAACGCCACGAGCGGCCGTTGTGCCTGCTCATCCTCAATCAGGGCTTGCTCCTCCTCGACGGGCACCAGCGGCCTCGCAATCTCACCCTTTTGGAGATTATGATAAAAAGTCTCGTAGCTGATAGTTCCGCTTAAGAGTGCCGCCATGAGTGCCGTCAACATCTGGGGCTGCATCGTATTCGAGACCAGATCTTTATTGAGGCTCACATGCACGGTCGGCTCATCACTGTTCTCACTAAACCCGGACCACCAGTTGTGGACCTGGAGTGCCCACGTCAAGCCCTGGCTGACGCTGCTGACTAAGCTCTGCACGGGACTATCGCTCCCCGCCATACGCCACTGCACCCCGGTCGCCGTCTCCTGCGTGTCCGGGGGGCCTTCGAGCAGCCGGGCCCCCATCGCCGCCATCATCTGCAAATCGGCTTTGAGCGCGTTCTCATGGGGCTGGAGGCCCTGGCCGTGAAACTCGACAATGCCCACCTTGGCTTGATTGTCGGGCAGGAACAGCGCCGAGCTGGCCCCCACATAGAGCTCCGGAGGCGCTTCCATGTTGGCGGCAATGTAGAATTGGGGCATGGCCGTAAGGTGCAGCGCATGCTCGTAGTCGGCGCTATGCCGCCAGTTGAGGAAATTGCGGCGGACGAGGCCTTCGAGCAGCGACTTCTCCGGGGTCGGCTCTAGCGAGAACGGCGCCATGAAGCAGAACGGCAGGTAATCGAGCGGTTGCCCCTGGCGCATGGGCATCCAGACGCGCTGGAGGGTCGCCGCCTGCGCGTTGGTCCGCTGGCCGACGGGGTCTTCGAGCCACAAACTCACCTCGTAGAGCCCCACTTCATTCAAGCGCAAGACCCGGTACTGAATCTGATCTTTGACCACAAAGAAGTCGGGCGTCCCCCAGGGGCCTTGCGGGACCTGCACGCATTCTCTGAGAACGACCAACGAGAGAATCGTATCCCCACCGCGTTGCATGGTCCGCCAGTTGATGATCTCCTCGGCCCGGTATGCTACCCAGTAGGGGCGACTCTGCGGCGGCGGGGGGAGCAGCTGGCCGTCGGGCGTCACGTCCCCAGTGGGAAAATCGACCAGGATCCCAAAGCGTCCCATAAGCAGCGTCTCGCGGACGGCCTCTTCGCAGAACATGCGCAGCGATATGCCGGTCTGCGTGATGTCGGCGAGTTGGGGCTCTAGAGCATCAGGGCCAATGAGTTGCGGCTCATGCCGGAAGACCGAGCCGGTAATGCCATGGACGGCATGTTCGGTCGCACTCGTCCAGGCCGGGCGATCCCGGTAGGCGGCGTACTGCTCATCACGCCTCATTCCCGCTGGCCGGGGCAGATAGGCCGTGCCGTCGAGGGCGGCGCGCGTACTGCGTTGCGAGAGGCTCATGGGCCGGGCCGACTTCACCGCGGCTTCGCCCAAGTAGGCATCGCGCAGCATCCCCCACAAGGGCAGCATAGCGGTATAGGCGGGATGGGGCAGGGTCACGCTCATATATGCATCTCCATCAGCCGCAGGGGCTTAGGCTGATTGAGCAGTAACTCGGTAAAACACCAGACCGCCGCGTCCATGCGAGAGGGCGACGGCATGCCTGGGACCCACGAGCACATTTCCTCTTCCAGCGCGGGAAAGACGCCCACGTGCGAAATCCTCCCGTGTTCATACTCAGTGCTCACCGGCTCCGCCCGCGTCTGTTTACTGCGGCTCGCATGCACCATCTTGTAGTTGACGGACGCCGTGGGCCGTGCCCCTTGACGGTACATCTCTTGCGCCACAAAGGCAATAACCGTGCCGATCCACTCGCCACCATTGTTGGCTTCCCCAATGAGCACATCGGCTTCAAGTTGATCGTAGAGCAGAATCGCCTGGCGTGCACAGGCCGCCGGCGTCCCGCGTCGGGAAGCATCGCGGAGCGTATAGCCATGGCCCTGCGCATCCCGTCCCCCGGCGACAATGCCCATCTCGTCACTCGTCTCTTGCGAGGTACCCGCAGGATCGAGGGCGATCGCCACGCGCGTCAGCGCCGGGAGTTGATTGCTCGTGATCCGCGTCTGGTCGAGCAGCGCCTGCGTCCACAAGGCGCCTGGCACCTCGTCAATGTCTTCGGCTTCAATCTCCTGACGATAGGCGAGGCTGGACATATCCATGGTGATATCCGTCAACGCCTGGGTCGAAATGAACGGGTTGGCATGCGAACTGAAATGGAACGTCATCCACCGGCCACTGGTATCGGCCGCCGCCGCCTTAAACAGTTTGGCCGCGTGACGGGGGTCCTGCGCCTTCGTCGCTCCCGCCGCGCGCAACGACGGGGGCGTGTAGATCAGCACACAGCGCCCGTTCCGATCGAGCAACATGGGCAACCCCACCAAGGAGAAGGCGTCTTCGGAGCAGAGTTGAAATTCATCGATAATCAACAGGTCACAGAAGTCCCCGCGTAACGTATCGCTGTTCCAGGCCGTTTTTGCACGAATCCGTTGTTCCGTGCCCGGGCGTTCAATCGTATGCAACGTCTCATTTTTTTTGTACATGCCCGCATCAATCGGCTCCGCCAGCGCCTGGCTGATTTCAAACCAGAACTTCATGAGTTGATCAGCGGTCGGGACAGCATACAGGACGCGCTTGCCTAAGAGAAACTGCTCGACGGCCAAAATGGCGATCCCCGTCGTTTTGCCCGATCGTCTCCCGGCGCGGATGAGTTTGCGCGGCGCTGGATGGCGCAAGAACTGCAGTTGCTGCGCATGGGGCCGCTTGAGTTTGATCACGCATTCGCGCGGCGCAAGAGCCCTTGCAGGAGCCACGTCACGCGTACTCACGAGGGATATCCATTCTGGAGACCATCAATGAGAGGTGGCGGCAAGGCTCGCGGCGGCTCTGGGAGTGGCTCAGGCGGATTCTCATAGACGACGCGCAACACCATGCCCTGGCCGTTCTCGCCGGTCTGTTCGTGGCGCTCGACATAGCCGCGATCCTTGCCGATGGTCTTCAGGGCAAAGGCAATGCCCCAGGGCTCGCCGTTCTGGATGGACTGCCACAGTTTCAGCTCGGCGGTATCGACCATGATCCCCCGCTGGGCGTCACGAGCAGCCTGGACGGACGGATAGCGCTTGCAGTACAGGCGAATCGTCTCCACGGTACACCCCAGCCGTTGCGCCGCAATATAGACCATGCCCTTGGTGTCGATGAGCGCTTGCGCCACCTCGGTCGCTGAGTAACGATGCTTATTCGCCATGCTACAAATATTCCAAAGATTTATGACACCTCTGCGCCGGAAAGCGCCACGGTCGGAGTCGCACCGCCCTCTTCTCCCTGGACGGGAGCCGCATCAGCTACGATGCTTGTGGCGCGTTTGGGATACGGTTGCGCACGCGAGGCGATCTGGGCACGCACGGCCGCATCGAGCGGGCAGAGATAGCGATACTTCCCAGAGAGGGACACGACACGACACTCACTCACCTTTGGCACACGACACACCTTCCCAAATTTCCGTTTATGGCCGGACGCACTTACTTGACGGGAATGCCAGCGGCGCCCAGCCCGGTCAATCGCCACAAAATCTGCCTGAGTCTGCCCATCGAAAATCCAGCCTAATGCTTGATAGATACCGCCATGATGCCCATGGTTCGGGTCAGCATACGACACGATAAGCCGCAAACCGGGATTGGCACGTGCTAACAACCGCACGGCAATACGGATAATTTTACTCGTGGCCGAGGCATGCGTCGTCAAAGCGACACGGGTCAATTCACAAATTTCGGTCATAGCACGTTGATATGCTTTACAGAGATTCTTGTTCACCCCTCGGCCAAACACCACCGCGCCAACAAAACGAGCATTTTCCCACACGCCAATAGTGACCAGCGGGAAAGGCGGGAGACTCTGACTATAGTGCCAATGCTCGACCGCATACTTGGCGGCGGCATAACTACACCAGTCCAGCTTGAGGACGGGCTTGTCGCTCATGGTACCCACGTATGCCCACACGCGGGGCACTCCAGTGGCTGCTTCTCATCGAGACGTCCTTGCTCGTCAATCCCCACGGGCTGAAAGTCCGGGACCTGACCCTGCTGTACCAACGCCGCCAGCGAGTCTGCATCATACCCCGTCCCGAGCAGCGCGAGCGGATCGTCGGTTGCGAGGTCCTGCAGCAGCGCCGCCAGCAGACGGTCGTCTTGCTCGCGCAGCCGCGCAATGTGGTTGTCCCCCACGAGTAGCGCCAACGCCGCTGGGTCATCGGGCGCATACGGCAGGCGGTAGCCGGGCACATGCGTCTGGCCCAACGCCCGGGCGGCTTCGACCACGCCATGCCCGGCGAGCAGGGTCCCGTCCTGCGCGAGGACGACGTTGCGGTAAATGCCGTGCTGGGTAATCGAGGCTTTGAGGTGATCGAGTTCGGCCGGGGGATGGCTGCCGTCGTTGCGGGGATGCGGCTTGAGCTCGGCAATGGCGACGAGCGTGAGCTGCTCGGGCGAGAGCTGCGTGAGCGGGGGCGCCATGCCACTACACCGGAGCCGGGACCGGCAGCGGGGTCGTAGGCGCGGGCGTCGTGTCCTGGGGCAGGACCGTCACCGCGAGCCAGGGGCCCACGTCCTGCGTCGGCACGGCCGTCTTCAGGGTGGCGCCGAGGCGTGCCTCAAAGGCATCGCTGGACATGGTCGCGGCGTGCATGGTATCGCCCACAAAGCCGGGGGGCAACTCAAAGGTGAGTGGCGTGGTACACGCAGCACAGCGGAGGCGCACGAGGACCTGATAGCGCTGGCCCTGGGGAAGCGTGGCGGTCGGGCGTGCCTGCACCTGGGCTTCAATATTGCTGTGCGGACACGGGGACTGCTCGGCCATGGTTTCAATTCCTTCCAGGGACGTGACGACGCCACCACGCCTCTCCGCTCCGCTCAAGGAGAGAAAGAGAGAGTAGGGATGAGGGGTGAGATGGGCGTACTCGACTTGCGCGAGTCAGGAAGGCGGTTGAGGCCTGCCCGCCACTGTGGCGCCCAATCCGAACGCGAGACGAAACGTCAACGCCGATGTACAGAACAGAATCAAATACGCCTTACTAGTGTGTAAGAGACGGCGGGGGGATGTCAAGGGGAAAGTGGGGGGAACGGCCACCGCAATCTTTCCTTGCAGAGAAGCACTCCAAAATGTATACTCGACATAGGCTAAACATATTGGAGAGGAGTGTCAGCGATGACTGCCCAGGAATTAAAAAGCCTTCGACAAGCGCACGCGCTCACTCAGCGCGCCATGGGCGAACTGCTTGGCTATGGTGCCAACTATATCTACCGCCTCGAAACCGGGCGTGAGAAGATCACGCAACGCTTTGAAAAACTTGTACGTTCTGTGCTTGGACAACGAAAGATGAAAAAATCTTCCTAGGACCACTTGACTCTCCATTATGGAGTCTGTATACTCTCTAGCAAGATGGTTGGTTGATTGACAACGCGATGGGCGCGACAGAGTCAAGTACCTCGTGAGTGCCGGCACTTTAGAAACCGGGGAGGGAACGACAGCGGCAGGGCGCGAAGCGGTACACTCCCCGCGAAGCCGACTGAAGACAAACGCCCCACCAGGAGAGCATCGAACGCGACGACCCTGGCGACGAGAGACAAACGGTGTAATGAGCCTACGCATCCCGCGTAGCTGTTCACAGGCAGCATAAACCTCAGATGACACCAAGGAGAGACACCATGACCCACACGATACTGGTCAACTACGAGCAAAGCGCCACCATCGTTGAAGAGAGTCCGACGCAGTATACGGTGACGGCGTATGTCGACGACCGCGCTACTGTAGCCTGGACGACCGACACGTACGCCGCCGCCACACGCTGGGCACAGATCGTGATTGACTATCCGTACAACGCCGCCTAACACCAGCCACGGGCGGCACGCGCCGCCCATCATCACCAAGGAGCAACAACGATGCAATCACTCCCAGATATGAAGCCCAAACAGGTGGCCTATAGCGACGCCCAGGCCCATGCCCGTTCCCTGCTGACAGCACTCACCACCCATTTAGACGAGCATGCCGCGACCGTGGCGCACTATCCAGCAAACCTCAGCTATAGCCATGCCGAGTATATCGACGAGATCAGCGCCATGCTCAACAGCATTCTTTTCTACACCCAGGGATAGGCAGGCAACGACACAGGCGAGATCGCAGTATCGACAACGCACGGAGGTGAAGACGCCCGGCCAGCTGCCACGCTCAAGCCGGACGCCCCCCCATGAGAGAGCCACCCCCAACGGAAGGAGAGAAGCTCATGCAGACAGTACCACAGACCCCCACCGCGCACAAGCGCATCGCCTATCACGCGACGTTTCAGGGCACCTACGGCACGGCGCTTCGGAACCACCGCGGCGAGGTGTACTTCGTGAGCGACGACGACCACGTGCAGCGCCTCACGGACGCCGATGCCCCGGCGCTGATGCTTTTTGGGAGAGTAGATGTAGTGAATGAGGCCCGGCTAGCCGATCTGGAGGCCGGGACGGACTTGACGATCCTCGATGCCCGGCGCCGCGAAGCCGCGATTTGGGCAGCATAGACCACCACCGGGGGCTGCGACCCCCGCCACGCCACACGGAGACGAGACCATGGATCAACACCCTGTAGACACCCTCATTGACACGGCGCTCGCCGGCACCCAGGGCCGTGCCCTCTACGACGCCTATGACCGCTGCAAACGTGCGATGACCAACGACCGCGGTCAGGTCCTCGATGTGCGGACCAATGCCGCGTTAGACGTGCTCGAACGCGCCTTGCTGTTTCCTCGCCCACTGACCACCGACGAACGGAGTCTCTTGGAAGGCTTACGCACCTCTTAGAGACACGGAAACGCGAAGCCGCCATCCTGGCGGCGTAGATCATCCGGGGCGGGCACGCCGCCCCCACCACAAGGAGACCGTATGCCTAGGCAATCGTATCCGCTCCTCGACATCAAACAGGCCCTGCAGGACGCTAGCCGCAACCTGGCGGACGTGCTGGTCTACTTGGACATTCTCGCCCACGACAGCGACGGCACGTACCCACCCGACGCCGACACGCTGCGCCACAACGTCACCGCAGCCAGGCAGCTGCTGCCGTACCTGATACCCAAGGGCGTGGCTGACGCTATCGCCCAAGAGCAAGCAACCTACGACGCCTGCGAAGCGTACTGGACACGAGAGTAACCACAACCACCAGGGCTGCTTTCCACAGCCCAGCACCACAAGGAGACCCTATGATCCGCACCACGACCACCCTCGCCCTGACCCTGAGTACGCTGCTTCTCGCCGGGAGTACCCTGGCCGGTCCAAAGACGCCGCGCCCTGCCGGCGCCGCACCGCAGGTGACGTATCTCACGCCGACGGAGCAACTCTGCCAGATACGCGGGGTCTATACCCTCACCTTCGCCCGCGCCCGTGATGGCGGCATGAGCCTCCTCAGCGCCCTCGACCTCTCCAGGCGCCTCCAGGTAAGACTCGGCACCGATGCACAGACCCAGGCCGGCGCTGAGGCGATCATCCGCCTCGTCTACGACTTCCCACGTCTGTCTCCGACCACACTCCAACAGGAGATGGAACGTGGGTGCCTCACGCGCATGACGGCGCAGGATCTCGGCATGCGCCCCACCGAAGCGGAGGACGCCCGACAGCGCTACTGAGAGCCCACGCGCGACCGCCAGGTGGGCGAACACCAGACGGTCGCTTGCCCGTACCCTTCCCCAGAAAGGAAACGCCGATGCGAACCGTAACACCCTTTCCCGGCGGCGACAAGCCTACCACATTCGCCGCGATGCTCACCCAACTCACGGCCATTGCCCATGCCAAGCTCCCGCAGGAGCAGCACGGCCGGCTCGAAATGGGCCACGCGATTGTCGTGGCGGGCGGCGTCTTCCCGGAGGACGACGGCACCCACTTCAGCGTCTGCTCCCAGGAGGGCGAGGCGGCGCACACGTATCTAGTGAATAGCGCCTGCCCCTGCAAGGATGCGCAGTTTGGGGCCCCCCAGGCGCGGTGTAAGCACTGGTTTGCGGCCCTGCTCTACAAGCGCACCCTAGAGGAGTTGGCGGCGCCGGGTGCGCCAGAAGCCCCCGCGGCCTTACCCGAGGCGCCGACCAGCGTGAATGTCCGCCTGACGATCGCCGGGCGCGAGGTACAGCTCACCCTCCGCGGCGTGGCAGAAGACGAGGTCCTGATGCGGCTAGAGCGCGTCCTGGCGCGCTACCCGGCGGCCACGCCGCCCGCCCGCACGGAGGGCGAGCCGGAGACGCGCGCCTGCCCCATACATGGGACACTCATGCAACGGCACGAGAACACCAAGGGCGTGTGGTATAGCCACTATGCCGACGGCAAACATTGCAAGGGCCGCTAGCAACCACCACCGGGGGCACGCCGCCCCCACACACCAAGGAGAGAGAGCGATGGACGCACAACGCTATACCCATACGGGCATGAAGGGGCTCGACGCCCGTGCAAGCCTCACCATTGACCCCATCCTCAACCGTAACCGCAAATGGCACGCCTGCAATCGTGTTGCAGGTGATACCTACAAGGCGCTCTGTGGCGTCAACCTCCTCGCGGTTGATCCTGAAGAAAGCTGCTGGGGGGCGAGAGTTGAGGAGAGAGGCGCCCACCGGATCACCTGCAAACGGTGTCGCAACTCACTAGGCACTGGGCACGAGAGCACCGCAGAAACACCGGCGAGAGGACTGCCACCTCTCGCCGTCACCCATCACGACCACCGGGGGCACGAAGCCCCCTAGCGGGAAGCGATGTTTCGGCGATGAACCCCTACCGGGCCAGGTGAACCCTAGACCCCAGAAAGGAGAGGAAGCTATGGCGACCCCCCGCCGGCGTTACCGGATTGACGTGACGCTTGCCCCCTGGCTCCCAAACGGGCATGCCACGCTGCGGCGGCGGCAGCCCGGAGACCTGCCCTGGTGCTGGTGTGTGCACGAAGTGCGAGCCACCAGTGTCGCCAGCGCGCACCGCAAAGCCCTGGCGGCCCACCAGCAGCGGGCGGCCTGTCAACACCTAGATGAGGAGGTACGCCATGCGAAGGAACACGACCCCCGCCGCTAAGCCCGACGGCGACGAGGATGGCCTGCTCGTCCAGCGCAAACAATGCACAACGTGTATTTACCGGCCAAAGTCCCCGCTCGACGTGGACGCCCTCGAAGCCCAGATCCGCGATCCCCGCATGCTGGGTTTCTTTGAGGGCTTTCGCATATGTCACCACAGTACGCGGGCCATCTGTGCGGGCTTCTGGGCGCGGCACAAGTCATCGTTTACCTTAGGACAACTCGCCATACGACTTGGGCTGGTCCGGTTGGTAGATGAAGATAGATTCAAGAGAAAGGAGGAACGATGAACCGATAGCGCACCCTACGTACGGCCTGGTGATCTCGGTTCGCAGGAGAGCCCTGCGAGGGTAGCCCGCAGGCGATCCCCGTCGGTGCAGGTTACGACCGATGGCTGACCCCCCAGCAGACGAAGCGCCAGAGCCGGACGACCGCCTCGTCCGGCAGCCGCTGCACCAAGGCAGGATGGCCCTGCTTTTTAGGGTTGTCTCACGCGCCCGAGCGTCGTAGGATTCCAGCGTATTGTCCCCGCTTGCTCTACGCTCAAGGAGCCTCCTGTGAGGAGTAACCCATGCGCCCGCCTGATCGGTGGACCGAAGCCGACGCCATTGCCCACGCCCAGCACCACGGCCTGGCGCTCGACCCGGCCCTGACTCTGCCCGCGCCGGCACGCGCCATGGACCCTGAGACGCCCGAGGGCGTGCTGTTGGGTCGGGTGCGACAGTGTGCGCTGGCGAATGGGTTTTTATTCTACCATACCTATTCGTCCAGAAAAAGTGATGTAGGGTATGTGGACTGCACGATAGCGAAGCCGGGCCACCCGCTCTATTTGTGGGAATTAAAGAGCAAAGACGGAAAGCTGACCCTAGAGCAACAACGCTGGCAGGAGTTTTTGAGCCAGACCAGCGGGACGCACGTTGCCGTCTACCGCCCCGACCAATGGCCCCTGATCGAGCACCTGCTCACGAGGAAACAGCCATGACCCACGATGCCCTCCGCACGCTCATCCACGCGCGCGAACGCCAGGACGGCACGGCCCTGCAGGTCGTGACCCAGCCCTGGGCCGCCCCGTATCTCACGATGCCGGGACAGACGTGCCAAGCCAAAGCAGAGACGCTGCGGCTCCTGCGCGCCTGGCGCCACCGAGAGGACCACAAAGACCGCGCCCAGCGCCTCGTGCACGGCCGCGCCCAGGAGGGACTCTGGCACGGCGCCCAGGCCCGGCTGACCGTATGGCTCCGCCGCAATTAGCGAAAGAAAGGGGACACAATGGCCACACGCCGGCATGATGCCCACACCACCCGGACCCCGCAGGCGTTTGTGCCGGCGCAGGTCCTCCCCCGCGTCCGCTGCTACGAGTGCGGCGGTATTTTCTTTGGTACGCCAGGCAACCGCTGTGAGAGGTGCCGCGCCCAGGAGGTCCCCCACGAGGCCCCCGTAGCGCCGGAGAGCCCAACTCCGCTCGACTCCCTCCATCGCTCTTGGCGTCAGGTCACGCCGGAGGATCGCCTACGCTTCTTGTATGAGATGCTCACGCCGAACGAGCGCCAGGCGTTACAGGTGGGCGTCGAGGAGCAGTAGATGCGTCGCACGGCCCGGCGCCGCACACCCCCGTCAAGGCGAAGTGCCTATCGGCAGTTGCTGCGCGATCCCAGGTGGCAACAGAAGCGGCTGCAGATCTTCGCCCGTGATGGCTGGACGTGCCAGGAGTGCCGGGCCACGACGAAAGAGTTGCAGGTCCACCACAAGTGGTACGTAGCTGGGGTGATGCCCTGGGAGGTGCCAGGGCAGGCGCTGGTAACCCTGTGTGCCCCCTGCCACAAGAAGAAGCGGAGGAAACATGGCTAAGAAGCCGCCGTATGAGCCGTACCGCTCCGCCGAGGGGCTGCCGCCCGCGGCCGCCGCCCTCCTCGCCTATATTCGTGCCCACGATTACGTGACGTTTGCGGAGATGCCGAAGGTCCTCAAGCCGTTTATGGAGACGCGGGGCGAGATGGCCGCGGAGGCGCCCCAGGTGCCCAATCTCCTCTTCTGGGCCGGCATGAGCGAGGCCTGGGTCGAGACGCTCCAGGCGCTGTTCACGGCGCACCTCATCTGGCAGGAGCCGTGCTCGCTCACCAGT
>Ga0209382_10008935_pt1 | contig 12575 bp, 14 predicted proteins | sample SoiMetdeltSBSDD5_FD_187599 | JGI IMG/M metagenome (GOLD analysis project Ga0209382, IMG submission 187599) | Bulk soil microbial communities from a Populus tree surrounding site in Tennessee, USA - Soil MetaG P. deltoides SBSDD5 (SPAdes) (version 2) | ecosystem: Environmental > Terrestrial >... | reverse complement strand
TGCGACGTGGTCGTGGTCGGCGTCGGTGACTGCGGGTCGTGCAGCGCGTCAGCGGTGGCCGACGGGCTGGCGCTGGAGGCCGCCGGCATACCCGCCGTCGTCGTCACCACCGACGCGTTCAGCGTCACCGCAGACGCGATGGCCAAGCTGCAGGGCAGCCCCGGGTACCACTACGTGCGGACCGCGCATCCGGTGGCACCGCTCGGGGCGGAGGAGCTGCACGAACGCGCGGTCGCCGCACTACCGGAGATAGTCGCAACACTGACTGGGCCGGCCAAGGCGCCTGGACCTTCGGTCGGCGCAGATCCAGCCCAAGAAACCCTGACTGGGCCGGCCAAGGCGCCTGGACCTTCGGTCGGCGCAGATCCAGCCCAAGAAACCCTGACTGGGCCTCGGCGTGACGGTGGCTGACGTCGCCGCTTCGCAGGCGTCGCTGGATTACGCCCGGGCCGCCATCGAGCACGCCTACGACCAGGGCTGGACCGACGGCCTACCGGTCGTACCGGTTACCCGGCCCATGGTCGAGGAGTTCCTCGCGCAGACGCCCCGCCCCGCCGACGAGGTGATCGCCGCGGTACCGCACCTTTCGCGGGAATGCACGGTCGAGCAGGCGGCGGTCAACGCCGCCCTCGCCGGCTGCCGCCCGGAGTACTTCCCGGTGGTGCTCGCGGCGTGGGAGGCCCTCGGCCGCGACCGGGCGGTGACCGGTGGTGGGTGGCAGTCGACCAGCGGCCCGGCCCCGCTGATCGTGGTCAACGGCCCGATCCGCCACCAGCTCGGGATCAACTGCACCGGCGGCGTACTGGGCCCCGGTTTCCGGGCCAACGCGACGATCGCGCGAGCCATCGGGCTGGTGGTACGCAACGTGTTCGGCATCCGGCCGCAGGAGCTGGAGCAGGCCACGCAGGGCATTCCCGGCCGGTGGACCCTGTGCGTCGGAGAGAACGAGGAAGAGAGCCCCTGGGAGCCGCTCGCCACCGAGGTTGGCCTGCCGGCCGGTACCGACGCGGTGTCCGCGACCCTGCTGCGCACGTGCGAGTTCGTGGACAACCGGCACACCCAGAATCCCGAGGAGCTGCTCGCGGACTTCGCGGACACGATCGCCCGTACCGGGGCCGCGATCGTCCCGTACTCCTCGGCGGGGCTGGTACTGGGCGTCGAGCACGCGCAGATGCTGGCCGCCAACGGGTTCGCCAAGCGCGACGTGCAACAGTGGCTCTACGACCGGTGCGTACGCAGCCACGAGGACCTGGCGCGGGTCGGCAAGAGTCTCGACGGGCGAACCGGCCCGGGCATCGACGAGTACGGACTGCACATGCTGCCGTCGCCGGAACAGCTGCTGATCGTCGTCGCCGGCGCGCGCAATGCCGCGATGTCGATGGTGGTGCGGCCGTTCGGGTTCGCCGGCTGGTCGCGCAGCGCGGTACCGATAAAGAGGGCCAATAAGCAGCAGGCGCCTGGACCTTCGGTCGGCGCAGATCAAGACCAACGGAGTTGACTAAACGTGGAGATTTCCTTAGCGGGCAAGGTCGCCCTCGTCACCGGTGCCGGCCCCAACATCGGCAGCGGTATCGCCCTGGCCCTGGCCCGCTACGGCGCGAAGGTCGCCTGTAACGACATCGATCCCGAGGCCGCGCAGGCGGCGGTCAAGCGGATCGAACGCAACGGCGGTACCGCGATCGTGGTGCCCGGCGACGTGACCGACGAGGAGCAGGTGCTGGCGTATCTGCGTACCGTCACGGACACCTGGGGGCGGCTGGACATCGTCGTCAACAACGCGGCGATCCTGGGCGGTCGCGGCGTGCTGGACGAGAGTACCGAGTTCTTCGAGCGGGCCGTGCGGGTCGCCGCGCTCGGCAACTTCCTCAACACCAAGCACGCCGGGCGGTACATGGCCGAACACGGTATCCGCGGCTCGATCGTGGCGATCTCGTCGTCGAACGGCTGGTCCGGCTCGGCCGGGGTCATCGCGTACGCCTTCCACAAGGGCGGGGTGAACAACTTCGTCCGCGCCGCCGCGATGGACCTGGCGCCGTACGGGATCCGGGTCAACAGCTTCACCCCGACCGCGCCCACGCCGGACAACCCCGAGCTGATCGCCGAGCAGGGGCCCGGTGGAGTGCTGGACCGGCCGCCGCGATCCGGTGGCCTGGGTTCCGAGGGCGGTACCGAGTCGTGGCGGCGACCGGCGCGCTGGATGGGCCAGCGGGCGCCGATGGTGCCGATGGGCAGTACCGGGACACCGTCCGACATCGGTCACTGCGTGGCGTGGATGTGTTCGGACTACGCCCGGCTGATCACCGGCTGCGACTTCGTCGTCGACGGCGGGGCGCGAGCGAGGAACTTCGCGTACCACCCCGCGGCGGCCTCGGACCTGGCCGGCCCGGTAGCTCTCATCCCGCTGGACCTCTCGTGAGGCTCGGCGGCAAGGTTGCCATCATCACCGGGGCCGGGTCCGGCATCGGTCGCGCCGCCGCGCTGCGCTTCGCCGCCGAGGGCGCTCGCGTCGTGGCGGCGGAACTGGTTCCCGACCTCGGCAAGCAGACCGAGCAGTTGGTCCGCGACGAGGGCCGAGAGTGCCGGTTCGTCGAGTGCGACGTGACCGACGAGGGCAGCGTGGAGGCGATGGTCGACGCGGCCCTCGAGGCGTACGGGTCCGTGGATGTCGTCTACAACAACGCCGGTGGCTCCCGGGACGCCGATGGCGCTGTGCACGAGGTCGATGTCGCCGAGTGGTGGCGCACCATGCAGGTCGACCTGTTCGGTACCTTCCTGGTCTGCCGGTACGGTGTCCGCGCGATGCTGGACCGCGACATCCGCGGCAGCGTGATCAATACCTCGTCGGCGGCGGCCCTGGTGGGCGTCGCTCCCGGCCGTTCGTGCTACAGCGCCGCGAAGGCCGGCGTCATGGGGTTGACCAGGGCGATGGCCGCGAGCTACGCGGTCAGCGGGATCCGGGTCAACGCGATCGCGCCGGGCGGTACCGCGACGGATCGCATCGCCGCGTCGTTCGCCCGCCGTGGCCGCAGCCTTCCGACCGGCGACGGCATAGGCATCCCGCCGCTCGCCCAACCCGTGGACATCGCGAACATGGCGGTGTTCCTCGCCTCCGACGAGTCGAGGATGATCACCGGGCAGGTGCTGTCCGTCGACGGCGGGATGACGACGACCCGTTCTCTGCCAGGACAGCCGCCAGCGCCGCAGGTTCCGCGGTGAGGACGTCGTCGCGGAAGCCGGCGGCCAGTGCGCGCAGCGCCGCGTCGAGGTAGACGGTGAGGTCGGCGTCGGCGCGCGCGGTCCAGCGGTCGAAGCCCGCGCGGCACGCGGCCAGGACCGCGCGGCCGACCGCGAGCGGGTAGAGCGAGTCGGCCGGCTGTCCGGACCGTCGCGCGACGAAGTCGACGACCGCGCGCTCCCACGCGTCGTAGTGGATGGCCGCGCTGGCAAAGAGTTCGGGTACCGAGCTGAGCAGGCTCATCCGCATCCGCAACTCCGGGACGTCCTCGGCCCGGTAGTGGTTCGCCGCGAGCACGGCACGGCGTACACCCTCCATGATGGACAGATCGTCGGGAGTACCGGCCAGCAGTCCGCGGATGTTCTCCACCTCGGCGTCGAACTCGTTCCAGAGCACGTCGGACTTCGTGTCGAAGTACCGGAAGAAGGTGCGCCGGCTGACCCCGGCGGCGGCCGCGATCTGGTCCACAGTGGTCTCGTCGAAACCCTGGTCGGTGAACAGGCGCAGCGCGATCAGTTCCATGGCGCGGGCGCTCGTGCCGCGCGGCCGGCCGCGCTTGATTCCGGTCATCCAAGCACGTTACTCTACCGATATTCGGCACGCGGTGCCGAAATACCCCCGGAGGTGGATGCGATGAGCGAAGACACCGTGGTCGAGGACGTCGTGGTCGAGTCCGTCGAGGATGCCGAGGATGAGGCGCTGCTCGAGAACCTTCTGGTAGAAGAGGTTTCGATCGACGGCATGTGCGGTGTCTACTGAGGACAGTGCCGGTCCGTTCGATCTGGACGGTGCGTGGCGGTTGGACGAGCGGGTCTCGGTCCGACCCGAGCGGTTCGGCGCGCTCCTCTACCACTTCGGCACCCGCCGGTTGTCCTTCCTGAAGAGCCCGGTCCTGCTGGACGTGGTGCGTGGGCTCGCCGAGCAGCCCAGTGCGCGGGCGGCCTGCGTACAGGCCGGGGTGTCGAGCGCGGAGCTGCCCCGGTACCGCGCCGCACTGGCCGCGCTGGCCGCGTCGCGGATGATCCGCCCGAGGAGTGGCTGAATGTCTCTTGTGGACGATTTCCAGTACGGGCTCGACGCGCCGATCTGCCTGACGTGGGAGCTGACGTACGCGTGCAACCTGTCATGCGTGCATTGCCTGTCCTCGTCCGGCCGGCGCGATCCGGGCGAACTGAGTACGGCGGAGTGCCGCGCGCTCATCGACGAGTTCGAGCGGATGCAGGTGTTCTACGTCAACATCGGCGGTGGCGAACCCACGGTGCGGCCGGACTTCTGGGATCTCGTGGACTACGCCACCGGTCACCACGTCGGCGTGAAGTTCTCGACCAACGGCGTCAACATCACCGACGAGGCGGCGCGGCGGCTGGCGGCCAGCGACTACGTGGACGTCCAGATCTCGCTCGACGGGGCGACCGACGACGTCAACGACAAGGTGCGCGGGAAAGGGTCGTACCGCACGGCGGTACGAGCGATGCAACGGCTGGCGGCCGCGGGGTTCCAAGGCTTCAAGCTGTCGGTCGTGGTGACCCGGGACAACGCCGGTCAGCTCGACGCGTTCCAGGCGATCGCGGACCGGTACGGCGCGCAGCTGCGGCTGACCCGGCTACGGCCGTCCGGGCGCGGTGCCGACGTGTGGGACGAGCTGCACCCGACGGCCGCGCAACAGCGTGCCCTGTACGACTGGCTGCTCGAGCACGGCGAGCGGGTACTCACCGGTGACTCGTTCTTCCACCTGGCCGGGTACGGGGAATCGTTGCCCGGGTTGAACCTGTGCGGCGCCGGCCGGGTGGTCTGCCTGATCGATCCGGTCGGTGACGTGTACGCCTGCCCGTTCGCCATTCACGACGCGTTCCTGGCCGGCAACGTCCGCCACGACGGCGGGTTCACGAGCGTGTGGCGGTCCTCGGAACTCTTCGCCGAGCTGCGCCGCCCGTCCGGTGGCGGGGCCTGCTCGGCATGTTCGGCGTACGACGCCTGCCGGGGCGGATGCATGGCGGCCAAGTTCTTCACCGGCCTGCCGTTGGACGGCCCCGATCCGGAGTGCGTGCGCGGCCACGGCGAGACCGCGCTGGCGACCGTGCCGGCCGGTACCGTGCCGAAGCCGTCGCAGGACCACTCGCACCGCACCAAGCCGGTACCGGTGTCGATCGGCCGGCGCCGGCCGCCCGAGCGGGCGTGTGACGAGAGCCCGCTCACGTTGTCGGAGCGTTGAGATGTGGCTCGCCGACCTGGCGTGGCCGGATGTCGCGGAGCGGGCCGCGGCGGGGGCGGTGCTGGCGGTACCGCTGGGCTCGACCGAGCAGCACGGTCCGCACCTGCCGCTGTCCACGGACACCGACATCGCGGTCGCGCTGTGCGAGCGGCTGGCTTCCGCCCGACCGGACGTGCTGATCGCGCCGGCGGTGGCGTACGGCTCCAGCGGCGAGCACGACGGTTTCGCCGGCACGCTGTCGATCGGCCGGGCCGCCGTCGAGCAGCTCGTACTGGAACTGGGCCGCTCGGCGACGAAGACGTTCCGACACGTGCTGTTCGTGTCCGCCCACGGCGGCAACGCGGAACCGGTTGCCCGCGCGGTCGCACGGCTGGGGTCTCGCGACGTGAAGGTCTTCGAGCCCCGTTGGCAGGGCGACCCGCACGCCGGTCACCACGAGACGGCTCTTCAGTTGGCTCTGGACCGAGGCCGGGTACGCATGGACCGCGCGAAGGCCGGCAACACGTCGCCGCTGGCCGCGCTGATGCCCCAATTGCGCGTGAACGGCGTACGCGCCGTGAGCGCCACCGGGGTCCTCGGAGATCCGACCACCGCGACGGCCGCGGACGGCGCCGCGTTGCTCGACGACCTGGCCGCACAACTGATCCGGTACGTGGCGACATGGCTGAGCTAGCGCGCGTCGCCGTCGTGACCGGAGCCGCGCGGGGGATCGGGGCCGCGACCGTGCTGGCGCTGGCCGAGCAGGGATGGGCCGTCCTCGCCGTCGACATCGCCGCCGACGACCCCGCACTGCCCTATCCGATGGGCAGCAAGACCGAACTGTCCACTGTGGTCACCGAGGCCAACCGGCTGGCCGGCGCCGACCGGGTTCGGGCCTGCGTCGCCGACGTGCGCGACCGGGATGCCTTACGGGCGGCGGTGACGGACGCGGAACGCTGGTGGGGTGGCCTCGATGCCGCGATCGCCGCCGCGGGTGTCATAGCCGGCGGGGTACCGCTGTGGGAGCTGCCACCCGAGCAGGAGCGGGCCGTACTCGACGTCGACCTCGGCGGTGTCGTCAACCTGGCCCACGCCGCGGTACCGGCATTGCTGCGCCGGCCCCAACCACGGTCGGGCCGGTTCCTCGCGGTAGCGTCGGCCGCCGCCACCCGGGGCCTTCCGATGCTGGCCGCGTACTGTGCCGCCAAGGCCGGGGTGACCGGGCTCATCCGCGCACTAGGCGCCGAACTCGGCGGTACCGGCGTGACCGCCAACGCGGTCAGTCCCGGTTCGACCGACACGCCCATCCTCGCCGAGAGCGCACGCCTCTACGATCTGCCCGGAGCGGCCTCGTTCGCCGCACAGCAACCCGAGCGTCGCTTGCTCGACCCGGGTGAGGTCGCCGCGGTACTGGCTTTCCTGGCCGGTCCGTCGAGCAGCGCCATGACCGGCGCGGTGGTCCCGGTGGACGGGGGACTGAGTTTATGAGCGCCCTCCCGGACGGCTTCCGGATCACGCTCGATCGCGAGACCCGGGAACTGGCGCCCGGCGTATGGGCCGGAGGATCGCCGATGCGCGTCGTACGCTTGACCCCGGCCGGCCGGGTCGTGTGGCGGCGACTGGAGACCGGCCCCGTCGACTCGCGCGCCGCCGCGACGCTTGCCCGACACCTCACCGACGCGGGTCTGGCTCACCCGTGTCCGCCGCCGGTACCGGCCGGTGCGGCCGACGTGACGATCGTGGTACCGGTCCGGGATCGTGCTCCGCTCCTCGACCGTTGCCTGGCCGCGCTCGCCGGCCCGTACCCGGTCGTCGTGGTCGATGACGGTTCAGCGGACCCGGAGGCGGTCGCCGCAGTGGTGGCCGCGCACGGCGCGAAGCTGGTACGGCGGTCCGTCAACGGTGGCCCGTCCGCCGCCCGCAACACCGGCCTGGACCACGTGACGACGGAGCTGGTCGCCTTTGTGGACAGTGACAGCGTACCGAGCCCCGGGTGGATCGACCGGCTGGTCGGACACCTCGCCGATCCGATGGTCGCTGCCGTCGCGCCGCGGATCACCGCCGTCGCTGGGCAACCGAGCCTCGACATGGGCGACCAACCGGCCCGGGTGGCCCCGAACACCCGAGTGTCCTATGTGCCCACTGCCGCGCTCGTCACCCGCCGCTCGGCTCTACAGGCGGTGACAGGGTTCGACCCGGCGATGCGGGTAGGCGAAGACGTCGATCTGGTATGGCGTCTGCACATCGCTGGGTGGCGGATCCGCTACGACCCGGCCGTCCAGGTGAGCCACCACGAACCCACGACATGGCCGGCGCGGCTCGCCCGGCGACTGAGCTACGGCACCTCGGCCGCCCCGCTGGCGGTACGCCATCCGCGCTTCATACCAGCGCTGGTGCTGGATCCGTGGCCGGCGATGACACTGGCCGCACTGCTGGCCCGCCGGCCGGTCGCCGCGGGTGCCGCTTTCGCACTCTCGGTACTGTCCACGAACCGCTCGCTGCGGGCACACGACGTGCCCTCGTCGGGCGTCGTGCGGGTGAGGGCCACCGCGGTGGCGAGGACCTGGCTGGGCGTCGGCCGCTACGCCACGCAGTACGCGACGCCATTGCTCCTCGGTCTCCTGCTGGCTGGCGGCCGGGGCCGCTGGGGCCGTCGCGCCGCCGTGGCATCGCTGTTGTTGGGCCCTCCGTTGGCCGCGTGGGCTACCCGCCGGCCCGCGATCGACCCGATCCGTTTCGCCACGCTCGCGCTGGCCGACGATGTGGCCTACGGCGCGGGTGTCTGGGCGGGCTGCGTTCGACACCGCACCATCACGCCACTGCGTCCGACCGTCAAGAGGCCGACATGACCAACACCTGGTTCGAGTCCGTCGCCGAGGCTCAGCGACGCGCGCGCAAACGCCTGCCCACGTCCGTGTACGCCGCGCTGCTCGCCGGCTCGGAACGAGGCGTCACATTGCGCGACAACGTCGACGCCTTCGACGAGATCCGGTTCGCTCCACGCACGGCCGGCCTCGCCAGCAAGCGCAGCCTCGGCACGACGGTCCTGGGGCAGGAGGTCGCGTTGCCGGTACTCATCTCGCCCACCGGTGTGCAGGCCGTGCACCCGGACGGGGAGGTTGCCGTGGCCCGCGCGGCCGCCGCCCGCGGTACCGCGATGGGCCTGAGTGCCTTTGCCAGCAAGCCGATCGAAGAGGTGGTGGCGGCCAACCCGAAGACTCTCCAGCAGCTGTTCTGGATCGGCGGCCGCGACGACATGACCCGTCGCGTCGAACGGGCTCGGGCCGCCGGGGCGGCCGGACTGATCCTCACCCTCGACTGGTCGTTCTCGCACAGTCGCGACTGGGGCAGCCCACGCATCCCCGAGCGCCTCACGATGCGGGAGCTGTTCCGCCTTGCCCCGCAAGGGCTGGCCCGTCCCGGCTGGCTGCTCCGCTACCTTCGCGCCGGTCACCTGCCCGACCTCACCGTGCCCAACATGACCGACGAAGGCCGGCCGGCACCTACGTTCTTCGGCGCGTACGGCCAGTGGATGCAGACGCCACCGCCCAGTTGGGCGGACGTCGCCTGGCTGCGTGCACAGTGGACCGGGCCGTTCCTGCTCAAGGGCGTCGTCCGGGTCGACGAGGCCAAGCGCGCCGTGGACGCCGGCGTCAGTGCCATCTCGGTGTCCAACCACGGTGGCAACAATCTCGACGGCACACCGGCGGCCATCCGCGCGCTGCCGGCCATCGCGGGCGCGGTCGGTGACCAGGTCGAGGTGCTGCTCGACGGCGGCGTCCGCCGGGGCAGCGACGTCGTCAAGGCCCTTGCGCTGGGCGCGCGGGCGGTGCTGATCGGACGGGCGTACCTGTGGGGGCTCGGCGCGAACGGCCAAGCCGGCGTGCAGAACGTCCTCGACGTGCTCCGCAACGGCATCGACTCCACGCTGCTCGCCCTCGGCCACGGCAGCGTGCACGACCTCGGCCGTGGCGATGTGTTACTGCCACCCGGGTTCGCGGTCGAGCCGTGAACCCCGAGACGGCGCGGGCGATCGTCGAGCCGGTCGAGCCGGGCTACCAGGTGACCGACGTGATAACGCGCACGGGTGGCGAGGTCAGCGCGGTCTACGAGATACGGGGAGCCGGTCCCGCCCGTCCGCTCATCGTCAAGGTTTACGCTCCACAGTGGAGGCACAAGCTCGTCAAGGAGGTCTACGTCTACCGACTCCTGGCCCGGCACGGCATCCGGCGCATCCCACGGATCCTGCACGCCGCGCCGTTCGGGATACCGGCGCTGCCGTTGGCGTACGCCGTCATGACCCGACTCGATGGTCGGCCGCTGGTGGAGGTCCGCGACCGCCTCGCTTGCGTCTACCGACAGATGGGCAGGCTCCTCGCCGCCGTGCACCAGATCACGCTGGAGGACTGGGGTTACTTGACCACCCGCGTGGTGGATGTGAAACCCACCAACACCGAATACATGGTCGACCAGTTCACCCGCAAGCTCGACGTGTTCGGCACGCTCGGCGGCGACCCGGCCGTCGCTCGCGCGATCGACCGGTATGTCGCCCGGCACGCCGACCTGTTCGCCGCGTGCGGCCGGCCGGTGTTGTGCCACAACGACTTCCACGACGGCAACGTGCTGGTGTCCGGGTCGGAGGTGACCGGCTTCGTCGACGTCGAGGGTGCGGTCGCCGCCGACCCGCTGCTCGACCTCGCCCGCACCGACTACTACGCGCTCCAGGACCCGGCCCGGCGGGACGCGTTCCTCAGCGGGTACGGTCCGCTGCCGCCGGACTGGGCCGACCGGGTCGCCATCTACCAGCTGCATCACGCTCTGGAGCTGTGGAACTGGGCGGCGTCGACCGGCAAGCCGGCGGACCTGTCCCGCGCCAGAACGGACCTGGAGACGATTACGACAGGCCGACCGCTTCGAGGCTGCGCAGCGCTTCGATGACGCTGGCGATGTGGGCGCGCATGGCTTCCTCGGCGGCCTTCGGGGAGCGCGCCCGGATCGCCTCGACGATGCGTTCGTGCTGCGGTAGCGATGCAGCCGGGCGGCCGGGCAGCAGCGAGAGCGTGTACTGATGGCGCACGAGTTGCGCGCGCATCGTCTCGATGAGGCGGTCGGCGGTGCGGTGCCGGGCGATGGTCTGGATCAGCCGGTGCAGGCGCTGGTTGAGGTCGCTGTAGCGGCGGAACTCCTCGGCGGCCACGGCGCGGCGCATCAGCAGCGCGATCTCGTCCAGCTCGCTCGCCTGCTCGTCGGTGACGAGCGTGGCCGCGCGGGCGGCGACGAGGCCCTCGAGCACCATCCGCACCTCGGTGATTTCGATGGCCTCGTCGAAGGAGATCTTCCGGACGTGCGCGCCCTTGTTGCGTCGCACCTCGACGAGGCCCTCGGCGGCCAGGTCCGCCAGCGCCGCCCGGATGATGAACCGGGTGGCCCCGAACTGCTCGCACAACGTCGCTTCCACCAGACGTTCGCCGGGAAGGTAGACGCCCTCGAGGATCGCCTTTCGCAGCGCGTCGCGGGCCGGAATGTCGCCGGTCGCCACGGGCGGTTCGGGTTGCCGCGGTACGGCCTTGCGCTGTGCGGGCATGCTTCCTATCCCAGTCGGAGGCGTTGGGAACAGCAGTTCATCATGTCGAAGCCAAGATTGTCAACACTTGTGCCATGGGTACCCGTGGCGTAGGTTTTGGTCTCACGAACGCGAAGTTAAGCCCGACATCCCCGCCAACTTAATTGTTGACAATCTGGAGGAAGTATGTCGGACCGCTCTGTGCTGGTGCTTTCCGCGCACCCGGGGGACTTCGTGTGGCGCTGCGGCGGGGCGATCGCGTTGGCCGTGGCCCGGGGCGAGCGGGTCGTCATCGGGTGCATGAGCTACGGCGAGCGCGGCGAGTCGGCGTCCCTGTGGCTCAAGGGATACGACCTGGACCAGGTGAAGGCGCACCGCCGCGACGAGGCCGAGCGGGCGGCCGCCGTGCTCGGCGCCGAGATCCGCTTCTACGACCGCGGGGACTATCCGCTCGCGGAGACGCCGGAGCTGATCCACGAGCTGGTGAGCCTGTACCGCGAGGTCCAGCCGGCGGTCGTACTCACTCACGCGCCGCGGGACCCCTACAACCCCGACCACGGGGCGGCGCACGCGATCGCCATGCGGGCCCGCGTCTACGCGCAGGCGCCGGGGGTACCGGCGCCCGGTGAGGTCATCGGCGCCCCGCCGGTGTTCTGCTTCGAACCGCACCAGCCCGAGCAGTGCGGCTTCATGCCCGATGTGCTGCTGGACATCACCGAGGGCTGGAAACGCAAGCTCGAGGCGATGGACGTCATGGGTGCGCAGTCGCACCTCGTCACGTACTACACCGAACTGGGCCGGCGCCGCGGTACGCAGGCGGCCCGTAACTCCGGCCCCAACCTCGGACTGCCGCACGACGTCGTGGCCGAGGCGTACCAACGGGTCTTCCCCCAGGTGACCAAGGAACTGGCGTGAGCCCCTATGTAGTGGTTCGTAACGTCGTCCGCCCCGACGCGTCGGTACTCGCTGGGCTCGCCGAGCTCGGAGTGTCCACTGTGCACGAAGCCGACCACCGGCGCGGCGCGCTGGATCCCGCGATCCGGCCGATCCAGTCCGGGGCACGGATCGCCGGTCCGGCCGTCACGGTGTCGTGCGCGCCCGGGGACAACCTGATGGTCCACGCCGCGGTGGAGACGTGCCGTCCCGGTGACATCCTGATCGTCACGACCACGTCGCCGTCGACCGACGGGATGATCGGTGAGCTGCTCGCGACCTCGCTGCGGGCGCACGGCGTCATTGGCATCGTCACCGCCGCCGGTATCCGGGACGTGGCCGAGCTTCGCGCCATGGAGTTCCCCGTCTGGGCGCGCGCCATCAATCCACAGGGGACGGTCAAGGCGAGCCCGGGCTCCGTCAACGTACCCGTCGTCTGCGGCAGGCAGATCGTTCACCCCGGCGACGCGATCGTGGCCGACGACGACGGCGTGGTCGTCGTACCGCGGGACCGGTGCGCCGAGGTACTCGAGGCCGGCCGGGCACGGGCCGCGAACGAGGACGCCAAGCGGACCAAGCTCGCGGCGGGGGAGCTCGGAGTCGACATGTACGGGCTACGCGAGAAGCTGGCGGAGCTCGGTGTGACCTATGTG
>Ga0209382_10008933_pt1 | contig 12577 bp, 9 predicted proteins | sample SoiMetdeltSBSDD5_FD_187599 | JGI IMG/M metagenome (GOLD analysis project Ga0209382, IMG submission 187599) | Bulk soil microbial communities from a Populus tree surrounding site in Tennessee, USA - Soil MetaG P. deltoides SBSDD5 (SPAdes) (version 2) | ecosystem: Environmental > Terrestrial >... | reverse complement strand
TCACGTTCATTCGCCGAGGAAATAACCAGGTGAAGCATGGCGGCAAGTTGCGCACAGCAGGTCTGACAATCTACACAATGATCCTCGACGACTTCTCTTTCTTCCGACGAACAACCGCCGGTCAAATAAGCCACCATCATACGCCTGGCGAGATGAGCGTTAGGATGACTCCCATTTCCATTAACCGCCTCTCTCATCTTTCCGTCAGGATGGTTTCCATTGCCATTTCCATTAAGATGCTCTTTCATATTGCTCGGATGCGATCTTTAATTTTTCAGGGATGTTGTGAGAATAGCGCAAACTGGAAAGTTTGCGTCTCTCATCCATTTAGATCATGAAGGGAACCCGAGAACTGCCGAGTTCGCGTAATTTTCACCGATAGCCGAGCGAGATAGCAACGCAAATTGGGGAGTTTGCGCTACTACTGGTTGATATTTGTCATTGGTCATCGCCGCTCAGAAATCGCCCAATCTTCATTGAACGTTGCCCGAGCGCCTCAAACAACGACCAATGTCAAATACCAAAGACACCTGCCCGACCCCCGAGCTTTCGGGCCGAAAAAATCCCAAAAAAGCGGAAGGAAGCGGAGCATGCGGGAAAGGCGCTGGCAGATACTATGGGGAGTTCTGCGTGTTCCGTCCTTTTCCGCGCGTTCCGCCTCTCCGCTGAGCAACTACAACCAGATTAAAGACAGGATTTTCGTAGCCCGCCACCACTGGGGAGTGTAGCGATACCACGCCCGTCATACTATAAAGACGCAAATCACCTCGCAATTTGCCGATTTCGTTTATTCGAAAAAGAGTTTTTTTTTCGGTAATGTTTCCCCTGTGCGGAAAACATATAATTGAATCAAAGGGTCTGAATCTACTTCACATAAGCGGATGTATAGATGTAAAACAATAGAACCCGTCTGCTTCCCCGACCCTGGCGGTTATCTACCTTAAATAAGCGCTTGGGGGCAAAGTTTTGCGGTCTATAGGCGCCTCGCGAGTCCTTTACTCGCGCCATGGCGCCGGCGCCGCTGGCGCGAGTAAAAGACTCGCAAGGCGCCTCATTACTTCCGCCCTTGCGCTTAATACTCTGGAAACTATGTTGTTCGGTGTTTTTCCAAGCCCGCGAAGCGGGGTGGCAGAAAGCCCAGGGTATCGCTGAAGTCGAACTTCTGGGGCAGGTTTGGAATGCCATCGCCCTTGTGAAGCGACAGACACTCAGGCTGTCGCCCACATCGTGGGCTGCGGAGCGCTTTACTAACACTCACTCAAGGTTTACTCCCCAGGCTTTAAGCTTTCGCCTGCTTCACAGGCTCAAAGCCAAGGTTCTAAAACGCGCTTATAGAGAAAACACCAAATAACATCAGTTTGCAGAGCGCTTAACCCGGCGCGACGGCCAGTCGCATTACGCAATCCGATCCTTCGAACCAGGATCCACCTTCCATTAGGAGAACGACAATGAACACTATTCGATTCAATTTTGACGACCTTTGCGCGTTTTTCAGCCGCTACTCTTCACGGCTGATGGTAGGCATGATCTCGACTGATGGCGAAGCGCCCGAACATGTCCACCAACCTCATATCGTCATCAAACGGAACGGAGTAGTCGAGCGCGAATACCAAACCTGGGCCGAAATCAACGGCGACATCTGCCTGGAGGTGTTTCCGGAGGGCAAGCCGCTCAGCCGCTACACTCCAGAATCGCTCAGCGATCCGCGTCGCCCGTTCAGTATGCTCATTGACATCGAGAAGGAACTGCACCCGAAGGAGAAGTTACAAGCCGATCCCAGGTTATGCCGCGCGCGGTTCTACTTCAGGAATGGGGAGCTTTACTCAACCGGCCCATTCGTCAACGCGCACTACGCCGACGTGAAGACTGGTGAGGTGTGCGGTCATGCGCCTGAGAAGGTGACTGTTAATGGCGGTCTTGACGTCGAGATTCCCATGAACGGATACGCCACGCTGCGATTCTTCAACGGGACCGAAGATTTCACCTTCAAAAGTGGGAGTGACTACGAAGTGGAGGTCACCAACCGCGCGGAAGCGATAACTGGTAATCACTTCAGATACTTCTACAACATCGTACATCCTAAACCTGAACATATGTGGTATTTCGCAGGTGGAGAGAGATTGGGTTTGCCGGTGGCCGGCGCCGGGGATAGTCTGTGCTCAGTAAGCACATTCGGCTCGGTGGTTTGGGAATGGCTGATGGGATTGCTTGACAAGGATAAATCTTAAGCCTGCCATCCAGATCTAACTCAGAATACACTGTATGGTTCACCTTTCCATCTGAAATTTAAAACGATGTGGAATTGACAGTCGAGACACGCGAAGTGTGGCAGAGAAATTGTAAACCGAGTTGCGAGTTTATCACGGAGTTCGATATGCTTCCCACGCCTGGCGATTTCTACTGGAGTCCCCGAGAAAGCGAAGCATGTCAGCTAAGTGAAACCCGCGAAAAGTCGCCCATAAGTTTTTCAGCGCTTTGTCTACTTCGCGTGTTTCGCGTTTTTCCTCTCTTACGCTCTTTACTATAGGAGTTTGACCCAATGGAGACACTCTGGAAAGACTTTCGTTACAGCCTGCGGGTAGTGCGCGGCAAGCCGATGTTTACAGCCATCATCGCGCTGAGCCTTGCCTTGGGGATCGGCGCGACCAGCGCCATCTTCAGCGTCATCAACGCCGTGACGCTGCGACCTCTCCCTTACCGCGAGCCTGAGCGGCTGGTGATGGTCCAGTGGCAAAATCTCAAGTCCGGCGCCAGGAGTGATAGGGTTTCACCCGACGTTTTCCACGAATGGAAGAAGTACAACCGCGTCTTTGAAGAGATGGCTGTGTTCGTTGCTCTTGATCAGAAAACCCTTGGCGGCGACGGAGCGCCAGAACAAGTTGATGTCCATCTGGTCTCCGCCAACTTCTTCCCGATGCTCGGAGTCCGGCCTGCGATGGGTCGTCTCTTCTCGGAGAAAGAGGACAGTCCGCAAGCCGCCGGAGAAAAAGAGTCGCCGCACGGCGATAGGGTCGTAATTTTGAGCCATGGCCTGTGGCAGCGGCGATTCGGCGGCGATCCGGGGATACGCGAAAAGACAATCCACATCGACGGCGTGGGCCACACCGTGATCGGGGTCATGCCGCCCGGCTTCCAGCTCAATGAACTATCAGCGGATGTGTGGGTCCCGCTGGGACTCGATCCGGCGAAGAGTTATCTGGCCGCCGGCTTCGGAGTCTTCTGCAGGACGCTGGCGCGGCTCAAGGCGAGTGTAACTCCCGAACAGGCGCGGGAGGATCTGAAACTTACTACCGGTCAATTGCAGCAGAAGTTTCCAGCCATAATTACTGGCTACGCCCCTAATGTCGCGCCCCTAGATAAGCATGTGATCGGAGATATTGGCCGGACGCTGCATGCGCTGCTCGGGGCGGTCGCTTTCGTTCTCCTTATCGCCTGCGCCAACGTCGCCAACCTCCGTCTGGCCCATGCCGCCTCGAGAGAGAAGGAGATAGCCGTCCGCGCCTCGCTCGGAGCGAACCGCCTGCGACTGATCCGATTGTTGCTGACCGAAAACCTAGTCCTGTCTGCGCTGGGCGGCGCCTTCGGTCTGCTGTTGGCATTCCTGCTGGTCAAGCTACTCGTCGCGCTCGGCCCCACGAGCATCCCACGCCTGGCGGAGCTTGACGCCTTGCCGGTGGACGGCCGGGTGCTCGGCTTCACGCTTGGCGTTTCGATGCTGGCGGGGCTTATCTCGGGCCTCGCGCCGGCCTGGAGCGCTTCGAAGCTCGATCTCAACGAGACGCTCAAGGAGAACGGGAAGGGGGCGATGTCGGGCGCGCGCGGCGCCCGGTTGCGCGGCGTTTTCATCGTCGCGGAGATGGCGCTGGCTCTGGCCCTGCTCGTCGGGGCGGGGCTGATGATCAGGAGTTTTCTGCGATTGCAGACGACCGACCCGGGCTTCAATCCGGAGAACCTGCTGACGATGCGGCTGCTGCTGGTTACAGGCAAATACCCTTTCTCTGATAAGGTCGGCGATTATAGAAGGAAAGCGGTGGAGTTTTTCCAGGAGGCGGTCAAACGGATAGAGGCGGTTCCCGGAGTGCAACAAGCCAGCAACGTCAGCATGCTGCCGCTCAACAGGGGACAGGCCCTGACCAATTTCGGAATGCCCGTTTTGTTCGACAGCAATCCCGAAGTAGATATATCAAGCAGGCCCAGGGTCGACGTCCGCCTGGTCAACAGCGATTTCTTCAGTACGATGGGCATCCCGATTCTGAAGGGCAGGGATTTCACCGAACGTGAGATCGTTGAGCCCGAAGCCAGGGTGATCATCATCAACGAAACGATGGCCCGACGCTTCTGGCCCAAAGATAACCCGATCGGCCGCCGGATTAAGCTCAATCGGTTAGAACCCTGGGATGAGATCATCGGGGTCGTGGGCGACATCAAAACCACCGACCTCGGCGGTGATGTAGAGTCGGCCGTCTACTGGCCGCATCACAGCTGGGGTTTCGCTTTCGGCGTCCTCGTAACGCGCACGACCGTCGAGCCGGCGAGTGTGGCCCCGGCAATTATGCGTGAGATCCACGCGTTGGACCCGGATGTGGCTATAAGTGACGTTCAACCGATGGAGGAGGTGCTCTGGCGCTCCACCGCCCGGCCCCGCTTCAACACCATGCTGCTCACCGCCTTGGCCGCCGTCGCGCTAGCCCTGGCCGTCGTAGGGATTTACGGAGTGATGTCTTACGCCGTCTCGCAGCGCACGCGCGAGATCGGCATCCGCATGGCTCTGGGGGCGGATTCGGGCGACGTGTTCAAACTCGTCATTAGGCACGGAATGACGCTGACACTGATCGCCGTCGGCCTCGGATTGGCGTTGTCCTTCGCGTTGACGCGTCTGCTTTCCGGGTGGTTGGGGTGGCTGTATCAAGTGAAGCCGACCGACCCGGTGACCTTCATCGGGGTCCCGCTTCTGCTGTCGGCGGTGGCGCTCCTGGCCTGTTACTTACCGGCGAGGCGCGCTACAAAGCTCACCCCCATGGAAACGCTAAGACACGAGTGATGATCGAGGATCGGGAATTGAAGATGGAAGATGGAAGATCGAGGATCGAGGATCGAGGATCGAGGATCGAAGATCGAGGATCGAACGATGATATTCAATGCGATCCTCGATCCTCGATCCTCGATCCTCGACACCCTGTGACGTGCCTGTGCGGTCTGTGCGTCGCGCGGCGGTTCGATGGCGTGGGGGCGCGCGAATGCAGCGTAATCGCCCGACGGATCGTGGCGGCGTCTTCGGTCGAGGACCTCCGTCGCTCAGCCGCCGAGAGCCGCCATCAATTGCGTGAGGCGTTGAGCCTGGGCTATGCGCCTGTAAAGGAGCGTGCGGCGCTCGATAAAATCCTGACTGCGGAATTGCTTGAGAAAATACCTGCGACGGAATTAGTGGTGGTCGAGTATCAGCCGGGAATCGTCATCAAAGGCCGGAAAGATTTCGTCGGGAAGGCGAAAACACATCTCGACCAGATCGGAAGCGTCCCCATGGGCGGACGCCTCCTGCGAAGCCTCGCATCGAGTGAGATGAACGTCACGCTCGTTCCCTCACCGAGGGCGAACGAGGCGCGGCCTGACAACTATCGCGCCGCAGTCGCCCCGGGCAAGTCGCTCAGGTGGAGAGACGAAGCGGGCAGAGCGAGATCGGTCCGCGGCTCCGGCGCCGGCTCGAACACGACCATCAAATACAACCCCGATTTCTCGAGCCTCGGTTCCGCCGATGCCTGGCAGCGGCAGCCTCCCCCCATCTGGCTGGCGCATGAACTGATTCACGCCGACGACGCCGCCTACGGAAGGATGGACCCGGAGATGATAGACGGCGTCAGGAACTATGAGCGCCAGGCTATCGGACTCCCGCCTTATGAAATGAAGGAATTCACCGAAAACAGGCTGAGGGCGGAGTGGAGCGAGCCGCAACCGCCGCGCCCCAGATATTGAATGATGTCATGACAGCTTTTCGACGAACATCTCTTCGCGAATTTTGTCACGCATTTCGGTCAGAATATGAGATACCGTAGACGGTCTGAGTTCGAAGAGATCGATCTCGGCGATCTCCTGGGGCGTCAAGCCTTCGCGGAAATGCAGGAGAAAGATCAGAATGTTGCGTTTTCTGTTTCTCCCCTTAAAGGCGCGCTTTAATATTCGGATCACGTCGTTTTCAGCCAACTCATCAGTGTAGTGACTGATCATCCTTACCCGCCGGCTCCGGAGTTCTTCCAGAATGAGAGCCTTATCGAGCGACTCGGTCCGGGCGCGACGTTTGAGGGAACGTTGGCGGCGCAGGTGATCTATCGTCACGCTGGTCGCGATGTGCATCAGGTAGACCTCGGCCTCAAATTCCGACGCGCCCCGGAAGCGTTGGAGGGCGGCGCACTTATCCCTGAGAATCTTGACGTAGATCTCCTGAAGGAGATCGGAGACGATTTCAAATGAGGGTGGGCCGTCGATGCTGAACCGCCGATATGTTTGATAAACGCTGTTTGTCAGGCAGGGATTGAATCTCCGGACGAATTCCTCCCAGTACCGGTCATCATCAAAATATGACGCGCAATAGCCAAACAGCTTACCGCTTGGAACACTTTTCAACTCGGCTTGAGTCATGCAATATCGCCATATCTGAAGTGTGTATAAGCCGCCAAATCCACACCTCCATTGAGGAAAACAGGTCAGAGTTGAGAGATGGACAGATATTCTTTAAAGGCGGCTCCTACAAATGCATTTCGATTTTACGTTGCTAATCGATAGCCAATGATATGCGCGGCTGAATTACAAATCAAGGCTTGTGGGGATAAGACTGAGGATACTCAAGAAAAGGCGCCTTTGCGTAAAAACGCCGCGGCGCGGAAATCCCCGTGACACGCTCCAGTAGCGACAGACGTATTCCATGTGTCCCGGTTCATTCCGCGTACCGCGGCTCCTTCCCCTTGCTTTAAAAAGCCGCATACTTTCGTATGCCCGGATTTAGTTACCAGGGAGCAGCGTCGGGCGCCAATCCGTGGGGAAATCTCTATCTGTTACGTGTAAATCATCGTTCTTTTTCCTCATCATCCTGACGTATTCGAGCGTCTGTTGATGAGGATTCCGCGCAGCCGCAGTTCCGTCAGTCGTATGCAGTTTGAGCTTTTCATCACACAGGTTGAGATTTTCGGCGGCGCTCTTCAAGAACTCCAGGCCATTGAGGTAATGGTCTTTGTGAGGAAGCTTCGCGATCCGCGCGAATTCGGCCCAGGCCTCGAACACTTTATATGATCTCTCAAACTCCGCCTCGGTCAGTTCCATGCGCATCATCACGTCCGATTTTTTTTCGCTTTCGGCGGCGAACTCGTTGTAAAGCTGGGCCGGGATCTGGCTGAAGACTGGCCCCGTTTTGCCCTTAACGTCCTTTCCCAAATGAACGCCGAGCGCCTCGATCTCTGTTTTGCGCCCGTCCAGTTTCGTCCACATGGCGAACGCCGCCCCGTCCGGCTGGGCCTGGCCACCGCGGACTGCGAAGGTTAGGAAGTAGCGGCGCGTCTGCACCCTTTCCCAGCGCAGTTGGCTCCCTGATTCGGCGTCCAGCGTGGTGAAGCTGTCGTCGCCATACTGGACTATCTCCATTGAAGTCTTTCCCTCCCGAAACATATCGGTCCCGCGCGTCGCCGTGAATTCGATGCGCCTGGGCGCCGAGGGATTATCCAACTTGTACCCCACTGAAGCCATCATCTCAAATTCATGAGGCATAACGTCGGGGACATGACCGAATACCGTGATCCTTTGGTCATGCCCAAAGCCATAAAAGACCGGGTTCGTCCCGCTCGTCGCCTCCGACCTCCACATGCCGGCGATGTTGAATGCGCATGCCTTCTTTTCTTCCGATTGACCGAGAGCGTCCACATCGGCCAATAAACAAACAGACATTAGCAAACTCAGGACGATGGTTAGTTTCATTGACAACTCCTCTATGGAAAATCAACCACTAAGAGTCGAATATTGCGGATTGCGGGTTTATAGACCCCGAGAATCCCGCTTTTCTTCGGCCTCTCTTGCTCAAGAGAGTTCGCGGACTATAAATACGCAATCCGCAACCCGCAGTTCCAAATCCTTATTGCCTGGCTGATCCCGCCACCTGACGCGTACTCTCCTGAAACCTCACATCCGAGATGTGAAGCGATTCGTTCAGCCGCTTCAGTTCCTTGAAATAGAGGAACGGCGCGCGCGACGGCGGATTGTTTTCGGAAATGTAGTCGTATACGCCCCAATCCAGAGTATACAATTTGACCGTGGCCCCGCATTGATTGAGAGTCTCCGTGACCTGCTTCACGAGCAGGATGTTGTCCATAAAAATGTCGGGGTACAGCAAGGCGCCCTCCCTGGCCCTCCTATCCCAGGTCCGCAGAACCTTCAGCCCTCTTTCGTATTGCGGCCCTGAGACGGCGAGGCGCAGCATCACGTCCGTAGCGCCGACGGAATCCTTCATAAACTCGTCGCGGTATTCCGCCGGGATGGCCCCGAAGTACGGCTTGCCGCCGACAAAATAAACGCCCACGGCGTCAACCTGAGTCTCCCGTCCGTCGCTCTTGATCAATATCGGGAACGTGGGACCGCTGCGATCATAGTGGACTCCGCTGCGGCCGGCGAGAACGAGGAAATACTGATTAGGATCCATTCTCACCCACTGCAGGATGGAGCTGGGATCGCCATTCTCGCTGGTAAAAGAGGCGTCGTCGTACCTGACGATCTTCATCGAGGGCGAGCCCTGCGCGGCGCCTTCCCCTTCCCTGGTTATTGTGAATGAAATGGACTTCGGCGCCTTGGGGTTATCCAGCTTATAAGTCCCTCTTGCAATCTCCTTCGACTTGGAGCCTGGGCCCGAATCGGGAAGAGAGCGCATCGTGACTGTGCCGTCAGGCTCGAAACGATAAATGACGGAACTTACATCATTAACTGTTGACGCTTTCCACGTCCCGACGATGTTGAACTCGCAGACATTCTGGCCGAACGCCGTCGCCGTCAAACAAACAAGGATCAACGAAGGGATAAAGACTAATCGTTTCATGGTTCCTTCCTTAGAAGTGAGCGTATGAAATGGGCCATATGCCGTATTTCATATGAAATACGGCATATGGCAAATGACTTCGGCCGTTAAACTTTACGGCGGGTGCCGTAAAGTTTAATTTCCGCATCTATTTTCTCCTGAAGAAGTTTGTTTTCCTCAATTATCTCCTGGGGCGACTTTGGCGGGTCGGCCCAGGAGAGGTGTTGCAGGATCGTTTCCAGGCTCGTATACGGGTTAGCATGGGTCCAGCAATTGGTCGCGTCGTTGATGATGCGAATCTTCGCCGTATGGAAACCCGGGTCGAGGTCGAACTTGATGTGGTTCTCCCGGAATAGCCTGTAACGAATGGTTTCGATGTCGTAGGGATCGCCGGTCAAGAATGTCCAGCCCGGAAGTAGCGCCCCGTGCATCGTAGCGAATCTCTTCAACGCAGCGGGGTCGTCCTGTTCCGGATACAAGGTGATCGAATACATGAACAGGTCTTTACCCATTCGGTCTTTCATCGCCCTGTGGACTTGAGCCAACTTCTCCGTGACCATCGGGCAGGCGCCTGTGCAGGAAGCGTACATGAAGTTGACCATCACCTGCCTGCCTTTGATCAGGTCATCGTAAAACTTGACCTGTTTGTTTTCATGTGTGAGAAGGACTCCAATCGAGTACAGGTCAGCCCGGTTTGACGAGTTGAGCCCATCCTGGACCGGCGCCCCCTTGCTTGCGAAGCGGGTGAGCAAATCCCTTCTGTTCATCGGGCTACGGCCTCCTCTGTCCGCAAGGCACGTTCGGCAACCCGGCCGCCGCGCGCCGTTGGAGTATCTCTGCCTTCTTGGCGTCATACTCCGCCTTGGTGGCGACGATGTCCCACCGCACCATCATGAAGTTGTCCTCGTGGGCCATGTTGTGGCAGTGGATCAGGTATCGCCCGACGAAGTCTCTGAACTGCATCCTTAGCTTCACCGAATTCTGCCCGGGAAGCGGATAGACGTCCCTGCGAGCATTATTCCCGTCCTCGTCAGGGAGAAGCGTCTGCACTTCAAACCTCTCGGTCGGAAGCCCGACGTCGCGTCTAATAGTTCGCTCCGTAACCCGGCCCTCTTCAAAGTGAATGTGAACCGGGTGGGTCCAGTTGCCTGCGAGGACGTCGTTCTTCAACTCCCATTCTTCCGTAGAACCTTTGAGCACCACATGGTCCACCCTGTTCGCGTCGAACGGCTGTTCGTTGATCAGGAACTGGCTCGGCGTGCCCGGGGGAGACCCCGGCGGAGGTTCGAGAGTGAAGCGCCACTGATGGCAAGCGGTCGGCGTCGGTATATTAGGCAAGTTGACCAGCGTGTTCGGAATCGGCGGCGTGTCGGAGAAGGAGTCCCCGATCACGTCGAAGCGCATCAGGACGTTCTCGATGGCCAATCCCGCCGGCAACGGCTCGGGCGCCGGTTGGCCCACATTCTGCGCGGCGGCCTCCCGCAGGTAGACTTTGGAACCGACCGGGAATTGCTTGAAGTCAATGATCACATCATAGCGCGAGGCCACGAATATCGACAGGTCGCCGTTGGGAGGATTTGTGCTACCGCTACCGGTTATCTCCCACGGATCACGCAGGAAATTGGCGTCCACCGCGACGACCGTCCATGGCGCCTGCGCTCCGGTGGGCCCGATGAGCTTGAGGTTCCAGGTCTTTGTCGGCCCGGTGTTCAGTATTCGGAAACGGTACTTGCGCCTTCTGACGCTCATCCTGGGCTGAATCAATCCATTGACGATCCATTTGTCTCCGCCCCCAATCTGATTGACCATCTCGGTGCGCCCGTTGGCGGTGGCGCAGAACCTCTTGTCGGTGAGGATCAGAGGGATGTCGGTTACGCCGTAAATGCCCGGCAGTCGAAGCGAGCCGGAGGTGTTGTCCTCATGTCCCGGGTCCGTCCGGTCGTACAGGATGTACATCCCGTTGAGGCCAAGGAGGTTGTTGTTCGCAGTGAAAGCGGCCCGGTGGTCGTGAAACCAGAAAGTGTGCATGGCTTCACGCGAGTCGCCGCGCACGCCGCCACTGCCCGCGAAGGCGTCAATGCCGGCGTAGGCGTTGACGTAGTGATTGTCCTTGAACAACCCTCTGCTGAAGAAGTCGCCGGCGAAGCCGTCGCTCTCTGACGCCGTATGTCCATTGTGCAGGTGAACGGTGATCTCATTCCTGCCGATAGTGCTTGTCACCGCCGGCAGGTTATTCCTGAAGCGGACGATCGCCGGATCGCCATATCTGATACGAGGCGTCGGGGCCGGGTATATGCCGTTGAACCCCCAAATGTAGGTCGGCGAAAAGTCAGTGTGGAAGCGATGGGTTGAGGCCCTGGCCTCCATACTATATTCCGCCTCGGGCAAAAACTCCTCCCAGCGCTGGTGGGGTACGCGAGCGGCTTCGCCTCCTCCCAGGTTGGCGTTCTTGGTCGGCCTGGGGAACAGTGTCGTCCGTTGCGCCGTGGGCGGAACCCTAAAACTGTCGACGAACGGCCTGGTCGGCGGGCTAGGCGGAGCGGGCGTCGCACATAGTACCGGCTCGCCTGGGGCAGTTCCTCCACCTGGGGGTGGTTGCGGGTACTCTATAAAGTCAGGATCCTGAACCAGACTCTGGGCGAAGGACTTCCTCGATGTCAGCATCATGGGTCCCAAAACGGCGGCGGCGCCTGCGGCCCCCGCCCCTTTGAGAATATCTCTACGGGTGACGTCCGAACTATCGTTCTTTATCTTTTTCCGTTTTTTTGGCATTTGAGTTCTCCTTGGGTGTAGTTATGCCTCAATACTCTAATCCCGTAATGTGGTTAGTCCACATCCGGGCAGAGATCTATCGGCCACATGCTTTTTAGAATGTGCGGGTTGCAGTTAATTTTTTGGGGTACTGCAATTTCAGACCGAGCGCTTCAACAGAGGGGCAGCAGCAATAAGTAAGTTAGTAGTGGTTCGTCAAATCTTGTGAAGCGTGGTAATTTTTTTTAGGTATCCTCCAGCTAGGTAACCTAGCAACTGAGGAATGGGCTGATCAATACTAATACGGTTACAAAACTGTTACGGTCAGGGTAGGACGGCAATCAAGGCTAAAAATGGGATGATTTGGAATGGTCGATTAACAGTTACGTAACTTGTTAATGATGGGCGCCGATGTCTTTTCTGTATTGCATTCCGTCGAACCGGATCATGCTGACTGCCTCATACGCCCGCAAGGTCGCTTCTTGGAGTGTCACGGCGCGGGCGGTCACGCCCAATACGCGCCCGCCGGCTGTCTCTATCTTCCCGTCGGCGGTAAACCTCGTTCCGGCGTGAAAGACCACGACGTCATTCAGACTCCCTGCTTCATTAATACCGGTGATCGTCTTGCCGACGGAGTAATCTCCCGGATAACCGGCCGAAGCCATCACCACACAGGTCGCCGTCTCGTTACTCCAGAGTGACAAATGCGGCCTGGCGTCCGACATCCGTCCTTGCGCCACGGCCAGAGCCACTTCGGCGAAGTCGCCGTCGAATCGCCGC
>Ga0209382_10008931_pt1 | contig 12578 bp, 11 predicted proteins | sample SoiMetdeltSBSDD5_FD_187599 | JGI IMG/M metagenome (GOLD analysis project Ga0209382, IMG submission 187599) | Bulk soil microbial communities from a Populus tree surrounding site in Tennessee, USA - Soil MetaG P. deltoides SBSDD5 (SPAdes) (version 2) | ecosystem: Environmental > Terrestrial >... | reverse complement strand
GGGGTCCTGGCGCGGAAGACGACGCCCAGCGGGCCGTGTCCCACCACGTCCTGCAGCTCGTAGCCCGGAACCTCCGGCCGCCCCACCGCGATGGCTCCGGAGCCCTGGATTTCCACGGTTCAGTGCCCCCGGGGGCGAATCCTGCCACGCCTCGCGCCGGGGTGCGCGAGGCGCTAGCCGGGCGGCTGGCCCGCGCCGCGCAGCAGCATCATCAGGGCCCCGAACCCGTCGTCGCCGGCGTGCGCCGCCAGGCCGGACATCTGGAGCGTGCCGCTCGCCTGCAGGGTGGCCAGCCCGTGCACCAGGCCCCAGAGGGGGACCGCCACCCTGGACGGATCGTCGCCCGCCAGCACCCCGGCGCCCTGCGCCTCGGACACCACCGCCAGCAGCGTCCCCAGGGCGGCGAACGCCGCCTCCAGCAGCGACGGGTGGCGCAGCTTGTCCACGTCGGCGCCGAACATCAGCCGGAAGGAGGCGGGGGCCTCGCGGGCGAACTTCACGTAGGCGGCGCCCACCGCCGCCAGCCGCTCCAGGCCCGCCCGCGCGGCGGCGGCCTCCGCCAGCGCGTCCCGGAGCCGCCGGAACCCGGCCTCCGCCACCGCCGCCAGCAGCGCCTCCTTGTCCGCGAAGTGCCGGTACGGCGCCGCGGCGCTCACCCCCGCCCGCGCGGCCGCCGCCGTGAGCGAGATGCCCCGCTCCCCGCCCTCCTCCGAGAGCAGCTCCGTGGCCGCGGAGATCAGCGCCGCCCGCAGGTCCCCGTGGTGGTAGGCGCGCTTCCGTTTCCTGGTCGCCATGTTGATCTGATCAACATCCTATGTTAATGTCATTAACTTAAGCGGTCCAGTTCCGGGCCGGACTTGCGGAGGAAAAAGGATGCCAAGGACGATGACCCTGTGCCTGTTGCTGTGCCTGCCGGCCGCGTGCGCGCACCGGCGGCCGGCGGTGGAGGGGGTGGAGCCGGTGGTGGCGGCGCACGAGCAATGGCTGCGCGGCGGCGAGCGGTCCGAGGTGGCGCTGCGGGGAGGGGCGCCGGTGCGGGTGTTCAACCGGGTGGAGGGGGAGGGGCCGTGGGTCACCGCGCTGCACGGCTTCCCGACCAGCAGCTGGGACTGGGCCGGCGTCTCCGGGCGGCTGAAGGACCGCTACCGGCTGCTGGCGCTGGACTGGCTGGGCTTCGGCGACTCCGACAAGCCGGCGGACCACCGCTACACCATCGCCGAGCAGGCCGACCTCCTGGAGGCGATCTGGCGGCGGCACGGCGTGAAGGAGACGTTCCTGCTCTCGCACGACTACGGGGACACGGTCACCCAGGAGCTGCTGCGGCGGGAGGCGGCGGGGGCGCTGGGGGTGCGCCTGCGCGGGGTGGTGGTGCTCAACGGCTCCGTCTACGGGGCGCTCAACCGGCCGCTCCTCATCCAGCAGCTGCTCCAGGTCCCGGTGGTGGGCGGGCTGGTGTCGCGCCTGGTGAGCGAGGAGCGGTTCGGCGAGAGCTTCCGGCGGGTCTTCTCCCCGGCCCACCCCATCACCGGCGCGGAGCTGCACGCGCACTGGCGGGCGATCCGGCGCCGGGACGGGAACCTGATCTACGACCGGCTGGTGCACCACTACGGCGAACAGCGGGACCACGGCGCGCCGTGGGAGGCGGCCATGGAGCGCAGCCGCGTCCCCCTGCGGTTCGTCTGGGGGATGGCGGACCCGGTCTCCGGCAGGCCGATCGCGGAGCAACTCCGCCGGCGGATCCCCGGGGCCGTGGTGCGCGAGCTGGACGACGTGGGCCACTATCCCCAGCTGGAGGTGCCCGCCCTGGTGGCGGCCGAGGCGGACGCGTTCTTCGCGGAGGTGGCGCGCGCCGAGGCCGGCGCCGCCGCGCGGTGACCTCGCCATGGCCACACCGTGCTCCCGGGCGCCCCGCGCGCGCAACTGAAGTCCGCGGGGGCGCCCGGGGCGCGAAGGGGCCGGGGGGCCGCTAGTTCGAGGGGAGGTAGTCCGTGGGATAGCCGGTCCCGTCGATCCACACCTGGAGGGTCAGATCGGGGGTCTCCCACGAGACGCCCGGGACGGTCGCGGTCATGTCGGGGATGCACACCGTCTTGCTCGGCACCTGGATCACCCAGCCCTCGGTGGTGATCGGGTGGCCGACCGCGTTCAGCTCGATGCGAGGCACCTCGACCACCACGCCCGGCGTGATCAGGGCCGAGCCGGGCACGTAGACCGGGATCGCCGGCGTGCTCACGCCCTGATCGATGCAGCGGTAGGGCTGGAAATTGAGCTGGGGAATGGTGGCGACGATGGGGTCGATGGGCTGGTTCACGCCCTGGACGAACACCGACTGCTTGTCCGTCTCGTAGTCGGCGCCGGGGCCGCGGACGGAGTAGCCGAGGATGGTCTCGTTGATCGGATCGACGTGGACGCGTACGGGCTGGATCTCCGCGCTGCTGTCGGGCACGTAGACCACCACCGCCGGCGTGCTGACGGTCTGGCCGCCGACGTGGCCGATCACCCAGGCGCAGGTCGGCTCGGCCCAGGCCAGCGCCGGGGCGGCGGCGGCCAGCAGGGTGAGCGCGCGCAGCAGGGGAGACTTCGCCTTGTAGTTCCGCATGGATGTTGCTCCTGTCGAAGGGGTACGAACCGGAGAGGGTGCTTCCGGCAAGATGCCGGTCCCGGCGACCGGCATCCGCTTGTTGCTGCGCGCCGCGCGGTCTGGATCTCGACGCTCTACGGGAGCAGGACGAGCTCGCGCTCCGCCAGCACCTGCCCGCCGCTGGACTCGAACCGGACGGTCAGGCGGGTGGGGGCGCTGAGCCAGGTCTTCTTCGAGGGCGTGCTGAACGGCAGCGGGAGGTCGGCGCCCGGCCCCACCGGGACGCGCTGCGCCATCTGGTGGGACTCACCCGCGGGGGTGTGCGCGACGGCGGTCAGCCAGACGGCCTCCGGCGCGGTGACGCTGAGCTGGATGGAGGAGCCTTCCGGGCAAACCAGCCGCTCGCCGGGGCGGGCCTCGCCGGTGACCGCGGCCCCGCCGCCGATGCAGTGCGCCCGGACGCCGAAGGCGGGCGCGGCCGGGTCGCCGCGGGGGCGGAACTCGCCCGGGCCGGGGGCCTCGCCCGGCCGGTCCGGGAGGGCCACGACGATCACCGCCAGCGCCGCGGCGGCGGCCAGCGGCGCGCCGATCTGGAGCCACCGCTGCTCGGCCCAGGCGCGCCGCAGCCGCTCCAGCCACGGCACCTGGGCCTGCGCCTTCACCTGCGCCAGCAGCCGCCGCTCCAGGTCCGACGCCGCGCGGGCCGGCATCGCCCTGCGCTCCAGCGCCGCCTCCACCTTCCACAGGCGGTCGTGGTACGCGCGGCAGCCCTCGCAGCCCTGGACGTGGGCCCGCAGCTCGTCGGCCTCGCGGTCCGACAGGCCGCCGGTGAACAGCTCGTCCAGCTTCGCGATCCGGTCCGGGCACGCGTTCATGGCTCGCCTCGCACGCGGACGAAGCTCCACCCGTCCGGCTGCAGGTCGCGGAGGTATCCCCGCGCGTGAAGGTGCTCCAGCAGCCGCTGCTTCAGCGTCCGTTCGCGGCGGCGCAGCTGGATGCGGCTGAGGCCGAGCCGCGCCGAGGCGTCCTCCTGCGGCAGGCACTCCACGAACCGCAGGTCGTACAGCTGGGCCTCCGGCCCCCCCAGCCCGCGCCGGAACTCCTCCAGCAGGCCCTCCAGCTCCCGGTCCTCGTGCAGCTGTTCACCCTGGGTGTCGGAGAGCTCGGCGGCGGCCATCTCCTCGAAGTCCAGCCCCGCCGGGAGGTCGCGCCGGCGCAGCTGCTCCAGGGCCACGTTGCGGGCGATCCCCAGCAGGTAGTGCGCGTAGGGCCGGATGCCGTCGTAGGTGGCGCGCGCCCGCGGTTCGAAGGCCCGCGCGAATGTCTCGAAGACGACGTTCTCGATCTCCATCGCGGCCCTCACGTGTGCGAAGGCGCCACCCTGGTGCGCGCGAGCGCGCAGAACCCGGGTGAGCGCGTCGACGTGCGCTCGAAACACCTCGGAGAGCGCCGCCGGATCGCCCTCGCGGAATTTTCGAAGGAGGGCCGGGTCCCACTCCATCGGACGTGACTTACCGCCCCGGCCAATCCGGCGCCATCACTCACATGAACGTTGTTGTCGCGGGGGTGTGTGACTGGATCGCGGTCCGCGTCGTGTGGCACCGTTGACGTACCGTATGAATCGCTTCGCCCGTCCCACCGCCGCGCTGGCGCTGGCCGTCTCCGCGCTCGCCGCCGGCGGCCCTCCGTCCTCAGAGCCCGGCGCCGCCTTCTACGCGCTGGTGATCGCGAACAACTCCAGCCTGGATCCCGCGCGGGCGCCGCTGCAGTTCGCGGACGACGACGGGGCCGGCTACTTCGAGCTGCTGGAGCCGCAGGTCAACGAGGCGCTCCTGCTGGCGGTGCTGGACGCGGAGACGCAGCGCCGGCACCCGAGGCTGGCGGCGCGGGCCAGGCCTCCCTCCCGGAGGGAGCTGGCGGCCGCGGTGGACCACCTCGCCCGCCGGATGGCGGAGGACCGCGCCGCCGGGCGGAGGGCGGTGCTGTACCTGGTCTACGCCGGCCACGGCCAGAAGAACCCCGCCGGCGAGGGAGCGATCACGCTGCTGGACGGGCTGTTCGGCCGGACGGACCTCTTCGACAAGGTGATCGCGCGCCTGCCGGCCACCTTCATCCACCTGATCGTCGACGCGTGCGACTCGTACTCGTTCGTGCACGCGCGCGGCGCGCTGGCGGCCGGGCCCTCGTACGGTCCGGCCATCACCGAACAGCTCTCCCGCCGGGCGCCGGAGCGCCACCCGGAGCTGGGCCTGGTGCTCTCCACCACCCGCGAGCAGGAGAGCCACGAGTGGAGCGCGATCCGCGCCGGCGTGTTCAGCCACCAGGTGCGCTCCGCGCTCGCCGGCGCGGCGGACGTCAACGGCGACGGCCGGGTGGAGTACACCGAGCTGGCCGCCTTCGTGGCCTCCGCCAACCAGGGCGTGGAGCAGGCGCGCGGCCGGGTGGACCTGCTGGCGCGCCCGCCCGCGCTGGACCGCGCCGTCGCCCTCACCGACATCCGGAGATCCACCCGGCAGGGCTACCTCATGCTCCCGCAGGGGCTGTCCGGCCGCCTCTGGGTCGAGGACGAGCGCGGCGTCCGCGCCGCCGAGCTGAACAAGCAGAAGGACCGGATGGCGGCGATCGCGCTCCCGGCCGGCCGCCGCTACTACCTGCGCGGCGGGACCCGCGAGGCGCCGTTCGAGGTCCCCCGGCCGGGCGCGGTGGTGGACGCGGGCGCGCTCGCCTGGGGCGCCCTGCCGCTGGCCGCGCGGGGAGCGGTGGAGGACGCGTACCAGGCGCGGCTGTTCAGCGTGCCGTTCGGGCCGTCGTTCTACCGCGGCTACGTCGCCAGCGTCGGGGAGGCGCCGGTGGCCATCCGGGAGAAGCTGGACCTCGCTCCATGAGCCCGCGGGCCCGGTCGCTCGTCCTCCTCGCCGCGCTGTGGGCGGCGCCGCCGCTGTCGGCCGGCGCGCGGGCGGAGTGCGCCAGCGGCCGGATGGCGATCGTCCCCTTCGACTACCTGGCGGTGGAGGCGCCCGTGGCGCGCGACGCCGAGCAGCGGGTGCGTGAGGCGGCGCGGCGCCGGCTGAGCGGCTGCGTGGAGGCGCGCCCCGCCACCGTGCGGCGGCTGGAGCGGCTGGGCCCGTCCCTCGCCGCCTGCCAGGACGACGCGTGCCGGGCGGCCCGCGCCTCCGCGCTCGAGGCGCAGTCCGTGCTGGAGGGCGTCGCGCTGGGCATGGGCGGCGGGACGGCGCTCGCGCTCTCGCTCTGGGGGCGGGACGGGAAGGCCGTGCGCCAGCTGGTGGCGCTGGACGGGCCGCCGGAGCGGGTGGGGCGGGAGCTGGATGACCTGCTCGGCCGGTGGCTGCGGGGCGCCCGCGGGCCCAACCTGGGGCCGTACCTGGTGCTGGGCGCCGCCGCCTCCGCCGTCGCGGCGGGCGCGGTCTTCGGGGCGCTGATGCAGCAGAACCAGCAGGCGATCGCGGGCGGGACGGCGTGCGGCGGCTTCAGCGACGACCTGGCCGCCTGCCTGGAGCGGCGGATGGCGCTGGGACGGCAGCAGGCCCTCGCCGCCAACGCGCTCTTCGGCGCGGGCGCGGCGCTGGCCGTCTCCGGCACCGTCTGGCTGGTCTGGGAGTGGCAGTGAGGGCCGGGCGCGCCTGCGCGGCGGCGGCGCTCGCCGCCTTCGCCTGGGCGGCCTCCTGCACCTTCAAGCCGGACCTCTCGCGGTACGAGCCGTGCGGCCCCGGAGATTCGTGCTCCGCCGGGTACCAGTGCCTCGGCTCCGCGCAGATCTGCATTCCCGCCTGCGAGGATCCACCGCTGTGCGGCGCCGAGCCCGACGCCGGCCCCCCCGAGCTCAGCGTCAGCCCGGAGGTGCTCCCGTTCGCGATCGAGGCGCGCTCGTACCGGGTGGACCTGGTCGCGGACGGGGGCGTGGGCCCGTACTGGTTCCGCGGAATGCCGCCGCTCCCTCCCGGCCTGCAGCTGGACGACGCCGGCGTGCTGTCCGGGACCCCGGCGGAGGCGGGCCTCTACCAGGTGAGCGTGCAGGTGGAGGACCGCTCCTCGCCCCCCGTGAGCTCCACCGCCGAGCGCGACCTCCCGGTGAAGGCGCTGCTGCGGCTCGCCGGGCCCGCGATGCTGGCCAACGCGGCGGCTGGCCAGACGTATACCGAGTGGCTGAGCGCCACCGGCGGCGACGGCGGGTACCGGTTCCACCTCACCGACGCGGGCGGGCTCCCCCAGGGCCTGGTCCTGGGGGAGGACGGGCAGATCACCGGTTCCACCCCGAACAGCGGCGACACGCTCTTCGACGTCGAGGTGGTGGACGGCGACTCTCCGGCGCAGGTCGCGGTCCGGCGGGTGTCCCTGAGCGTGATCTTCCTGCCGCTGGCGCCCCAGATCGCGACCCGGAGCCTGCCCGACGGCCGGCTGCGCACCCCCTACTCGTACCGCCTCCAGCGCCTCGCGGGGGGCAGCTCCCCCATGTGGACCCTGTTCGCCGGCGACCTCCCCGGCGGCCTCACCCTGAACACGAGCTCCGGCCTGATCTCCGGAACTCCCACCGGCCGGGGCGGCTCCAGCTTCACCATCGAGCTGAAGGATGGGATCGCCACCGAGCGGGTGACCTTCACCATCGACGTGCTCTGAGCTATCTCCTCCCCGTGCAACAATGGCCGCGCACGGCTGTCCGTGCAGCGGCGACACCGAGCTGGATTTCCCAGCCCTGCGCCCGAGGTTGAACCGAAATGAGGCACCCCTACGCCGCCGCACTCGCGGCCCTGACCCTGGCCTGCGCCACCGTTCCCCAGGAAGGGCCGGTGGCGGCCGCCCCTTCCACCCCCTCCACCCCTGCCCCCAGGGAGGCCAAGGCAGCCTCGGCAGCCGCCGCAACCCCTGACAACCCGCTGCTGCGGGCGTGGGCCGGGCCCTACGGAGGTGTTCCCCCCTTCGACAAGATCAAGGCCGAGCACTTCCGCCCCGCCCTGGACGCCGCGATGCAGCAGACGCGCCAGGAGGTCGCGCGCATCGCGGACGCCACCGAGCCCCCCACGTTCCCGAACACCATCGAGGCGCTCGAGGACGGCGGGCGCCTGCTCCAGGCCCACCAGACGATCTTCGGCATCTTCGCCGGCACGCTCGCCACGCCGGAGATCCAGGCGATCGAGCTGGAGACGTCGCCCAAGGTGGCCGCGCTCAGCGACGAGATCACCCAGAACGAGAAGCTCTTCCGCCGGGTGGAGGCGGTCTACAAGGCGCGGGAGAAGAGCGGCCTGACCAAGGAGCAGCAGCGGCTGGTGTGGCGGCGGTACACGGAGATGGTCCGCGCCGGCGCCCAGCTGGGGCCGGACGCCAAGAAGCGCCTCTCCGCGATCAACCAGCAGCTGTCCGTCCTGACCACGAAGTTCAGCCAGAACGTGCTCGGGGACGAGGAAGAGGCGCTGTTCCTGACCTCGGAGGCGGACCTGGCCGGGCTCCCGGAGTCGGTGCGAAGCGGCGCCAGGGCCGCGGCGGAGCTCCTCAAGCGCCCCGGGCAGTGGGCGATCATCAACACCCGCTCCGCGATGGAGCCGTTCTTGACCTATTCGACCCGCCGGGACCTGCGCGAGAAGGTCTGGCGGAGCTACGTCAACCGGGGCGACAACGGGGGCGCGCGCGACAACAACGCCCTCATCAGCGAGATCCTGGCCCTGCGCTTCGAACGCGCCAAGCTCCTCGGGTACCCCACCCACGCGCACTGGCGGCTGGAGAACTCCATGGCGAGGACGCCGGAGCGCGCCATGAAGCTGATGGAGGCGGTGTGGCCGGCCGCGGTGGCCCGGGTGAAGGAGGAGGTGGCGGCGATGCAGGCCCTGGCCAAGAAGGAGGGGATGAAGGGCGAGATCGAGCCGTGGGACTACCGCTACTACGCGGAGAAGGTGCGCAAGGCGACCTATGACCTCGACCAGAACGAGGTGAAGCCGTACCTGCAGCTGGAGAAGCTGCGGGAGGGGATGTTCTGGGTCGCCGGAGAGCTGTTCGACTGGAGCTTCGCCCCCCTCACCGGCGTGCCGGTCTATCACCCGGACGTGCGGGTCTGGGAGGTGAAGGACCGCGCCACCGGCAAGCACGTGGGGCTGTGGTACTTCGACCCGTACGCCCGGACGGGGAAGCGCTCCGGCGCGTGGATGAACGCCTACCGGAACCAGGAGCGGTTCAAGGGCGAGGTCACCACCATCGTCTCCAACAACTGCAACTTCGTGAAGGCGGAGGGCGGGGCGCCGGTGCTGGTGAGCTGGGACGACGCGGTGACGCTCTTCCACGAGTTCGGCCACGCGATCCACGGGCTGGCCAGCAACGTCTCCTATCCGTCGCTCTCCGGGACCTCGGTGGCGCGGGACTACGTGGAGTTCCCCTCGCAGCTGCTGGAGCGCTGGCTCTCCACCCCGGAGGTGCTCAACCGCTTCGCGCTGCACTACCAGACCGGCCAGCCCATCCCGGCGGCGCTGGTGCAGCGGATCCAGAAGGCCTCCACCTTCAACCAGGGGTTCTCCACCGTGGAGTACCTCTCCTCCGCGCTGGTGGACATGAAGCTCCACCTGGCGGGCGGCGAGAAGATCGACGCCGACGCCTTCGAGCGGAAGACCCTGGAGGCGCTGGGGATGCCGCGGCAGATCGTGATGCGCCACCGGACGCCCCAGTTCAACCACGTGTTCTCGGGCGACGGGTACTCGGCCGGGTACTACAGCTACCTGTGGTCGGACACGCTCAGCGCCGACGCGTACCAGGCGTTCGTGGAGGGCAAGGGGCCGTACGACAAGGCGGTGGCGTCCAAGCTGCGCCAGCACGTGTTCCAGGCCGGCGACACCGTGGATCCCGCCGAGGGCTACCGCTCCTTCCGGGGCCGCGACGCCGGCATCGCCCCGCTGATGCGCAAGCGCGGCTTCCCCGTCCTCCAGAACGCGGCCGTCTCGCCGTAGCTAGTTGCAGCCGCCGATGTCGTCCTTGCGGTAGTAGCCCACGCCGTCGATGTACATCTCGAACTTGTCGCCCTGGACGCCCGCCTGGTAGGGGAGCTCCTCGCGGGCGCCGTTGTCGAGGGTGACGATGATCTTCCCGGCCTGCGGGGTGCCGACGGCGGTCCACCGGCCGTCGGACCCGCTGGTGCCGTGACCGTCGATGCCCGCGACGCTCTGGGTGGTGCGCGAGGACGCGGAGGCGCTGAATTCACCCGCCCGGCTGAAGCGCCCGTCGCGGCAGAGCCAGAGCTTCTTCTCCGAGCTGAAGCTCGAGGCGCTCCCGACGCTCGTGTACGTGCCGGAGCTGGAGCCGTGCCAGTGCCACCACCTGCCGGCGACGTGCTGCATGGCGTTCCCGGCCGTGCCCTTGAAGAAGGTCACCGAGGCGGCCATCGAGTCCACGTTCTGGGTCATCTTCCCGTAGTTCGACACCGGGGCCATGCCGCTGAGGACCAGGGTCCCGTTCTGGCCCTGGAGCACGACGCTGCGCACGCGGAAGGGGCCCTTCATCGTCTGTCCCTCGTAGGTGCCCGCGATGGCCGGGCCCGCCTTCACCCGGAGCGGGGCGAACGGCGCGGTGAGGGTGAACATCACCCCCTCGAGCGTGAATCCGTTCTCGCCCTGCGCCCGCGCCTCCTCCAGCTTGGTCCCCAGCATGTGGGCGATCCGCAGGATGCCGAACTCGGAGTCGTGGCCGAGCAGGATGGAGCCGTCCTTCTGCTGGCTGCCCTTCCATCCCGCGGGGCTGTTGAGGCTCCAGCCCTCGTTCTCGTTCTTCCACTGGCCTCCCTTTCCGGCGGGGGGGACCGGGGCTTTCCCGGGAAGAGCCGCGGGCTCCGGAGGAGCCGGGGGAGTGGGAGCGGCGTTGGTGGGCGGGGGAGCGCCGGCCTTCGAACGCTTGAGGAAGAAGGTGAGGCCCTTCCCCTCCGGAGGCGTCATCTCGAACTTCATGGCCTGCCCGGTCAGCGTGAGGGTGAACGGCATCGATCCGTTCGGCCCGACGACCTCGCCGAAGGCCTGGTTTCCCTCCGCCACGCCGGCGAAGGAGATGTTCTTGCGGTCGGTGACGATGGTGCCGCTGACCTGGTCCTCCTCCTGGGTGAGGGTGACGGTCACGTCCTTGGCGGTCCAGGTCCCGGCGAAGCCCTGGGCGTACGCGGTTCCGGAGAAGGAGAGGACGGCGGCGAGCAGGGCTGCGCGGCGTGTCATGGGGGGCCTCCGGCGGTTCTTGTAACATCTCCCGGGGTCACCTCGTGAGAACCGCTCTCGCCCTCGCCCTCGTCCTCACCCTCGCGCTCGTCTCCGGCTGCCGCGCTCACGATCCCGCGGTGGCGCGCGCCGCGAAGGCGCGGTGGGTGAAGCTCCAGACCGAGCCCTACAAGGGCAAGCAGGACGACATCTTCTTCGTCAACCCGGAGCTGGGCTGGTACGTCAACGGCAAGGGCAAGATCTTCAAGACGACGGACGGCGGGAAGACCTTCGTCGAGAAGCTGAGCAAGCCCGGCACCTACTTCCGCGCCGTGGGCTTCCTCGACGAGCTGCACGGCTTCGCCGGCAACCTCGGCCCCGACTACTTCCCGGGCGTCACCGACGACACGCCGCTGTACGAGACGTTCGACGGGGGCGACACCTGGGCGCCGGTGAAGGACTTCCCGTTCCCGAAGGGCGCGGGCGTGTGCTCGATCGACATCCAGCGCGGCGCCTTCATCAACGCCGGGCAGCTGGATCGCCGGACGCTGGTGCACGTGGCGGGGCGCGTGGGCGGGCCGGCGTACGTGGCGCGCTCGGTGGACGGCGGCCGGAGCTGGCGGCCGATCGACCTGGGCGCGCAGACCGCGATGATCCTGGACGTGAAGTTCCTCGACGCCAGCACCGGCTTCGTGGTCGGCGCCACCGACCGCGAGATCGAGCGCTCGAGCGCGCTGATCCTCCGCACCGCCGACGGCGGGCAGACCTGGGCGCGCGTGTACCAGTCCGCGCGCCCCTTCGAGATCACCTGGAAGGCGTCGTTCCCCAGCCGCGAGACCGGCTACGTGACGGTGATGAGCTACTCGGAGGATCCGGCGGTGGCGCAGCGGGTGGTGGCCAAGACCACCGACGGCGGGCTCACCTGGACGGAGGTCCCGCTCGTCTCCGACCACTCCCAGCAGGAGTACGGGGTGGCGTTCGCCTCCCCGGACGTCGGCTGGGTGGGGGCGACCAGGGGCGGCTACCAGACGCTCGACGGCGGCAAGACCTGGACCCACGTGGAGATGGGGCGCGCCGTGAACAAGATCCGGATCGTCCCCTCCGGAGACGGCTTCGTGGGCTACGCCGTCGGCGCCGAGGTGTTCAGGCTCGACGCGTCCGGGGACTGATACTGGTATAGCGCTCGCGCATGAGCGATCCGGCGGTGCCTCGGAGGTTCGTTCAACTACCCACGGACACCGAACGCTCGTCGGCCGTCGAGTTCGAGGCCGCCTCCGCCGCTCCCATCCGGCTCGGCCTCCCCGCCGGATCGCTGGACGTGGCCCGGCAGGGGGAGCTCCTCGGCGCGCTCGTCGCGCTGCTCCACCGCTACACGCAGCAGGCCTGCATCGCGGTGGACGTGCTCGTCCGCGACGGCGCGGCGGAGCGGCGGCTGGCGCTCGACCTGGAGATCGAGGACGACGCTCCGGTCTCGTCGGTGATCGACCGCGCGAGGCGGGCGCTCGTCGCGGCGGCCCCGGAGCACGCGCCGCGCGAGGGCGACCGGCCCTCGAACGTGGCGGCGACGTTCGTCCTCTCGGAGGGCTCGTCCGCCGTCGAGGCGTGCCCGGCGCCGGCCCCGGGGGACGGCCGCGACGCGCACTTCGTCCTCGCCCAGGCGAACGGAGCGGCCCTGCTGGGGCTCTCGTACAACGGCAAGCTGATCCGCCCGTCCACCGCCGGCCGGCTGATGGACAGCTACGCCACCTTGCTCGGAGCGGTGGACCGCGACCCGGGCACGGCCATCGAGCGGCTGCCGCTGCTTGGCCCGGGGGAGGTTCGCGCGC
>Ga0209382_10008930_pt1 | contig 12578 bp, 8 predicted proteins | sample SoiMetdeltSBSDD5_FD_187599 | JGI IMG/M metagenome (GOLD analysis project Ga0209382, IMG submission 187599) | Bulk soil microbial communities from a Populus tree surrounding site in Tennessee, USA - Soil MetaG P. deltoides SBSDD5 (SPAdes) (version 2) | ecosystem: Environmental > Terrestrial >... | reverse complement strand
TGATCTCCTCGACGTCGGCGCGCGTCTTCTGGCCGAAGCCAAGCGGCTTCATGTATTTTTTGAAGTTCTCCGAGCCGAGGTTCGACGTCATGATGACGATCGCGTCCGAGAGATAGACCTTCTTGCCGCGCCCGTCGGTCAGCCAGCCCTCGTCGAAGGCCTGGAGGAAGAGGTTGAGCAGGTAGGGCGAGGCCTTCTCGACCTCGTCGAGGAGGAGCACGGTGTACGGGTTCTCGCGCAGCCGCTCGGTGAGGATGCCGCCGCGCTCGCTCCCGACGATGCCGCGCGGCATGCCGATGAGCTTCTCGATCGCCACCGTCCCGTCCTGGTACTCGCTCATGTCGATGCGGACCATCTTCTGGTCGTCGCCGAACATGGCCTCGGCCACCGCCTTGGCGAGCTCCGTCTTGCCGACGCCCGTCGGGCCGAGGAAGAGGAGGACGCCGTCGGGCTTGTAGTAGTTCTCCTTGAGCGGCCCCTTGTTGAGCCGCAGCCGCTGCGCCACGGAGCGGACCGCCTCGCGCTGCCCGATGACCCGCCTCCCGAGCAGCCCCTCGATGTCCTGGAAGCGCTCGCTCGTGTCGCGGAAGATGAGGTCCTTCGGGATGCGCGACTCCTGCGAGATGACGTCGATGATGTGCTCGGGCCGGACCTGCATGAGGTTCGGCTCGTTGATCTCGACCTTGACCGAGGCCGTGTCGAGCCAGCCGATCGCCTTGTCGGGGAGGTGCAGGTTGCGGATGTAGCGCGGCGCCATCTCGAGGGCCGTGTCGATCGCCGCGTCGGTGATCTTGACCGAGTAGTTGCGCTCCAGGCGCGGGCGCAGCCCGAAGAGGATCTGCCGGGTCTCGCTCAGCGTCGGCTCGTCGATCTTGACGAGTCGGAAACGGCGCGCGAGCGCCTCGTCCTCGGCGATGTACTCCTTGTATTCGGTGAGCGTGGTCGCGCCGATGATCCGGATCTCGCCGCGGGCGAGCGCCCCCTTGAACATGTTGGCCGCGTCGGAGGAGGCGCCGAGGGCGGAGCCGGCGCCGATGATCGTGTGCGCCTCGTCGACGAAGAGGACCAGGTCCTGGCGCTCCTTGACCTCGTTGATGATCCCCTGGAGCCGCTCCTCGAACATGCCGCGGAGCATGGTCCCGGCGACGATCCCGGCCATCTGGAGCTGGACCACGTGCGCGCCGCGCAGCCTTGCCGGGACCTTGTCCGGCTCGAGCTCGATGAGGCGCGCGAGGCCCTCGACCACGGCCGTCTTGCCGACCCCCGGCTCGCCGACGAGCATCGGCGAGTTGGCCCGCTCGCGGTGGCAGAGGATCTCGATCATCTGGAGGATCTCGCGCTCGCGGCCGATGGTCGGCGGCAGCCGGTCCTGCCGCGCGAGCTTGTTGAGCGAGACGCCGAAGTGCTTGAGGTAGGGCGGCAGCTCGTACTTCTTGCGCAGGGTCTCGTCCTGCTCCTCGCGCGACCGGACGCGCTGCGCGATGGTCTCCATGGCGCGCGCCGGGTCGGCGCCGAGCTGGCGCAGGATGTCGGCCGGGGACCCGGCCTGGTCGGCGAAGAGCGTGACGAAGAGGTCGAAGGACTCGATCGTCTGGCGCCCGTGCTGGCGCGCGCGCTTGAGCGCGCGGTTGAAGAGCTCGCGCGTCGTGTCGGCGATGTACATCTTCTTGCCGACGTACTGGCGGCTCTTCGCCAGCTCCTGCTCGAGCATCTGCGTGACCGACTGCGGGTCGACCCCGATCGACTGCATGGTCTCGCTGAAGAGGCCGCCCTCGACCGCGCCGAGCGCAGTGAAGATGTGCTCGACGGCGAGGAAATTGTGGTCGCGGCTGCGCGACTCTTCGATCGCGCGGACGATGACTTTCTGCCCCGATTCGGAAAATTTGTCTGTCAGTGGTCCTAAGTCAAACACGATTTGCTCCCCCTCTTGCCGCGCGGCGGGCCGGATTCTCGATCCCCCTCGCCACTACTTCTGGTGGCGACTGCCCGTCACTCGGCCGGGGCCCGGTGACGACGATGCGAGCCGGTGCTGTCCTAACCTACATAACGCCCAAACCGCCTGTCAAGCTTCTCGTTTTACCACGAAAATGTGTCGGCGCTTTGACGGCCGGCTGTCCAGGACGACCGCAGCCGCGAATCTGAAGGCGTGACGGGCGCGGCTTCGGGGGTCGGCGGGTGAAAAGAGTCGAAATCGGCGGCCCGGGCCGCCGCTCAGTCGCCGGAGCGGCCGACGCGCACGCGCGCCGGGCGCAGCAGGCGCTCGCCGATCTTGTAGCCGGGCTGCAGCTCGGCGACGACGCGCTGGTCCTGCTCGGGCGGCACGGCGACCGTCTCGACAGCTTCGTGGACCTGCGGGTCGAAGAGCTCGCCCTCGGCCGGGACCGTGGCCAGCCCGAGCGAGCGCATGCGCGCCTCGAAGAGCTCCGCCGTCGCGCGCACGCCCTCGGCCAGGGCGCCGGGGTCGGCGAGGCGCTTCTCGCCCGCCGCCGCCACCGCCCGCTTGAGGTTGTCGAGCACCTCGAGCAGGCCCGCGACCAGGTCGCCGCGCGCCACCTCGAGCTTCTGCTCGAAGTTGCGCTGCAGGCGCGCACGCAGCTCGTCGTTCTCCGCGCGCAGCTGCGCCTGCGCGTGGCGGAAGCGGTCGGCGTAGTCGCGCACCTGGCGCTCGGCCTCGGCCAGCTTGCTCTCCGCCTCCGCGAGCTTCGCCTCCGTTGCCCCTGTTGCCCCTGTTGCCCCCGTTGCCCCCGTTGCCCCTGTCGGCTCCCCGCCCTCCTCGGCCGGGGTTTCGTCGGGGGCGGGAGCCCCGGTCGTGAAGCGGCGCCGGTCGGTCACCCGGACCTCGCCCGCCTCCTCCTCTTCCACCCTGGTCGGCCGCTGCCTCTTCTCTCGTTCCGTTTGCGAACTCATAGCTGCTTGATTTAACACTCCCGTGATCGTGGATCAGTCTGCCTGACGCCCCGCCAATCTATCACCGCCCCCGGGTGATTGCAAGAAACGTGCCCGCGGCGCTCACTTGACCTGGATCGTCACCGACCGCTGCCCGGCCTGCGCCCGCTTGGGCAGAGTCAGCCGCAGCACGCCGTCGCGGTAGGCCGCCTCGATGCGCTCGCGGTCGACCGTCTCGGGGAGGGCGAAGGAACGCGCGAAGCTGCCGTAGGCCCGCTCGATGCGCAGGTAGTCCTCGCGCCTCACCTCCTCGCCCAGCCGCCGCTCGCCCCGGATCAGGAGCCGGCCCTCGTCGACCCGGACGTCGATCCCGCGCTGGTCGACCTCGGGCAGCTCCAGCTTGACGACGATCGCCTCCGGCGTCTCGTAAATGTCGGCCGGGGGCGCCCAGTCGGCCCCCTGCCCCAGCTCGTCGTCGCCGCGCCCCCGGGTGAAGTCGAAGAGCCGGTTCATGCGCTCCTGCAATTCCACCAGGTCGCGAAGTTGATTGGCATCCCGCTGCTTCATGACCGCCTCCTGAAAGTCCCGCCGCCCGTGGCCCGCAAGCGACCGGCTCTACTTCCGCTGCGCCGCCGCCTCGCCGCCGACCGCGAACTGCATCTGCGCGCGGTCGAGGTCACCGCGGACGGTGACGCTCTCGCCCGGCTTGACCTCGCCGCCGAGGAGCTTCATGGCGAGCGGGTTCTGAATCAGACTCTGGATCGCCCGCTTGAGCGGGCGCGCGCCGTAGACCGGGTCGAAGCCCTCGCGCGCGAGCAGCTCCTCGGCCGACGGGTCGAGCACCAGGTCGACCTTCCGCTCGGCGAGCATGCGGCGCAGCCCCTCGAGCTGGATCTTGATGATCTGCCGGAGCTCGCCCAGGCCGAGCCGCTTGAAGATGATCACGTCGTCGATCCGGTTGAGGAACTCCGGCTTGAAGGCCGCCCGCAGCTGCTCGAGCACGCGCGCGCGCATGACCTGCTCGTCGCCCTCCCAGTCCTGAATCTCGCGCGAGCCGAGGTTCGACGTCATGATGACGACCGTGTTCTTGAAGTCCACCGTCCGCCCCTTGCCGTCGGTCAGCCGCCCGTCATCGAGGATCTGGAGCAGGACGTTGAAGACGTCCGGGTGCGCCTTCTCGATCTCGTCGAAGAGGATCACCGAGTAGGGGCGCCGCCGGACGGCCTCGGTCAGTTGCCCCCCCTCCTCGTAACCGACGTAGCCCGGGGGGGCGCCGATGAGGCGCGCGACCGTGTGCTTCTCCATGAACTCCGACATGTCGAGCCGCACCATGGCGCGCTCGTCGTCGAAGAGGAACTCGGCCAGGGCCCGCGCCGTCTCAGTCTTGCCGACGCCGGTCGGGCCGAGGAAGATGAACGAGCCGACGGGGCGCTTCGGATCCTGCAGTCCGGCGCGCGCGCGGCGCACGGCATTGGCCACGGCGACGAGCGCGTCCTCCTGGCCGACGACCCGCATGCCGAGCCGCTCCTCCATGTGGACCAGCTTCTGGAGCTCGCCCTCGAGCATCTTCGTCACCGGCACCCCGGTCCACTTGGCGACGACCTCGGCCACGTCCTCCTCGGTAACCTCCTCCTTGAGCGTCCGCCCCGCCTGCTGCAGCTCGCCGAGCCGCGCCCCCTCGGCGTCGAGCTGGCGCTGGAGCTCGACCACCTGGCCGTAGCGGATCTCGGCCACCTTGCCGTAGTCGCCCGCGCGCTCGAACTGCTCGGCCTGGACCTTGAGCTGCTCCATCTGCTCCTTGGCGGCGCGGATGCGCCCGATGACCTCCTTCTCTGACTGCCACTTGGCCTTCATGGCGCCGGAGCGCTCCTTGAGGTCGGCGATCTCCTTCTCGACCTTGGCAAGCCGCTCCCTTGAGGCGGCGTCCTCCTCGCGCAGCAGCGCCTGGCGTTCGATCTCGCGCTGGATGATCTCGCGCTCGACCTGGTCGATCTCGGTCGGCAGGCTGTCGATCTCGATCCGCAGCCGCGAGGCCGCCTCGTCGATGAGGTCGATCGCCTTGTCGGGGAGGAAGCGATCGGTGATGTAGCGGTTCGAGAGCGTCGCCGCGGCGACGATCGCCGTGTCCTTGATCCGCACGCCGTGGTGCGTCTCATACCTGTCCTTGAGGCCGCGGAGGATGGCGATCGTGTCCTCGACCGTCGGCTCGCCGACGTAGACCTGCTGGAAGCGGCGCTCGAGCGCCTTGTCCTTCTCGATGTACTTCTGGTACTCGTTGAGCGTCGTCGCGCCGACGCAGCGCAGCTCGCCGCGGGCGAGCGCCGGCTTGAGCATGTTCGAGGCGTCGACCGCGCCCTCGGAGTTGCCCGCGCCGACCAGCGTGTGGAGCTCGTCAATGAAGACGATGATTTGCCCCTCGGCCTTCTCGACCTCGCGGAGCACCGCCTTGAGGCGCTCCTCGAACTCGCCGCGGTATTTCGCCCCGGCGAGCATGGCCCCGAGGTCGAGCCCCATGAGCCGCTTGTTGCGGAGCGTCTCGGGGACGTCGCCCGAGACGATGCGCTGGGCGAGCCCCTCGACGATTGCCGTCTTGCCGACGCCCGGCTCGCCGATGAGCACCGGGTTGTTCTTCGTCCGGCGCGAGAGCACCTGGATCACCCTCCGCACCTCGTCGTCGCGCCCGATGACCGGGTCGAGCTTGCCCTGGCGGGCGAGCTCGGTCAGGTCGCGCGAGTACTTGGCGAGCGCCTGGTAGCTCTCCTCGGCGTTCTGCGTCGTGATCCGCGCCCCGGCGCGCATGCCCTCGATCGCCTTGAGCAGCGCCTCGCGGCTGACCCCGTGCGAGCGGAGGATGCGCCCCGCCTCGCCCGACTTCTCCGCGGCCATGGCGAGCAGGAGGTGCTCGGTCGAGACGTACTCGTCCTTGAAGCCGTCGGCCTCCTTCTGCGACTTGTTGAAGACGTCGTTGGTCCGCGGGCTGAAGTAGCGCTGGGAGGCGCCGCTGACCTGCGGCAACTTCTTGAGCGCCGCCTCAACCTCGGCGAGCACCGCCTGGGTGTTGGCCCCGATCTTGCCGAGCATCGGGCGCGTCACGCCCTCGGGCTGCTCAAGCAGGGTGGCGAGCAGGTGCTCGGGCTCGACCTGCTGGTGCTGCAACCGCTCGGCCATGGCCACGGCCGACTCGATCGCCTCCTGTCCCTTGAGTGTGTACTTGTCTAACCTCATACGTCTCCTGCCTCGCCGGCCCGACAAAACTCGAGGCCCCGGGCCCGCCGGCCCGGGGCCTCACCCGCCAGACGCCAGGGCGCCGGGGCCGGTCACTTGGCCTCGGCCGCCTTGACCTGGCGCGCGTCGGCCTCGGTCTTGACCGCCACCTGAATCTGGCGCGGCTTGACCTCCGCGCGCTTCGGCAGCGTGACACGCAGCACCCCGTCATTGAACTCGGCCTGCACGTCCTCGACGTTGACCGTCGACGGGAGCGTGAAGCTGCGGGTAAAGCTGCCGTAGCTGCGCTCGACGCGGTGGTAGTTGTCGCCCTCGCTCTTCTTCTCGAACCGGCGCTCGCCGCGCAGCGTGAGCGTGTAGTTCTCGACCGAGAGCTCGAAGTCGCCCGGCTTGACGCCCGGGAGGTCGGCCTCGAGCGTGATCGAGTCCTGGTCCTCGTAAATGTCGACCGTCGGATTCCAGCTCCCCCTTAAGAGTCCCTCCTCGGACCCGAGAAAGCGCGGGACGGCCGCGTTGAAAAGACGATTCAAATCCTCCTGCAGGCCCCGAAACTCGCCCGCCGGATCACGCCTGATCATCCATGACATGACTTTTTTCCTCCATCTCATTTAGTCTGATCGTGCCCGGAATCTTCTCCCCTGAGCACGTCGACAATATAATCCTTGAGTATCCGACTGTCAAGTATCTTGTATAAAAATCCCGCACCGTCCGGGGCGAGGCCCATCGCGGGCCTAAGTGATTACAAATAAGGGGGATGTAATAAATCCGCCGAAATTATTTAGGAAGTGGCATGGCCGACTGACCGACGACGGCGAATTCGGCCCCGTTGAACTGAAAATCGACGTTGCGCTGCTGCTCGCCGGGTTTGGCCGGGTCTTTCATGGCCCCCATGACGCGCAGCAGCGGGGCCTTGCCCCCTTCGTGACGCAGGCCGATGCGCAGGAAGCGGTCGCCGGCCGGGAGCGCCCTCCCGGCCTGGTCGGCAGCGAGCGGGAGCTTCTTGCCGTCGCGCGCGACGAGGGCATAGTAGTCTTTGCCCCCGCTCCCGGGTTTGGCGTAGATCACCACGAGGCTATCGAATTTGCCCTTCTCGACGGCGTCGATCCGCGTCGCGTAGGTCAACTCGGCCCCGGCCCCGCCGGCGGCCGTGGCCTCGGCCTGCGCCGCCGCGAGGTCCTGCTGGCTGAGCTTCGGGTTACGCACCGTCTGCCCGAAGGCGGGCAGCGCCAAAAGCATGCATAAGATCATGAAATGTTTCATCGGCTTGGCTCCTTTGGCTACCTCCCCTTGATCGCCGCCTGCGCGCTCCCGACGTTGAGGTTTGCGTCGAAGACGCGGAAGGCGATGACGTGCGGTCGCGCGTCGGGGAGGACGACGGTGACGCGGAACTCTTCGCGGCGCGAGTCGGCGATCCCATCTACAGGGTAGACCGCCTGCCACGCCCCCCCGTCGAGTTGGTACTCCGCGCGGCGGAGCGTCGAAGTCCCGTCGCTCGCGCGGAAGGCGACGTCGACGTTATTCCCGGTCAGGCGCGGGGTGTCGGCCGCCACCAGCGGCGGCGTGTTGTCCACCTCGAGCGGCTCGGTCTCCTGCTCACCCGTGAGCGCCAGGCCGGCCGGATTGGACGGCGCGTCCGAGGCCACAACCTTGAAGATGTAGCGCCCGTCGGGAAGGTCGTTGGCGTCGATTGTATGGTAGTTCTCGCGCAGTCCGGTCTTGAGCGGGTAGTAATCGCCGCCCCCGGCCGCGTCTGCGGCGCGGTAATAGAGCGCGTATTCGAGCGTGTCGCCGTTGCGGTCCGAGGCCTGCCACTGGAGCGAGACCGCGCCGCGCTGGAAGAGGCGGCGCGGTGGGATCTGGGCAGCCACGCCGAGCACCTGCGGGTCGATCCCCGCCTGCTCGGCCGCGCCGTCCGGTTGCGGCTGCGGCAAGGCCTGGAGCGCGACCCCAACGGGCAGGACGGCGATCGAGCTGACCGCGGGCGCCAGGTTGCGCGGCAGGTAAGAGATGGTCACTTCGCGCAGCCGCGGCTGCCCGGCGGCGCCCCGCCGGAGCGTCGCGCGCCACTGGATGAAGCGCGCCGGCGGGCTGGTGATCGCCTCGCCGTCGCGGCTCTTGAGGGCCGGCGACCAGTCGCTCCAGGTCGCGTCGGGGGTCGCCGTGTTGCCGGCGCGGGTCTGAATCTCAACCTCGCCCTCGCCGAGCCACGAGGCGCGGCCCCAGGAGGAGGCCGTCTGCGCGTCGCGCACCGGTGAAGTGTAGGTCCCGCTCGCGTCGGTCGCGCCGCCCATGCGGAAAAGCTTGCCGAGGTTGGACGAGGCGACGTAGAGCTGCTCCCCGCTCCGGACGAAGCGCGAGGTCTGCCCTTCCGACGACTGCGCGAGGAGCAGCGGCTTCTGCCCGGCGGCGACGCTGTAGATGCGGCCCTTCTGCCCGGTCCCGACCAGCGCGCGACCGTCCGGGCCAACCTCGACGGCGAAGGCCGTGGCCTCGCGCGAGTCCCAGAGCGTGTCGCTCGCGCCGCCCGCGTCGATCCGATAGAGGGCGCTCTTGACCTGGCCCGCGGCTGCGGCGGTCGCTGCCGCGGAGGCCGCGGGGCCCGCCGACTCGACCGGCTGCACGTCGCTGATGGTGATCGTCACGCCTTCGTCGCCGCTCGTCACGCCCGGGGCGGTCGCCGCCGTGGCAGCCGGGGCGGCGTTGCCGCCGCCGCCCGCGGCCGACTCCGAGAGCGCGAGGGCGTAGATCTCGCCCCCGCGCCCGAGGGCCAGGTCGCGCACTTCGCGCTGCGACGAGTCGAAGAGCGTGAAGACGCGCCCGTCGGGCGTGATCCGCAGCACCAGCCCGCCCGGGTCGGTGCCGGCGATGATGTTGCCTGCGCCGTCGACGCGCAGGGCGGTGACGTTGGTCTGCGTCAGGCTGACGAGCGACGTGCCGCGCCCGTCGGGCGTGACGCGGTAGATGACTCCCTTGTCGCCCGTCCCGACGAGGAGCCGCCCCTCGCCATCGAAGGCGAGCGACCAGATATATTTCGTCTTCGGCTCGAAGAAGACCTCGGCCTCGCCGCCGGGCCGGATGCGGTAGACCCGGCCGTCCGGGGCGGTGCCCGCATAGACGTTACCCTGCGCGTCGACGGCCAGGGCCATGACGTCGAGTTCGCCGGTCTTGTAGAGCAGCGCGCCCTTGCCGGAGGGGTCGACCTTGTAGACCCGCCCCTCGTGACCGGTGCCGAGGTAGACGCTGCCCCGGGCGTCGGAGACGACCGACCAGATGTAAGCCTGTTTGGTGTCGAAGACTTCGGCCAGCGCGGGGGCGAGCGTGAGCGTGCCGTTGTCGGCGATCGAGACGCCGCGCGCGTCGCCCTTCTCGACCTCGGCCCGCGTGCTCACCCGCCAGAAGACGGGGCCGCCGGCCGAGGCAGTCATGATCATGACGGAGACGAGACACAGGGGGACAATCAAACGGAAGGTTCGTGACATCAATAATCCGACCTCAAATTTCGAATTTGAGATTCCTACTGGTTGACGACGTTGACGGTCAGCGTCCGTTGCCCGGAGATGACGAAGTCGGCCGGCGGCAGCTCCTTCTCGAGGAGCGTCGTCGAGCGCGTCAGCACGTAGCCGCCCGCGGTGCGGTCCGAGCCGAGCGTGGCGAGAACCGAGGGCGGCAGGCTCGGCAGCTCTTCGTTATTGATCACGGCCCCGCTCTCGGCGCGGGCGAGCCGGACGTAGAGGCGGTCGGCCTTGCGCAGGCGGTTGAGTTCGCGCACCAGCTGGGCAAGCGACTTGGGCGTGAAGCCGGTCCGCGGCTCGGTCGCCTGGACCGACGGCCCGTCGCCGACGACGATCTGGAGCTGGCCGAGCGGCGCGTCGGCGGGGATCTCGATCGGGATGCGCTCGACGTACTCGCCGCCGTTCTCGGTCCGGGCGAAGGCCTGGACCTCGAAGCGCTCGCCGCGCCGGACCTCGGCGCGGCTGACCCAGAGGCGGTCGAGTTGCCCAGTCTTGCGCGCGTCCTGCGAGGCGATGTCGAAGACGACGCGCTCGATCTCGAGGTCTTTGAAGCCGCTGTTGAAGAGCGCGCTCACCGGCTGCGCGATCGAGAAGGCTGCGGCCAGCGGCGCGTTGACCGAAGTCGAGAGGCGGTTCTCGAGCCGGACCTCGGGCTGACCCTTGAGCGCGATCCGGCCGCGCAGCTGGAGCGTCGAGTCGCCGAGGACGCGCTCGGTCGAGGTGATCGTCGCGAGCGTCGTCATCTGGAGCAGGATCGGCGTCAGGAAGCGGTCGACGATGATCTCGAAGCGGTACTTCTGCTCCCCGCCCCGGCTCGTGCGCAAGTTGATTTCGACCGGGATGAGGCGGGGCCGGGCGCCAAGCTCTCCGTAAATGCCGGGCGAGCGGTCGCCGCGGATGGCTCCGACCATGGCTGTCGGCACGGCCATCTTGAAAGAGTTCGCGGCGCTCGACATGACGGTCACCACCTCGCCCTCGTTCATCGGGAAGTCCGAGACGCCGAGCGAGAGGAACGGATGTCCGAAGGCGTAGATCCGGTCGCCGTCGCGGTAGGTCACCGTCCCGGCGGCGGCGAGCGAGAAGTCGCCCCGGACGAGCGGGACGACGACCGTCGAGCCGGGCTTGAGCGTCTCGCCGTCGGCCTTCTTGAGTTCGCCAATCTCGGCCGCGCCGGCGACGCCGGCCACGGGGTTGAAGCCCCAGGCGCGGAACTGCGGCGCGAAGCGCGCGACGACTTCGGGCGGGACGCCGGTGATCGCGAGCGGCGTGGCGATCGGCATGAGGACCTGCCCGGCAGGCGCGGCCACCGCCTGCGCTCCGGCCGGGGCGGGGCCGGCGACGAAAGCCTGGAACTCTGCCGACCGCGCGTCGAAAGCGATCTCGGAGAAGGAGACCGGGCGCGGCCGGTCGCCGGCGGGCGCGGGCGGGCCCGGCGGGCGCTGCTCGAAGACGTCGATCATGTGCTGGATCGGCGTGATCCCGGCGATCGGGTCCTTGGCGAACTGGTAGCCGAAGGCGACCGCGCCGAGCAGCTTACCGTCGATGTAGACGGGGCTGCCGCTCATGCCCTGGAAGACGCCCGTGTGCTCGAGCTGCGCGCCGAGCAGCTTGGTCAGGATCGCGCTCTGCTGTGGGGCGGGGAAGCCTTTGAGGACGCCCAGAATCTCGACCTCGAAGGGCTTGGGCTCGCGGCCCTCGAAGACGGTGTAGCCGACGGCGCGCATCCCGGGCCGGACCTCCTCGAGCGGGAAAAACTGGTCATGGCGCGCGGGCCGCGGCGGCTGCGGGGCTTGCCCGTTGGCTGCGGCCGCGGAGAGTGCGGCGACGAGGGCGAGAGAGACCAAGCGTTTCATGTGATTGTCTACCTCTATGCTGCAAACTCGTCGCCTGCTATGATGGCGGCGTCAACAGCCGCGACGTGACCTTCAATATAGCACAGACGCGAGAGATGTTGGGAGCGATTCAAGCCGGGGGGCGCAGTTCGCGCATGGGCGAGGACAAGGCCTGGCTGTTGCTCGACGGTCGGCCGCTCGTCGCCCGCGCGCTGGCCGCCGCCCGCCCGGCCGTCGACCGCCTCGCCGTCGTCGTCAGTCCGGGTAGTCCGCACCTCGAGCGCTACCGTGAGCTGGCCGACCGCTGGGACGCCCGCCTCCTCCCGGACCCGCACGACTACCGCGGCCCGCTCGGCGGCATCCACACGGCGCTCGCCGACTGCGCCCCGGGCGAAGCGGCGCTCGTCCTCGCCTGTGACCTGCCGTTCGTCACCCCCGGGCTGCTCTCCCTCCTCCGCCGACTTCACGAGACCGCATCCGGCCTCGTCACAGTGCCGCGCGACGAGTCGGGGCGGCTGCAGCCGCTCGCCGCCGTCTACGCGGCCGACTGCCTCGCGCCCGTCGCGGCCATGCTCGCCGCCGGCGAACTCAAGGCCGACAGGCTCTTGACACGCGTGGCGGCGCGCGAAGTTGCATTTTCCGAGCTCGCCGGCCTGCCCGGGTCCGCGCGCTTCTTCGTCAACCTCAACACCCCTCAAGATTACCGTGATGCCCGCGGACAGGAGGAGTCCCGTAGGGACGAAGAATGTTCTGTGTCCGAATGACGTCTGCTTAGATTTCGACGGGCGCCGGCGCCCCCCTGTCGGGCGGGGCCGCGATGAGACCTTCGTCGAGCGTGTTCCCGGCCGCGTCCAATGACCGGAAGGAGAGCTTTTCGGGCGTCGCCTCGAAGCACATGAAGCTGTTGACCCGGTCGTTGCCGGCAGCGAAGAACGGGCTGCGCCGGTCGAGGTCCCCCCGCCGCAGTTGGCCGCCCGCGCCACAGACGAAGTACTGCACGCCGCGCTGCGGCCTGGTCCGCTCGTAGACGTGGTCGTGCCCGGAGAGGGCCGCCGCGACGCCGTATTTGACGAAGAGCGGCTCGAGCCGCGCGCGCAGCCTCGTCTCCGAGCCGTGCCTCATG
>Ga0209382_10008929_pt1 | contig 12579 bp, 4 predicted proteins | sample SoiMetdeltSBSDD5_FD_187599 | JGI IMG/M metagenome (GOLD analysis project Ga0209382, IMG submission 187599) | Bulk soil microbial communities from a Populus tree surrounding site in Tennessee, USA - Soil MetaG P. deltoides SBSDD5 (SPAdes) (version 2) | ecosystem: Environmental > Terrestrial >... | reverse complement strand
TGACGCTTCTTGGCTTTGACGGATGTAGCCATCAGGCTGGTAACCCAAGCCGCCCGGAAGACCCTCTTTCGCTGGAGGCGCCGGATGAAGTCGAAGCAGGTCAGACGGTAAATCTGAAGCTGATCTGGCGGAATCTGACCGACAAACCGGTCGAGCTAACTCTCGGAGGTCGTCCGCCATATGATTTTGTCGTGACCACAGACGAAGGCAAAGAGGTCTGGCGATGGCTTGCGGGACAAACGGTTCAGGACATCCTCGAAATAAAAACAGTGGATCCTGGTCAGAAGCTGGAATTTATGTTGGAGTGGCAGCCGGTGAATCAAGCCGGCGCCGCATTGGCGCCTGGAAATTATCTAGCGCAAGGCATTTTGAATTTGGACCCACCGGCCGTTCTCAAGACGAAACCAAAGCCATTGATCATCCGGAATAAAAAGTGAGAAACCATCTTCTCACCACTCTAAAACTTTCATCTTTCTTCGCGCAGGGTACTCCACCCATAAACGCTTCGTTTTGCGTGGAGTATCCTGCGCGAAGAAAGATGAATTGAGGGGAAGTTCTTGCATCGCGGTCCGGATGTAGATCACCGGGTGTCACCGGAATGACTCTCGATATTCACCGAATAAACTCGCCCTCTCCGGTCGCATGGCCTTTGAGATAGTTTTCGAGCGGAACGCGGGCGGCATAATCCTCGGCGCACTGCTACTGGACGTCGCAGTCTTAGCCGCGTCCCTAACCGGCTAGCGCTATTGTTAACGGATTTCCCGATCAAAATTCGCGGAATCCTCTTCGGCGTCGGCGCCAGATTATATGGACCTATCGGAAATCGTATGCTTCGATTATAATCTGGCGCGTAGCGACGGATATCGGAGAAAACGATGAAGATTGCATCTTACAATCTCGGCAACGACAGGGCGCTAAACATTTGGACCGGCGTTCTGCGGCGTCACACATCAGCATTCACCGGTTTCTCTTCTTTCCTCCTGTCACGCGGCTCTATGGCGGCCCCCACCGCAAAATAACATTCCACACCAACAATCAATTCATTCACTGAGCAGCCGAGCGTAATTGGCCGGCCGGGAGAACTGTGGTTTCAACTTCCGACCCGGCTGGTTGCCGATCTGCTTTCTTTCTTATTCCTTTTACTGGGGATGCCATATGCCTGAAAAGATTTTTGTGGGACTGGCCTGGCCTTACGCCAATGGCCCACTGCACGTTGGTCATATAGCCGGCGTCTATCTGCCGGCCGATATCTTTGCCAGATATCATCGACTTAAAGGTAATGAGGTGTTGATGATTTCAGGCTCGGATTGTCATGGCACGCCGATCACACTTTGCGCCGAACGCGAAGGGATTACCCCTGAGCGCGTGATCCAGCGTCATCATCCGACTTTTCTCAATACTTTCAAAACCCTGGGGATTTCTTTTGATCTCTTCACCCAGACCTTGACTGAAAACCATTACGGGGTGACGCAGGAGTTCTTTCGCCGCCTTTCAGAAAACGGGTTCATCTATAAAGAGACAATGACCGGCTCCTGGACTGAGACACTCCAGCGATTTCTCCCTGACCGTTATATTCAAGGGACTTGCCCCAAATGTGATTATGCCCAGGCTCGCGGCGATCAGTGCGATAAATGCGGCCGCCTCCACGATCCCTGGGACCTTATTGAACCGCGCTCAACACTCGACGGTCTGCCGGTCACCTTCCGCCAGACCGATCATTATTTCCTCGATCTGGCGGGGCTTCAGCCGGAGTTGAGCGCATGGCTGGATGGCGTCGATCTCGCAAAATGGCGACAGAACACCGTTCAGTTCACGCAGAATTGGCTGAGAGAGGGGCTGCGTGGGCGCGCCATCACACGTGACATCGATTGGGGAATCCCGATACCGGTTGACGATCCCGTTTTCAAAACAAAACGGTTTTACGTCTGGTTCGACGCAGTAATCGGCTATCTCTCAGCCACGATCGAGTGGGCCGCACGCGCCGGACGGCCTGATAAATGGCGTGAATGGTGGGACACGAAAACAACCGAAAGCGCAGAGGTTCGATCGTACTACTTTCTGGGCAAAGACAATATCCCTTTCCATTCGATCGTATGGCCGGCCATGCTGATCGGATACGGCGATCGAGCCCTTCCCTACGACGTCCCGGCCAGCGAGTTTATGACTCTCGAGGGAGAGCGGATGAGTACGAGCGCGAATTGGGCGATTTGGCTTCCTGACATTGAGAGCCGATTTCAGTCGGATCAGATCCGATACTACCTGGCGGCCAATGCGCCTGAGGGTCGTGACAGCAATTGGTCCTGGAGTGATTTCATCAGGCGGAACAATGATGATTTATTGGGGACCTGGGGCAACCTCGTCCACCGGGTGTTGACTGTCGCCTGGCGCGATTTTGGCGCAGTTCCGAAACCGGATGATCTTCTCGAAACGGACCGTCGATTGCTGACGATGTCAGAAGAGGCGTTTGGCCAGGTCGGCGGCCTTATCGAAAGAGTCAGGCTCAAAGCCGCTCTTCAGGAAACAATGGCCGTCGCGCGACGCGCCAACCAATATCTCAGTGAGGAGAAGCCTTGGTTACTCCTCAAGACTGACCGCTCTCGTGCGGCCACGGTGATATATACGGGGCTGGTCGTGGTTGATAGATTGAAGACCTTGCTCTGTCCATTCCTACCGCACAGCAGTCAGCGTTTGCACGAACTGCTCGGATACGAAGACATGATCGTCTCGGCGCCAGAGATCGAGACAATGATCGATCCTGACAGCCGGGAACGGCTGGTGTTGTCAGGCGATTACAGCAAGGTCAATCGTTGGGAACCGGCGACGATTCCGATCGGACAGACTCTCAGGTCGCCGTCGCCGTTGTTTCAAAAGTTGGATGAAAGCGTGATCGGAGAGGAACGTGAACGCCTCAGAAGACAATCCCGACGGAGTTAATTGGCGACGGCGCCGATTCTACGCAGCGCGCCGCTCGGTGGCGGGAGCGAGTTGGCGTTTTTTGCCTTCGTCACGCTCGTTTCGGCGCACTAAAGCGAATTGCAAATCAAGTACGGCGTATTGATGTGAGTGTACGGATCAGTACCGCGAGCTGTAGCGAGCGCGACTCAAAATGAAGCGCGCTTGCTACAGCTCGCGGCACTGATCCAGCGAAAGACTATGCCAGCTGCGGGTTTCGGGTTTCGGAGACATACAAACGACGAGGAGCGAAGAGTTCCTCTCAACCAGTTTTTTTCTTTTCTGGTTGATGAGCTTCTCCTCGCCCCTCTAGATTGATAATACTGCAAATTCCCTTCCCAGTCTGTGTCTCGAAACATTTTTTCCGTCTAGTTTTCGCGCTCTCAGCCACAACAGAAATCTAACCAAATAGGGCGCTCCTAATGATTCAATCCAAATTACGAACGGCCAGTAGACCGAAAAAAAAGCGGGAGCGGCGCGCGGGCTCCTCGGAGTTCCCGACTATAGCGGATTGCAAATGCGTATATGTGACGGCAAGCGGCACAGTGCGGGTAGCGTGAGCGAGGGCGCTCCAAAGCTTCGCCCTCGCTCACGCTACCCGCACTGTAACGGAGGTCGCGCCACGTTCCCGTACATGCATTTGCGAATCGCACTAATCCTGGATACCAAGCGTCGAACTCATTTCGGAGTTCTCCATTCAGAAAAAGAACGCAATGGATCCGGCATTGCGTCACGTACCTGATCGTTCGCGCGTAGTATCTTCAGAGCTTTCGACGCCGCTTCGAGTCAGATGAATGACGCTCTCTTTAATTGAAGACGCCATCACAATCAGCATCACCTGTGGGATGATTCCGTCGAAGCTGAGCAGAACACCATCAAGATAACCTTGCTGATTGATTGTGATCCAACCCCACCCGAACGTCTTTCCGATAAAGCTACTCCAGGGCTTAGAATGACTGGCGTCTATCCAGCCATCGATATTGCGATCATTGTTGCTAATGAGGTGAATCGTAATGGTGTCATCGAACGACACAGCTTCCACAACAAGTGTGTCTTTTTCAAACCCAAGAGCGATTTTTCCTAAGCTCGCCTCCGTGTAGACACGCCAAACTGCTCTTAGCACTTGACGATCGATCCCCTGAAACTCCGACAGCAAGTGGTCCAAGTCTGAATCCAGATTTTGATCTAGAAACTCTTCTGACATGTCTATTCTCCTTATATTTAAATGGTCTGCACGCTATTTCCTCCTCCTTTGACCCTTCTTTGGAGCCATTTTAGACAACTTAATTGCCTTCTCCGCCAGCATGTCTCCTTTGACAGCAGCTTCGGCCGTTTCTGCCATAGTCTTTTGCGCCCAATGGCCGGCCTCATTAACATTAGAACCGGTTCCCCCTCTAGATCTAATTACGTCAGCAACCTTATCATTTGCCCGATCTGCGAGACCGCCCAGCTTATCCAGAACCTTTGGAGGGATCGGAGTAGGTGTGGGCGTAGGGTTTCCAGGTTGACCAGGCGCTACTATCTGTATTATACGCCCATCATCAAGTGTGAAGGACGAATCGCCTCTTTTAGCCGCTTCGTAGAGGTCTATCTGTTCCTGAAAAGTTAGGGTGCCTAAGTATTCCTCTGTAAGCCCATGCGATTTTAGATAATCATGGGCCTCTTTTAATTTAGCTTCAATCTTTAATCGTCTTGCACGCCCGGCTTCAGCATCAGTTACCCACCCATCCCCATTCAACCAATTTTTAAACCTTTCCCACGACCAACTGTTATCCTGAGTTTGTAGAAAGCCGTTTACAAACGGTGGGGTTCTAAAACCTCCGAGCCCGCTTCTTGCTGCTGCGGTTATACCGGGTAAGCTGCCTGGAAATGTCGGAGGCGTGCGGAACCCAGGTCCTGAAGAACCTATACCTCCTGAAAAGAAGAAACTTGCTATCGCTCTGCCGATCGCCTTAAAAAATCTTCCGATGGCTCCCCAAAATAGTCCTTCAGGATCCTCGCGATTGATCGGATCGCCCCCGCAATACGCATACATATTCAATGTCTGCGGATTGATTAAACTCGCCGCATCCATGTCAATCGGATCGACCTGTGTGAACCGCCCCTGCTGCGGACTATAGTACCGGTTCACCGCATAATCCAGACTTGTCACCGCGCTCCGGTCATAGCTCGTGAACCGCTTCTTCGACGGATTGCTCAATGTCGGGTTCTGGTAGGGGTTCTCTCCGCCGTAGATCGATGTGAATGGCTGCATATTCCCGAACGGCATCGTAAACTGCTCGGTCACCACTGTCCCGTCGGAGGCTGTCACCAGCCTCGTCCCAAACCGGCCGGAGTGGTGGAACCGCGTCTCATTCCCGTTGGCTCCGCTGGTTGTCGCCAGCAGACTACCTCCAAGATAGACGTAACTCGTCTTCCAGATCAGGGCGTTTGTCCCCCACGCCTCGTATTCGGCGATTATCTTCCCACGGGACCAGGCGAAATACCTCGTCACTCCACCTTCGACGCTCATCAACCGCTGGTTGCCCGCGCCGTACGCATGTGTCGCCAGGACATTCCCGCTCCCGTCAAGCACCTGGACGAGTCTGTTCGCGCAGTCATAGCGGTACTGTTGCACTGTCCCGGCGCCATCGATCACAGCCTTCGTTTGATTGCCGGCGGCGTCATACTCGAAGTTCTGCGAGATGATTTGATTGTTCGCCGCGTTGTAGGTCAAGTTTTCGAAGCCGTCTAGCCCCATCACCAGATTCGGCGGCGGCGTGCCGATCTTTCCGGCCTTATCCCATGCGGCGCGGCCCCCGTATAGAGTGAACGCCATGCCTTTAACTGCCCTTCCTTCCAAACCCACGGCGGACGCCGGGACTTCCAGTTTCACCCAGCCTCCAGCGGCCGGCAATCCTCCCATATATTTTCGTGACGCTGTTCCATCAACTCCCCATCCGATCTTGTTCTCACCCCAATATGCGCGGTGCTCCCAGGACCCGTCATTCCATTGCAACATTGCCTGCTTGGGCTTGTTCGCAGGATCGAGCCACGCCCACGTATAGAGCACGTCTCCCGCATTCACGTTGAGCGTGTTAGTCGCGCCGTCGAAGTAATGTTGATGGACCAGATCTCTCGGCTTTGCCCCAGTCCAATTCCAGCCATAACCGCCGTCGGCGCCCGGCGTGGCGCCCGCGGGAATCGAATCGTCCATAAAGACATCATTCACAGACTCGTAATGAGGAACAAAATAACACCCCATTAGCTCATCGCAGACTTCCTCATACCAAATATCCACCCCCTCTGCTCCGGCCAGGTCCCAATTCGCACGGCCTCCGTATAAGGTGAACGCCATGGCATGTACTAACCTTCCTTCTAAGCCCACCGCCGAGGCGGGCACTTGGAGCCTTACCCATCCGCCCGCCGCGGGCAACGGACCAATATATCTCCTGGAATTTGTCCCGTCAGTCCCAAACCCGATCAAATTCTCTCCCCAATAGGCCCGATGGTCCCAGCCATTGAGATCTTCTCCCCACTGCAACATTAACTGCCTAGGCGGGTTTTCAGGATCGAGATATACGTGGGCATAGAGCAGTCCACCGTTTCTGACCAGGAACCTTGGCGACGCCCCCCAGAAATATTGTTGATGCCCGCCTTCGACTATGCCCGATTGATGAGACACGTTTCCAGAAAATGGTGGAGGACTCCAGGTGTCAACGGCAATATTTGAAATGTGCGAGACGGACCCGGACAAAGGCGCAGGCGAGGAACTCACCCAATTCCAACTGTCTCCGCCCGCCGCCCCCGTCGCCGCGCCCGCGGGTAATGAATCATCAAACCAGACCGTGTCGGTCGGCGTTTGACTGCTCGCGTTCTTGTTGCCAAACCGGTCGTATGAATAATTCTGAAACCAGGTCGGGTTGCTGAAAGCATTGACTCCGCCCTTCACCTTCACCAGTCGTTCCAGTTTGTCGTATTCATAGGCCGTGTTGCGCGCCTGGTTCTTCATGTCAGTGACACCGGTCAGTTGCCCGGTCTTCGGTCCGTTGTTATTCGCATCGTTGTTCAGCGTGTAATTGTATTTGAGATCGAGCAAGGTTTCTGTCGTCCCGCGTATCACCTTCTGGTTCGTCAGCATCCCGGTCTTCGGGTCGTACTCATAGTTCTCGAACATCTGGGAGCCAATTTTCAACGAGGTCGCCTGGCTCGACGCGTTGTATACCGGTTCGGAGACATAGGTCGCCCCGCCGAACTTCAAACTCTCAATCCGGCTGGCGACGTCATAGGCCGGCTCTACCTTCTTGCGGATTTCTCCGGCCATATACTGCTGCGGGTAGGTATTCTCTAGCTGCCGGCCGAGCGAATCCCAGAGATGATCAGTGCGCAGCGGATAGCCCTCGCGCCCGGTGAAGGTCTGGTCTACCCGGCTCAACCGCCCTTCGCTGTCGTAGCTCATCGTCTCGTTGCCCATCCCCTGATCGACAAAGACGTTTTGTACTCGCTTCTTGTCGCCGGTTGTCATGTAAGCGTAGCTTACGTTCGGCGCGACCGGGATATTAACGCTGAGATGCGATGGCGATCCGCCCTTGTCATATTGCACCGCCAGCAGCCGGTTGAGCGGATCATCAACACCGCCCGCGTCTATGTACTTGAAGATGGTCTTGACGCCGCGCGCATCGAAATGCTGGGTCAAATTCGAACGCCTGTCGTAGGTGAAGACATCACTCCACGCTCCCGCTCCGACCCACTGCCCGCTGTCGTTGAGCGCTGCGGCGCGCTCGGCCATTTTCTGGTGGGTCAGCCTGTCGAGAGAATCGTAGCGGAATGAACGGGTCTGGATACCCTGATTGACCTGAACCAGTCGGTCGAGCGCGTCGTAGTCGTATGTAGTAAACAGCGCCCCGCTGGAGAGAGTCCCGGCGCCGCCGGGGTTGGGTTCGGCGACCTCGACCATGCGGCCGAGCGCGTCAGTCCGCGACCACCGCTCGCGCCCCCATGGGTCGGTCATCTTGGTCGTCTCTCCGGGTTGGCCCGAGGAACCCGGCGGGTCGGGCTGGTTGTACGACATGGTCACGACGCTGCCGTCCGGCGCAGTAGTTTGCGCAGGCCGGTCAAGAAAATCATAAGTCATTGTGCTCCACTGCGGAGTCGCGCCGGCGCGATACGGCCTGGTTTGTTGCGAGAGTCTCCCCAGTTGGTCGTATTTCATGTCGACGACATCTTGCGCGTCGGCTTTGCCGAAAGCGACCTCCTTTATGACGCGCCCCTTCCCATCGAGAAACTTGTCGACGCGAGAAGCGAAATTGGGGCCGCTCAGCCCCGCCTCGTATGCGAAGCCTTTAACGGTCATCGCGACATCGTCATAGATGTAGTGGTTATAGGCGAGGGTCGGAGAAGTTTTGCGGACCAGACGCAGCGAGTTGGGGTCATACTCGGCGTTTGAGATCCGGCCATTGGCGTCAGTCGAATTGTTGACCAGGCCGGTGTTGAAGTCATAGGCCGAGCTGGTGGTATTCTGCTTGCTTGTATCAGACGGCGAACCGCTGATTTGCGATTCGGGCCAGGCGTATTGCGTGCTGAGCGTGTAGTTGAAGGTCGTCTGCGTGCAGCAGCTTGTCTCCGCTTTACGAACATTCCCGGTAATGTCGTAATGCATGGTCTCGACGACTGTGGAGCTCTCGTCCAGCGCCGCCGCGTCGGCGTAACGCTTGACCGTCGTGACGTTACCCCGTGTGTCGAGCTTGTAGATGGTGTAATTAGGCTGGTTTACGTAAGGACTCATGCCGATTTCGTACCCCGTAGAGTTAATCCCGGGCGTATTCATCAGACCATCCGTGCCTTTGAATTGATCGTAGAAATATTCGGTACGCGACAGGCGGGCGCCGTCTCCGGAGTAAACGTCAGTCAGTGTCACGAGGTTATAGATGTGGTGCCAGATGTACGGATATTGCGGCAGCGGGTCGGTATAATCCGGATGGTTGAGATATTGGTTGACGGTCCGCCGCAAGAGAGGGTTCGCCCCCCCGAAGACATAGCCGTATCCATACTCGCGGGTCTCGCTCACCTGGTTGAAGCGCGGGCCGTAGCTTAACTCTTTGCCCGTTCTCTGACCCCGTTCGTCGGTGGTTTCGACGCGCGACGGCCGGGGCGAGCTGTAATCACCCAGATCCCACTGCACAAAAGATCTGCCGAGCAAGGCGCCCTGCGGGCTGTAGCTTTCGTCTTGAAAAATAAGCCCGTCATACCACTGTCCCGTGGCGTTGTGTGACAGCATGACGGTCTTGACCCCGTCCGGGCGTGTGATCTCGACACGGCGCGGCGAGGCGTTCTCCTGCACGAAATACTGGGTCACCACAGGGGCGACGTCCATCAACGCCCAGGTCTCGGTCGTGGTCTGGTAACTCGGCTCCTTGGTCAATCCGCTTGCAACCAGCGGATAGTCATAGACAATCTGGCGAGTCATAAGGCCCGGCGTAATCGTCCCCGGGTCGGCGGCTTGGTTCGGGTCCCCGGGTAACTGGGCGCCCGAAAAAACCATCCCCCGCTGCTGAATGACCTTGGCGAGCATACCGTAGGCAGAATATGAATCCTCGCCTCCGAACCAGTATCCGGTGTTGTTCCCGGGGTAATAGATTGCCCTGATGACAGGGATGACGTTACTACGGACCTTAGTCGTCAACCCCGAGAAACCGTAATTCCCTCCCAGATTGCCGAGGTCTTTCCATTGGTAGGTGATGCGCACCAGCGTTCGCGTCCCGCCGTTGAGGCCGGGCGCGGTAATCGCCACAGGCAAATTGTTGGAATCGTAGTAGACCTGAACGACTCGCCCCAGCGTGTCGGTAATATTATTAATATGTGGGCCGTGGCCATTGCGGTATGAGACGTATACGGTGTTACCGTTTCTGTCCCAGAATAGCGTCGCATAGACGGCGTTGTTTCCCGGATTGCCGTAAAACACCTGCGTTCCATTCGGAAGATAAACATCAACGGAGGTCGGCGCCCCGCCGTTGGCAGGGCTGTCGCCTATTACTTTGTAATCGATGAAAGAGCCGTCAGTGGTCTTGCAGACGGCCTCCTGATGTACCGGGTAGAAAGTAATTGAACAGGTATACGGGCGGCGTGTGCCGTCCGGTTCGATTATCATATACCCGTTCTGACTACCCATTCCGACGATCTTACCGAAACTTATTGACCCTCCCGGCGTTGGCCAATCATCGTCGATATTAAAGGTCATCTCATTGTTGGCCTTATGCCAGACGCGCGAGTTGTAAATCAGGTCTAATTTCACATTTTGGCCGCGCCCACTTAGAGACAACACCGGTGCGGAGAATTGAAAATTACCTGAGCCTGCTCCTCCGTCAGGGGCGTGACCTGCCGGTTCGCCGCGTTCCTTATTCGGATCATCCGCAGACCAGAAGTTGTTGTCGGTCCAACCATACTCATTAGGTAAGAGCGACAGGAGGCGAGGCATGGCCATGGTCCCGGCGGACGAATACTTGGTCCGGAATCTGCCGGGCGCGTTCTTCGCGATACGATCTTTCGTGGCCGTCGGGGATAAACTGGATCGAGACTGTTGCGGCAAGTCGCTAGACGAAACAGTCCTTGTGCCGATTGGTTGTTGACCGAACGAGTGTCTAACGCCTTTTACTTTCACTTTGGCGGAGGCCTCAAACCCTCCGAACCTCGCCTTGACCCGAAAGTTTCCCTCCTTAGCCGAAGAAAAGCCCCCATTCGCCGAAGAAAATTTCCCACGGTCCTGGGCGCTCATCTTCTCCCCGGTGTCCTCATCCTCTTTGTCCCAATCGAACGAGACGCCGCCGACCGGTGAATTGTCGGCGTCGTAAGCGACGGCGATAAAATGGATCCTCTCGCCGGCGGCGATCGTCGCCTCACGAGGAGAGATCTCCACGCGCGCCACCCGCCCGTTGCGCGCATCTTGTGTCTCCTGCGGCTGGGGTTTCGGCGCGGCCAGCCGCGGGGCGCCTTTGCCGTCCCAGTTTCGCTGTTGAACAGTGGAGCCGAAATTGGGAAAGTTCTCCCGCAGAAATCGCTCAGACCGGGCCGCCCATCCACTCGAATTCCACCAGAAAAGCGTGTCCTGCTTGTAGTTGGCAGCCTTGGCAGAGACTGCCTTGACCGCCGCCTGTGAGACTTCAGGCGGGAACAGCGCAAACTGAACAACCATCACCGCGACCATCAGCAGGCATGCGAAGCGGCGGAACCCGTAATGCGCGAACCGCGCTCGCACAGGGCGCGGACGATGACATGATGCGCGGAGCCGCCGGGCGAATCGGACCAGCGGCAGCGCTACGAACAGAGCGTAAATCAAAGCCAATGAGCGGGCGCGAAAATAGAGGGCGTGAATCGTCGTCATGAGGGATTTCTCCTGTTCAGTCGGAATTTTTCTGACCACATGGCTCGGGGCCCATGGGACTGCGGTTGCCGTAGCACTCTCCCCGGCTCCGGTCCGTGGCGCGGAGCCTCGAAGAATGACTTCGTAAAGAAACGATGACGAGGCGGACGCGGTACAATCATTTCCGCAGGGTGGTCAACGACAGCTTCGCTGAAACAGCGCGCTCCCACCCTGCTCAAATCCGCCTCTGATAACTGATGTAAAAATCGGAAAAGTATTTCATGGTAAGCTGAGGATGGAATGGAACGGCTGAGCTACATCCACTTTAAGGGACTCAGAACCATTTAGCTTTCCTGGCGCTAACGGATTTTGTGGTTGCGGCCGTTACCCCAGCCCAGGAGGGGCGAAAAGTTTATAGCAATATGGGAGTGTTGAGTTCTTAGCCCCGGCGGGGCGACATCCGCTGTTGGCTAATGTCGCTCCTGACGGAGCTTGGACGAATATTTCCTCGTCGCTATAAACATTTCGCCCCGCCGGGGCTGGGCCACAAAATCCGGCTGCCGTTTCCGGATTGACCGCCTTTATTTTCAAAAGGAACAAAATGCCTTCACCGGATGAATTCCCCGTTCACGATAAAACTTCCTATCTGCATATGCTTTGGGCCTCGCTGGCGTTTGCGGTGATGGCGGCGTTCAGTCACCGGGCCGGCGAATCTTGCGATTGGCAATTGGTCGTTGTGGCGCGCGCGGTCGTCGCGTTTTTCTTCGCGGCTATCATCGCCAGAGCCGGTCGCGTCAAGTTCGTCTGGCGCGGTTCGGCGGCGTTGTGGGTGCGGAGCGTCGCGGGTAGCGCCGGAATGCTTTGCAACTTTTACGCGCTCGCGCATTTGCCGGTGTCGGACACGTTGACGTTGATGAATACGACGCCAATATGGGTGACGCTGTTGTTATGGTTAATGTTCGGACAGCGGCCTACAATGGGCATTATCTGCGCGGTAGGCGCCAGCGTCGCCGGCATCGCGCTGGTTCAGCAGCCGCATTTTCAGAGCGGGAAGTTCGCTTGTTTGATGGCGCTTTGCGGCGCGTTTTGCACCTCCATCGCCATGCTCGGCCTCAATCGATTGAAACACATTGACCCGCGCGCCATCGTCACGCATTTTTCCGGCGTCGCCGGCGTCGCTACCATACTGTTTCTGCTGCTGACCAATCGCAAAGATTACTTGGCGCAATTGGGCGACAAATCAGTCTTACTATTGTTAATACTGGTCGGCGCGGCGGGCGTGGCTGGACAAA
>Ga0209382_10008927_pt1 | contig 12581 bp, 9 predicted proteins | sample SoiMetdeltSBSDD5_FD_187599 | JGI IMG/M metagenome (GOLD analysis project Ga0209382, IMG submission 187599) | Bulk soil microbial communities from a Populus tree surrounding site in Tennessee, USA - Soil MetaG P. deltoides SBSDD5 (SPAdes) (version 2) | ecosystem: Environmental > Terrestrial >... | reverse complement strand
CAGAGTTTCTGCCGCTCCGTCACGGAACGGTCAAGCTCGCCCATCAGAAACTTGTCAATGCCCGCCACCATCGCGGCGGAGAGGTCGCCTTCCGCCGTCAAAGGTTCTGTCCCCGGCAGGACCTCGATCGTCTGCGCTCCGGCTGCGAGCGGGACAATCAGGAGCCAGAGGACCAGCCATTGGACCTTCGCCCGGAAGTGGACGAGTTGAAGAGTGGCAGAGGTCGGCATTGGTAGATCCTACTTGTCTCCAGTCAGTGACTGAGTGTCAGTAAGACCCCCGTTCAAACCGTGCATGCGGATTTCCCGCACACGGCTTACCAGGTGGTCTTTGAATCGCCGCATTACGCTGCTCCCGGATACTGAATCGTCCCGCGCAGACGGCAGAGTCCCAAGGCCTCGAAGAAGGGACGATCCCAGCGCCCGCCCTGACCCGTCGCGAGCCGACCGGTCGCGCGCTTGAGCCGCAAGCCGCGCAGACGGCGCTCGACATACGCATCGAGATCGGTGAAGTGATCCGCCGCGTTACCCGTGCGAAAGTACTGGCCCCAGCCTCGGAGCACCGGATTGAGGTCCGCAATAACCTGACGGAGGTCCTCATGGCACCGGCGTCGCGGCGTGAGATCTCGCACGCGCTGGCGCACCCGGCGCAAGGCGCGTTGAGACGGCCATCGCTGGAGAAAGTAGACGCGTTGCCGCGACCGCTCCCAGATCGGACCGCTCATGCGCTTCCGCAGGTGACACCCGAGAAAGTCGAAGCCCCCGCACCCGCGCGAGAGATCGACCAGTCTCGTCTTCTCCGGATGCAGCTCGAGCCCGAGCCGCGTGAGCACGTGCGCCACGCGACGACGAGCTTCCTCGACCTGCGCCTTCGTGTCAGCCATCACCACGAAGTCATCGGCATAGCGGACCAGCGTGCCCAGGTGGGCACACTTGGTCTCCCATACCCGGTCAAGGACGTGCAGGTAAATATTGGAGAGAAGTGGTGAGATGACTCCGCCCTGCGGGGTGCCGCTGAGCGTCTCACGTCGCTGCCCCTCCTCCATCACGCCCGCCGTGAGCCACTGCCGCAGCAGCTTCAGCACCCGTCGATCCGAAATCCGCAGCGCCACCAGCTTCAGCAGTTTCGGGTGGTCGATGCTGCCAAAGTAGTCGCGGATATCCGCGTCCAGCACGTGGTTGCCGCCACGCGCGCCGTGCACGCGCAGCGTTTCCAAGGCCTGCGTCGCACTACGCTTCGGTCGGAAGCCGTACGATGCGGCCAGAAAGTCGGCCTCAAAGATCGGCTCCAGCACCATCGTGGCGGCCATCTGGGCCACCCGATCGCGCACCGTCGGGATGCCGAGCGGCCGCTGACGGCCGTCAGGCTTGAGGATGTACCGTCGCAAGACCGGTGGCGGCCGGTACGTGCCCGCGCGCAATGCGGCCTGGAGCTCGTCGAGCATGCGCTCCACGCCGTAATACTCGACCGCGTCGAGCGTCTCACGATCGACACCCGCCGCGCCGCGGTTCGCCTTCACCCGCCGCCACGCCTCCTGGAGGACGTCATCCCTCCAGATCCGATCCATCAGCGCGTGGAAGCGGCGCTCCGGGGATCGCTTGGCTGCGATCCAGAGGCGGCGTTGCAATTGGCGCACTTTGTCGGTGGGCGGACGCCCATCGGGGTGATTGGACCTCGCGGTCATGCCCTCGTGCGTGCTTGCTCGACCACCATGACCACCGCAGGGACCCTTTGCTCCCCTCGCGTTGTTCGTCGCGAGGCTCTCCACTACTACGGTCCCCTCGGACGCCCGCTGCACCGCGCTCGACTTCACCGTCGGCTTATACGAGCCACGCTGCCCCGACCCGGGCTGTGCAGACGGGTCTCTCGTGTTCCGTTCCGCTCCGTGCACACGTGCTGCGCCCCCTACCCCGCCGAGATCTGCCGCATGTGCATCTCCGGACTGAGACGCGGCAGACGTGGCCTTCACCGGGACATGAACGGCTCGGCTCTCGGGTTGTAAATCTGTCGAGGCTGCAGGCTTCACTTGATGTTGCGGCCCGCGTGCTGGCTCCCTCCGTGGAGGCTCTTGACACCCCGCTTGGGCCACCGGCCTCTCGACCGATGCCTGGGGTCTGCTACTCGGCGCTCCGGCGCTTACCGAGACGGGACTTGCACCCGCTGGAGTTGAACGACGCGAGGCAAACGGTCTTCTGTCCGCCTCTTCACGACGCACCATGTGGACAATTCTAGCGCTCCGGGACCGCTCGGCCCGGCGATAATGGCTAACTGCTCCAGGGAGGCCCGCATGTTTCGCCTTCTCGCATGCCCGGTGTTCGCCGCACTCCTCCTCGCGACGTCCCAGGCGCAGCCGCATACCACGATCCGGGTGTGGAAAGTAGGTTCTCCGCACACCGGAGAAACACCGGACACCGACATCCCCCCGGCGCTCACGCGCGAGGCGAACTCGCGCGGCTCGCGCCTGACCGTCGACGCCTTTCCGGCGCACGGGTTCACCGGCCGGTTCATGGCCGCGGCGAGGGACGGGTCCGCTCCTGACGTTCTGGTGTTCGACAACTTCGGCATCATCAAGGGAATCAGCACACGACTGGGTACTTTCGTGGGGCTTGACCAGGATGCCGTCATACGCAGTCAACTCATCCAGGTGACCGGGGCGTTCGACGAACTGCTCGGCCCTGCGCGCGGCTGGACGTTCCTGTTCACTTCTTCGGCGAACCACGCCGCGGCACTCGAACTGGCGCTCAGGCCGGCGCGCTGTTCGAGTCGGTCGTCCGAGCAGGGTCTCGCCCCTGATCTCCCGGTTGCCGGGATTGCGGCAGCCTACCTGGCTGGCGACAATAGCGGCATTCTGCCCCACGCGGATCCCGAGCGGCTCTCGGGTCAGAGAACGAGCTTCGAGCCGGTCACGGTCGGTCAGGTTGCCGCGTGCGGTGCATGGGGGAACGAACGGCTCGCTTTCGTGACGGTCAACGCCTCATACCAGGCGGATACGAAGATCGGTCATGCGTCCCTTCTCCTCGCCTTTCGGAAGACCTCATCGGCGTGGCGACTGCTGGTTGCGGCACGGGATCCAGTGTCCAATGGTCGATTCGTCACGGCGCTGCCCGCTCTTTCCAGGATGCTGGAACGCAACGCTCCCGCCGATCCTCTGCCGATCGCCGCCACTTTGCGCTCACCTCGGAACGGCCGGTTCCCCATCCCCATGAACGGTGCCCGGTTCGGTGACTTCGAGTGGGAACCAAGCGTCAGTCCGAGTGTTGTTGCCGAGATCGCCGAGTTCAGCTACCACGACGATGCGCGTCTCATCCTGCTGCCGACCCGCAGCTCACGCGTGCCGGGTCGTGTTTCGGCAGGTGAACTGTGGACAACGCGGGGCGAGTGGTTCTGGCGCATCTGGTCGATCAGCGTCTCGGGCGAGATCGCCTTCTCGGAAGTACGGACGTTCGTGCATTGAACATCGCCGTCGTGCTTCGGACCGGACTCTCCGAGGTTGCTGAAGCCGATGTCGTCGGCCCGCTCACGGCTTCAGTCCTCTTGACATCCCAGAGGTCGTCGGCGACACTCCTCTAAGCAACACAGAGGAGCGGGTGATGACCGACAAGAAGTCGGAGATTCTCCAGGGCACCCTCGATTTGATGGTGCTCAAGACTCTCGACGCCATGGGTCCCATGCACGGCTACGGGATCGCGCTCCGGATCGAGCAGCTCAGCGAGGACGCGCTTCGAATCAACCAGGGAACCATCTATCTGTGTTTGATCCGCCTCGTGCAGAAAGGCTGGATCAAGGCACAGTGGGGCGCCTCCGAGAACAACCGGAAAGCGAAGTTCTACGACATTTCGAAGGCCGGGCGGAAGCAGCTTCAAGCCGAGACCGAGAACTGGGAGCGGGTGTCCGGCGTGATTGGGCGGCTGCTGCAGCTCGCCCGACGGAGCGGATGATGTTCAGCGGTCTCAAGGCCATGGCGGCGCGGATTCTCGCATCCTGGAGATCCGGCGACCTCGATCGCGACTTCGCGCGCGAGCTCGACTCACACCTGGCGATGCTGGTCGAAGACAACCTGCGGCGCGGCATGTCGCCCGGCCAGGCGCGGCGCGCGGCGCTGATTCGGATGGGCGCTCCGGCATCGCTCATGGAGCGCCATCGGGCGGAGCGCGGCGTGCCTGTGGTCGGCGACATCCTGCGGGACCTGCGCTTTGCCGTCCGCCTTCTCGCGAAAGACCGCTGGTTCTCCGCCGCCGCGATTGCGACGCTTGCGCTCGGGATCGGCGCCAATGCCGTCGGGTTCACGGTTGTGAACGCCGTGTTCTTCCGGGGACTGCCGGTCGAAGACGCTGACCGCCTGTACATTCTGAGCTGGCAGCAGCGCTCGGGCCGGCGGTCGAACGTCTCTTATGCGGAACTCGAGAACTGGCGCGCCGCCAGCCGGACGTTCGCCGGGTTGGCCGCCTACAGCGATACCTCGTTCAATATCAGTGACGATCGGGCGCTGCCGGAACAGGTTCCAGGCACGCGACTCACCGCGAACGCGTTCGGCACGATCCGGCAGCCGGTGCTGCTCGGACGTGATTTCATGCCGGCCGACGAGCGGCCGGGATCCGACCCGGTTGCGATCATCGGCCAGGGGATTTGGATCAGCCGGTACGGCGCCGATCCGACCGTCCTGGGGAAGACGTTGAGGGTGAATGGACGCGAGGTCACGATCGTCGGCGTGATGCCCGAGGCCATGAACTTTCCGGACCGTAGCGAGATCTGGGTGCCCTTCATTCCGGGCGGCGATCAGCAGCAGCAGACGCGTTCGCTTCGCGTGTTTGGCCGGCTGCGGGACGGCGTCGACCCGCGCGAAGCACTCTCGGAGCTGAACGGCATCGGAAAGCAGATCATCGCCGCGTACCCGGAGTCGACGAAAGACCTCGTCGGCGTCCGCGTTGAAACGTTCATCACCCGGTTCATTGGTGGCGCGGGACGGCCGATGTTCATCACCGTGATGGGAGCGGTGATTTTCGTCCTGCTCATTGCCTGCGCGAACGTCGCGAACCTCCTGCTCTTGCGATCGGTACATCGAGCGCGGGAGATCGCGATGCGCAGGGCGCTCGGCGCAACCCGGTGGCGGGTCGTCCGGCAACTGCTGCTCGAGAGTCTCGTGCTCGCCTCGCTCGGCGGCCTGGGTGGCCTGTTCCTCGCGTTTCTCGGTGTAAGAGTGTTCGGCGCGGCGATGCAGCCGTCGGGTTTGCCGTACTGGATCCGCTTTACCGTCGACCCCGTCGTTTTTGCGTACGTTGCGGCGATCTGTGTGGTGACCGCGATTCTGTTCGGCCTCGCGCCCGCCCTGCACGTGTCGAAGACGGCGAGCCACGTCGTCGTCAAGGAGAGCGGTCGCGGCACCATCGGCAGCAGGCGTGAGCGGTGGTTCAGCAGCGGCATGGTGGTCGTCGAGCTGGCGCTCACGGTGGTGTTGCTGGCCGGTTCGGGCGTGATGATCCGCAGCTTTCTAGCCCTGTACGCCGTCGATATCGGTGTGGATGTCGATCGACTGATGACCATGGACCTGCAGCTGCCGGCATCGAGGTACGCAACCGCCGAGTCGCGCCGCGCGTTCGTCGAGCAGCTCGAACCAAGGCTGGCCGCCATCCCCGGCGTCGAGGCTGCTGCCGTGACGACAGGCGTGCCCGGTCGTGATGGCGGAGAACGACTGCTCGAGACTGAACGAGCCGTGGGCGCGACAGACGCACCATCAGTGCACGTGTCGACAGTCACGATCACCCCACGATTCTTCGAGGCTGCGGGCGTACGCCTCGTGCGCGGGCGGAACTTCCAGGATTTCGACGGCGCGCCTGGCGCTGAAACGGTCATCATCAACGAGCGGCTGGCCGCGCAATTCTTTCCCGGCGAAGATCCGATTGGCCGGCGGCTGCGGTTCACGGAGCGGGAGCCGCCGCGAGCAACGCCGGTGGACGCGTGGCGCACGATCGTCGGCATCAGTGGCAGCATTCTGCACGGCTCTTCGTTGGACCTCTATCAGAACGCGGTCGTGTACATTCCGTACCGGCAGGAGCCAGCGAGCGCGGCCTCACTCCTCGTTCGGACCGCCCTCCCGCCAGCCTCCGTGATGGAATCGGTGCGGCGCCAGGTGCAGGCAATCGATGGGGATCAGCCGGTCCAGGCGATCCGCACGCTGGCTCAGGTGCTGTCGGGCGATCGCTGGTGGTACCGCACCTGGGGCGGCGTGTTCGCAGCGTTCGCGATCATCGCACTGCTGCTCTCGTCGGTCGGACTGTATGCCGTCATGTCTTACGCCGTCACCCAGCGGACCCAGGAGATCGGCGTGCGCATGGCGGTCGGTGCTCAACCGCAACACGTGTCCTGGCTGATCCTGAAACGCGGCCTCGCGCAGCTCACCGCCGGCCTCGCGATTGGCCTGGCGGCCGCTCTGGGCCTGACCGGCATGCTGCGGCTCGGGTTGACGGATGTCGGGCCACACGACCCGGTGACGTTCGCCGCGATTGCGACGCTCGTAACGGTGGTCACGCTCGCCGCATGTCTCGTGCCCGCCCGTCGCGCGACACGCGTCGACCCGGTGGTCGCCCTGAGGGCCGAGTAGACCGCCTGGGTTACGACTCCTGATCGCAGCCCGCGGCCGGCAGTCCGCAGCCCGTTTCTCCATTCGTGATTGCATCCGGACCGCGGATTGCGGGCCGCGGACCGCGAGACTTTATCTATACAAACGCGAACTAACTGTGATATCACTCGCCCCATGAAAGGCGAGCGACTTGGCGAGTTCGAGGAATTCACGCTCCTGGCGGTGCGTGCCCTGGGCGATCACACGTACGCCGTGCCCGTACAGCAGTTCGTCGAAGAGGCCACCGGGCGCGACGTCTCGCTCGGCGCGGTCTATGCCGCGCTCGCGCGCCTCGAGAACAAGGGCTTCGTGCGTTCCTCGATGGCGGCAGCCACGGCGCGGCGCGGCGGCAAGTCCAAACGCTTGTACGCGGTGACCCCGCTTGGCCTGCGGACCGCGCGGGAGCTGCACCGGATGCGGCAGGAGATCTGGACGACGATCGCGGAAGGCCGGCAGTCATGACTCACGATGCTCGTCCACGGCTCGCCCGTTTGCTGCTTCGCATCCTCCCGCTCGGCGAGCGCCGCGCGGATGTCGAGGACGACCTGATGGAGCTATTCGAGTCGCGCAGGGCCAGCCGGGGCACTCGCTACGCCAGGCGACGGTATTTCAGCGACGTCTTGAGCCTCTGGCGAGGCCGTCGACGAAGCGAGCCGCGTCTGCCCGGTCAGGCGGAATCGGTCCGATCTTCGCGGTTCAGCCTCACGGACGTGTTTCAGGATCTCACCTACGCGGCCCGGATGCTGCGTCGCAGTCCTGCCGTAGTGCTGATCACGATCGTCGGGCTCGCCGTGGCCATCAGCGTCGGCACTTCAATGTTCAGCATCCTGAACATCATTGCGTTTCGGTCGACCGGCATTCGCGATTCGTCGGCGCTCGTCAGCGTCATGAGGGCGTACCGCAACGGAGCCGGTAATGCGTGGAGCCATTCCGAGTACCTGCAGATTCGCGATCATGCCAGGGCCGTCAAGGTGGAGGCCGTGCTTCGCGATGGGGCTTCCTTCAGCACCAGCCGCGACGGTGACGCCGGGCACGGAGCGAGCCTGTTGCTCGTGAGCGGCGGCTATTTCGCGATGATGCTGCCCCGCGTCTCCCAGGGACGGCTGCTCACTCCCGCCGACGATGAGCCGGGGGCGCAACCTGTATTGGTCCTCAACCATGCGTGGTGGTCGCGCATGCTCGCCGCGGATCCTTCCATCGTGGGCCGATCGGTATGGCTGAACGGCACGCCCTTCGTCGTCGTCGGCGTGACCGAGCGCGGGTTCGCGGGGACGGCTGATACTCCACCGGCGATGTGGACCACGCTCGCGAATTATCACGTGCTGCACGGCGGGCCGCCGCTCGATCGGCGGTCTTCCACATCGGTGAGCCTCGTGTCCCGGCTGGCGCCGGGCGTGCCGATCGCGCAGGCCGAAGCGGCGCTCACCTCGATTGTCCAATCGGCCGGTTTCGGCCGCGGGGAGCTTGTCGACCCGAACCAGGCAGTCGGCCCCGGTTCCGGCGGCGAGTACGCGCCCGCAGCCCCGGAGCCGGTGACCGGCGTCCGGCTTCTCCCGTTCGCCACTCGAGGCGGCAAGAACGCCGGTCAAGTCGCGTTGATCGTGGTGGTCGTGCTCACGGCAATCGGGCTCGTGCTCGTCCTGGCCTGCGCAAATGTCACGAACCTGCTGCTCGCGAGCGCCATCGCACGACGAACGGAGATCGGTTTGAGAATCGCGCTCGGTGCCCGCCGGGGACGTATCGTTCGCCAGCTCCTGACCGAAAGCCTGTCGCTCGGCCTGATCGCGGGGGCGTTGGGCCTGCTGTTCACCGTGTGGCTGTTGCCGATCCTGGCCGGCGTGGTCGACGTTCCCGATACGTTCGACGTCAGGCCCGATGGCCGCGCCTACGCGTTTCTCTGTTTCATCTCGATCCTCGCCGGCCTCGGCGCCGGGCTCGCCCCATCGAAAGGCGCGCTGCGGGATGCACGTTGGCCGACGAGCAGCAGGTCGAGCGGCCATTCGACCGGATCGAAACGACAGCGCGCCGTTCTGGTCGGCGCACAGGCGGCCGCTTCGATGGTGCTGCTCGTGCTGGCGGTCCTGCTGGCCCGCGGCGCTGCGCACGCGGCACGCCTCGACATCGGTTTCGACGCATCGGGTCTGATGACCATCAGCGCCGTGTTCCAACGCGGAACATACGATGGCCCACGCGCACAGGCGTACTGGGATTCTGCGCTCGAGCGGGTGCGGGCGCTTCCAGGTGTGCAGTCGTCGGCACTCGCCGAGGTCCCGCCGTTTTCGGGCAGCAGCAGGGTCACGGTTTTCAGGCGAGCCCGATACACGATCAATCACAATGACACGCACGCCGGGTACTTCGAGACGCTGGGTTTGCGTGTGCTCGCCGGCCGCACCTACACGCCGGCCGAAGTCTCGGCGCGCGCGCCGGTGGCGGTGATCAGCGAGGGACTCGCCCGTGATTTCTTCCCAGGCGAGAACCCGGTTGGACAGCCGCTCGGGCGCATCCTCGAAGGGTCTCAGTCGACAATCATCGGCGTGGTCTCCAACGCGATAACGGCCCGGCTGCGCGACCCGCGGGCGGCCGCGGTCTATCAGCCAATCCACGACATGCTCGCGGCGAGAATGGTGGTACGGGCCAGTGGTCCATCCGAAGCACTGATCAAATCGCTGCAGGGCACTTTTCAGTCGATCGATCCCGGTGTTCGGGTTGGCATCACGAAGGTGAGCGACGGTCTCGACAGGCAGCTCGCGGAACCAACGGCGCTGTCCATGATGGCCAGCCTCCTGGCCGCGGTGGCACTTGCCCTTGCACTGATCGGCTTGTATGGCGTCACCGCGTTCGTCACCGGACAGCGTCGTCTGGAGATCAGCGTCCGGATCGCGCTCGGAGCAAGCGGCAGCGATGTGATGCGCCTGCTCGTGCGCGACAGCCTGCGCCCCGTGCTGTACGGTCTGGCCGCAGGCGCCATTGGCGCTGCGCTCGGCAGCCGCGTCCTGACCGGCGTGCTCTACGGCCTCTCTCCCGCGGATCCGCTCACGTTTGCCGCCGCCCTGATCGTCCTGCTGGCGGCGTCAGCCGGCGCCGTTGTCCTGCCAACCCGGCGCGCGGCGGCAGTCGACCCCGCCGCCGTGCTGAGGGAGGTGTAGTGGACTGAGATCGGTGGTTTGTAGAGTGTCAAATCCCAAGCTCCAAATCCCAAGCTCCAACGCACTCCCAAGTCCCAATTGCCCAATCACGGTGGTCCACAGGCCCTTGCAATCGCTCAGGAGCGAAGCGCGCTCAGCTCCTCACCCAGGCGCGCCAGATGATGGTCGTTGACCGATTCGACCGTTTCATACCAGTCCTCATTGACCGAGGCGGGAAACCGGGCACCCAGAATCGAGCCGGCAACGGATGCCACCGAATCGCTGTCTCCCCCAACGTTGGCCGCAAGAAGAATCGCCGACTCCGCTGACTCCATCAGCGTCGCGAGCGCGATTGCGAGTGGCACGATCGTCAAAGGATCCGTCGGCGTGCACCGACGCACCACACCGTCCGGATCGAGCTCCGGCAATCGGATCAAATCGTCCTGGACTGCTTCCATAGCTCGCGCGAACAGCGTATCGCGGGAACCGGACCGCTTCTGTTCGGCTCTTTCGGCTGCACCTCGTGCCAACCTCACGATCTCACCCGCGTCCGCACCGTCAATGGCCGCCGAAACGGCCGCCGCGGCTGCAGCCGCCGCCGCGAGCGCCAGCGGGCCTCCATGCGTTGAAATCGAGGCTTGATACGCGCCTTCGACGATGTCATCCAGGCGGTCGGGCCGGTACAGGATGCCGACGGGCGAGACGCGGACGGCGGCCCCACATCCGTTGTGATCGAGGGTCACCCGGGTGCCGTCGCCGGCCTCGTGGAAGTCCCAGAGCGACCTCAGACCGGGATGAATGCTCTTCTGACACGTCAGCAGCTCGCGGCCGACGCTGGCATGTCTGACGTCGCCGTCACGGAGGATGGCCCGGGCAACTGCGATTGTTCGTTCCGTGTCGTCAGTGGTCTCGCCGAACCGCCACTGACGTTTCCGATTGCTCGCGTACCTTGGAATGACCGTCCCTGGAGGGCCTTCGAATCCTCGGACTCCGCGAGGGTACCAGCGGGTGATCTCATCGTGAGACAGGTTCTCCGTCTGCTTGCCAATGGCGTCGCCGGTCGCCAGGCCCTTGAGCGATGCCAGGATTCGCCTCTCCGCGGTCACCACGTGATCATCGCCTGACAACGCTTGATCGAAGCCTGAACCTGCAGTGCTACACTCTGCCCGCCATGCGGCTCTCCGTCATCCTGCTCGTCGCCTGGACCACGCCTGGCCGGAGAATCACGGGGCCCGGCACCATACCGCTCCAGGCGCATGATGCGAAAAGCGCCGTGCTCTACAAGAACATCCGCCTCCGACCGCTCGACTGATTCAGCCTTCCAGCCAGCCGCGCTCTCCTTGACGTTCTAGGAGAACTGCGGCATGCTCTCCTGACCTGTCTAGGAGAGCCGCGTGAATGACACGACAGAGCTGCTGCAGGGCACGCTCGACCTTCTCATCCTCAAGGCCGTCTCGCTGGGACCGCTGCACGGCTATGGCGTCCTGCTCCGCATCGAGCAGATCTCGCAGAAGCGCCTGCTCATCCAGCAGGGCTCGCTGTACCCGGCGCTATATCGCCTCGAGCATCAGGCGCTCATCACGTCCGAGTGGGGTGAATCCGAGAACAATCGGAAGGCGAAGTACTACCGCCTCACCGCGGCCGGCCGGCGCCGGCTGAAGGAAGAAACGGCGTACTGGCGACGCTTCTCCGAGGCGATCGGGTTCGCACTCGAGGCGCTACCGGAGGACGTATGAGTCTGGTCGGCCGCGTGAAATCGTGGTTCCGGGTCAGCAGCCGGCGTGCTGACTTCGAACGTGAGATGCAGGACGAGATGCGGACCCACCTGGAGCTCTATCAGGCGGACCTGCGCCGGCGCGGCTTGTCGGAGGGGGAAGCTCGCCGGCGTGCGTTCGCCGAGTTCGGCAGCGTGGCTGCGCGGAGGGACGAATGCCGCGACGCCGTCGGCCTGCGCCTGTTCGACGAGCTGCGCGGCGACGTTGGGTACGCGGTCCGGCTGCTGCGACGGTCGCCCGCGTTTACGGTAGTGGCCTTGCTGTCGCTGGGACTGGGGATTGGCGCCAACACCGCCATCTTCAGCCTGATTGACACCGTACTGGTGAAGACGCTGCCGGTCCAGGATCCACAGCGATTGTTCTTCGTCGACAACACCGGCGGAAGGTCAGGCGGCAGCAACGGCCCGCCATATCCGTGCTTCGAGCGGCTTCGCGATCACAACCGCTTCCTTTCCGGTATCGCCGCGTTCGACGAACGCCTGTTGAAGGTGTCGATCGACGGGGTCCCGGAGGAGGTGCGTGGCCAGTATGTCTCGGGGTCCTACTTCGACCTGCTCGGCGTCCGCCCGATCCACGGGCGCCTGCTCACGGCCGCCGACGATGCGGAGCCGGGACGCGGTGGGCCGGACGGGCCGGTCGCTGTGATCAGCGACGCCTACTGGACGCGCCGGTTTGCCAGGGATCCATCGGTGCTCGGGAAGAACATCCAGGTCGGCACCGAATGGGTGACGATCGTCGGGGTCGCTCCTCGCGGATTTTTCGGGCTTCAGGTCGGCATGCCGCTCGACGTCACCCTCCCCATGATGCTGGTCAAACAGGGGCTGCAGTCGAAGCAGAGCTGGTGGCTCAGCGTCGTCGGGCGTGTCGCACCGGGCGCGACCGTCGAGCAGGCGCGCGCCGACCTCGAAGCGCTCTGGGACGCGTACATGACCGAAGTCGGGATGCCTCGCGGTAAGCGGGGCGGCTTCACTGGTATCGCGCTCGTGCCCGCCGCGAAAGGAGGCAACGAAGTCCGCCGCGCCTACTCCGAGCCGCTCTTGATTGTGATGGGGATCGTCAGTGTCG
>Ga0209382_10008926_pt1 | contig 12581 bp, 8 predicted proteins | sample SoiMetdeltSBSDD5_FD_187599 | JGI IMG/M metagenome (GOLD analysis project Ga0209382, IMG submission 187599) | Bulk soil microbial communities from a Populus tree surrounding site in Tennessee, USA - Soil MetaG P. deltoides SBSDD5 (SPAdes) (version 2) | ecosystem: Environmental > Terrestrial >... | reverse complement strand
CGAGCCGGTGATCAGCCGCCCCGGCACCGAGGTGCCACCGTCGAGCTCGCGGACCTCCACCGTCTGCCCGAGGACGAGGCTGGCCCGGTCCACGGGCTTGGTGAAGTGCGCCTCCACCGGCAGGTCCCCGGCGAGCGTGAACGGCGGGAACACCGGGGACTCCGGCGAGCACTGGTTGGACCCGCCGGGCAGGAACGCGCACGGGGCGCCGGGCTGGGTGCTGGCGACCGCGGTGGGCTTGAACGTGAGGGGGTTGATCTCCCGCGTCCGGAAGGTGGCCGACGACGAAGACTCCAGCGACCCGCCGGTGATGCTGCGGATGCCCGGCGCCACCCGCACCACGTACTGCGCCCCGACGCCCAGCGGCGCTCGAGGGCGGAGGAGCACCATCGCCCCGTCCGTCACCACGGCGGTGGAGACGTCGTCGGCCGACCCGCGGACCCCATCCCCGGGGGCGCGCTCCAGCCACACGCCGGCGCGGGCCGACGAGTCGGGCGGCTGGGAGAAGACGACCTGCAGCGGCCGGTCCAGCTCGACGCCCTCGTCATTGTCCGCGGGCGCGATGATCCGCAGCGTCATCGGAGGCACGGCCGGGGCCGGGGCCTTCTCCGCCGACCATGCGCCGATGGTCACCGAGCTGGCGCCCGTCTCCAGCCCGAGGAGATCCAGCTCCACGCCGCCGACCAGCTCCACGCCCAGCCGGCCCTCCTGGACGTAGAGCGACCCCACCAGCTGCAGCCCCAGCAGGTCCTGGGTGAGCATGGTGCTGACGGTGGGGTCCTGGGCGGTCAGCGCCGCGTCCATGGAGAGGCGCACCAGCGGCCGGGCCCCGGGCGCGTCCGGCTGCCACGGGTTCTCGGAGATCTCCCCCGAGGCGTCGGTGAGCAGCGTCATCGACAGCGGGCCGCTGTTCAGGGTCGTCCCGATGACGCCCCCCAGCCGGATGGCGAGCCCGCCGTTGTCCGGGCCGCGGACCGTGAGGATCTGCCCCTTGCGGATGACCATGGGGAGGTGGGCGCCGTGCTGGCCGGGATCCGGCAGCTCCGCGTCCAGCGCGCCCTCGAGGCTGAGCGTGTTCAGGCCTACGAGCGTGGAGCGGAGCTCCAGCGTGTTCGGCGGCTTCGTCTCCAGCCGCGAGCCGGGCGGCGTGCCGCCGTCCCCCGCCGGCGTGGGGCCGAGCGCGAGCGAGAGCTGGCGCATGGGCGCCAGCGGCTGCACCACCACCTCCATCGAGGTCGGCGTGAGGAGCTCCCCGGTGAGGTCGAGGATCCCGCCGGTGAGCTCCAGGCGGTAGCGCTCGCCGGCCTCGAGATCGGCCGAGGGATCGAGCGTGACCGTGGTCCCGCGGACCAGCACCTCCGCCGCCACCAGCTCCCCGGTGGAGACGCGGACCAGCCCGATCGACGGCGGGACGCCGCGGCCGATCGTGTCCGGGTTGACGGGCTCGGAGAGCACCACGCGGAAGGTGGTGAACGGCCACACCGAGAGCCCGGACACGTCCATGGGGTAGAACCACCGCACCTGGAAGCCGTCCTGCGCGTGGGCCCTGGTGGAGCGGGTGACGAAGGTGCTGACGACCTCCTCGCTGCTCCCGGGGTCGCGCCGGAACAGCACCTGGTACGAGCGCCCGGCCTGCAGCGGCTGGGTCGGGGCGAGCACCACGGCCTGGTGGTCCTCGGAGAGCGTGGCGCTGAAGTCGGCCACCTCGCCGGTGTCGGTGGCGAGGCGGATGGTCGATCGCACCTTCTCGTCGGACAGCGCCTCCGAGGCGCGGATCCACACCCGCGTGCTGGTGGGGACGTCGGGCTGCCCGTCGTAGGGGGCGACGAAGACCACCGTGAGCGGGTAGCTCCGCGGGCCCGGCGGCTCCGGGTCCTTGCAGGCGGAGAGGACGGCGAGCGCGGCGGCGAGACAGAGGTGAAGGCGGCGCATGGCTCAGAACCGGAGGGTGAGGGTGGCGTGGAACGCGTGGACCAGCCCGTCCGCGGTGGTGGGCGAGGTGTTGCCCTGCTCGTCCATGAGCGTGAAGTCACGGCCGGCGAGGAGCTCCAGCTGGTACGCCGCGTCCACGGAGAGCGCCTCGCGGAGGATGAACGCCTTGGCGGGGAGCGTGTACCCGAGCCCCAGCGCGAAGAGGTGGCTGGAGTTGTCGATGGCGTTGAGCTCGGAGGGCGTGGGGTCGTGCAGGGGTGAAGGCTTGAACGCGTAGCCGGCGCGGCCCTCCAGTCCGCCCGGCAGGTGCACGCCGGCGCCCAGCCTGGGGGTGATCACGTCGGAGAAGGAGAGCCCCGCCGAGGAGCGGACCACGTCCTGGGCGGCCAGCAGGGCGCCCAGCGCGGACCACTGGCCGTACTCGAGCGAGAGGCCGACATCCACGCTCCCGTACGAGGCCTGCGCCGAGAGCGCCACCTGGTGCGGCCGGTAGGCGTCGATGAACTGCATGCTGAGCGGGAGCGTGGTGAGGGGCGACTGCCCCACCGTCGCCACCGCCTCCGCGTTCACCGCGAGCGCGTACCAGGCCCCGGCGTGGAAGCTGGCGCCCACCGAGAGCTTCTGCAGCGGGCCCACGTCCCACGGCCCGAGCGTCACCCCCACCTCCGGCGCGAGCGCGCTGCCCCCGTGCATGGACATCTGCTCGTCGGAGGTCTGGCCGTCGAGCGTGGTCTGGAACTGGAGCGTGGCGCTGGCGGTGACCGCGACCTCCGCCCCGCCGCCCACGCGGAGCCAGGGGGTGAGCTGGATGCCGACCGCCGGGACCAGCAGGAGCTGGCTGCGGCCGTGGCGGAGGAACTGCCCCTGCGGCGATCCCGCGTCCGAGAGCGCCAGCAGCGTCCCGAAGTTGTCGTCCAGCGCCAGCGCCAGCGCGAAGCCGACGGGGATCTTCGCCTCGGTGATGCCGGAGAGGTCGAGCTTGAGGCCGAACACGGCGACGTTGCCGGGGCTGGCCGCCACCCCTTCGCCCCCCAGTCGCAGGCTGGGGCGCGAGTAGAGGTATCCCAGGGTGAGCTCGCTGGGGCCGGGCTGGCCGAGCGAGGCGGGGTTGGAGATCGCGGCGGTGAAGTCGGTCGTGAACGCGCCCAGCGCCCCCGCCGTCCCCGCCTCCCGGGCGTGGATGCCGTAGGGCGCCACCGGGCTCAACAGGCCGGCCTGGGCGAGGATGGGAGCACAGAGCAGGAACAGGGCAACCGTGGAGAGGGTGCGGGAGCGCATGCGCGGGGGCTATAGCATGCGCGCACCGGGCCGTGCCGCGAGCCGGGACGGCTGAATTTTCCACAGTTCAGTCCGTCGAACCGGGGTCCCACGCCCCACACCCCAGGAGCCCCGGAATGACCCGCGCAGTCCTCCCCACGCTGATCGTGTGCCTCGCGCTGCCCCTCGCCGCCGCCGCGGAGGAGACCACGCCGCCGCTCCCGTTCGGGTCGAGAGGTGGAGTGACGCTCGGCTTCGCCCCGGGCTCGCCCAACGCGTACGGCATCGGCGCGACGGCGGAGCCCTACTTCAAGATCATGGACCAGCTCCGCATCAGCCTGAGGGCCGAGGGCCTGGCGCTGGTCGGGCTGGACATCGGCGGCTCGAGCGTCTTCGCCTCGCTGCACGTCCTGGTCGCGGTGACGCCGAAGATCGAATTCGACATCACGTCCGGTGACGTGCGTCCGTTCATCGGCGCCGGCGCCGGCGCGTACACGGCGGTGGTCCTGGCCGGCGGCACCGGCGGAGCGGCGGCGCTGGCGGGCACCGGGTTCGGCGCGATGCCGCAGATCGGAATCAACTTCGGCGGATTCCGCATCGCCGCGCAGTATCACGCGGTCCTCACCGGCCCCGGGTCCGCCGCCAACGCGCTCTCCCTCGAGCTCTCCGGGCGGTTCTTCTGACTAGACGCGAAACGCGCTCGCGAGCAGCCGCGGCAGCAGCGGCAGCGCCGTCCACCCGGTTCGGACGCCCATCACGTAGGAGAGGTAGAGCTGCATCGCCTCGGGCACGCGGGCCAGCGCGCGGGTGACCAGGTCGGAGCGCGCGGGGCGGCGCTGGGCGAACAGCATCAGCCGGGTGGCGCGCTTGTAGCTCCGGGCGATGCGGCGGTGCGCGCGGGCGTAGGCGGCGAGATCGCGGCGGCGCGGCACGCCGGAGCTCGCGCGCAGGCACGGCACCACCGTCCGGGCCATGCTCATGGCCTGGGCTACCGCCTGCCCCAGCCCCTCGCCCGTGCACGCGTCGTAGTACCCGGACGCGTCGCCCACCAGCACCACCCCGTCGCCCACCACCGAGGACGCGTTGCGCCGGAGCGGGCCCGTTCCGCGCCCTTTATCCAGCGGCCGGGCGGAGCGCAGCCGGTCCGCGAGGTCCGGGAAGGCGCGCAGCAGCGAGGGGATGAGGGCCGCGCCTCCCTCCGCCGCATACCGCGCCGGATCCCAGAGGAAGGCGACGTTGATCGCGCGCGCCGAGGAGGGCGTGACGTACGCCTCGATCCCGTCGCCGACCGTCACCTCCACGAAGTCGCTCCACGGCTCGCAGGCGAAGTGCTGGCGCGCGCCGAACCGGTGAGGCCGCGCCGTGCGCCCGGTGAGACCCGCCCAGTCGCGCACGGGCGATCGCAACCCATCGGCGCCCACCACCAGGCGGGCCGTCAGCACCGCGTCTCGCGCCGCGGCCTGGATGCCGTGAGGGAGCGCGCGATGAAGGCGGACGGGCGCCCGGTCCCAGATCCACAGGTTTGGCAGCTCGCGGGCGCGGCGCGCGAACGCCTCCGACAGCACGAGCCGGGTGGTGCCCCACCCGGGACCCTCGGCGAAGCGCGCCTGGGCGACGTGACCCGCGGGCGACCGGAGGCGGATGCCCGCGATCGGGTGGTGCTCCAGCGACGCCAGGTGCCGCCGCACGCCGACGGCCTCCAGGCAGCGGAGCGTCTCCGGGAGGATCCCCTCACCGCACACCTTCTCCACCGGCAGCGTCTCGCGCTCGCACGCCAGCACCGTGAAGCCGTGCTCGGCGAGCACGATGGCGGCGGAGAGACCGGCCGGGCCGGCGCCCACCACCAGCGCGTCCAGCCGCTCCGGGAGCGCACCGCTCACCGCGGCGGGCCTTCCGCCGATCCGTCCGGGCGCCGCGGCGACGGAATGAAGCGGGGCCGATCCGCGAACGACGCGGCGTACCCGCTGTCCTGGCTGAGCGCCTTCTCCTCGGCCGGGATCCGGGCCCGGAGCACCAGGGCGTTGGCGATGCTGGCGGCGATCGCGGTCACCCACGCCCCGTGGACGAGCGGCAGCCCCGCGATCTCCAGCACCACCCCCACGTAATTCGGATGCCGCAGGTAGCGGTAGATGCCGCCCGTCACCGGCTCCACGTTCGGCAGCGTGATGATGCGCGCGCTCCACCGCAGGCCCAGCGTCCGGATCGCCAGCAGGCGCAGCGTCTGTCCGGCGACGAGCGCGACCAGCCCCAGCGCGGCCACCACCGGCACCGGTCGCCGGTCGAACACCCACACCTCGATCAGCATCGCGGCCAGCCAGCTGGGGTGCAGCAGCACCATGGCCAGGAACTGGCCTCGCGCGTGCTCGCGGCCGCCGGCGGCCAGCAGCCGCTCAGCGTTGCGCTGGCTCACGCGCGCCTCCAGCGCGCGCTGCACGAGGACCGCGAGCACGAGCACCGTGAACAGCCAGCGCGTCACCATTGCCGGGGAGACGGATACCACGTACACATTGGCCTCCGCGTGGCCATCATGGATCTCCCTCGCAAGACTGGACGGTTGGGCCTGCTCGCGCTCGCGATGCTCTGGATGGGGTGCCCGCGCCTGCTGGCGCGCTCCGACGACTCGTTCGAGCCGAACGACGACCTCGCCCACGCCTCGCCCCTCACCGCGGGTCAGGCGGTCACGGGCCGGGCCAACCAGGGCAACGCCGACGTGTTCTCGCTCCAGGAGGTCCCCGCAGGGAAGCGCATCCTGTTCCGCCTGGAGTCGCTGGGCCTGGAGAACTGCCCCGCCTTCACGGTGACGGGCCCGGGCGATCAGGTGCTGTATCGCGATGACTCGTATCGCTGCTCGAGGGGCCGCGACAGCCGGCCCCAGCCGGCGCAGAGCGTGGAAGGCGCGGCGCTGGCGGTGGTGCAGACCGGCTACGAGCTGCGCGTGCCGGCGGCGACCGCCGGCACGTACTTCCTCACCATCAACGAGCAAGGGGAAGCCGACAACATGTTTCCCCTCGGCTGGGACTACCGGCTCACCGCCGAGTTGGAGTGAGCCGGGCCGCCGCCCGGACTACGGGGCCCCTTCGCCCCGCTTGAACTTGGCCCACGCGTCCTGCACGAAGCTCAGCTCGGCCGCGCTCAGCGGCGGGCTCCAGTCGCCCGCCTCCACCCTGGTGTCGTTCTTGAGCGCCAGCCCGATGTCCTCACCGACCGAGGCCTGCTGCTCGGGGTTGAGGTCCTCGAACCGGGTCCCCCCGGCGAACGCCTCGCGCCAGTTGTAGGCGCCATTGCGGCTCCCGCCGGAGATCATGGCGCCCAGCTGCGCCATCAGGGCCTTGTGGATGTAGTCGCCGCCGCCGTTCTGGTTCTGCCAGACGTGCCCCATCTCGTGCATCAGGGTGTCCAGGCCGTCCTGGTTGAGCTTGCCGCCGGCGTCGAAGTACTTGGACGGCATGTAGACGGTGTTGCCCACCACGTGCGCGGCCATCCCGGTCCAGTCGGTGAAGCCACCTTCCTTGACGCGCACCATGTCGTAGTCGATGGCGTCGCCGTAGATGCCCTTCAGCATCTGGACCTCGTCGGCGCTGAGCGAGCGGGAGGGCTTCTCGACGCCGATCGCCGTCATCACGACGTTCTCGACGCCCTGCAGGGCGCGCATCGCCATGTCCAGGCCGGTCCCGAGGAGGCGCTTGGGGGCGTTCACGAACGCCATCCCGAACGTCTTCGCCGCCTCGCCGAACTCGCCCTTGAAGAGGAGCTTGACCGACTTCTCGATGTCCGACACGAAGCCCACGGCGGGCTCGGTCACCGCGCGGAAGGCGTCGCGGGCGAGGCCGAAGCCGGTGTCCAGCGCCGTGCGGCCGGCGTCCAGGAGGTTGGTCCCCACCCAGTTGATGGGCTTGCCCAGGGGCCCCAGGAGCCCGGTCGCGCCGTTGAGCAGGTTCTGGGCTCCGTCGATCACCCCGGAGAACACCCGCTGCGGGGCCTGGAGGAACGCCTTGTCCGCGCCGCGCACCAGCGACGAGAACGCGTCTCCCACCTTGCCCTGGACGATGTTCCCGAAGAACCCGCCCACGCCCTCGGCGACGCCGGTGGCGAAGGTCTTGACCCCGCCCACGATGCCCTCGCCGACGGACACCACCGCCTTGCCCACCGACTTGGCCGCGTCGACCACCGCGCCGCCCACCGCCTTGGCCGCGTCGCCGATCGCCTTGAACGGGTTCCAGAACTCGACCTGCACCTGCTTGCCGTCGACGGTGATGGTGCCCTTGTCGTTCTCGTTCCGGATCTCGGAGACCTGCGCCGAGGTCAGCTTCTCGCCGCTGAGCACCCGGCGGAACAGCTCGCCCTCGTCTCCCGCGGAGTCGACCGTGTTCAGCTTGGCGTCGAGGTGATGGCCGGCCTCCTCGACGAAGGTGGAGGCCGCCAGCGACGGGTTGTTCTTCAGGTCCTTGTTGAGGAGCACCGTCCCCGACTCCGAGTCGTACGCGCCGTTGGCGCCCTGGAGCGTCCCGCTGTCCACCCACCGCACCTGGGGCAGCCAGCTGTAGTCGCCCTTGAGCGCCTTCTGGCGGTAGTCCTCCGCCAGCCTGGCGTCGTAGTTCTCGCCGAACACCGTCTTCATGGTGTCCTGGAACTTCTTCGGGTCCGCGGCGAGCGCGCCGAACTGCTCGCGGAACGCCGACCGCACGTCACCGCCGCCGGCCGTCCGGGTGGCGAAACCGTCCCGGGCCACCTGCGAGCCCGAGGCCCTGGCGCCGGCCCCGGTACCGCGAGGCTGCTGCGTGGTCAGAGAGGAGACTTGCGGCTGCTGCGTCTGCTGCGAAGCAATGCGTTGCTGAACTTTCATGGTTGATCACCCGGGAGAAGAGGATCGACGCTCCGGCTCGGGCGCAGGGAGGTAAGCGCCAAGCCTGGCTGTAGGTGCGACGACGACCTCTGGTGGTTACCCCCCCAAACTGCTTGCTACTTGCTTAGATTTTCGGTGTCCCGACGCCGCAGTTGCCGGCCGGGTTCTTTACAGCGCACCTACATCCCGACACCAGCGGACGAGAAGCGGACAGGCTCCAGTGATCGGAGGCCTCCCGGCTCAAGCTCCGGGAGGCGGTTCGCGTCCGGGTGATCAGCGGACGTTCAGCGTGTACTTGCCGCCGTTCTGCCGGATCGCCGCGTTCATGTCGTCGCGGAACCGCCGCATGGTCGCCGCGTCGCCCACGATCCCGATGCATCCCTGGGTGCCCGCCGTGCCGCCGTCCGGGTGGATGCGGAGGAGGGAGCGGGTGGCGCCCACGCGCGGATCGAACTTGTCGCTGACGGCGAAGCTCCAGCCCACCCCGCCCACCGACATCGCCGGGTCGCTGCGGCTGTTCATGTGCGGCGTCACGGTGTACTGGCCCGGAGGCAGGCTGCCCCGGCCGTGGCCGCCGCTGCGGAACTGGTAGGTGTTGCCGTTGATGGTGATCTGGCCGGTGACCATCTGGTTCCGGGCGCCGGGGTTCTTGGTCGACTGGATCTGCGCCGTGCCTTCGGGAACGCTGCCGGAGCCCGGCGCCGGGGGGTTGGTGGGACCGGTGGGGCCGGACGGATTCGTTGGATTGGACGGATTGGAGGGAGGCGTGGAGCCGCCGCTGCCGCTCGGCTTGCCCAGGGCGGCGCTGGTCTTCGGACCGACGATGCCGTCGGACTTGAGGCCCTGGCTGGCCTGGTATTCGCGGACGGCGCGCTCGGTGCGCGGGCCGAAGACGCCGTCGGCCGGACCCGGATCGATCCCCTGCTGGCGGAGCATCTCCTGCAGCTTGCGGACGTCCTGGCTCCGGTCACCGCGCGCGAGCTGCGGGCTGGTGAAGATCGGCGACTGCGGCTTCGGCGGCTCGGGGGACTGCGGCGAGCCCGGCGACTGAGGCGAGCCCGGCGACTGAGGCGAGCCCGGCGGCTGCGAGGGAGTGCTGCCCTGCCCCTGGCCTTCGCGGGCGAGCATCGCCTGTGCGTCCTTGCGCTCGTTCACGAACCGGTTGGCGATCCCGCGCTGGAACGAGGGCGAGCTGCTGCGGAAGTGGACGAGTTGGCCGGCGGAGTTCTTGCGCCCGCGCTCGGCGTAGACCGCGTCGATGATCTGCTTGTCGGACAGCGTGCTGGGATCGCGCCCGGCGAGGGCGGTCTTGAAGATGGAGTTGGCGCCGCCCTGCCCGTGCTGGACCGCTGTGGACCACATCACGTCGCGGAGGGCGTTGGAGCGCTGGGACACGTCGAGGCCGGTGGAGTTCTTCACCGCGGCCGCGGCCGGGTCGTAGAACTTCTGCTGGATGAAGTCGTGCTGCGCGCGGAGGAACCCGGACGAGTCCCGGGAGGCGGTCTTCTTCCACGCCGCGTCGAAGGCGGCGGTGCCCGGCGTCTTCCCGGTCAGGTCGCGCGCCAGGTCCGGGTGGGTCTTGCCCAGCCAGTTGGTGAAGTCCCTGGCGCTGCCGGTCTTCGAGGAGAACTGGTACGCCCCGTAGGAGCGCCCGCCGGCATCGCCGACGCCGCTGGACACCAGCCCGGGGTTGCCGTTGGACTCGTACTTCCGGCTCAGCGAGCCCAGCTCCTGCGGGCTGCTCTTCGCGGCGGCGGGCGCCGCCATGAACTCGTCACGCCGGCCCGGGACCTGGCCACTCTGGGCCGGTGCCGATCGGCTGGACTGGGGCTGCGGAGACGATGAAGCCGGGGTGGACTTCGAGACGTCAGGACGAGCGGGGACCGCAGACCGTGCGGCCGGGGTGTTCGAAACCATTTCGGGGGACCCTTTCGTGTGCGCTCCAGGTCGCGCACGCCAAGGGAGTTATCCCACCTACATGGATTTCGGTTTCAGGGGTTGCTGTAAAGATTGGCTACACAATTCACCAGCGACCGGGCGGTGATGGATAGGTCCATGGGCGATGCCATGATGCTCAAGCGAGGACCACCCTGACGTGGGCGACGATCTGAAGCGGGAGATCAAGCGCCAGGCGCTTTCCCGCAAAATATCGGTCAAGGAGCTGGTCAACGAGGCGCTGCGCGTGGGGCTCCGGGCACTGGCTCGCCCGTCGCCTCGCCGACGAGCCAGAATTCCTGTGCACCACATGGGCCAGCCATCCCAGGTCAACCTGGACCGAGCGCTCGGATTGGCCTGGGGCTTGGAGGACGAGGAGATCGGTCGAGACGAGACGAGCGGCCTCGCCTGAGCGGTGCTTCTCGGCTTCTCAAACTCGGGGCGCGCCTCCACTGCCGCCGGGACGGATGTACGGTAATTCGCGCTCACCGTTCCTTGGCCGGCAAGCCTCGGCAGTTGATCACCTCTTCACTCGATACCGGAACGGGGCGACCAGGGTCATCTCTTCGTCCGGGTGGTGGGAAAACCGTAGGCGTGCCGTGCGTTACTCGAGACATCTGGCCACATGAGATCCACTCAGATTACCCATAGTCCGCGCACCGGTGAACCGCACTGAGACCTTCCCTCGATCTGAGGGCAGCTCCGCCTTGAATTCATCGAAACATTGCATGATTGGAGCGTTCTGGCCGGCCATAACCTATTTGACGGTAGTCGAGCGTCACCAATGATTCGACACCCGCCCCGCGTGTGCCGTCAATTCGAGATCCGCTCCCGCCGGAGGTGCGCCTTCAGCACGCCGCCGTCTGGGCGGCTGAATTGGATCTCGATCTGGGTTCCGGGCGGTCCACGAATCTGGCTGATCACTGTCTCCCGATCTTCAGGCGCAGGCCGCCCATCGAGCGCCACGATTCGATCACCCATCGAGACGCCTGCGTGGTTGGCCGGCCCAACCGAATCCAAGTACGTCACGACGAGATCGCGATCGACCCCCATTCCGACCCCGCCGAACTCGACGCGCGCGTCCGAGATGATAGGCGTGAGCGCCACCGTCACTTCTCCCAGCTTGGCTTCGCCGAATCCGAGTTCCCAGGCGTTATAGCCCGGCGCGAAGACTATCAGTGAATCGGCGCCGTCCAGGACGAACCGGCTCAATGCAAATATTCCGTTCGCATCCGTGGCGGTGAATTGTTTCCTCAGAGTCACTGGTCCCGGCGGGCCATCCGATTCGGGGAGCGAGACCCACGCCCCAGGGATTGGCCGGTGAGTGGTCGCGTCGAGGACGACCCCGCGCACTCTCAGTCCTTCCTGGAGGATCAGGGTCACCTTCGCCTGCTCTCCCTGGTTGACGTTCACCCTCTCTGTCGCCGACGGAGGGAAACCGGGCTGTACCGCCGTCACCATGTACACGTCGGGGACGATGTCTCCGAGAGCGAAGCTGCCGTCCGGCGAGATGAACGTTTGCTCGTATCGTTGGCCACTGCTCGACGTCGCGACGATCTCGAAGTGTGACATGGGCCGGCCATCGAAATCGCGCACCGCGCCTCGCAGGCCTCCCGCTGCGCGGATGCCGAGCATCACATGGTCCGCGTTGGCGGCAAACCTCCGCTCGGAGGAGGCCACACCCGGAATAGAGACGAGCACCTCCTTATCTTTGGTCACCCTGCACTGGAAGGCGCCCGTCTCGTCAGTCGTATCCGCACTCGCAAAGAGACCGCCTTCTGTGAGCGATGGCCTCGAGCTCGTCCTCGCAATGCCGGGCTCCCTGTCACCACACTTGACCCTGGCGTTCTTGACCGGCAGGCCGTACTCATCGAGCACGCGACCGCTCAGGATTCGCCGACGGGAGTTATCCATCGCGTCGCGGAGCGCGGCGACGGCATCTTGCTCCAGATCCACGTTCCAGTCGCACTCCGGGCGTTCCCCGACGATCGTGGAGACCGCCTCGCCGGCGACGCTCAGCTCATGCCATTGGGCGCACTTCAGCTCGAACTCGCCCTGCTCGTTCGTGAGCGCCTCGCTTACCAGCGCTCCGACCGGAGAACGGGGATCCCAGCCTGCACCCGGGTGTTCGTGATCACCTTGCTCCGGGCGAACCATCAGAAAACCTCGTTGATGGCACTGCACGCGCGCTCCGGCGACAAGATTGCCTCCACGGGCGACTGTTCCGTGACAGAGCGTGAGACGCTCCAACTCCAGATTGATGCCACTGACGATCATCCCGGGCTGAGCGACGAACTGGATCTCGGTTCGCTTCCGTTTCGTCTCGTAGGGCGCGAAGCCCTGGGCGGCGATCCGGCGGAGCTCGTAGGTGCCAGGCCGTGGTGCCTCGAAACGGTACGTCCCATCGGCACCAGTGAGCACGTCGTGGGCACCGTCGAGGAAGAAGGTAACCACGGCACCTGCGATGGGCAGGCCGCTCCCTCGTGCCAAGACCCGACCCGTGAAGATGGAACGTTGGACTTCCGCGGATCGCGTTGCCTGGATCTGTTGGTCCGCGCCCCCCTGCTCTCGGTTGGCCTGGGTCGCATTCGCGGAGCTCCCAATGGTGCCGAAT
>Ga0209382_10008924_pt1 | contig 12584 bp, 15 predicted proteins | sample SoiMetdeltSBSDD5_FD_187599 | JGI IMG/M metagenome (GOLD analysis project Ga0209382, IMG submission 187599) | Bulk soil microbial communities from a Populus tree surrounding site in Tennessee, USA - Soil MetaG P. deltoides SBSDD5 (SPAdes) (version 2) | ecosystem: Environmental > Terrestrial >... | reverse complement strand
GAGGTGATTCGTCAGAGTATCCACATCAGATAGTTGGCGATGGGAACGTGGGTAGCGGTCGCGATCGGAGTGAGCGGCGCGCTGCTGCTCAAGCTGTTCGCGCTCCAATTCTGACGACCACGGCCTGGCCCGACCAACGGCATGCGTGGCATCAGCGGGTCAAAGGCGTGGACGTCAGGGGACAGAGAAGGAGAGTGTCATGCTGTGGACAGTCGCGGTGATTCTTTTGGTGTTGTGGGCGCTCGGTATGGGCACTGCGTACACGGGCGGCGGGTTGGTCCATGTACTGCTGGTGATCGCGGCCATTGTCGTCGCTTACCAGTTTCTGGGGGGCCGCCGGACCATCTGACGGCGCCGCATTCGACGTGCACGGTCAACCGTAGCAGGAAGGCGTAGTGAGGAGCGTGGAAATCCCGGCGACAAGACAACGACGAGTCGCCGGCGAGTAGGTCGCGTTGAACCCGTTTCGTGAGGAGGATCCGACTATGCGGTACGGTATTACGGTCTCGGCAGCGATCTTGATGACACTCGTCGTTGCAGCCCCGCTGGCGGGCGCAGCCGACGAGAAGGCCCAGACCACGACGCAGGAAGCCAAAACGATGGTGAGCGATAGCTGGCTCACCTCCAAGACCAAGATCTCGCTGTTCGCCGACGAGCGGGTGAAAGGGACCCAGATCAGCGTCGACACCGCCAAGGGCGTCGTCCACCTCCGTGGCAAGGTCGACTCGGCCGAAGCCAGGAGCGCCGCCGGCGACATCGCTCAAAGGGGCGAGGGCGTGAAATCCGTGAAGAACGATCTCCAAGTGGTGACGCCGACGGCCCGACAGGCGGTGGACGCCAACGATAAGGACATCGACAAGGCCGTCGAGACCCGCCTCGCCAAGGATTTGCAGCTCAAGAAGGTGGATGTGCGCACCGATGCCGGTGTCGTCACATTGACGGGTCAGGTGGCAACGATAGGCGCGAGTGCGAAAGCCTCCGAGATGGCGCGGGCCGTCCCTGGCGTGAAGTCGGTCAAGAACGAGCTCGCCTTTGCAAAGTAAAGGACTAGAGGTCTGAGGGGCGGAACGGAAGAGCAGCCGCAGCGCCCGTCGTTCGGCAGCCACGCGAAGGAGCCGAGGCGGCGGGCGCACCAGCCGCAAGACGCTAGAATTGCTTGCCTATTGACGCCTCGGAGCCCTTGAGCTAAAATTTCGCTGCAACGAAGACCGTCGAAATCCCCGCTTTTTAGGGGGGCGAAACATGGCCAAAGAAAAAAGCGCGCCACTCGATCTCAGGACGTACCTTGCGAAAGCCCGGGGCGGAACGACGAGGGACTATCGCAAGAGGGCCCCGATCTTCGCCCAAGGCAGCGCCGCGGACGCGGTCTTCTACATTGTGAAGGGCAAGGTGAAGCTGACGGTTCTCTCGACGCGCGGGAAAGAGGCGGTCGTCGCCATCTTGAACAGCGGGGATTTCTTTGGTGAAGGAAGCCTCGCGGGACAGCCGCTCCGTATGGCTACGGCGACCGCGATGACGGAGTGCTCGATCCTTCGAGTGCAAAAAGAAACAATGGTCCGGATGCTTCACAATGAACCCGCATTGTCAGAGCTCTTCATGGCGTATCTGCTGTCTCGGAATGTTCGGATCGAAGAGGACCTGGTTGATCAGCTGTTCAATTCGAGCGAGAAACGCCTGGCGCGGATTCTGTTGTTGCTGACCCGCTTCGGCAAGGACGGGCAGCATGAGCTCGTGGTACCCAAGATCAGTCAGGAAACCCTCGCCGAAATGATCGGGACCACGCGATCAAGGGTGAGTTTCTTTATGAACAAGTTTCGGAAGCTGGGCTTCATCGAGTATAACGGCGGCTTGCAAGTTCACAGCTCCCTCCTGAATGTCGTCCTCCACGACTAAGGACCACCCTCCCCGCGGAAATAGCCAAGCCTGCCGCCATCACGAGCGACCTGCCAGGAGGCTCGACATCCGCCGCTGATACTTTGCCTGGCGCTTGCTGCTGATCCCCGCCGCGCGCAGCGTGTCCTCGGGTCTGACGGTCATTTCTTCGCCACACAGTCGAGAGGCGGCCAGCCCCGCTACCTCGCGATCCAACGTGAGGGCGGAAAGCTTCACCGCCGTGTTAAGCCAGAGTAGGAGCTTGGACCTTCGGGGGTTGAAATAGCCTTCGACCTGACGTTGCGGCTCGGGAGGATCGGGTCGTCGCGGTATGGCCACTGCCTTGCTCCTGTCGATCCCCGCGTCGCACCTGGGTTGAGGATCGCTGGATAAAGCCTAGCCGAACGCTGGGACGCGCACCAGCGGCAGGCGCACTACCTCACAAGGGCGGTCGCCCTCCGTCATGTCGCGCGACGCAAGTGCGGCGACAGACTTCTTCAACATCCCGTCAACCCGCGTCCTCGGTCGAACAAAGCCGCCTCCCGCCCGAATAGCCAAGCCTGAGCAATTCTGACCAGACATCACGGACTGACCCGCCGACACTGCGATGCATGGACGTGCCTCGCAAACTCTGGAAATGGTGCGCGGCTCCTGGACGCTTCGAGCGGCAGACCTGGGCGTCGGGGACCCCCCGTGAGTCTGGAGAGTTTACCTGCTGCCGACATCTGGGAGGCGTCCAATGAAGGTTGAAAACCTCCGGCTCCTCATCCGGGAGAAGCTCCAGGACGGGCATCTGCCTCGCGAGCGGCTCTCGAGGGTGCAGTGCGGTCCAGCCGATGGACAGAAATGCGACGCCTGCGAGACGCTCATCAGGATGGCCCAAATCGTCGTGACGGGGATCACCCTCGCTGGAAAGGCGTTTATTCAGTTGCACGTCGAGTGCTTCCAGCTCTGGGATGACGAGAGGTGCGCGCATGGGCCGCCGGCGGCTGCGCCGGGCCCCGCTGGTTCGCCGCTCCGTAGTCGCGACGCGCAGGTCTCACAGACGCGCTCGCCTGCCTTCGCCTCACCGAGAAGTCCCGTCATGCCCGCAGGCGCAGGTGAAGCTTCCTGGGCCGGGCTCACCGATGTGCAACGGAACAATAGAAGCCGCCCGCGCCGAGATCACCGCGGCACTCCGCGGCTGCGCTTGTTGTGTGAGCAGTATTGACCAGATTTCACGTCTCGGCGCCGGTAGTGTGCGATCTCGAGAAGCGCGTCCGGGAGGTGAGCAATGTCGAGTCCGACACTGTGGCTCAATGATGGCCCTCGCCTTGATGGTGTCCGAGTGCTGGTCGTGGACGACGTGCCCGCCGTGCGAGATGTCGTCACCCACATCCTGTCGCAGGATGGCGCCAAGGTCACCGCGGTTGGTTCCGCGGAGGAGGCGCTCGCCGCGTTGCAGGGGGAGCGCCCCGACGTCCTACTGAGCGACCTTGCGATGCCGGGAAAGGGCGGCTACTGGCTGATCGGGCAAGTTCGCGCGCTTCCACCCGAGCGCGGCGGAGTCACACCCGCTGCCGCCCTCACGGCTTTCAGCGGTCCCGAGCACCGCGCGAGCGTTCTGAGGGCAGGGTTCCAGCTCCATGTGGAGAAACCTATCGGTCTCGATGCATTGGTCGACGTCGTCGCGACACTGGCGCTGAAGGAACGCGCGCCGTCTGGCGATCGGCCACGGTAGGGTTTCACGCCCATTTCGTGAAGCCAGCCGGCGACGAGGATCTGTCTTGCGCCGGCGGGCCCATGCTCGGCGTGCTCTCCTTCGGTTCGGGCTCTCCGGATGGCTCACCCACTCTCCTCGGACATCGACCGATCTCCGCCGCGCCGTCTGACCCCGCGAGTCGTCTGGTCGCTTCTCGCTGAGACAGTCTACGAGTGGTCCGAGGACCGGGCGCCGAGGCTTGGGGCGGCACTCTCGTTCTACACGGTCTTCGCGTTGGCACCGGGGCTGATCGTCATCATCGCCCTCGCCGCGCTTCTGCTCGGGCAGCAAGCAGCGCAGGGCCAGATCATCAATCAGGTACAGGACCTCATCGGCTTCGCAGGGGCCCAAGCGATTCAGGCAGCGATCGAGAGTGCCCGGAGCGCCGGCGGCAGCCTCGTCGCCACCGGCCTTGGCGCCGTCACGCTCGTGTTTGGGCTCTGGGGCGTCTTCGGGGAGCTGCAGGACGCGCTGAACACGATCTGGGGCGTTACGGCCAGGCCGTGGCGTGGGGTGATCGGCGCCATCAAGGACCGTTTCTGGTCGTTCGCGATGGTCGTCGGCATCGGATTCTTGCTCCTCGTCTCCCTGGCGGCAAGCGCCTGGCTGGCGGCGGTCGGAAAGTTCTTCGCTCAAGTGTCGCCGCTACCGGTGGCGGTGATGGAGACGGCCAACGCGCTCCTGTCGTTCGTCACCATCACCCTCATGTTCGCCGTGATCTACAAGCTCTTGCCGGACGTGAGGATCACGTGGCGAGACGTGTGGGTCGGCGCCGCTGTGACGGCGCTTCTGTTCACGATCGGCAAGTCGTTGATCGGGCTCTATTTGGGGCGCAGCACGGTGGCGTCGGTATACGGCGCCGCCGGTTCTCTCATCGTCATTCTGCTGTGGATCTACTACTCGGCGCAGGTGGTCTTCTTCGGCGCGGAGTTCACCAAAGTCTACTCGAGACGCTTCGGCTCGGTCGTCGTGACCGACAAGCGAGCGGTGCTGACCAAGGCTCACTAGCAGGACGCCTGCCGCGCATCGCCACGCGTGAGCAATTCTGAGCAGACATCAGAACCTGATTGCTCGATCCTGTAGTGCATGGCTCGACCTGCCGCGCAAATCATGGAAATGGTGCTCCAGTACTGAGCTCGGTGCATCCGGCCTTGCCTACCGACACCCTCGGAGGTCCCCGATGGAAGCCGAAGCTCTTCGACTCCTGATCCGACGCAAGCTCAACGATGGCCATCTTCCGCACAACAGCATTCCGAGATTCTGGGCTGGTCCAGGCGACGGAGAACAGTGCGATGCCTGCGACTTGCGCATCACGAAGGAGCAGTTCGGGATGGAGGGCATTGCCTCGACGCACACTGACGAGAAGCCCATTCAATTTCACGTCACGTGCGTCGACGTCTGGGACGCCGAGAGGCTGCGCATCATCACCCCGCCGAGAGACTCGACATTCGCCGCTGATATCGCGCGACGACCATCTCTCCGCTAGCTCGTCGAGCGGCGACCAGCGCCCCGATCTTGCGCTCCAACGTGAGCATTGTGACGTCCGGGGTTTCACGACCTTGGGGTTCGGCGTGCTTCCTCTGATCTGAGGAACCGAGGGGGACAGCGGTGTCGAGTTTGCTGTTCATCGTGTCACGTACGAAACCAGGCACCTATCACTACATGAAGCTTGTTAGCGAGAGCGAGCACGACGTGATCCTCGACCGCCGGAAGGGGGATCGTCGGCGAGTCCATCAGCGGGCGACGCCTGAGCGACGCCACGGCGAGCGGCGCCGCCGCGACGTTATGACGGACCTCTTAAAATCTGGCTGGGTGCGGGTGTGCCGGTAGGCGTGCCGAAGGGTCGCTCTCTAGCCCGAACCTCTCGAGGAGGTTTCCCATGCCACGGCGACCCGCGCACATCGACGCCGAATTGACCGGACGCCTCGCGGCGATCGAGATCGCACGCGCACAGCTCCTCCACGTCGATGCCGACCGCAAGAAACGCATCGACCGCCTCATCGACTATTTCGGTACGCCGCTCATCGCCGTCGGGCGGGAGCACTCCGGAGTGAGCAATTTTGAACAGATCTAGGAACCTGGAGTAGACGATCCTGCGGCGCGTGGTTCGAGATGCCTCGTCTGATCGCGACCTGGGGAACGGTGGGGGGATCTGGGCCCTTCGTGCGGGAGAACCTCAACAAGCCGCGCCTGCGCTGGCCTTCGCCCCTTCCCTCATTGCGCACTCGAGCTGCCATCCGTTTGCCGACGGAAGCTCCCAGATGCGCGCCATCGGGGCCGTAATCGAGAGCGTCGCGGATACGGATGCTACCGTCTTGCTCCGTGGTGAAAGCGGCGTCGGGAAAGACCTGGTGGCCCGCGCCATCCATGCCGCCTCGTCGCGCCGTCGTGGTCCGTTCGTCAAGGTCAACTGCGCCGCGATCCCGCTGGGTCTGCTCGAGTCCGAGTTCTTCGGGCACGAGAGGGGCGCCTTCACCGGCGCGCACCGGCGCAAGCACGGGCAGTTCGAGCACGCGAACAAGGGCACGATCTACCTGGACGAGCTCGCGGAGCTGCCTCAGGCTCTCCAGGCCAAGCTTCTCCACGTGTTGCAAGACTTCCAGTTCTCACGGGTGGGAGGCCACCAGATTCTCGAGGTCGACACGCGGGTGATCGCCGCGACGAATCGAGACCTCGACGCCGCCATGGCGCTCGGCGAGTTCCGCGAGGACCTTTACTATCGCCTCAACGTGGTCGAGATCAAGGTACCCCCACTTCGCGAGCGCCGCGAAGAGATCCCGGCATTGGCATCGCGGTTCCTGGCCCGGTTCAACTCGCAGTACGGGCGGCAGAGGCAGCTCATGCCCGAGACGCTGGCGCGACTCATGGAGTACTCGTGGCCCGGCAACGTGCGCGAGCTCGAAAACGCGATCCGCCGACTGGTGGTACTCGCAGACGGGGAGCAGGCGATGAAGGCGATGGTGACGCGCGGTTACCTGGGGCAAAACGGGCACAAGGCGCACTTGCCGGCGCCCCGGCCTACCCTCATCGAGGGCGGCCTCAGGGAGATTGGACGCCGCGGGGCGCGGGAGGCCGAGCGCAAGGCGCTCATGGAAGTGCTCGATCGCGTTGGCTGGAACCGTACCCAGGCGGCGCGGATTCTCAAGGTCAGCTACAAGACGCTGCTCACGAAGATCTCCGGGTACGGCCTGACACCGCCGCGTCGTCGCTGACGCGGCGCGACGCGCCGGGATCCGCCGAGTCGTCGTCGCGCGCCGCGGGTAAGTCCTCCGGCGGGTTGAGCCCTGGCGCCGGCACCCGCTATTCGTCATAGCGCTCGCCCAGCCAAACCTGAGCACTTCTGACCAGACGTCAGGCTCTGCGTTCGCGATCCTAGGTATGGCGCGACGTGTCGCATCCGCTGGCAACGTCGAGCCTGCCGCGCGAGCCATCGCCTGGACTGCGCGGGAGGGAGCTCTCTGATGGTCAGATATCACGCGCGCGTTTTCGGGATCCTGATTCTCCTGTTCGCCCTCGTCTCGGCTCGCGACGCTGGGGCAGGCCCGCCCAGCGATCAGCTGCGCGCGGGGATCGACCGGGTGTTCAAAATCCTCGGCGACCCCGAGCTGGACGGCGACAAGAAGCTCAACCAGCGCAGAACCGCCATCGTCATCGCGGCCAACGAGATATTCGACTTCGGCGAGATGGCGAAGCGATCCCTCGGGCCGTACTGGGCGCAGCGGACGTCCGCCGAACGCGGAGAGTTCGTCCGCCTGTTCACCGAATTGGTTCAGCGCTCGTACATCTCCAAGGTGGACCAGCACGGCGCTCACAAGATGACCGTGCAGGGCGAGCGGATTGACGGCGACTACGCCGTCGTGCGGACGACGCTGCCGCTCAGTTCAGGAAACCAGCTGCCGATTGACTACAGCATGCACAGCACCGACGACCGCTGGCAGGTGTATGACCTTAGCATCGACGGGATCAGCCTCGTAGCGAACTACCGGGCGCAATTCAACAAAATCATCCGGACCTCCTCGTACGAGGCTCTGGTCGCGAAGTTCAAGTCGCACCAAGCTGAATTGGCGGCGCCCTCGACCTCCTCCGGACAGCTTGCGCGATGATCGTCGACCCGACAGGTTACCGTCCATGGTTCCGCTCTCGCTGACCGGGAGGATCTTACAGACCCTCGTCCGGCTCTGCTGCGCCCACCCCGCGTTGACGGTCCTCATGGCGTTCGCCTTTGCCGCGCTCGGCGCCGGCTACGCGGCGCATTCCCTGACGCTCGAGACCTCCAAGTTCCACCTGTTGCCGCTGCACCAGCGGTACGCCACGCTCTACAAGGAGTACGCCGAGGACTTCGGCCAGCTCGAGGACATCGTCGTGGTCGTGGAAGGCCCGCAGATCGAGACCTCGACGGCCTACGCGGCCCGCCTGGCCGGTGTCCTTCGCCAGGGCGCACTCGGGACAGCGCGCATCAGCTATCGAATCGATGCAAGCCGTCTCGAAGCGCACGGGCTCCTGTACTTGCCGCTCGACACGCTACGAAAGACGCTCGATACGGTCGCCAGCCAGGAAGAGCTACTGACGGACTTCGCCGCCACGCCGACGCTCGATCGTCTGATTGCCGGCATCAACCAGTCCATCGGCGGGACGTTTTTGCCAGGAGTGTTCGGCCCGGGCGACAGAGGCGAGCCGAACACGGCTCCCGCGCGCCTGCTTCGCGATCTCCTGACCCAGATGTCGGAGCGGATCGACGGTGGGCCGTACCGCTCGCCCTGGGTGAATTTGATCGCGGCCCCCACCCTCGCCCCGGACGGCGGCTACTTCTTGTCCCATGACCGGCGGCTCCTCTACGTCGTGATCGACCTCGTCGAGGTACCGCGCACCTTCGCCACGGAGCACGCGGCGATCCTCGCCGTCCGGGCCGCAATCGCGAGCCTCCGCCACGAGTTTCCGTCGGTCGAGGCCGGCGTGACGGGAGCGCCCGCGCTCTTCAGTGACGAGCTGAGCGCCGCTACTCGAGACGGCGAGATCGCGAGTGTCCTGGCGTTGCTCCTTACGCTCGGCCTGTTGATGCTCGCGTTTCGACGGCTCGCGACCTCGTGCGCGATGCTCGTCGTGCTCGCGTTGAGCCTGGGCTGGTCGCTGGGCGTCATCACGCTGCTCGTGGGCCAGCTCACGATCTTTTCCATGATGTTCGTCTCGGTCGTCATCGGTCTCGGGAGTGACTACGGCATCTTCTTCCTGTTCCGGTATCGGGAAGAGCGGGTGCTCGGTCTGACGCTCGTCGGCGCGCTCGAGCGCACTGCGGCGCGAAGCGGCCCGGGAATTCTGCTGGGTGCCCTCACCGCGGCGGTGACCTTCTACATCCTGACCATCGCCGAGTTCAGCGGCATCCGCGATTTCGGCTTCATCTCAGGCACCGCCATCCTTCTCGCGTTCCTGTCGATGCTCACCGTCTTTCCGGCGACCGTGCTGCTCATCGACCGGTGGCGCTGGGCCCCGCGACTCGTGCCGATCGCCGGCCGCCCAGACACTCAGCGGTCGCCTGACCTGAACCCGATCGAGCGCGGACAATTGCAGGTCCCAGCGCTGGAGTGGCTCGTTCGGTTTCCGAGGACCATCATCACCGCCGCGGTCCTCCTGACCGCAGCATCGCTGTGGGCTGCGCCGCGGGTGGGTTTTGACTACAACTTGCTGAACCTCCAGGCGGACGGCACCGAGTCGGTCGTCTGGGAGAGAAAGGCCGCTGCCGCCGCGGGGCGCTCGGTGTTCGCAGCGCTCTCGACGGCAACGTCGCTCCCGGAGCTCGCGGACAGGCAGGCCGCGTTCCAGCGCCTGCCCTCCGTCTCTGACGTTCAGAGCGTCCTCTCTGTGTTGCCCGATCGACAATCCGAGAAGCTGGCCGTACTCCAGCGCCTTGGGGATGTGGCCGACAGCATCCGCGTGGGCGCTCCGCGTCCCCTGGATCTCCGTGCGCTCACCCTGGCGCTCGAAACCTTGAAGCGCCGCCTCGACCTGGTGAGTGCGCACAGCAGCGCCGAGGGGCCGCCGGAGGAAATCCTCGCCATTGCCCGGACGACCTCGACGCTTCTCCAGAGGCTCAAGGCGCGAGAGGGAGGCGCCGTCGAGGTCGCGCTCGCCGATTACCAGGCGCGGCTCGCGGCCGACTTCGCCCAGCAGTGGCGCCGGCTCCAGCTGGCGGCCAGGCCGGCGCCTCTCACGCTGGGCGATCTACCGGAAGAGCTTCGACGAAAATTCATCGGCAAGAGCGGGCACCTCCTCCTCCAGGTGTACTCCCGACTCGACCTCTGGGACGGGCCCAGCCAGGCGCGCTTCGTGGAGGAGTTGCGGACCGTCGACCCGGACATCACGGGCCAGCCTGTCGTCGCCTACGAGTCGACGCGGCTGATCGAGCGGACGTTCCGGCTAGGACTGGCATACGCCTTCGCGCTCGTCGCCGGAATCGCGGCGCTCATGATCCGCCGTGTGCGGGAGACCGTGCTCGCGATGGTGCCGCTGATTCTGGGCACGCTGTGGACGGTCGGGCTCATGCAGCTGGCCGGGCTCAAGTTCAATCTGGTGAACGTCTGGGCGCTGCCGCTCATCATCGGCTCCGCCGCCGAGTACGGCGTGAACATCGTTCTCCGGTCTCTCGAATCGGAGGCGCACGGCGACGGACGACGGCTAGCCCGCAGCACCGTCATGGGGGTGGTGTTCAACGGTCTCACGACCTTGGCCGGCTTCGGCAGCCTGCTCGTCGCGCACCATCGAGGCGTGTGGAGCCTGGGCTTGCTGCTCGTCATCGGCTCCGCGACGACGCTGATCGCCTCGCTGGTCGTGCTGCCCACGCTGGTGCGCCTCGGCGGCGAGCGCCGCCGGTCTCCGGCCGAGCATAGCCCGGTGGCCGACACCGCCGTGATCTCGAGGGTACTCCGAGGAAGTGTTGATCAACACGCTGACCTGGCTCCTGCAGACAGAGGGCGTTAGCGGGGGAGGGGTATGCGCCCGCGGTACGGCTATCTGCTGTAGGTGTCGAACAAACTGTGCTCCAGCCACGATCTCCAAACCTGAGCAATTCTGAACAGTTTCCAAAACTTGGATCCGGCATCCTAGCGCATGATCCGACGAGTCTCGTCCGGGCGTGCCCGAGGGGCGACTCAAGACGGGTTGTCCAGCACGCATGAAGGGCCGGCTCATGGCTCCTAAGAAAGACGCACCACTCGATCTCATGACGTACCTTTCGGAATCGCGTGGAGGGACCACGAAGGAGTATCCAAAGAAAAGCACCCTCTTCTCGCAGGGCGATCCTGCCGACGCGATCTTTTACATTGAGAAAGGGAAGGTGAAACTGACGGTCCTCTCCCCGCGCGGGAAAGAAGCGATCGTCGCAGTGCTGGGGAGCCGGGATTTCTTTGGTGAAGGATGCCTCGCCGGACAGCCGCATCGCGCGGCCACGGCGACCGCGATGACCGAGTGCACCATCCTGCGAGTTCAAACGGAAACCATGACACACATGCTCCGCAATGAACGCGCCTTGTCGGATCTGTTCATGGCGTACCTGCTGTCCCGGAATGTGCGGGTCGAAGAAGACCTGGTCGATCAGCTGTTCAATTCCAGCGAGAAACGACTGGCTCGGATACTGTTGTTGCTGACCCGCTTCGGCAAGGACGGGCAACAGGAGCTCGTCGTCCCCAGGATCACTCACGAGACACTGGCCGAGATGGTCGGGACCACGCGGTCCAGGGTGAGCTTCTTCATGAACAGGTTTCGCAAGCGCGGTTTCGTAGAATATAAGGGCGGCTTGCAGGTTCACAGCTCACTCCTGAGTGTCGTCCTTCACGACTAGCGCGCGTCGATACCCGCCGATTCCTCGCCCGGACGCTCCTTTCCTACACGACGATTCCATCGCCACACGCCGACGACCAGCACCGCCGCAAGCGCCAGCAGCACCGCGAGACCAAGCCAGCGCTCTGCCCGGTGCACATCGGCCACGATCGCTGTGATCTGATCGGTGAAGAAGTAGGCCAGACCGAACACCAACGGGATGCCGAGCACGGCGGCGCCCGCGTCTGCCACGACGAACTTCCAGAACGGCACGCGCGCAATGCCCGCCGTCAGAAACGCAGCGGCGCGGAGTCCCATGACGTGCCGCGCCGTGACGACCGTCTTCACCGCATGCCGTCGATACGCTGCCTTGAGCCACTGCTCGCGCGCTGGCGTCAGTACGAGCCGGACCATTCGCCAGTCGAGGATCTGCTCGCCCCATCGCCGGCCGACCCAGTAGAGCACGACGTCGCCGGATAAGATCCCCAGCAGGCAGACGGGCATCGCTACCCACCACCGGACGATTCCCTCGTGGCTCAACACGGCAGCCGCAATGATCGGCATTTCCTCTGGGATTGGCACTCCGAGGCTGCCGAGCAAGAGCACGGCGAAAACGCCGATGTATGTGAAGTTGTCGACGAACTCCTGGAGTGCCTCCACCGCATCCTCGCCGGACGGACGACGCCACGCGTCTTCCGGCCTTTCGTCCAGTGTAGCCGACCCCCGTAGGGGTTATCTCCCGGAGCCGTCGGACAAAACCGCGGTCCGCAGGAATCGCCCAACCTGAGCAATTCTGACCAGCATCAGGGCTTGCATTGGACGATCCTGCACTCCATGGCCCGACGTGTCTCATCCGACAATGGCCGGGAGGACGGCGCGGGGATCTGGGCCGTTCGTGCCGGAGACCCGAAACGAGTCGCTCCGGCGGCAGGCCTTCCTGTCGAGCGTCGCAATGGTGCCGCTCCCAGTGACCACGTCGTCGAGGAGTGGGGCGATGCCGAAGCGGCGCTGGCCTTCGTCGCGTCGATCGTGGAGTCTTCGGACGACGCGATCGTCGGTATGACGCTCGACGGCATGATCACAAGCTGGAACGCCGGCGCCGAGCGCCTCTACGGGTTCACGGCCCGCGAGGTCATCGGGCGATGGCCAATCGGGATCACGC
>Ga0209382_10008923_pt1 | contig 12585 bp, 13 predicted proteins | sample SoiMetdeltSBSDD5_FD_187599 | JGI IMG/M metagenome (GOLD analysis project Ga0209382, IMG submission 187599) | Bulk soil microbial communities from a Populus tree surrounding site in Tennessee, USA - Soil MetaG P. deltoides SBSDD5 (SPAdes) (version 2) | ecosystem: Environmental > Terrestrial >... | reverse complement strand
ATATGCGCTCCCTGAGGGCAATCCGTCTTTCTTCCGGGATGGCGTGGCAGCCCAGGCTTGGCCCGGACTGCCATAATGTCGCGTTGTCTTAGAAGCAGTGGTCGGCGTTGGGGGCTTTGTAGTCGTTGGGACGGTCGACGCCAAGACGCGGATTGTTTTCGGGCGGAACAAACCACGCCTTATCCGCCAATCCGTATTTCGCCATTGTCTTGACGTTTAGGCAATCCGCCCAGACCTGCTTGATAGCACCGTTGATAGCCTCGGCGAGTTCCGGCTCGTTCTTATTGATGCCGAAGATGACGTTGTATTTTGTCGACATCACGGGATATCTGTCCGGCTCCGGCGTGACGGGCAGCTGCTTGATCTTCCATTCTGGATGCTGGAAGATTGCATACTGCACCAGTGGAGGATCGAGAATGGCCATGTCAATGCGGCCGGCAAGAAGATCCTGCATCACGCCGTCCGAGGTGTCGTAGAGCTTAACCTCGCCAATACCTTCAACAGCCTTGAGTTCGGGAACCAGCGTGAAGCCCGTTACGGTGCCAACCTTGCGGCCCTTCATGTCGGCGAAAGTGGTGAAGTTGTTCTCTTCTTTCTGGGCAAGCAGCGTGCCGAAATAGTAAATCGGCTCGCTTAGAATCATGATTTTCGTGCGAGCTTCGAGCCAGCCCATAGCGCCATGCATGACATCGAGCTTACCTTGTTTGGTTGCTTCAATGAGCGCTGCCCAGTCCATCTGTACGGGTTTTGGTTCCAATCCGATTTTTTGAGCAACCCAAACCATGAGCTCGCCATCGGTTCCGCTCAACGACCCATCCTTAATTTGGGTCATTGGCATGTCACCGTTCATGCCGATCGTCAGCTTGCCGGCTTCGACTGTCTTGACCTCTGCCTTGGTCGCAGTTGCCGCCAACAACATCAAGGCTGCCGCAACCGCCGCCCATAACCCATATGTTGGACGGCTTCGTTTCCATAGGAAATTCATGCGCATTTCGTCCTCCCTGGTACTTGTTATTCATTTTTTGCTCGACTGCCTGACCCGAAATCTTGTTGATCAGACAGACGGTGGGTCGACAAGCCGCTGTGCAAGGCGAACGTCCCGTCCCAAGGTGGCAAGCCTAACATTCCCTGATCGGTTGGCTCAAGTGGACTTTCAAGCTGACGCAGGCTGGTACATGCAAGCTGGCGCACCAGCCATTCTGATTGGTCCTGGTAATTTCGAAGTGGCCCACGTTTACGACGTGTGGGTTGAAATCGAAGAGATCATCGATGCCACGAAGATATACGCACTCGCTGCAATGAGCTGGTGTGGTTATTCGCTTCGTTAAACTGCCAGGGCTTGATCTGAACTGTCGTGCTCGCGGCACTCGCGCGACAATCTGCATCCCGCCAAGTCGAGATAACACCCGTCGGTACGCCCGTTATTGGCATGGGGGAGTGCCACCAGGCGTTATGTTCCATTTACAGGCTTCTGAAGGACCGATAAAGATATGACGTAGTAACTCTTGCCCAAGACAAATAATGGGAGGAATAAAATGACTGAAAATAAGAAGTCTCGATCTATAACTCGCCGCCAGGCCCTCGGTGCTATGGCTGGAACCGCTGCGGTGTTGGGCACCCCTGCCCTCATCCGCCCAGCGAAAGCCGCCGATCCTATTAAAATAGGAGTTCTATCCCCCGTTACAGGAGCTTGGACAGTTTACGGCCAGGCCCACTCTCGCGGCTTTGAACTGGCGGTGGAGGAAATCAATGCTGCAGGCGGTGTACTTGGACGGCCAATCGAAATGATCCTGGCGGATTACCAAACCGATCAGCGACTGGTCGTCGAGCAAGCCAATCGGCTACTGCGACAGGAAAAGGTAGATTTACTCGCCGGCACTTTTTCGAGTGCCGATCGCAATGCGGCCGGACCCGTCGTGAAGGCGGCAGACAAGATCCTTCTTTATCCGACATGGTATGAGGGGCAGATCAAGGATTATTACCCGGGCGTCTGCAATCCGAACATCTTCATGTTCGGACCCGAACCGACGCAACAAGTGTGGCCATTTATGGAATACATGGTTAGCAACCATGGAAAGAAGTTCTACATGATCGGCTCCGACTATGCTTGGCCGAGGGTCACTAATCTGTTTACCAAAGAGAAGCTGCAGGAACTCGGTGGTGAAGTGGTGGCTGAAGTGTACATACCCTTCAACACCCCGCAGTATGAGTCGGTTTTGCGCGATATTAGGGAAAAGAAACCCGACATCATTTTTCATTCTCTGACCGGCAGCGATACGGTGAATTTCGCGCAGCAGTTCCACGCGGCCGGAATGAGTAAGGACTTCACCTATTGGACTGTCGACGATGAGGAAGTCGTTACATCCGGCCTGGGTCCTGAAGTTTCAGCGGGTCACTTCGTGAGCTTTGACTACTTCATGACCATCAGCCACCCCAACAACAAGGCGTTTCTGGAACGCTATAAGGCGAAATATGGGCCCGATGCGCTTATGAATACCGTTGGAGTGGGAATGTACAACGCCGCCCACATGGGCGCATTGGCCATAGCCAAAGCAGGCAAAGTTGAAACTGCGGCGATCCGCGAAGGTCTAAAAGAATTGACCTTCGACAAGGCGCCTCAGGGACCCGTAAAAATGCGCGGCTTGGACAACCAGATCGTCGTTCCCTCCTATCTCATGAAGGTTCGCGCGGGGTGGACAAGCGTCAACGACATGTTTGAAGAAGTGCAGTCCGTACCCTCGGTTGAACCCAAGGACGCTCGCTGCGATCTACCGCTTTGACGGCTACACGTAGAATTCTCGCCCCCTACCTTAGGGGGCGAGAATTTGCAGTCAACAGCGGCGGCATCTCATGGACACCTTAATCAGCGTCATCACGGACACCGTCCTGATTACGCTCGTTCTTGCGCTTGCGGCATTCGGGCTGGCAATCATCTATGGGCTTATTGGTGTCATCAACATGGGTCATGGCGCCATGCTTACGCTGGGCGCCTATTTCACATGGTCCCTTACGCGCCATGGCATGCCATTCGTTGCCTCGGTGCTGTTATCTGCTAGCGCAGTGGGAACGGTCGGTTTGGTATTCGAGCATCTCATCATTCGCCATTTTTACAATCGCCCATTCGACACGTTGTTGCTGACATGGGCTTTTTTCTTGGTGGCGACCGAAGTGATTAAGATCGTCTTCGGCACCGACTTTCGCAACGTCGCTCGCCCAATCGAAGGGGCAATAGATATTGGCATCTATCGAATTCCCGCCTACCGAACAATCGTTGGCGGATTATCGATTTTGTTGATTCTCAGCACAGCGTTCATTCTTTACAAGACGTCGCTCGGGATAAAAATACGAGCAATGGTACAGAATCGCGAAATGGCCGGCCTCCTCGGCCTCAATGTCGCTTTCATGTATAAGTGTGTGTTCGGCTTCGGCTCGTTTATCGCCGGTTTGGCGGGCGGCCTAATTGCTCCCATGTATTCTGTCGACCCGTACATGGGTAATACTTTCTTGGTCCGATCCTTTTTTGTGGTGATTGTTGGTGGGATCGGACAGGTCCTTGCAGGAACACTGTTCGGAAGTTTCACGATAGGCGGCCTTGAGACTGTGCTCGCGCTGTTTTCGGATCAAGTGATCGCGCAGATCGCAGTGTTCTTCATTGCAGTTGTTCTATTGCGCTTCAGGCCGCAAGGGGTGTTTACCGGCCGATGACTTTGGAAGCTCACTCAGCCGCCAATGATGCTCATCACGCACCACTTCGTGCCCGCCTAATCCATGGAGAGGACCTTGCGGCAATCGTTCTCTTTCTTGCGCTGGCCATCGTTCCCTTGGTGATCAGCGGCTATGTTGTCTATATCCTGCCGCAATACATGTTGCTTGGCCTGCTTGCCATGTCGCTTGCAATTCTTTGGGGCTATGGAGGAATCGTCAGTTTCGGCCAGGCTGCCTTTTTTGCAATTGGAGCTTATTCCATTGGACTGGTCATGAAATATGCGTCACTCCCAGTCAATCCGGCTTACATCGGCATTCTTCTTGGAACGACAGGGGCGGGGTTGGCTGCTCTTGTCATTGGGTACTTTCTTTTTAGTGCCGGCGTTCGTTCAACTTATTTCGTGGTAGCTACGCTTGCTCTGTCGATCATTGTGGAACAGACAGTAAAGAGCTTCTCAAACATCACCGGCGGCTGGAACGGGCTTTATGTAGACAGAATGACCGTTAGCCTGGGTTCACTATACGAGCTATCCCTATTCGATGATATGCCTATGTACTACACTGTTCTGCTTGTGGTGTTCGTAGTCTATGTTGTTACGGTTGCGGTCATGCGCTCCCCCTTCGGCAAGATTGTCATAGGTGTGCGCGAAAACGAGGACCGGATGCTCGCCCTCGGTTTCAATGTCCCCGCGTATAAAACCCTGCTGTTTGGTCTTTCCGGTCTTCTTGCCGGCGTGGCGGGCGCCTTCTATGCGACCCACGCCAATTTTGCGCACCCCTCCAACGCCGGCGTCTTGTTTTCGACGCAGGTTGTGATCTGGGTTGCCGTCGGAGGGCGACGCTCGCTCATTGGCGCTTTCGCCGGGGCAATCATCGTTGCGTCCCTTTCCAACTACTTGTCGAGCATCAAAGCCATCCAGAACTACTGGCCCCTTCTACAGGGCCTCATATTCATCGCCGCGATTATCCTGTTCAGAGAGGGGCTCGCAGGACTAGTCGAATCGCTATTTCAGAAACAGAAACATGCCTCCGCTCCTTAGAACCGAAAACCTCACCAAACGCTTCCGCGGCCTTGTGGCTAGTGAGAATATTACCTTCCTCCTGCACAAGGGTGAGGTTCGCTGCGTTATTGGTCCCAATGGTGCCGGCAAGACGACTTTCATAAGCATGATCTCTGGTCATGTGAATCCTACAAGCGGGCGGGTATGGTTCAAGGATCGCAACATCACCGACTTATCGATTCCTCGCCGCGCACAAATTGGCATTGGACGAAAGTTTCAGACGCCCAGCGTGTTTGAAGGTTTGAGCGCTTTTCAAAATCTGGAACTGGCAAGTCTTCGCCGCAAGAAATCCTCAACCGAACGGTTGCGGGGGATTAATCAGATTCTTGATACCATTCGCTTAAATGAACATCGCGACATGCCCGCTCAGTTCTTGTCGCATGGGCAGAGGCAATGGCTTGAAATCGGGCTGCTACTTGCGAATGAGGCCGAGTTGCTTCTGCTCGATGAGCCGACGGCAGGAATGACCAGCGAGGAAACCGCCGCCACCGGTCAGTTGGTGCAACACTTGGCCTTGGATCGTAGCTTGTCAGTGGTGATTATCGAGCATGATATTAACTTCATTCGCGCTCTGAAGGCACCCGTGACCGTTCTGCATCTGGGACGCAAGTTGCGTGAAGGCAGCTTTGATGAGATCGCTGAAGATGAGCAGGTAAGACAGGTTTATTTGGGAACCACCTCCCATGCTTGAGGTACAAGCCATTCACTCGGGCTATGGTAACATCGCCGTACTTTCCGATATTTCTTTCGCCCTTGAAGCGGGCGCGATTTTGGGCGTTCTGGGGCGAAACGGCATGGGGAAATCGACACTCATTCGAACGATCGCCGGCACACTCGGAGCGCGGTCAGGATTCATCAAATTAAACGGCGATGACATTACCGCCCTTCCCGCTCATCTGAGAGCAGATCGGGGCATTACGACGGTCGTTCAGGGGAGAGGCATTTTCCCGAAACTTACGGTGTGGGAAAATCTCGAAATGGGCCGCCTCGCTTCGGGGCGCGCCAAAAGGAACCGTCTAGATGAGGTATTAGGTTATTTCCCGCGACTCGGTGAGCGGTTGAAACAGCTTGCCGGCACGATGAGCGGCGGTGAGCAGCAGATGCTGGCAATCGGTCGTGGAATCATGACTGACCCCTCGATAATGCTATTAGACGAGCCCTCCGATGGCATTATGCCAATGTTAGTAACCCAGATCGGAGCTACGTTGGGCGAAATCAGCAAAAGCAGCGGCCTCAGTATTTTGATTGCCGAGCAGAACATGCCGCTTGTATTCAGTCTTACCAACCATTGCATCATTCTTGAGAAAGGCCGCATCGTTGCACAAGGCTCGCGGCAGGCAGTTTCACGCAGTGAAGTGATGAAGGAATATCTTGCAATCTGATCCGGAGAGAACACATGCCGATTCAAGCGCCCAATGCCGACCAGGTCATGGAAATTGCTGCGAGCTTTGGAATGGATCTTACGGAGGCAGACGTAAAGTCTTTCACCGGTTTGCTGAGCGGTATCGCGCTTTCCTACAGTCGATTGGACGCGATGGTAGAGCCCAAACCGAAAGTGAAATATCCACGCGCTACCGGTGCCAGACCCGAATCGAAGGATAATCCCTTCAACGCATGGGCCTGGAAATCGACAATTGATGGTGCTCCTAAGGGGATACTTGCTGGCAAGAAAATCGCGGTGAAAGACAACATCTGCGTAGCAGGTCTGCCGCTCATGAATGGTTCGAGGGTTCTTGAAAATTACGTACCGGAAGTCGATGCCACCGTAGTCCAACGGATCCTCGATGCTGGTGGCACCATTCTTGGCAAGACCGTTTGCGAGGACCTTTGCTTTTCCGGCGGAAGTCACACCTCGAAACCCCTGCCAGTCAGGAACCCGCATAAGCCGAGTCATTCTGCTGGCGGATCATCTAGTGGCAGTGCGGTTGTTATTTCCACTAGGGAAGTTAACGCCGCGCTGGGCGGTGACCAAGGCGGCTCCATTCGTATGCCGGCCTGCTGGACAGGAGTATATGGCCTAAAGGCCACCCATGGTCTCGTGCCATACACCGGCGTGATGCCCATTGAGCCGACGCTGGATCATTGCGGTCCTCTGGGTGCCACGGTGGAGGATGTGGCGAGACTGTTGACGGCGATCGCCGGTCCCGATGATCGCGATCCGCGTCAAATCGATTGCAAGCTTCAGGATTATATGGGTGCGCTCGGCGGCGATGCAAAAGGTCTCAGAATTGCTGTCGTCAAGGAGGGCTTTGATCGAGAAGATAGCCAGCCCGTGGTCGATAAGAAGGTGAAGGCTGCTGTTGAGCGCTTTCGGCAGTTGGGTGCGACTATTGAAGAAGTCTCCATCCCTATGCACATCACCGGGTATGACATCTGGAACGCGATTATTGTCGAGGGCGCCACAGAGGTCATGATTAAGGGCAATGGCATGGGCTACGGCTGGCAAGGCACTTACACGACAAGCCTGCTTGACGCCTATGCGCGTGGCTGGCGCTCACGGCCAAACGACATGTCCGAAACGGTAAAAATGGTTCTCTTCATGGGAGAATACATGAACCGCTATTATCACGGGCGCTATTATGCCAAGGCCCAAAACTTAAAATGGGCGCTGCGTCAGGCCTATGATGATGTGCTCGCGCGATTTGATCTCTTGGCCATGCCTACCATTCGATTTGTCGCAACGCCTCTTCCCGCCGACGGCAGTCCTCGCGAGGAATATGTCGGACGTGCTCTCGACATGATTTCCAACACCTGTCCCTTCGACGCGAGTGGTCATCCCGGCATCAATATCCCGTGCGGAAAAGGTGACGGCCTGCCGATCGGACTGATGCTTGTGGCTCGCCGGTATGATGAGGTGACTGCTTTGCGAGCAGCCGCCGCCTTCGAGAAGCTTGGTGACTGGACAAAAATGTAGTTGAAGGAGACCGAGGAGAATGTCCCCGCGACTTCCGACCGTCGACCAGATTCTCGACATTGCCGAATTCTACGGAATGAATATTACCGGAGATGACGCGTTGTCTTTCCGAGGTTTGATGGCTGGCCCGATCGCATCTTATGCGCGACTTGATCAGCTTGTTGAACCGAAACTGCCGGTCAAATTCCCTCGCGAGCCTGGATATCGGCCTAGTTCCGCGGAGAACATATACCAGGCTTGGTATTGGAAGACGAACATCAAGGGCAATAGTAAGGGCGTGCTCGCGGGCAAGACGATCGCGGTCAAGGACAATATTTGCGTCGCGGGCGTGCCAATGATGAACGGTTCACGCGTCCTAGAAGGATACGTGCCCGAGATAGATGCGACAGTCGTCACTCGTGTACTTGAGGCAGGCGGGACCATTGCAGGCAAAGCGGCCTGCGAGGACCTATGCTTTTCAGCCGGCAGTCATACCTGCGCCACCGGGCCTATCCGCAATCCACACAACCCAGAGCATAGCACTGGAGGGTCATCAGGTGGCAGCGCGGCGCTCGTCGCAGCGAAGGAAGTCGACATGGCACTGGGTGGCGATCAGGGCGGCTCTATCCGCACGCCCTCCTGCTGGTGCGGCGTCTATGGTCTCAAGCCTACCTGGGGTCTCGTTCCGATGACCGGAGGGATGCCCATCTCCTATTCGGTCGATCACTGCGGTCCAATATGCGGGTCAACCGAAGATGTGGCGCGGCTTTTGACCGCAATTGCGGGACCCGATGGGTACGATCCACGCACCACGATCGCCAAGGTGCAGGACTACATGCTCGCACTCGGTAAGAGTATGAAGGGCATGAAAATTGCAATCATGAAGGAAGGTTTCGCCCACCCCACGAGTAACCCGGCAACAGATAAAAAGGTCCGTTCTGCCATTGCTGAGTTCAAAGCCCTAGGCGCCAAGGTCGAGGAAGTTTCGATCCCCATGCATTATGACGGCCCGCATATCTGGACCGGGATTATTCTTGAGGGCGCCGCCGAAATGATGATCAAGGGCTACGGAATGGGCAACAATTGGTACGGTTATTACAGCACTTCGCTGCAGGAGGCTTTTGCCCGCGGCTGGCAGTCGAGACCAGATGACGTATCGGAGACGGTCAAGCTCGTGCTGTTGCTAGGCGAGTACATGCACCGCCACTACCACAACCGATATCATGCGAAAGCGCAGAACCTGCGCGTACTCCTGCGCAAAGCATATGACGACGTACTCATGACCTACGATCTCATCGCCATGCCGACTATTCCCTTCCCCGCCACCAAAATTCCGCCTGCGAACTGTACGCGGGAGGAATACGTCGATGCCGCTCTCAACATGCAGCAGAACACCTGCCCATTCGACGTAAGTGGCCATCCAGCGCTCACCGTGCCCTGCGGAAAGGTAGATGGGCTGCCTATCGGCATGATGCTCGTGGGGCGCCACTTCGACGAGGTCACCCTAATTCGGGCCGCCCATGCCTTCGAGCAGATCGGCGACTGGCAAAAGCGCTGAGTTCATGGCCATAGCGGCGAGTTACCGCGCTTCTTTTGTCGCCAGTTCGTTTGAACTGTAAAGGACGATCTTGTCGACGAGAATGGATGACGCCACCTCTATCACTTTCGCCACGGCGGCGGAGTTGTTGTGCAGCTCCATGGCAGCACGGTCGACAAAGCGCTCATAAGTCGTGAACACCTGCGGCTCGTCAATGGACTGGCTAATGTAATAGCCCACTGTCCCGGGTTCGGCTTGTTTTACACTCTCGATCATCTCGAGCAGGGCCTCCCGCATGGTTGCCTCTTGACCGGGCTTGACTCGCAGGATGGCGCTGATGCTGATCATTCTCAATAACTCCTTTCAAACACCGTGGGATGTGCGGTTGTTCAGCCCGCCATACCGACAAACTCGTGCAGCAAATCCGGATCGGCAATCTCTTCAACCGTCACTTCGCGCGTGATACGGCCCTTATGCATTATCAATACGCGGTGTGACAACGCCTGGATGAAATCCAAGTTCTGTTCGACCACGACAACGGTAAGGCCATAGCGCTCGCGGAGTACTTGCAGCCGCTCAATAATCTCTTCAATGATCGAGGGTTGGATGCCTTCGGTCGGTTCGTCGAGAAGCACGAGTTTCGGACTGCCGCAGAGACAGCGCGCAATGGCCAGAAGCTGCTGCTCGCCGCCGCTGAGGGCGCCTCCAAGTCTATTGAGCAATGGCTTCAGGCGCGGAAACTCGGAGAGGATCGGCTCGATCGTCGATTCGTCTCCACCTGCCTTTGTCATGCAACCCATACGCAGGTTCTCGAGTACGTTCAGGCTCGGAAATATCTCGCGCCCCTGCGGCACATAACCAATACCTCGACGCGCTCGTTCATAGGGGGCTAGGCGTGTGATTTCCTTGTCGTTGTAGTGCACCGTGCCGCCGGTGGCCGGAAGATACCCCATTAGCGTTTTGAGCAATGTGCTCTTTCCCATGCCATTGTGGCCGAGCACGCCCACAACCTCACGCTCCGTAACGTGGAGCGAAATCCCACCGAGGATGGGAATACGCCCATAAGCGGCATGCAGATGGTTAACCACCAGCATTATGCCGCTGCCTGCTTTCCAAGATAGATGTCACGCACGACCGGATCGCGCATGATTTGCTCCACCTCTGCTTCTCTCAAGATTCGCCCCTGATGGAAGACCGTTACCTTCTTCGCGATCTGGCGGATGAAGACCATGTCGTGCTCAACGACCACTATGGTTGCTGTCCGGTTGACCTCGCGGATCAACTCTGCGGTTCGACTGGTTTCCTCCGCACTCATCCCGGCTGAAGGCTCGTCTAATAGGATAATCTTTGGCTCGCGGACCACGACCATCGCGATTTCGACCCATTGCCGTTGACCGTGCGCCAGCTCCGCCACTATTCGGTCTGAGATGCTGGTTAGCTTCAGGCGCTCGAGCACTGCCGTTACAACTGCATCAGCCCGCGGAGCTGGGTGCCCAAATCTGGCCGCCAGCCACAGGTTCTCGCGCACCCTAAGTCCGTCAAACACATCCGGCACCTGATTCTTTATACCGATGCCAAGCCGACCGATCTCGTGTGCTTGCGCTCCGCCGATCTCTCTGCCCTCGAAAAGGATCTGGCCGGAGGTGGGCCGCATCTGGCCAGTCAGCATTTTGAAGAACGTGCTCTTGCCGGCGCCGTTCGGCCCGATCAGGCAGCGAAGCTCCCCACGTTCCAGCTTGAAGTCGACGCCCGCCACGGCCCGCACGCCTCCGAAGCGACGCTCCAGTCCGCGAGTCTCGAGGATGAAATCGGGTGCGCTCATATCTTTCGCCGCAAGATCAAGTGATCCCGCGCATAAGCAAAAGCGATCCCCAGGCTCGGTAACAGACCCTGGCTGAAGACCAGGACAACCAACATAAGCACGAGGCCGAGAATGAGCGAGATCTGTCCTACTGCCTGAGTACCAAGCCAGGCGGCGAGATATTGTACGCCCCCTGCACCGACGATTGGTCCAAGCAACGTCGTCCGGCCGCCCACGATTACCCAGATCACCACCTGCCCCGCCTGGTTCAGGTCAAACATCTGCGGGCCCACGTAATTGCCCCATACGGCCCGCAATACGCCCGCAAGTGCCGCTATTCCGCTGCACAGCACGAAAACGCCAAGCCGGTAGCGACGTACGTCATAGCCGAGCAGCTCCATGCGCCGCGGGTTTTCGCGGATGCCGGCCAGCGCCCGCCCAAATTTCGTTGTGAGGAGCAGCCGGAGGCCAACATAGACCAGAACTAGCATGCCCGCCGCGAGATAGAAGATGGCATGGAGCTCCGTCTTGAACTCGACAGGTAGCTGCAGCGAGGGCACTGTCGGAATGCCATTCTGCCCGTTCAAACGCACGCCCAAAACGGTATACTGGTCACCAGACGTCGAACGGATGGCCTTCTCTAGGATCAGCGTTACGACAAGCGTGACCACGCTGAAATAGATGTCGCTGATGCGGCCGTAGATCATGAAATAGCCGAGAAGCAGCGCAAACAGCATGGGCAGAAGAATCGCCGCGATCAGCGGCCAAGATGTTTCTCCAGAGTAGAGCGATAGAACGGCGTAAATATAGCCGCCTAGTCCAAAAAACGAAGTCTGCCCAAAGCTCAGCATTCCGGCAAAGCCCCACATGAACCCCATGCTGACTGCCAGCAAGCCGAGCGGGAACAGCTTCGAGATACCGTTGATCTGCGAGATCTTCAAATAGGACGGCAGTAACATTAACATGATCGTGACGGCGATGACGGCAGCCCACCACCACCAACGCGGCGGCTCGGCCGTCCGCGTCATTTCGTCGATGTGGACGGTCATACTCCTAAACCCCATGCCGGAGGCGACCGGTGACCCCAAGCGGCAGTAGCCGCAGGAGTACAATCGCTACTAGCAACACGCCGATCTCCCCCAGCACCGAACTGGTGCGATAGGACACTACGCCGTCGATGGTCGCGAACAGTGCCGAGGCTGTTGCCGTTCCGAGCAGCGGCAGTGGCCCGCCCGAAATAACGGTGATAAAGGCCTTGGCGATGTAGTAGCCGCCCATCGTGGGGGAGGCGCCGAAGATTGGCACAAGGGCGGCGCCGGTGAAGCCGGTGATCGCCGATCCGAAGCCGAAGGTCAACATGTAGACGCGGCCCGTATTGACCCCCATCGCACTTGCCATGTGCGCGTTCTGCATGGTACCGCGCACGATAAGCCCGAAGCGCGTGTAGCGCCACAAGCTCCAGGAGAGAGCCAGCAGCACGCCAGCGATCATCATCAGCACGAGACCGTATTTCGGCATAGCAAGGCCGGAGACAGTGACGAAACCCAGATCGGCGGCTACACTCTCCGTCTGCGGCCCGAGCAAGGTC
>Ga0209382_10008922_pt1 | contig 12585 bp, 6 predicted proteins | sample SoiMetdeltSBSDD5_FD_187599 | JGI IMG/M metagenome (GOLD analysis project Ga0209382, IMG submission 187599) | Bulk soil microbial communities from a Populus tree surrounding site in Tennessee, USA - Soil MetaG P. deltoides SBSDD5 (SPAdes) (version 2) | ecosystem: Environmental > Terrestrial >... | reverse complement strand
TGCCGAGCTGAAGCGGTACGCGCCCCCGCGGGCGGTGAGTGCGGTGTCGACGATGGAGCCGGCCGCGCTGTAGAGCTCGACCAGCGCCCCGTCGAGCCCCGCCTCCCCCGCCTCCTGGATGCCGTCGCCGTCGGCATCGTCCCAGACGAAGTCGCCGACGGGGATCCGCTCGGCGTCGCCGAAGGTGGTCAGGCGCTGGGCGCGGATGCGGCCGTCGCTGCCGTCGGTGGCGCCGCCGGCCCAGGTGGCGAGGTACGACCCTTCGGGACCGGCGGCGACGCCCGGGGAGGACGGGCTGGCGGCGGACGCCGTGTTAACGCGGAACTCGCGGCCGTTTGGCACGCCCCGGGCGCTCACGAGCTGGCCGCGGACGGCGCGACCGCTGAAGTAAGGCGACGCGTTGGCGTCGGACCAGGTGACGAGGAACGCGCCGTCGGAGCCGGCGGCGACGGAAGGGGCGGCGAGCGCGCCGCGCTGGGTGCTGACGCCGAACATGTCAGCCTTCGGCGTGCCGGCGGCGTCGAAGAGACGGCCGTAGACGTTGAAGTTGTGGACCCACGCGACAAGCGTGTCACCGGCGGCGTTGGTGGCGACGGCGGCGTCGGTGTGGCCGCCGCCGGCGACCGTGCTCACGTTCCGCTGCGGGCCCAGAGGTGCCCCGTCGGGGGCGAAGCGGCGCAAGAACACGCGGCCGGCGGAGGAGGTGCCGGAGTTGAACACGACCGAGATCACCCCGGCGGAGTCGAAGGCGAGCCCTCCCGGCCACTCCGCGGTCGAGGAGGTGGGCGTTTCGTTGACCCGGAATTCAGCACCGCGCGGTGAACCGGTCGCGTCAAACAGGCGCAGGGCCGTGCCGCCGGGGTCTCCGGCGACGTTGCCGGACCACGCGATCGCGAAGTCGCCGTCAGACGCGAACGCCACACGCGGGCTGCTTCTGACGCCGCTTGGGTCCGCGTTGGCGACGAACTCTCCGCCCAGCGGGGCGCCGGCGGCGTCGAAACGGCGGGCGTAAATGTTCGCCTGCCCCTGCCACGCCACCAGGAATCCCCCGCCCGGTCCCATGGCCACGCTGCTCATACCGGCGGAAGCGGGGACGGGCGTGGTGCTGACCTGGAATTCTCCGCCGACGGGGTCGCCCGCGGCATCGAGGCGCTGCCCGTGGACGTGGCCCGTGGTGGCGCCGGGCTCCGTGGCGAACCAGACGACGACCGACTGTCCGCTGCCGTTGCCCGCTACGGCCGGCCTCGACTGCGTTCCTGCCGTCGCCGTGTTGACGCGGAACTCGGGGCCCACGGGTGTGGCGTGCCGCTGTGGGCCGGCGGCGGCGTGCACAAGGTCGGCGCCCGCAACCAGAGCGCCGGGCGCGAGGTTTGCCGTCCGGGACGCTACTGGGGTGAGCATCGTCCAGCCGTCCGGGAGGACGGTCGAAACGCGGTGGGTGCCGGGCGGGACCTGGAGGGTGTAGTTGCCCGCCTCGTCGGTCGACGTCCACGCCTCCCCCGCGTCCAGCACGTCATTGCCGTTGCCGTCGGCGAAGACCGTCCACGGGTACAGGGGCGAGTCGAACTCATCCTTCAGCCCGTTCTCCACGACGTCCCGCAACGCTGTGCCGGTGAATGCCGTCCGCGCCGCCAGGCCGGCGTCTCGCGTGACGTCGTTCTGCCCGGGCAGCAGTGTCACGGGGGCCGTCACGCCGGTGGCGGAGTCGGGGTCGCTGTCAAGGGCGTCATTCGTCCCCTGGTCGCGGGCCGTGAAGAAGAGGCCGGCCGGCGGGCGGAACCGAAGGCGGTACGTCCCGCTCGACAGGTTCATGAAGCGGTAGACGCCGCCGTTGGCCGTCTGCGTGTTGCGCAGGACGACGCCGTCGCCGTTGAGCAGCTCCACGGCGACGCCGTCCCGCCCGTTCTCGCCGGCGTCCTGGATGCCGTCGGCGTCGGCGTCCCCCCAGACCGTCCCCTCGAAGGAGGCGGGCGGGACGAGGCCGGCGTCGAGGGTGAGGTCCGTCTGGGCGGCGGGGACGGTGAATGGTGTGAACCAACCGGCGGCGTCGACGTCGCTGTCGGCTGCGTCGTCGTCGCCCTGGTTGGCGGCGACGACGTTGTGCAACGGCGGCGCGGTCACGCGCAGCCCGTACGACTCGTCGCCGCCGCTCAGGTTGTCAAAACGGTAGAGGCCGCCGTTGGCGGTGTATGAGCTGTTGACTTGAGCCCCGCCGACGAGGTAGAGGTCGACGCGGATCCCGTCGATGCCGGGCTCGCCGGGATCCTGGACGTTGTTCTGGTTGGTGTCGTTCCAGACGCGGTCGCCGACGGTGGCGGGGTTCTGGACCGGGGCATAGCGCTGGGCCTTGATGGCGCTGCTGCCGCCGGTGGCCGCGCGGTCGCCGGCCCAGGCGACGAGGTACCCGCCGTCGGGCGTCGCGGCGACCGACGGCTCCGCCTGCGAGCCGGCGGTGACGCTGTTGGCGCGTATCTCGCTGCCGGTGTGAGGCACGCCCGCGCTGTCGTAGGCGCGGGCGAACACGCCGTTGCGGTCCCCGTCGGGGAAGTCACAGGCGACGACGAACTCGCCCGTGGGGCGGACCGAGAGGCCCATGGAACTTTCACCGTTGTACTGCTTGTCAAACGTCGCACTAACCAGGATTGCGTCGCCGCGCGGCAGGCCGGCGGGACTGTAGCGGCGGGCGCGGAGGGCGTACGGGGCGAGCGAAGGGACCCCGTAGTTGAATTCGTCCCACGCGACCACGAAGTTGCCGGCGGCGTCCACACCGACGTCGGTCGTGTTGGGCGCCGAAATACCGACCGTGGCAACCTGCGTCTCGTCGCCCACTTCGGCGCCGGCGGCGTCGAACCGCTGAAACCAGATCGAGCCGCCCCGGCGGACGGGGGTCGGGGGCACGAGCCTGAGCCATGACACGACGGACGTCTCGCCCGGTCCGACCGCTACGTGGGGGGAGAGGAGCAGGTCGTCGGGGGCGTTGTTGATGCGCACCTCGCCGCCCAGCCGGGCGCCGGCGGCGTCATACCGCTGGAGGTACACTCCTTCGGTTCCCTCCCAGGTGACGACGAACTTGCCGTCGGGGGTCGAGGCGACGTCCGGGTCCAACTGGGGGCCGGCGGTGGTGGTGTTGACACGGAACTCCGGGCCCCGGGGCTGGCCGCCGGCGTCGAAGCGGCGGCCATAGACGCCGGAGGACGACCCATCCTGCCCCTCGCTCGTCCACACGACAACGAAGTCTCCGTCGACGTCGACGGCGACCTCCGGCTGGCTCTGATTGTCCGGCGTGGACTCGTTCACGCGGAACTCGGGGCCCTGCCTGACGCCCGCCGCGTTGAACCGCTGGCCGTAGACGCCGGCCCCGGAGCCGTCCTGGCCGAAACTCGTCCAGACGGCGACGTAGTCGCCGTCCGGCTCGATCGCCAGTGCAGGCGCCGTCTGCACACCGGAATTGAAAGTGTTGATCTGGTACTCGGGCCCGAGGGGAGCGACCGCGAGCAGCGTCCGGTGTTCCAGTTTCTGAACAATCGGCCACGTCCTCGACACGCGGATTGTGCGACGAGTTGACTGCGCGCGTGAAACGAATGGCATCAGGTGACCCCCTACGGCTGGGCATGGTAAGGAACAAATGAAGCTAAGGGTTTTTGCCCTCGTCCCGTGAGAACCTAGGACGTGGGGGATGAAGTTGGTACGCCGATTTTGGGCCCGCTGGTTCGGACTGTCAAACGAAATGGGGCGGGTTCTCGCAAGGCGGCGACATTCACCAGCGGGCGGAGCTTCTGCGGCGGGAGCCGGGCCGGCATGACAGCCAACACCGCGCGACATTCCGCCAGCGGACGCTTCAGTCCGCTCCTTCTGTTGTGCCGGTCACGTGGGTGCGACCCTTCGCCCCGTCGAGGCGCGACGCCGAAGCGCAAGAACGGCCGTGGATTACAAGGGAAGAGGGTGCGCATTAAAGCGGGTAAAACTTCAGCGGAGCGCCTTGCGCGAGATTGAATTGCCGCTGCCGCTTCCCATACCATAGCGGCGTCATCGGGGGGTGTCGTTGTTGACGCCCACGTCCGCCGTTCGGTTGTCTCAAGCCGCGATCACAGCGATTCGTTTTCAAATGCCGCAGTCGTTACGCATCCGTCGGAATCGAGCGGCCGGCGCCGCGCCGCCCGCGTCCGTTGCCGAGCCGCTTGAGCGGCGGTGCATGCTAGACGGCACGCCCGCCACGTTGATGGCGGCGCTGCCCGACGACATATCTTCCGTCAACGTTTACTTTGATGACTGGGCCGAGGCCGGTGAGCGGTTCTACGTCACGGGGTACCGCGAGCAGGGCCAGGAGACCCTGTATGCTGCGGACGCTGCCGGGGCGATGACCCCGCTGCTCACTTCCGTCACGACCGGCGGGAGGCGGGACGGCGGAGTGACCAGCCTCACGGAGCTGAACGGCCGCCTCTACTTCTTCGCCAACGGGCAGCAGGGCGATGCACTTTACTCCACCGACGGCACCGCGGCCGGCACACGGCTGGTAAAGCTGCTAAGGCCCAACCGCAGCGGTTCGCTGCCGTATCTCCGGTTCGTCCACAACGAGCGGCTTTACTTCTTCTGGGAAACCCTCAGCGCCGAACCGGAACTCTGGTCCACGGACGGAACGGAAGCGGGCACCGTGCGACACTGGGCCGGCACGTACGAGGCCAGACCACTTACGATAAGCCCCGTCATTGACGGCCACGTCTTCTTCGGCGTCCTCGGAGGCTTCTGGAGGACTGACCTGACCGCCAAGGGTACGGTGCCGGTGTGGACTGGGCAGCTTGACCAGTTCTCCGCGGCCGACGCTTTCACGACCGCAGGCGACAACCTCTTCTTCCGCTCCGCCCGCTTCGTCGGCTCCGACCGGTCTCGGTTGTATGTGGCCGGGCGCGACGGCAGCGGCGTTCGTCAGGTAAACGTGCCGTGGGGCGAGAACTTCGAGCCGAGCGTCGACAGCCCGCGCCTCGTACCCGTCGGCAACCGGGTGCTGTTTATCTCAACGACCGCGCAGTCGGGCACGCCGCGTCTGTTTTCCACGGACGGGACTGACGGGGGGACCGTGCAACTGGCGGGCGGCAGGGACGGACTTTACGCGATCGAACTGGGCCAACCCGTGGAGGCGGGGCCAGGACGCGCCGTCTTTCGCCAGCGCGCATCAACCGCTGGCGTCTCCGGACTGTGGTCGACGGACGGCACGCCCGCCGGCACACACCGCATTTTGGACCGGCCGCTGGACTACCAGACCTATATCTTCCCTGCTGCCGGCAGGGCATTCGTCGCCGTCGACAGTCCCACTACCGGCGTGCGCGTCTACGTGACCGACGGCACCGCCGCTGGTACACAAGTGATCCACTATCTGGAGCCGGGCGCGTTCGCCTTACACCGTGGCCTCGGCACGATGACCGGCGGGCCGGCCGAGCGGCGGGTACTTGTCTACGGCTCGACCCCCCGGAGGATTCCGGAAGTGTGGGCGCTGGACCCGGACGTCGCGACGGGATCGCTGCGCGGCATCGGCTACGTGGACTTCAACCGCAACGGTCGCCGCGAAGGATTCGAGCTGCCGTTGAGTGGAACCGCCTACGTCGACGCGAACCGCAACGGCCGCGTCGACGAGGACGACGCCGGCCGTCTCGCCGCCGACGGCTTCCCCTACTTCTTCGACGGGCTGCCTGTCGGCCAGTACTCGGTCCGCTTCGTCCCGTACGACACCGGCGACTCGTCGACGATTCACAACCCGCCGGGCGGCGTCACGTCCGTGGAGATCGCTGCCGACCGCGTCACGGACAACGTTGACTTCGCGCGGAACGACGACCGCGGGTGGATCTGGGGCCGCGTGTTCGAGGACACGGACGGCGACGGCGTCCGCGGCCAGGATGAGCCGCCCCTCCAACGCCAAGAGATCTACCTCGACGGGAACAACAACGGGGTCTTCGACCAGGGCGAGGCAGTCACCTCCACGGCGGCGGACGGGACCTACGGGCTGACGTTCCTCGACGGCGGCACGTACGTCGTTCGCCGCCGGTACACCCCGCGCTGGCGTCAGACGACGCCGGCGGGCGGCGCGGTCGCGGTCGTGACGGCCGGCCCCCGTTCGGTCGTCGAGGCGCCGCCGGTCGGCGTTCAGGCGGTAGTGCCGGGGGCGTTGACCGGCGCGGCCTGGAGCGACCGCAACCGCAGTAACTCCATCGACGGCGAGGATGTCTCGTTATTGAACCAGACGGTGTTCCTCGACTTTAACGGCGACGGCGTCCAGCAGACCGAGGAGCCCACCGCGGTTTCGTCCACACCCTCGGGGCAGTACCTGTTCCCCGAAGTGCTGCCCGGCGACTACGTCGTCACCTTGCCCGAGTCGGCGAGCCGTCGTCAGATCTCGCCCGCGTCGGGGGGACGCGCCGCGTCAGTCGGCTCGGGTGAGACGACGGAGGTGGCGCCATTCCTGGTCCAGTTGCAGTCCGGGGGAGCCGTGCAGCCGGGCGCGATCGAGGGGTCCGTCTGGTTCGACCGCGACGGTGACGGCACACGGGAGCCGGAAGACTCGCCGATCCTCGGGCGGGTGGTGTGGCTCGACACGGACGGCGATGGCGTTCTGGACCCCGGCGAGCGTCGCGACGGCACCGACGGCACGGGAAAGTTCGCGTTCCCGGATCTGCAGCCCGGGACGTACGTAGTCCGCCAGTTCCTGCCGGACGCTACGTGGTCGCAGACCCTGCCCTCCCAATTGGGCGGCGGAACGGGTCCGGCCGGCCGCACAGTAACCGTCGCCTCGCAGGCCGTGGGCGGCGTGGACTTCGGGTCTCGCTCCGCCGAAGCGACGCCGCCCACGGCGACGTCCGCGAGATACGGCCCGGCTTCCGCACCGTTTGCCGCAGCCGGGCCCGCGGAGCTGCGGATCGGCTTCTCGGAAGATCTCTCAGCCACACTGGATCCTTCGGACTTCCTCATCACCGACAGCGTCACCGGCGAAGTCGTCAACGCGCAGGCGCTGTCGGTCGGCTTCGACGGCGGCTCGCGGTCCGCCGTCATCACCTTCCCCGGCCTCCCCGGCCGGGCGCTGCCCGCGGGCGCGTACCGTGTGGTCGTGCGGGGCGGAGGCGTCAGAGACGCCGCAGGGAACGCGACAGGGGCGGACCAGACACTGGAGTTTGCCGCCCGCGCCGTCGTCGCGGGCCGCCACGCCTTCTACAACAACAGCGTCTTCGACGGTCGGAATCCCGAGCCGAATGCCGACGACGACGGCGCGATCGCGACCGACAAGGCCGCGCTGCTGCCCGGCGGCGGCCCGATGACTTTCTCTAACATCACGTCGTACACCCGTGGGCTCAACGGGATCATGATCGATCTCGCTGGGTTGCCGGCCGGCGTCACTCCCGGCTTGAACGACTTCGCCTTCCGCGTCAGCTCCCCGGGCGAGGCCGGCAACCCCCTCCTGTGGGCCCCCGCCCCGCCAATCGCGGACATGACGCTGCGCCGCGGCGCCGGCGTCGGCGGCTCCGACCGCGTCACGTTCCTGTGGCCGGACGGTGCGATCCGCAACCGCCTTCTCCAGGTCGTGGCGTTTGCGACCGACCGGACCGCCTTGGCGTCGCAGGACGTGTTCTACTTCGGCAATTTGGTAGCGGAGACCGGCCCTTCGTCACCGGTTGCGGGCGCCTTCCGCGTCGACGCGCGGGACATGGGGCTGGCGAGGCTGGCTCACGGCCGCGCCGGCGTGCATGTGACCGACGCCGCCGACTTCAACCGGGACGGGCGGGTGAGCGTGACGGACATCCTCATGACGCGCGTGAACCGTGGTCGCCGTCTGTTGGCATTCACGGCGGCGTTCATCACGATGCCGCAAAACGCCGGCTCCATGGCACCTGCAACTACCATCGCCGCCGTGGCCGCACTGTCCTTCCAAGAGGGGCTGCCCGACGATTCCGAGTCGGCCGCCCTGCTGAGGGGCGAATAGCCGCCGCTCTCCGCGCCCGCGCCGCTGCCGCACGTACCGCGTCCTCGTGGCACAGCACACCCACGAACTGCCTGCCGCGGCCACGGATCGCCTTCGCCACCGCCGCCGCCGCCACCTGGCGGACCTGCTGGGTGCACGAACGACCCGAACTCGTCCACGACCGCCCGCCCCGGCTTCTCCGCCAGCGTCCGCGCCAGGCTCGCCCGAAACTGCTGCCCGTTGCTCAGCACCCGGAACGGCCGCAGCCACGCCGGCGGCGAGGAGAACCCGACACTGCTCAGCAGCCCGCAGATCTCCTTCACGCCCAGCCCGGCGGGGAAGCCGTCGAGGATCGACTTTCCGCCGGCCACTCCCATCCCCCCACCAGGTCGTCGCCAAAAACTCCCGCACAATCGTCAACGTGCCCTCCCCGATGGCCCGATGATCACCCCGACGTTCCACGCCGCCTGCAGCTCGAGCTCGACGTCCCAGGCCTGCTTGGACTTCAGCGAAGGCGGCAGGTCAAACAGACCCAATGCCTGCTTATCCCGTGCTGTCTGCGGCACTTCTGTAGATCGTCGAACCGCAAACATCATCGCCGCCTTTCCCCCTCTGGATCTGTTCAACTCGCGCGCCGAATTCTGTGGACCAAGGACGGCCACGGTAGAATCGATCCCGAACGGAGGCTCAATGGCAAAGAAGGCTTCAGGCAAGAGCAGTGCGAAATTAACAAAGCGAACGTCCGCGGGCGGCAAGCGAAGCTCACGCACCGTATCATCGAGTCGACGAGGATCCGGGAAGCGCGAGCTTATAAATACGGGCACCGACAAGCGCTTCGTGCGGCGTGGCGCCAGCGGCCAGTTCAAGGAGAGCGACGACGTCGGGAAGTCGCTGCGGGCGGACCGCCGAACGAAGGCAAAGACTGCCTCCAAGTCTGGTCAAGGTGACCGGGGCGACAAGAAGACCGGCACGCGTGGAACGAATAGCTCCGGGCCAAAACGCTCATGAAGCTCGCCAACGCTAGAGCAGACCGCGACACGTTCACCTCGAAGGCTAGCGAGCTGGCGCGTCAGCTTGCCCTCGCCGGCATCGCAATCGTGTGGATCTTCAAGACCGACAAGCCAGACGGCCCGTCGGTCCCGCGGGATCTACTCACACCGACGCTGTTCATTATCGTCGCGCTGGCCTTAGATTTTCTCCACTATGTCTACGGCGGAGCTGCGTGGTCCTTCTTCCACTGGAAGAAAGAGCAACGGGAGAAGGTCGATGAGGATGCAGAGTTTAAGGCCCCGACGCCCATCAACTGGCCAACGAACGTTTTCTACTGGGGCAAGTTAATTGCCGTGGGCGTGGCATACGCTCTCCTGCTACGGTACGTTTACCGCCAGCTGTTCTTTTGAGCTGACGTGTGACGGAAGTTGGTCACACCCCTGCGCAACGAAGGCCCGGCACTCCAAGCCCCTGAGCAGCTCCGCCAGCCGCCCGCCGTCGTTGCAGTCCAGCGCGTCCAGCAGATCCGCCTGGTGGGGCTCGTCCCGGCAGGTGATCACGACCTTATACTGGTCGTCGATCGACCCGCCGCCGTCGCCGGCGGACCCACCTGCCGCGCGCGTCGCCTCGGCCAGGAGCTTCTCGACCTCCGCGTCGGAGAACGCCAGGTCCTCCGCCGAGATCCCGTCGGGTGCTGAGCTCCTCGAGCTGCTTCGTCAGCTCGGCGGCGTCCCACTCCGCCAGCTCGGCGGTCCTGTTGTCGCTGATGGCATACGCCCGGGCCTCGGCGCCGCGGAGCTTCGTCCGCACGACGTCGATCGTCTTCCAGCCCATGGCCTTGGCCGCGGCGAACGTGCCGTTGCCGGCGACGATCACCCCGTCGCCGTCCACCACGATCGGCTTCTGCTGGCCGAACCGCCGCAGCGAACCCTTGATCGACTCCAGGTTTCGCTCAGGTGCCGCCGGGCGTTGCGCCCGTCCAGCTTAAGCGACGACATCGCGACCGTCTCGACCTCCAGCGGACTCTTTTTCGGTGTCTTCTTCGTCATGAAAAAACCCGCATCGTTTGGTGACAGAGCTGGGCCGTGCCGGCCCGCAACCCTCGCCGGTTATCGCCGCCGGTGCGACGCAAGCTCATCCGGAACATCCTGACGCTGCTGTCCCTGCTGCTCTGCCTCAGCTCCACCGCAGTTTTTTCGTGCTCAGCTCCATCGTCATGGACTGGATCAGCCGCGCCCACGTGCAAACGGTCGCGAGGGACCTTCAAATGGCGGACACGAGCGTCCAACCGGGGAAGGGCACCGTCGCCCTTAACTACATCTTCAATGCGATGCCGCTACAGCCAGAGGAGTCGCTCGCCATGTTCCCGAGCGGCACTGTCCAGACCCCATTCGTGTCCCGACTTGGACGCATAGGTTCGCGGCCTGACGGTTACCTCGTCGGGGCCGGGAACGTCCCGGCCTGCTGCTCCGAGATCCACTTCTCAGCGAACTCCTTCGGCGTCAGGTTGTTTAGGCTGCTGTGCGGCGGCCGTTCGTTGTAGTGCCGCCCGAACAGCTTGATCAGCGCCCGCGCGTGGTACCGGTTGTGGAACGTCTCCAGGTTCAGGCACTCGTCCCGCAGCGTCCCCTTGAACCGCTCGTTGCGGCCGTTCTGCCACGGGCTGCCGGGCTCTGTCTGCCGCGCCTCCACGCCGCTGACGGCATCAGGTGTCTCGCGACGAATTCCGGGCAGTTGTCACTGCGGACGTACTTCGGCGCCCCCGCTCACCGAACAGCCGCAGCAGCGTGTCGGCCACGAAGCGGGCGTTCACCGGTGCTCCACCTCCACCGCCACGCACTCCCGGGTGAACTCGTCGGCGACGGTCAGGAACCGCTGCGGATTAGCAACCAAGATGATCCCACACCGTCCTCACACTAACCGGCTGCTCAAGTTCATCGGGGACGCGACTCTCCCCCCCGGACGTCCTGTACGTCGAGATCCGCCTGAGGCAGTGACTTCATCCAGCTTCGGGCGCGTGAACTGGATGGAGATCAGGACCATCAGCAGGCGCGCGTACTCATCCCTCTCGGCCGCGGTGGCGCCATCCCGCACTCTCAGGAACAAGGCGTACAGCTTTTTTTCGGCGCCTCGTTCGGCCACTGCACCGGACGAGCGTCAGCAGGTGGATTTGATTCCGCCACGAGGCACTAAGACGGTTCAGTGACACTGTGGGCATAGCCTCTGGACTGGCTGAACACTTGAAAAGGTTTTGGCCAGCGGGAGTGTTTGCCGGCGGCCTTGCAAGGCGGTGCGGGTCACGATGACGCCGGGGTTTCTACGGCCGCGAGCCTGCTGCCGGTGGCGGTCCTCAGAGAGGCGGCGCCTGCCGGGCGGTTGAACTCGCACCTGCAGGGGGCGGCAGCACGGTCCCAACTCTCCGGAGATTTTCGTGTAGTAGATGCCGTACACCTTCGAGAGACTCCCCCCATAACTGAGCAAGCGCGAATTCGGCGGGTTCAAGATCCCAGGGGAGTGCTGATCTCTCACCGAGTCTGGCAAATGGCCCATCGGTCTCCGTGAGGACGGATGTCCGTGGCATTCCTCCCACTAGCTTTCTGCCCTTTGCCGTTCCCAGCATCGCCGGCCCGACGCTGAACCAACACCCGAGGTCGACCGCGCGGGCAAGTTCTTTCGCGCTGCCGGAAAACCAATGAAGTATCGGGACGCCTGCACCCGGCAGACTCTCAATGGCATCGAGCACCGGGCTGGCCGCACGGCGGCTGTGAACGGAGAGGACGCGACCACCCGCAGATTGACATGCGGCCAAAATGCGTGTGAAAACTTCCTGTTGGTCGGCCCAATACGTCCGGAACTCAGGGGCGCCGTCGAGCCCCACCTCACCGACGTATCGCGTTTCCGGTAAGAGTTTTTCGAAGAGAGAGAGCTCGCTCTTCCGTTCATGCGCGAGTTGTGGGTGGAGGCCCAACGCCGTCCTAATTCGCGAAGCGCCCTTGGCCAGTGCAGAAGTGCCCTCCCACGCCGAGGGCGTTGTCGTAACTGACAAAACGTAGACGTTTCGCTCCACGCATTCGCGAGCTACAGCGTGCGGGTCCGGGAACAAGTCGAGATGGCAGTGAAAGTCGATCACTTGACGCTGTAGCTTCGGTGAAGTGCCGCGAGCTCTGCTAATCCACGCAGAACTAGCGACTTCAGGTGCGCCGCGTCGCCGACACGTGGGTGGTTCAGTGCCGGCGCAACCCAAGCATCTATCCCGTCGGATTCGACGGCAGCAATTGCCATCGCGACGGCACGCACGTCGTCGAAACTGGCGTGTTCACTGTCATCCGTTCCGAGCAGCTCGTAGATGTACTCGGTCGTGTCGGTGACGCCCCATGCCAAGAATGCCGCACGTCGCACTTGGCATGGAACGCACCGGCCGCAGTGCTTGTAGTTGAACCGTTGGTAACGCCCGCAGCTCGTGGTAGTGGCGGCATAGGTGCGGAGCAGCGCCTGGTCAGCGCAGCCCCGGAGCATCTCCCCCTTAGTGACAAGTCGGTACGGATTCTCGACGCGCACGCGGAGCCCCGCAGCACGCAAGAGGTCTTGGAAGCGTGCGAGGAATTCCGGGTGCGCTGTACGGGTGCTGAGGCTCCCGAGCCGGCCTCCCGTCA
>Ga0209382_10008921_pt1 | contig 12586 bp, 12 predicted proteins | sample SoiMetdeltSBSDD5_FD_187599 | JGI IMG/M metagenome (GOLD analysis project Ga0209382, IMG submission 187599) | Bulk soil microbial communities from a Populus tree surrounding site in Tennessee, USA - Soil MetaG P. deltoides SBSDD5 (SPAdes) (version 2) | ecosystem: Environmental > Terrestrial >... | reverse complement strand
CTCCTCGCGAGCGTCGTCGAAGGCGATGCGCAGCACCCGGGCGGCGCCGCCGTTGGCCCGCACCCGGTCGACGAGGCGGCGGATCTCGCGCTCGACGTCGGGGCGAGCCGGGAGCACGCACACGGAATGGTGGAGATACAGGGCCCCGAGCGAGCGCAGCTTGCGCCAGATCGCGACGCGTAGCGAATCGGCGGCGCCGGCACTCGACGCCGTCACCAACAGCCAAGCGTCGTCTCGATTGTGCTTTCCGTCCCCCACAATGTTACGAGCGTATCATACAAGGGCTACGCTCCTTCGCGATGCAACCGCACCGAGACACGTCCCACGCGACCACGGGCCCGGCCCCCGCCCCCTCGCTAAACGCGCCCGTGCGCCTCGCCGACGGATCCACCGTCGTCCCGTGACCGGCGGCAAACTGACGGGCACGTCGACCGCCACCGCTCAGACCCTGCGACGACGCGGGCTCGCGCTCGAATACACAACGCTGTCCTGGAACGTCGTCGGGACCGTCGTCGCGATCACCGCCGCCCTGTCCGCCGGATCGGTCGCCCTGGCCGGCTTCGGGCTGGACTCGCTGATCGAGATCGGCGCGTCAACGATCGTCGTCTGGCAACTCAAAGACACCGGCGGCACGCGCGAGCGCCCCGCGCTACGCCTGATCGGCATCGCATTCATCGCGCTGGCCATCTACATCGCCACGCAAGCCACCTACACCCTCATCAGCGCCAACCGCCCCGAGCACTCCACCCTTGGGATCGCCTGGACCGCCGTCACCTGCGCCGTCATGCTCGCGCTCGCCACCGGCAAAGCCCACACCGGCCAAGCACTGGGCAACCGCGTCCTTCAGACCGAAGCCCGCGTCACCCTCATCGACGCCTACCTCGCCGCCGCCGTCCTACTCGGCCTCGTCGCCAACGCCACACTCCAATGGTGGTGGGCCGACCCCCTCGCCGGCCTGGTCATCGTCTGCTACGGACTCCACGAAGGGCGCCAAGCGCTACGCGCGAGCCACTGAACCTCATCACGGTCCGACACATCAGCGACACACAGACAGACCCATCCCGCTCACATAGCAAGACCACCGACTGCGACAACGAGTTCCGCTAGACCTCGCCAACAGCAGGACGAGGCGCCTGCTTCTCCCGCGCGAGCAGTAGCCATCATCGTCGCCGGACCCGCTCTCGCTGCGGACGACGAGCGCTAGCAAGTGCCTCGCGCTCGCCGCGCTTGCTTCGCGGACGTTGCGATAGTGCTCGCGCGCGACGCGCGGCAGTCGCCACGAAGTTGCCTAGCATTTGGGGCAGCCACCGGGTCGGGGGAAGGCGAACGTTCCTTGCCTAGCGTCGTCCCTACGCCTGTGTCGTGACACCGACATCAAGGTCTCAGCGACGGACGCGATCCACGCCGCGAGGCAATCTGTTGGACGCGCTGGACGCGGAGGACGCCGCCGAAGGGGGTCAGCTGAGCCTGGATTTGGCTCTAGACCGGGAAGCCCAGTGCCGGACTCGAACCGGCGACCCTTCCTTACCATCTCGGTTCAGGGAATGTGGTCATTTACGGTTGCTTGCGAAATGGCTGCAAACCGTCAATTTCTCTCAAATCAACGCTTTAGCCGATTTTCGGTTGCTCGGAGGCGTTGTGTTGCCAAGGCGTTGCCACTTTGGCCCTCGCCCGGCGGACAGGATTTGCTTCGCGCTCGCGAAGAAGTGGCCCGCCGAAGCGGGCCACAAAGGAGCTTCAAGGGCTGAAGCGCGCGACTCTTAGGAGTCGCAGATCTTCTCGTTAGCCCCGAAGCTCAGCCCTGGGCTCGAAGCCGATCCCCGGGTGCAATGACCGTTCCCCGGTCCCTTGCCGTTGTTCGCCCCGGGCACGGCCCCGGCAGTCGATGCGAAGACCGTCGACAACAGGACGGCTACAACGAACACGAGCGCGATCACGCGCTTCATGGGACCTCTCCTTCCCTCGGCGCCTCCCGGAGCCGCAGAGACCGTTGCCGGCACGCTAGTCGTTGATTCAGGACCGGTCAAGACTTGTTGATCGATTAGTGGTCGCAGCGGAAACCGCTGCCACTTGCGGCTCACGACGCTACGTCGGTAAGGACCACGTTTCCGTACTCATCAATGGCGATTTGCATGCGTCGCTCGCCTCCCGTCAAGGCGACGATGATCCAGACGATGCCCCAGAGACCGACCGTCACGATGGTCAGGATGAGATGGAGCAGATGGTTTTACCGGCTTGCCCCTCACGAGCGTTGCCGTGTAGTGCGAGGAGCTTTTAGCTCGAACAAGAGCGAGGCGCACGTATGCCGCAGCGTGTGGAAACCGATCCGAGGCACTCCGGGTTGCTTTGCCGCAGGCATAAGCGCGTCGCGGCGCAGGTTGCCGTCGAGATAGCGTGAGCCGGTCCTCGACGCGCCTTAGGTGACAATCAAGAGCTTTCCTCGGGCGTGGCCTTCTCCCTGGTATCGGAGAGCCTCGGGAACCTCGCTCAGCTGGTAGCGCCGATCGATTACCGGCGCGACCTTTCCGGACTCGACGAGCTCCCTCAAGACAATCAGATCGTCCCTGGTATGCCTCGTAATGAAGATGCGCACCCGCTGTCGCACGAACGGTGACGACGAGAGCACCTTGATCTGACGAGCGAGTCCGAGCCAGCGGCCCATATTCGATACCCCGACCAACACGTACGTGCCCTGGAGGGTTAGCGACCGGCGGCAGTCCGACAACGAACGGCTCCCCACCAGATCGAGCATCACGTCGTAGCGCCGCCCAGCTCGGGCGAAGTCCTCGTGGGTGTAATCGATGACCTGGTCCGCGCCAAGCGATCGGACCATGTCCACATTCGTCGTGCTGCACACCCCGGTCACGTCCGCTCCGAACGATTTGGCGATCTGGACGGCAAACGTGCCAACACCTCCCGACGCACCGTTGATCACCACCTTCTGCCCCGGCTGAATCCTCCCTTGATCACGAACGGCATTGAGGGCGGTAAAGGCCGAGTCTCCAACGGCCGCGGCTTGCTCGAGCGTGAGGTTGCCCGGCTTCGCCAAAAGGCTGTTCTCCTCAGCACACGCGTACTCGGCAAAGGCGCCGTCGCACCAGCCGAAAACCTCATCGCCTGGTCGAAACTGCTCAACGGCCGCGCCAACCGCTTCAACCCGCCCCGCCAGATCCCGTCCCGGAATCTCGTGCCTCGGCTTGAGCAGCCCGACCGCCGGACGCATCGCGTACGGGATGCCCCTGAGGAGGTGCCAGTCGCCGATGTTGACGGCCGCGGCCTGCACCCGCACCAGCACCTCGTTTGCTCGTGCGGCCGGCTTGTCGACGTCCTTGAGCTCAAGGACATCGGGTGAACCGTACCTGTGTTGGACGATCGCCTTGATCACGACCTCCTGAGCCATCACCCGGTTTTCCCGCTTGCGGAGCCCGGCCGGATTGTCATTCCCTTGTCGTCTGGGGTCGCGGGAGCCTACGACGGAAGCTCGGTATCCGGGAGTACCAGCCTCCCGTCTTGCCGCGCCCCGGCCGAAAACGGGAATGTTTCCCCCCAGTCGCCAGTCGCGGATCACGCGGCAGGCCAACACCCGGATACGCGGGTGTCGCTAACGCCATCAGGCTTGCGCTCTGGACGACTTGCATGTGTAGGCCCTGGCCGAGCCGGTCTTTATCGGACGCTTTGCTTGGCTCGCGCAAGCGGTAGCGTCGGCGGGAGCGCCGGGGCGCTCCCGCCGTTGGTCAGAGCCGGAGCCCGGCGGTGGCAGACATCATCGGGCCGTGTCGGGAGCGGACGGTGGCGATGACATCTCTTCGGTGTCGATGCCCTGCAGGTAGATGGATGTCGTGCCGAGGTTGGCGTGGCCGAGCTGTGTTGGATGATGTTCAGGGCAACCCCCCTCGCGCGCAAGCTCGACTGCATGGGCGTAGCGGAGCTGATGTGGGGCGAAGCGCCGGCGCACACCGGCCCGGATGGCCAGTCGGTGAACTCGAGCCGCACTGCGGCGGTCTCGAGGCAACGCGGCGCATCACGACCGCCGGCGAGCTGAGCGGGACGCGCGTGCTGGTCCTTACGACGTTCGAGCTCGACGAGTACGTGTTCGGCGCGCTCGATGCAGGCGCCAGCGGCTTCCTGCTCAACGGCGGCGAGCCCGCCGACCTCGTGCACGCGATCCGAACAGTGGCAAGCGGCGAGGCGCTGCTCGCCCCGACTGTGACCCGGCGGCTGATCGACGCCTACATCTCGCGACCGCAGCCGGCACCCGTGGCTGATCCTGACGGGTTGGACGAGCTTACGGCCCGCGGGCGCGAGGTCCTCGCCCTCGTCGCGACGGGCCTGACCAATGCCGAGATCGCAGATGAACTTCACCTCAGCCCACTCACCGCGAAGACACACGTCTCGCGAATTCTGATGAAGCTCGGCGCTCGCGACCGAGTTCAGCTCGTCGTAATCGCCTACCGCACGGGCATAGTCCAGCGTCTCCGCGATTGAGGCGAGGACGATCGCTCGGGACGAGGTCCAAGCGTCTCGCATTCCCCGGGGTCGGGCTCGCGCTTCGTCCAGGCGGAGCAAGCGCGGTCTCAGTGGTCGGCCTCACGCCTGGAGCTCGTCCGGAGCACCAGCGCGGGGCGTATGGGCCGTCGCTTCCGCGTTTGCCTCGAAGCGGCAGTGTGTGTTGCGAACAGGTGGGTCTGCTCGCCGCGCTGCATTGGCGGCGGGCGGGCGCGGTCTCGGCTGCGTCGGTGAGCCCCGTTGACTCCGCGCGTCCAGGCGGAGATGGCATCGGTGGCAGTTATTACGTCGGCTGGGGTGTGCCGTTTAGCAGGGCGGGTGCGCGTCATAATCGAGACGTGCCTGGCCGGCAGCACGCGGCTTGGCGACGCCGACCCAGAAGGAAGGAAGGCGCATCGACGTGGGCAGCGAGCCGGCCGCCGTGCCGCAGTCCCAGAGCGAGTTGGAGGAGTTCTTCGATCTCGCCCTCGACCTGATGGTCATCGCCGGGTTTGACGGCTCCATCAGGCGGGTGAACGCGGCGTACGAGCGCACCCTCGGCTATCCGGTCCGGGAGCTGCTATCCCGGCCGTTCCTGGACACCGTCCACCCGGAAGACGTTCCCCGGGTGCGCGACGCGTTCGGCGAGCTCGTCGACTCCGACCACGATGACGTGATCGGCTTTGAGAACCGCGTGATCTGTGGCGACGGCTCGGTGCGCTGGCTTCAGTGGAACACACGGACTGTGCCCGAGCGAAGCATCGTTTTCGCCGTTGGCAGGGACGTGACCGACCGGCGGCGCGCCGACGCCGAGTTGCACGAGGTGCAGCGGACGGTGGAGGCGAGCCGCGATGAGCTCGCCCGACTCGCCGAGGAGCACGCGGCGCTGCGGCGGGTCGCGACGCTGGTGGCGCACGGGGCGCCGCCGGAGGAGTTGTTCACCGCGGTTGTCGGGGAGGCCGAGCGCTTGTTTCCCGGCGCGTCCGCGAGCCTGGCCCGCTACGAGTCCGGCGACACGGTGACGGTCGTCGCGATCTCGGAGGGTCTGGCTGACAGCTTCCCCGTCGGCAGTCGGTGGCCGCTCGGGGGAAAGAACGTCAGCACGATGGTCTTCGAGACCGGCCGCCCGGCCCGGACCGACCGCTATGGCAACGACTCCGGTCGGCTCGGTACCGCCGTGGGCGAGCGGGGCCCGGACTCAGCGGTCGGGGTGCCGGTCGTCGTCGAGGGCCGCCGCTGGGGCCTGATGGGCCTGGGCACGACCGAGCACCGGCTGCCGCCCGACAGCGAGGCGCAGCTCGCCTCGTTCACGGAGCTGGTGGCGACGGCGATCGCCAACGCCGAAGCCCAGAAGGATCTGACGGCGTCGCGCGCGCGGATCGTGGCGGCCACCGACGAGGAGCGCCGGCACGTGGTTCGCGACCTTCACGACGGCGCTCAGCAGCGCCTCGTCCACACCATCATCACGCTCAAGCTCGCCCGCCGCGCCCTGGAGAACAGAGAGGCCGACACTCCCGCCCTGCTGACCGAGGCGCTCGACAACGCCGAACGCACGAGGGACGAGCTGCGCGAACTCGCACACGGCATCCTCCCAGAGGTCCTCACCCGCGACGGGCTGGGTGCGGGAGTCGACACCCTGGCCTCACGCATGCCGGTGCCGGTCGCGATCGACGTGTCCGTCGGCCGCCTCCCCGCGGCGGTGGAGGCGACCGCCTACTTCCTGGTCTCTGAAGCGCTGACCAACGTCGCCAAACACGCTCGCGCCGCCCACGCCGAAGTGACCGCACGGATCGTGGACGGCACGCTCGCCGTCCACGTCCGCGACGACGGGATCGGCGGCGCCCAGCCTGACGGAAGCGGTCTCCTGGGACTCGCGGACCGTCTCGCCGCCCTCGACGGCCAGCTGCGGGTCCAGAGCCCCACCGACTGCGGCACGCTGATCACCGCCGCGATCCCAATCGACCGCACGTCTCCGGAGTAGCAACGCTACGCCGGTACCGCAAAGTCCACGACGCCGCCTCGGACGCGAACCGAGTCTCGGGTCAGAGCAGCGACGCCCACACGGCACGCTCGCACTCACACGCGACAGATCCCATCATCCGCGGCACGACCAGCCCGCTAGTGATTGCTTCTTGCGCAAAGCGGGACGATCCCGGCGCGGGGGCCCGCGATCCGTGACCGCGAGGCCTGGACCGCCGTCTCGGAAGAAGCTTCTACGTCTCGCGGCTGCGCAAGCTGATCGGGCGGGAGCGGTTGGTTACCAAGGCGCCTGGATACCTGGTCGCCGTCGGCGACGGCGAGCTTGATCTGGCGCGGTTCGAGCGGCTGCGGGACGAGGGGCCGTTCGAGGAGGCGTTGTCTCTGTGGCGCGGGCCCGCGCTCGCCGACCTGGCCTCGCACCGGTTCGCCGCGGCCGATATCGCCCGGCTGGAGGAGCTGCGCCTGGCCTGCCTTGAGGAGCGCATCGACCAGGAGCTCGCGCGCGGCGGGTTGTCGTCGGGCTTGTGGACCAGCTGTGCTTTTAGTGGCCGGCGACGAGCGCGAACGGGCGCGAGCTTCGTTGATGAACTCCGTCGTCTGGTGGTTGGGACTCCGCGCCCGTTGTTTGCGCAGCGTGTCAGTCCCGCCGTCGGAGGGATGATGTGTACCCCGGTGAGATCGCCGTGATCGCTGTCAGTCTCCAGAGCGCGGTGCGCAGTCGCAATGGCGCTTAGGCGATCGTCATGACAACGACGGTCGCGTCGTCCTCGAGGGGCTCGCGTGCACAGTCGGTCACCGCCTGTGTGATCGCCATGGCCGTCGACGCTGCCGTGGGATCGTCGGCTTCGGAGAGGGCGCGTTTCAGCCCCTCGACGCCGAAGCGTCCGCCGCCCTGAATCCGCCGGTCGGTGACGCCGTCGGTGACGAGGATGAGACGCTCGCCGGACTGCAGTTGGCGCTCCACGGGCTGAAAGCCCGGCTCGGAGCCGACGGCGCCCAGCGGTGGATGGCTTGGTTGCTCGAGCTCTTCGAGGTTTCCGTCGGTGTCGACCACGTACCCGCTGGGGTGACCGCAGTTGACCCAGGTCAAGGTGGCCGTGGGCGCGCGCCATCGGGCCACGATGGCGGTGACCGAGAAGTCGGGACTGCCCAGCCGCCGGACCGTCTCGTCCATGGACGAGAGAGCCTGCTCTAGGTCCTCGCCGCTGCGCCGGGCGGCGCGCAGGGCGCCAAGGGCGGCCGCCCCAAGGCCGGCGGCGGTTGGCCCGGTTCCGGCGCTGTCGGCGATGGCAAGCCAGGCGCCGTCGCGGTTCTCGACGAAATCAAACCAGTCTCCGCCCACTTCGTAGGTGGGCAACAGCGCGCCCGCCAGCTGGCCGCCGGCGATGCGCGCGATACGAGGCGGAAACAGGTTCTGCTGAATCTCGGCGGCCGCGGTGGTGGGCTTTCGCCGACGCGCCGCCTCGATGTAATCCGTGTAGTCGTTGGCCAGCTCCAGCGCGGCAGCACCCTGCTTGGCGATGTCGGCCAGCGGCGCCGTCGGTTGGCCGAGACACAGCAACAGGCCCGTCACGCGTCCCCTCAGCCCCAGAGGCTCGACCACGCAGCCGGGCAATCGCTCGCTCAGCGCCGAGTAGAACTCGGGTAGCCGCTCGGGAATGATCTCGGGCCCGAGCGCCGGTGGTGCGGCCAGCCGTTCGGGGAACTCGTCTGATCCCGCCAGGCGCAGCAGATGCGAGCCGTCGATGTCGACGACGTACAGCGCTACTGCGACACCGGCGACGCGCCGGGCCTCGGCCACGAGTTGATCGGCGACCAGATGCGGCGGGACCTCATCGAGGATCCGGGTGACCTCGAGGGTCAGCGGCCGGCCGCGGCCGAGTTGACCGGGAGCGACGAACGGGGGCGTCGCCACCTCACTGGCCCCCCGAACCTCCGCGACCGGCGCCGGTTCGTCCGAGTCGGCATCAAGGGCATGCTCGAGCGCGTCGCGGTTGGGGAAGTGGCGATACAGCGTCGAACGGCCGACGTCCGCCGCGGCGGCGATCTCGGCCATGGTGACCTGACGATTTCCCCGCCACGTGGCTGCCGCGGCGAGAATCCGCTCACGACTGGCCAGGGCGTCGGCCCGGGCAAAGGGCGCCCCGCCCCAACTCTGCGATCGCGTGGACTCCGCCATGTCCGACGGACGGTAGCGGTCCGGGTGGGCCGCCATGCCGGTCGTTCGACCCTGTCCGCAGGCCATCTCTTGCTCGGATGTCCCGCCGTGTTCCAGCACTGTCCCGTCGCTGTCCCAAAACCGGGTTTTGAGCGTCGGGTAGGGGGTACCGAGCCCTTCACGCGTCCCAGTTAGTTGGGACGGCGCTGGACTCGTCGGCGCTGTGCGCCGACGCTTGGACGGCGACTGGGGAACACAGGTCAAACCGACCAGACGCGACCAGTGGAGGTAAGCCATGGAGCTCCCGAAGGACAAGATCATCGAGCTGCTGCGCTCGCGCGGCGAGAACGACAAGGCCGACCGCGCCAACGACGAGCTGCCCGACCAGGTCGACACCGACAAGCACGGCGACCTGCTCGCAAGCTCGGCATCGACCCCGGGGCGCTGCTCGGCGGCATCGGCAACAAGATCGGCCTCTGAGGCCGGTCCGGGCGCCGCGGAAGGCGGACCCTTGATGGCAACTAGAGACAACCCAGAGGAGAGAAAGTGACCGAGATGACCCACGCATATGACTGGAGCGGCCGGACCCTCGTCGGTAGCGACGGCGAGAAGATCGGCAAGATCGACGACCTGTACTTCGACCATCGCAGCGACGAGCCGGAGTGGGCCTCGGTGCACACCGGGCTGCTCGGCACCAAGCGGTCGCTCGTGCCGCTCGCGGGTGCGCGTCCGCAGGGCGAGGACGTCCAGGTCCCGGTGTCCAAGGACCAGGTCAAAGACGCCCCGAACGTCGAGCCCGACGGAGAGCTCTCCGAACCCGACGAGGTCGCGCTCTTCGAGCACTATGGCGTGCCCTACACCGAGCAGGGCACCGTGACCGCGACCGGGGACCCCGGGCCGGGGGACCCCGGTGACACCGGCCAAGACATGAGCGGCCCGACCACCGACGACGCGATGACGCGGTCCGAGGAGGAACTGCATGTCGGCACCGCCTCGCGCGAGCGCGGCCGCGCGCGGCTGCGCAAGTACGTCGTTACCGAGCACGTTCAGCAGACGGTTCCGGTGCAGCGCGAGGAGGTCCGCGTCGAGCGTGAGCCGATCACCGACGCCAACATCGACCGGGCCACGGACGGGCCGGCGATCTCCGACGAGGAGCACGAGATGGTCCTCCACGAGGAAGAGGTCGTCACCGAGAAGCGCGTCGTCCCCAAGGAGCGCGTCCGGCTCGAAAAGGACACGGTGACCGACGAGCAGCAAGTCTCCGACGAGGTGCGCAAGGAGCGCATCGACGTCGACACCGGTCGCGACTGAGCGCCCGCGCTCAGCCCGGCCCGCGAGCCTCGCCCGGGTGGATGGCCGGCCGTCGACGGTCGGCCATCCATCGGGCCGTCAGCTAATTCCCTACCTCAGGAGTTCATCTCATGCACACCATCGCTGCCGTGAGCGTCGGCGACAGCCTGCAGCAGGCGTTCAACAGCTTCTTCGGCTTCCTGCCGAACCTGCTCGGCTTTCTCATCATCCTGCTCATCGGCTACATCGTGGCCCGCGTCGTCAAGGGCATTCTCACCAAGGTCCTGGAGAAGGTAGGACTGGACAGGGCCCTGCATTCCGGACAGACCGGTCAGTACGTTGAGAGAGTCTCACCCAATGCCAGCCCGTCCAGGCTGGTCGGGTCGATCGCTTTCTGGTTTCTCTTCCTCGGCGCGATCTCGCTCGCGGTCTCCGCGCTGAAGATCCCGGCGCTGACGACCTTCGTGGCCACGATTTACGGATACCTGCCCAACGTCATCGCCGCCGTGCTCATCTTCGTCCTCGCCGGCGCCATCGCCGCGGCGGTGGCCGCACTCGTGACCAGGGTCATGGGCGACACGCCGACCGGCAAGCTCGTCGCCTCGGTGGCTCCGATCCTGATCATGGGCATCGCCGTATTCATGATCCTCAACCAGCTCGGGATTGCGCCCGCGATCGTGACCATCACCTACGCGGCGCTGCTCGGGTCGCTCGGACTCGGCATGGCCCTCGCGTTCGGGCTCGGGGGCCGCGAGACCGCCGCCCGGCTCGTCTCGGGTGCCTATGACAAAGGCCAAGAGCAGCAGGACCAGGTCAAGCGCGACATGCAGCTCGGCAAGGAACGCGGCCAGCGCCAGGCAGAGCGAGCCAAGCAAAAGGTCCAAGACAAGGTCGAGACCGAAAACGCACCCGCGCCCCACACCCCACCCCCAGGCACAAACCGCTAACCGAAAGGACTCCAATGGGCTCCACGGACACCAGGGCCACGACCGGAGAGCAACAGGTCGAGCGATATCGAGAGGCCGCCTACGCCGTCCTCGACCAGCTCGAGTGGGCCATCCACTTTCTTCACCGCATTCGGAAGCCGGGGATCGCCGACGCTCTCGAAAAGAACCGCAAAACCATCGTCAAGCGCCACGGGCTTTGACACCCGTTCTCCCACCACCGCCGCTTCCCTTCGCGCCACATGTGCGGTGGCCCGAGACTTGCGGGTGCTGAGGATGGTTGCTCTCGTGAGTCCTATGAGCCCTTGACAGACCTGGTCGCCGCCCGGCAAGGCGCGCTGAACATGGCTGCTCTCGTTCGCGCTAGCAACCACCGGCCCCAACACCGAAACAACACAACCAGGCGTGCAGAACAGCTGGCGCTTTCTCGACCCTGGCGGCCGATCGTGGACAGTGCGAGGAAGTTCGCTTTCCGCGTGAATGCGAGCGTCTCGGCGCCCAGCGCCCACACGCCACCTTGGACGACCGATGTCGCTCCTATGTCATCCATGAATGGGCGGGCCTGTGTCAAGGTGCGGTCATGGGCCTCGGGTGGTTGGTTTGGACCCAGTGACGGCGGGTGGGGGGTGTGTGGGGAGCGTTCCAGTCATCAAGCGCGTGTCGCTGTTTGCGGGACTCGTGAGACGGCTAGCTGATGCAGGTCATGGGGTGGGGGCGGTGCCGGGTTGTTCCGGTTACGCAGAGATTCCTGACATGGGTCCGTGAGGCGGAGTGGCTTTCGGGCTGAGAGGCGATGCGCCCGAGGCGCTTACCAATTGCCGCCGGGCTTGTAGGTGCCGAACGACCACTCGTGACCCTCGGGGTCGAGGACGCGGGCGCGCTCGGTGCCCCACTCGGTCGTCTCCGGTGCGAGCAGTCCGGTTGCGCCGGCGTCGACCGCCGCCCTGAAAATCGCGGCAACGTCCTCCACCGAGCAGGTAGAGCCCGCTGCCCGTTGAGTTGCCCACGCGCGGTGGGATCGTGTAGTCGGCGTCGGCGGTCGCGAGCATGACGACGGCGTCCCCGCAGCTGAGCTCGGCGTGCAGCACCGCACCGTCGCCGGGTTGGCGCGTTACGACCCGGAAGCCGATTGCTTCGAGCCAATCGATTGCGGCCGGGGCGTCGCGGTAGCTGAGGTAGGCGGACAACGCGGCCATGGTTCGCGGCTAGGTCTCGTGGCCGGGTGGGCGAAGCGTCGTCGTGACGCGGGCGGCTTCGGCGGTGGGGTCGCCGGTCAGCGCGAGGATGCCGCTGTGATCCAGCGTGTCGTCTTCGGCGGCGGCGCCGCCGAGCGCCAGCCGGTGGCGCCGGGCGAGGGGGCGGAGCTTTGCCAGGACCGGCCCGACCCGCTCGCGGCTTAGGGCGTTGAGTACGACGAGGGCGGGCTCGAGCCGGTCGCTGACGTCGGCCACGGTGTCGATCGGCGAATCCGGCCCCAGGTAGACGATGCGCCAGCCTCGGGACCGCAGGGCCAGCCCGAAGGCGATCAGGCCGAGGTCGTGCTGCTCGCCGGGCACGCAGGCCAGCACGGCCACCGGGCCGAGCCCGAGCCCCCAGCCGCGAGCCAGGCCCAGCAACCGTCCGCGCAGGACGCTGGAGGCGAAGTGCTCCTGGGCGACGGTGGCCTCGCCGCGCTCCCAGCGCTCCCCGAGCTCGCGCAGGTAGGGCAGGAGGACCTCGCTTAGGAGCG
>Ga0209382_10008919_pt1 | contig 12587 bp, 12 predicted proteins | sample SoiMetdeltSBSDD5_FD_187599 | JGI IMG/M metagenome (GOLD analysis project Ga0209382, IMG submission 187599) | Bulk soil microbial communities from a Populus tree surrounding site in Tennessee, USA - Soil MetaG P. deltoides SBSDD5 (SPAdes) (version 2) | ecosystem: Environmental > Terrestrial >... | reverse complement strand
CCTGCTCATCCACCCCATCGGCGTGATCGTGCCGGCACTCCTGATCGGCGTGCTCGCGATCTCGGTCAACCTCATCGCCGACGCGCTGACCCAGTTCTTCGGTGACCGGCTGCATGAGCGGCAGATGATATGACATTAAAATCATCAAACCTTTCCATCGGGTACCGCGGCAGAGCCGGCCTGACCCAGGTGGTGCTCGACGTCGGGCTCCAGCTCACCCCCGGCCGGATCGTCGGGCTGGCCGGGGAGAGCGGTTCGGGTAAGAGCACCCTGGCCCTGTCGATGCTCGGCTACCGGGCGACCGGGCAGGAGATCCTGTCCGGCACGGTGCAGCTGGATGGGCAGGAGCTGACCCGGGCCTCGATCCGTGAGCTGCGCCGGCTTTGGGGCTCGCGGCTTGCGTACCTGCCGCAGGACACGGCGACCTCGCTGAACCCGGCGATGACGATCCGCCGCCACTTTGTCGAAACGTTGCGGCGCCACGAACAACTGTCGGTGCGCGCGGCGGAGGCCAAGGCGGTGCAGTGGCTCGGCCGGGTCGACATCCCGGATCCGCAGCAGGCGCTGGCGCGCTATCCGCATCAGTTCAGCGGTGGCCAGCAGCAACGCATCGCGCTGGCGATGGCGCTCGCGACCGGACCCGAGGCGCTGATCCTCGACGAGCCGACGACCGGGCTGGACGTGGTGACCCAGGCGCACATCAACCGGCTCATCGTCGCGCTGGCGCGAGAGTCGGGCGTCGCCGCTCTCTATGTAAGCCACAACCTCGCGCTGCTGGCGACGGTCTGTGACGAGCTGGCCATCATGTACGCAGGGCAGATCGTCGAGCGCGGTCCGGCGGCGCAGGTGTATCAGAAGCCGCGGCACCCGTACACGGCGGCGCTCATCGCGGCGGTGCCTACGATCGAGGCGGACGATCCGCCGCGCGGCATCCCGGGCATGCCACGTCCGTCGGTGCCCGTGCACGTCTGCGGGTTCGCCGAGCGCTGTCCATATCGCATAGACGACTGCGCATCGGACATCCCGCTTGTCGAGGTCGGCGACGGGCGCGAGGCGCGCTGCATCGTGCTGCCCGCGATCCAGCCGGCGACCGCCACCACCGGCGCAAGGGTGGCCGAACCCGTTGACCCGCAACCGATTCTTACCGTCGACCGGCTGCGGTGCACCTTCGCCCGAGGCGCCGGATCCGAGTTCGCCGCCGTCGACGGGGTCTCGGTGAGAGTGCTCGCGGGCAAGGCGCTGGGCATCGCGGGCCAGAGCGGCAGCGGCAAGTCGACGCTGCTGCGCGCCGTGGCCGGGCTTGTCGCGCCGGCCGGCGGCGAGATCACCTTCCGCGGCTCCCGGCTTGCGGCGCGCTCGGGCGACCGGCCGCTGGCGATCCGGCGTGCGATCCAGATCGTCTTCCAGAATCCGGACGCCACCCTCAACCCGCGCCACACCATCTACCAGTCGATGGAGCGCCCGCTGCGGCGGCCCGACATCGCGCGTTCGCAGCGGCGCGAGGCGGTCGCCGAGATGATGCGGCAGATGCGCCTCTCACCCGATCTCATGGACCGGTACCCCCGGAATCTCTCCGGAGGGCAGAGGCAACGCGTCGCGATCGGCCGCGCCCTGCTCGCCGAGCCCGAGGTGCTGCTGTGCGACGAGGTGACGTCGGCGCTCGACGTCTCCGTGCAAGCGTCCATTTTGGAGCTTCTGGTCGGCCTGCGCGCCGAGCGCAGCCTGGCGCTGGTCTTCGTCACGCACGACCTGGGGGTACTGCGCAGCATCGCCGACGAGGCGGTGATCCTGCAGGACGGCAGGGTCCGCGAGGAGGGCCCGACAGTGCGGGTGCTGCGTGAGCCTGAGGACGCCTACACGGTGGAGCTGCTGCGGGCCGTGCCTGACCCGCGTCACGCGGCCGAGTTCCTGGGGGCGTGAGCGATGCACGAGGCGGCACGCGCGCAGTACGAACCGTTGACCCGGACGTATCTCGACACGGCAGGCTACGGGCTGCCGACGGCGTCCACTGTGGACGCGGTGAAGTCGGCGGTCGACCGGTGGCGGGAGGGTTCGGCGGACTGGGCGCGGGACTGGGACAGTGCCGGGGACCGGTGCCGCGCCCAAGCCGCACCGCTGTTCGGCGCACCCGCGGCCGAAATCGCGCTGCTTCCGGCGGTGTCGGTGGGCGCGGGGGTGGTGCTGTCCGTCGTCCGGGGCGAGGTTCTGGTACCCGATGATGAATTCGCGTCAATATTGTTGCCCGCGTTGGCGCACGAGGGGGCGCGAGTGCGCCGGGTCCCGTTCGCCCGCCTCGCCGAAGAGGTGCGCCCCGAGACGGCCCTGGTCGCCACGAGCCATGTCCGCTCCAACGATGGCCGGGTACAGGACCTGGCCGCGGTGGCGCACGCGGCCAGATCCGTTGGCGCGCAAGTGCTTGTGGACGCGACCCACTCCGCCGGGATCCTGCCGGTCGACGCGGACGGCCTAGGGCTGGACTTCGTGCTCGCCGCGGCATACAAGCACCTGCTGTGCCCGCGCGGCGTGGCCTTCCTGCGGATCGCCCGGCGGCATTGGGAAGATGTCCCGGCACTCGCCGCATCATGGCGCTCCGCGGGCGAACCATACTCGCATTACTACGGTCCCACGCTCGGCGACCTGGCCGGCAACGCCGCCCGCTACGACGTGTCCCTGGCCTGGCACGCCTGGGTCGGGGCCGAACCGGCGCTTGCCTACCTGAGTTCGGTGCCGGCAGCGCAACGCCGCGACTGGTGCGTGGGTCTTGCCGACCGGCTGGCCAAGCTGCTCGGCGTGCCCGCGACCGGCTCGTCGATCCTCGCGGTCGAGGTGGACCGGCCCGAACAGGCGCACGCGGGATTGCGCGCGGCGCGGGTCACGGTCTCCGGTAAGAGCTCGCTGATCCGGCTCTCCTTCCACCTCTACAACGACACCGCCGACGCCGAGCGCGCCGCCGAAGTGCTGGCGCCTTTTGTGAATGCAGAAAGGAGCCTGGGGTGAGCCCTGTCGTGCTTCAGGTTGAGTATGTGGGCGACCTTGCGCCATACCCGCGGGAGGAGGAGGCCCTCGCGGTTGCGGGCGCGATGCTGAAGGCGGTGCGCTGCAAGGATGCCGACGAGCTGGTCGAGGCGGCCACCGGCGCCGACGTGATCTGGCTGGAGTGGACCCCGCACCTTACCGGGGACGTGCTGCGCCGCCTTCCCCGGCTTGGCCTGGCCATCAGATGGGGCGTCGGGTACGAGCAGATCGACGTGGCGACCGCGACCGAGCTTGGCATCGCGGTGGCCAATGCCCCCTCGTACTGCACCGAGGACGTCGCCGAGCACGCGATGGCGCTCATGCTCGCCGTCTCCCGCCAGGTCGTGTTCCGCGACCGGCAGGGCCAGGCCGGGCTGTGGCGCTCGGGACGGGCGCGGCATCAGCGGATGCGGGGCAGCACGCTCGGCGTCATCGGGCTGGGCCGCATCGGCCGCCGCGTCGCCGAACTCGGCGCCGCCTTCGGCGCGCGAGTCCTCGGGTACGACGTGGTGGATATGGGCGGATCCGTCAATCAGGTCGGCCTGGAGGAGTTGCTTGCCAAGTCGGATTTCGTCAGCATCCACGTCCCGCTTTCCGAGGCGACCCGCCACCTGATCAACGCGGAGACCCTCGCACTGTTCAAACAGGACGCTGTGCTGGTGAACACCAGCCGCGGCGGCGTCATCGACCAGGCGGCGCTTGTTGACGCGCTCAAGCGGGGACGGTTGCGCGGGGCCGGGCTCGACGTCTTCGAACAGGAGCCGCTGCCGGCCGAGAACCCCTTGCGCGGCTTGGATTCGGTGATCCTGACCCCACACGAGGCGGCCAACTCCCCGCAGAGCCTCGCCGATCTGCGGCGCGAGGTGTGCGCCACCACCGTCGAGTGGCTGAACACCGGATGGGCGCCGAACGTCGTCAACCCATCGGTGCGCGACCGGTTGCGGGGCCGGCAATGGTAAGGCGGGTGCTCGCCAAAGGCGGCGAGGTGATCGTGCGCGAGGTGCCCGAGCCCGAGCCCGGGCCGGGAGATGTGTTGGTGCGCACCGCTTTCTCGGCGATCAGCCCGGGGACGGAACGGGCGATCGTGACCGCCACCGGTATGCCGGGCGCGGACCCGCACGAGTATCCGCATCCGGAGTACTCGTGGCGCCCTACCCGTAATCCAGGCATCAGAACGCCTTCGCGCATGCCCGCGATGCCGCCCCGCGACGCAGCCTCGCTCGGCTACAGCCTTGCCGGCACCGTCGTCGCGGCCGGGCCGGACGTGCTCGACCTCAAGCCCGGCGACCGCGTGGCGTGCAGCGGCAGCCAGTGCGCCTTCCACTGCGAGCTGGTCGCCGTCCCGCACAATCTCACCGTGCCCGTGCCGGACGGGGTCGCGCTCCACCACGCCGCGTATGTCACGCTCGGCGCGGTGTCGATGGAGTCGTTGCGCCGCACCGGATGTAGCTTCGGCGAGACCGTCGCCGTCTTCGGTTCCGGCATGCTCGGCCTGCTCGTCGCGCAGCTCGCGGCGGCCGCCGGGATCTACGTCGTCGCCCTCGACGCCAACCCGCAGCGGCTGGAGCTGGCCCGCCGGTTCGGCGCCATCGCGACCCTGCCGGGCACCGATCCTGCCGCAGTGGAGCGGATCCGCGCTCTCACCGGAGGTTTCGGAGTCGACGCGGTCATCGTCGCCGCCGCCGATCCCGGCGACGAGCTGGTGAACTTCGCCTTCGACCTGCTGCGGCCCGGCGGCCGGGTGGTGGCGCTGGGTGACTTCGGCATGGACCTGGACCGGCGGCGGTTCTTCAGGGCGCAGGCGACGTTCGTGCCGTCGATCGCCTACGGGCCGGGCCGCTACGACCCGGTTTACGAGGAGAACAACATCGACCTGCCGATCAGCGTGGTGCGGTGGACCGAGAACCGCAACATGGGGCTGTTCATCCGGCTGCTCGCCGAGGGCCGCATCGACCTGGCGTCCCTGCCGGAGGTACGGGTCGCGGTCGGAGACTCGGCGCGGGCGTACAAGGCGCTGTTCCAGGAGGACTCCCCGCTGACCGGAGTGCTGGACTTCAGTGCCTGAACTGCTCAATCCGCCGCTGGCCGGCCAGCCGCAGGTATCGCCGGACGGCGGCCGGGTGGCCTTCTCCGAGTCCATTTTGGACTCCGAGGCGGACCGTGTCGCCAGCCGGGTCGGGGTCGTCGACGTCGTGGACCCAGCCGGGAGGGTTACCTGGGTGGGGGAGGGGCATACCCCGCGGTGGTCGCCGGAGGGTGAGGAGTTGGCCGTCATCCGCGATGGCGGCCTGTTCTTGGTTGACCTGCGCGGCGGGCGGTGGCGGCCCGCTTTTTCCATGCAGGGCGAGGTGGTCGATTGCGCGTGGGCCTCGACCGGCCGGCTCGCCGTGGCCGTGCGGATGCGTGAGCCCGATGAGCGTGGCGAGCCGGTCGATGGACTGCCGGGGCGGTATGTGACGCGCCGGCTCATCCGCGTCGTGGACCCGCACGTTGGTCTGTTGTGGACAGTGGAGGATGCATGGCATCCGCGCTGGTCCGCGGATGGTGCGCGGCTTGCCTACCTTTCCGCCGGCGGCCTGTGGTGGACCGCCGGGGCGCAACCCGTCCGCGTCACGGGCCGCTCGGTACGCGGCTTTGCCTGGAGCCCGGACGGTGATGACCTGGCGTATCTCGCCCCGGCGAGCGACCACCCCGACGTCAACGTCAAGCTCTGGATCTCATCCGCGGAAGTGGACCTGACCGCCGGCTGGGAGCTGGGCGTGGGCAATCCGGTACGGGGCGACGACCCGCGCGGCACCGGCGAGCCGGCCGTGCTCTGGTCGTCCGCGGGACGCATCTATGCCGAGATGGCGGCGGGCGGGCGAGGGCCGCTGGCTTGGTTCGATCCGCGACGGTCCGCACGCGGGCGCCTCTTCGAGGGCGACTACGTCTGCCTGTCACCGTCGTCCGCGGGGGGCACGCTCGCCTTCGTGCGCACGGATCCACAGAATCCGGGTGAGATCTGGGCGGCGTCTGAAGTGGACGGTGTAGACGGTGTGGACGGTGTCGCGGAACCGTTGACGCGGCAGGCGCAAATCGGGCTGCCGAGCGTGCCGGTGCGGGCCGGTGCGGTGGAGGGCTGGCTCACCGGCGAGGGGCCGTTGCTGGTGAACATCCACGGCGGGCCGCATTACGCGGTCGGCTGGCGCTTCACGGGCGAGGTCCAGCGGCTGGCACTGCACGGCTACTCGGTGCTGACCGCGAACCTGCGCGGTAGTCAAGGGTATGGCGAACAGTTCGCCACCGCGATCCGCGATGATTGGGGCGCAAGGGATCTGGCGGACCTGATCGCGGTGGTCGATCGCGCCGGCCGGATCGAAAACGCGGTGCTGTGGGGCGTCAGCTACGGCGGCTTCCTGGCGGTGCTGGCGGCGACGCGATGCGAGCCGGTCGCCGTCATCTCCGAGAACGGCGCCCTCGACCGGCCCACCGGGCGTTCGCCGCTGAAGGAGGCTGAGCGAATCCACGCGCCGGTCCTGCTGGTGCACGCCGAGGACGACCAGATCTGCCCGATCGGGCACAGCGAGCGGATGGCGGCCGTGCTCAAGGATGTTGAGCTGGTGCGGATCCCCGGCGAGGGTCACCTGATGAACCTCGCCGGCAGGCCCTCACACCGGCTGCGCCGGGCTCGGGCGATCGACGACTTCCTCGACCGTCACGTGCCGCCGAGGTGAACGTGCTCCGCTTCCACGCACACCTGGGAGATCGAGCCGATCCCTTCGATGCGGCTCTCGACGGCGTCACCGGGTTTGAGGAAGCGCGGCGGGGTCCGGGCCGCGCCGACACCGTCGGGGGTACCCGTGAAAATCAGGTCTCCGGGCAGCAGCGGGCACACCATCGACAGCCGGGAGATCAGCCCGGTGACCGGCAGGATCATGTCGCGCGTGCGGCCGGACTGCATCAGCTCGCCGTTGACCAGACACTGCAACTCGAGGTCGTCCGGGTCGTCGAACTCATCAACCGTGACCAGCCAGGGGCCGGTCGGGCCGAAGCCCGGAAAGGACTTGCCCAGGCTGAATTGCGGGCTCTGGCCGAGGGACTGCACGCGCCGCTCGGAGTAGTCCTGCCCCACGGCCAGCCCGGCGACGTACTTCCACGCGTCATCGACCGGCACGGCCTGCGCCCGCGCACCGATGACCACCACCAGCTCGACCTCCCAGTCGACGTGCTCGCCTGGAATGGGCAGCTCGCCGCGCGGTCCAGTGATGCAGCTGGGGAACTTGGTGAAGGTGATCGGCACCTCTGGCACCTGGAATCCCGCCTCGGTGGCGTGGGCGCCGTAGTTGAGGCCGACGGCGAAGACCTGGGCCGGTGCTGGGGACGGCGCCTGCAAAGCGGACTCATCAAGCTCGCTGACCTCGGCCCCGTTCAGGGTGCTTGCCCAGCCGAGGAACTCGGGCCAGCGTGGATAGATCGCTTGCGGCTCCGCGCTGAACCGGCCGCCGCTGGCTCGCTCCACATCGATCGCTCCACCATCGACCACGATGACCAGCCGGCCGGCCGCGTTCGCGATGCGCATGCCCGCTCCTCGCTTAGCAGGGGTGTTCCTCGAGTTTGTTGCGACTCCAGGATCACTCACCGACGTTCGAGACGTCAATAGATTTTCGAAATTGAAGAGCATATTCCTTGAGCGGGGGTACCGACGAAAGCTGGCCTGCGCCTCGAAGGAGGACGCGGCCTAGGTGAAGACGCTGTCTAATGTGCACAAGGTTTTCGACAGCCGTGGCAGTCGCGACCACGCAGCGGTGCGTGCGGGCTTCTTGGCTGTCCGGGCACCGCATTGCAGGACTGGGCGCCGCAAGGATGGGTAACGGGATGCGGGAGGAACGGCGGCGCCGGATCTGGGGGACGCCATGACAGCTGCCGTGATCATTATCGTCATCATCGCCGCCATCCTGGCGGTCGTGCTCGCGACGAGCGTGCGCATGGTGCAGCAGTACGAACGGGGGATCGTCTTCCGCTTCGGACGGGTGCGCGAGGGGGTGCGCCAGCCAGGGCTGCGGTTCATCGTCCCGATCGCCGATCGGATGGTGAAAGTCAGTATGCAGACCACGGTGGTCGGCATTCCGGCGCAGGGGGCGATCACGCGGGACAACGTCACCCTGACGGTGGACGCGGTCGTCTACTACCGGGTCGTCGACCCGGTGAAGGTGCTCGTAAATGTCAACGATTACCCGGCTGCGGTGCTGCAGGTCGCGCAGACCTCGATGCGGTCGGTCATCGGACGGACGGACCTCGACACCCTACTGAGCGATCGTGAGCGGGTGAACACGGAGCTCAAGTCCGCTATCGACGCGCCCACCGAGCAGCCGTGGGGGTTGCTCGTCGAGCGTGTGGAGGTCAAGGACGTCGCCCTGCCCGACACCATGAAACGTTCGATGTCGCGCCAGGCCGAGGCGGAGCGGGAGCGTCGCGCGCGGGTCATCTCGGCGGATGCCGAGTACCAGGCCTCGCGCCGGCTTGCCGAGGCGTCCAAGACAATGTCCGGCACACCCGGCTCGTTCCAGTTGCGGTTGCTACAGACCGTCGTCGAGGTCGCCGCCGAGAAGAACAGCACGCTCGTGATGCCGTTCCCGGTGGAGTTGCTGCGCTTCTTCGACCAGCTTCCCCGGGGCCAGCTGAACCTCACACCGGCGGCCACCGACGGCCGTGTGCCGCAAGCCACCAAGGCCCAGTCGGCCAGTCAGGCCCCACAGGCGCCGCCGGATCAACAGGCTCGTTAGCGACGAGGCCGATAACCGCCATTGGGACTGTTCAGTAGCCGGTCTTGCGATCGATAGGCTGCGGCAAGCGGGAAACGGCGTCTGGATGACGAAAGGGGCCAACGGTGGCCACGGTCCACGTTGAAGCGGTCATCGACGCCCCCGCAGGGTGGGTATGGGACGTGATTTCGGATGTTGCCGCGGTGCACCGGCGACTGTTGCCGGGACGGGTGGCGCACGCCCTGGTCGAAGACGACACGCGCATCCTGACAATGCCGGACGGCCGGCAGGTCCGTGAGCTGATCGTTGCGGTTGACCATCCGGCCCGCCGGATGGCGTACGCCGTTGTCGAGGGGCAGCGCCTTGCGATCACGTACCACCACGCGTCGTTGCAGGTCTTCGCCGAGGGCGACCGGAGTCGGCTTGTCTGGACCACCGATGTGCTCCCGCACACCGTGGCCGGCGCAGTCCGGGCTCGAGTCGAGCGGGGCATCCTGGAGATGAAGGACGCCATCGAAGGCGGCCACACCAACGAGTAGTCGGCGCGTACGTGCGTCGCGGAAAGGCCGCCCAGCCGCGACTGATCAGTCGGGGGTCGGTGTCACAGGCTAGGTGGTCACGAGATGAGCCGGAAGTAGGTCGTCCGGAAACTGGTCCTAGTGTGTTGTCCATGACCGAGTTCCGCGAGCAGGACCTCACCGGCGCACGTTTCGAGCGCGTGAGCCTGCGGGGCGCCACCTTCGCCCAGGTGTTCCTCAACAACGCCCGCATGCGTGCAGTCGACTTCACCGGGGCTCAGGTCCGCGGCAGCCTGTTCAACCAGAGCCGAATGCGCGGCGTCGAGCTGGTCGACGTGGAGATTAACGGCGAGGTGCAGAACGTCGTCGTGAATGGTGTCGACATCGCACCGCTCGTCGACGCCGAGCTGAACCGTCGCATGCCCGAGCGGGCTAGGATGCGCCCCGACGATAGCGATGGGTTCCGTGAGGCGTGGGCAATCCTGGAGCGGCTGTGGGAGGGCACTGGCGCGCGTGCCAGTATGTTCCCCGAAGCGGTGCTACACCGCAGCGTCGACGACGAGTGGTCCTTTATCCAGACCCTGCGGCACCTCAACTTCGCCAGCGCTGCCTGGGTGGGCCGGATGATCCTGGGCAACGCCTCGCCGTGGCACCCTTTGGACCTGCCGTGGGACGAGGCGCCGGGATGGGATGGCATCCCGTGGGACCGCGAGGCACGGCCCTCGCTCGACGAGGTGCTCACGGTCCGGCGCGAACGCCAGGCGATGGTCCGCCAGGTCATGGAGTCACTCACCGACGAGCAACTCGCCTCCGAGGTGACTCGCACCGAGCCGGGATGGCCCCGGATGGAGAGCTTCCCCTTCAAGGAATGTCTGCGCATCGTCCTTAACGAGGAATGGGAGCACCGGCTCTATGCCGAACGTGATCTGACCGTACTGGAGAAAGGGAACTGATCATCGATCTCCTCCCAGTACCAACCGTTCGGGTCGGCACACCTGCGTTTTGTGGATCACGCGCCCCGGTGACAAAGGTTGAGGCCATTCAGGTCGCAAGATCCCACGGCTTGCGTCCAGGCCCGGCTCGATGGACACCGGCATGCCCGCCCTTCAGATAGCGCACGGCCGCGGGCGGGGTGCGAGGGACTATGTTTGCGCTATGCCTGAACTCGTGTATCCGCCGGTCGTGGCCCTGGCCAGGGCCTTGTTTCGCATACTTGATCTGCGGATCACCATCGTGGGAGGGGAGCATGTCCCGCGCGAGGGTGGTGCGGTGCTGGCGTGCAATCACGTCAGCTACCTGGACTTCATTTTCGCGGGTTTTGGCGCTCAGCCGTCTAGGCGTCTGGTCCGATTCATGGCCAAGCAGGAGATCTTCGACAACCGTATCGCCGGCCCGCTGATGCGTGGGATGCGTCACATTCCAGTTGATCGTGATGCCGGCCTGGCTTCATACAAGGCCGCTCTTGCCGCGCTGAAAGAGGGCGAGGTTGTCGGGGTGTTTCCAGAGGCGACGATCTGCCAGTCGTTCACAGTCAAGGAGATGAAAAGCGGAGCGGCGCGCATGGCGGCGGCCGCGGGCGTGCCGCTGGTGCCGATGGCGCTGTGGGGAACCCAGCGGCTGTGGACAAAGGGCAGGCCACGCCGCCTGCTACAGCGGCATATACCGATATCGATCCTCATCGGGGAGCCGCTGACCATCGGCCGGCGCGGTGATGCGACCAGCGTGTTGCGCCAGCGGGTGTCCGAGTTGCTGGACCGCGCACAGCGGGAGTATCCGGCCAAGCCGTCCGGCCCGGATGATAATTGGTGGCTTCCGGCACATTTGGGGGGCGGTGCGCCGTTGGCTACGCGACCGTAGGTTACGGTACCGTCGGTAGATGATCCCATCGCTGCTGCGCGAGCTCGAGCCCGTTGTCGAAACCAACCTCAATCGCCACCTGGCCACCGCGAAAGAATGGTTTCCACACGAGTACGTGCCGTGGAGCCAGGGACGCGACTTCGACGGGGCAATGGGCGGGCAAGCCTGGCAGCCGGAACAGTCGATGTTGTCCGAGGTCGCGCGCACGTCGCTGATCGTGAATCTGCTGACCGAGGACAACCTGCCCAGTTATCACCACGAGATCGCGCTGATGTTCGGCCGCGATGGTGCCTGGGGCACGTGGGTGCATCGATGGACGGCGGAGGAGGGGCGCCACGGTGTGGCCATCAGGGACTACCTGCTGACCACGCGGGCGGTGGATCCGGTCGCGCTTGAGCGCGCCCGGATGATCCACATGGGAGGCGGGTTCGTATCAGATCACACCGGCAGCGCGCTGAGCTCGATTGCTTACGTGTCCTTTCAAGAGCTTGCCACCCGGGTCGCGCACCGCAACACCGGCCGGATCAGCGGCGACCCCATCTGCGAACGGCTGCTGGCCAAAGTCGCGGCCGATGAAAATCTGCACATGGTGTTCTACCGCAACCTGCTCAGCGCCGCTTTCGAGCTCGCCCCGAACGAAGCGATGCGGGCCGTCTGTGACGTCGTCAAAGGCTTCCAGATGCCAGGTCACGGGATCGAAAACTTCACCCGCAAATCGGTGCAGATCGCCATGGCCGGAATCTACGATCTGCGGATCCACCACGACGAGGTAGTCATGCCGATCGTGCGTCACCTCGGGGTGGCCACGTGCGAAGGCCTATCCAGCGACGGCGAAGCGGCCCGCGATGAGCTGGCCAATTTCATGTCCACATTGGACAAGAGCGCGACCCGGTTCGAAGAGCGCAGGCAGACTATCCGGGCAAAGACCGAAAGGTAGTCAAGCTCGCGCCGACGTCAAGCGCAAGGGCACGTGTGGCGGTGGGAAAGCGCTTGCCATAGGATCGCCTCAATCCTGCGAATTTGGGGAGTCCGGGCAGCGCTCCAAATCCGACAATAGCTCCTACATTAGGGCCGACCGACGAGTCGGCTGTTGGCGGGGCGTCATTCTCGACGGCCACCGGCACGTGGTACACGCTGTCGTTGAGCGCGACCGGCAGCTCCCTTTCCGGTTCGGTCAACGGTAGCCAGATGGTGTCCGCTTCGGACAGCTCATACGCCACCGGACGCGCAGGGCTGCTGGCCAACTACCCGCGGGTTCCTTCGATGATGTCCTGGTGACTGACGCGGCCGGCCCGAGCCCGACCACCGCGCCCCCGACATCACCGTCCGCCTCGCCGTCGCCCTCAACATCGCCGTCAATATCGCCGTCAATATCGCCGTCAGCATCGCCGACGGCCAGCCCGCCGCCGCCTGGCGGGATCGTCGGCTGGGCCACGCAGGGCGGTAGCACCACCGG
>Ga0209382_10008917_pt1 | contig 12589 bp, 7 predicted proteins | sample SoiMetdeltSBSDD5_FD_187599 | JGI IMG/M metagenome (GOLD analysis project Ga0209382, IMG submission 187599) | Bulk soil microbial communities from a Populus tree surrounding site in Tennessee, USA - Soil MetaG P. deltoides SBSDD5 (SPAdes) (version 2) | ecosystem: Environmental > Terrestrial >... | reverse complement strand
AGTGGCGGATTTAATTTCAACGACGGCGATGCTGCGTTACAGGATCGACTTTATTTAAACGTGAATGGAAAGTTCAGGAACGGCAATTCGCTGCCGAAAGAAACACTGAGCGGATCATGCGTTCGCGCGGCAGATGTTGACAACGACGGCGATATGGATCTTTTTGTTGGAACGAGGGTAGTTCCGGGCAGATATCCTGAGTCTGCTGAAAGTTTGCTCCTGATAAACGATGGCAAAGGCGATTTCAGCGGCGCGCCTTCGTCAATGAGTGATGCATTGAAGTCTATTGGCATGATTACCGATGCAGCCTGGATAGACGCAGATAATGATGGAAGAAAGGACCTGGTTGTATGCGGAGAGTGGACTAAGATCAGAGTGTTTCTTAATAAAAATGGTGAGCTTAAAGAGGTGACTGATAAATATTTCCCTGACGCTCTAAACGGCTGGTGGAACAAGATTCAGTTCGCTGACATGGACGGTGATGGAGACATGGACCTGATAGCTGGTAACTGGGGATTGAACAGTCCGATCAAGGTAAGCAAAGGTGAGCCGGCAACATTATTTTATGGAGATTTTGATAGTAATGGTTCAGTGGATCCGCTGATATGTTATTATATCCAGGGAAAATCATATCCTATGGCCAGCAGGGATGAGATAACGGACCAGATGGTGAGCCTGCGGCAGAAGTTTCCGACGTATACTTCATATTCGAACACAACTCTGCAGGATATATTGAGCGAAGATCAACTGAAATCGGCAAAGAGGCTCGATGCAGATTATTTTGAAACTACTTATTTTGAGAACGACAAAGGTGTTTTTAGACCGAGGAAACTTCCTGTTGAGGCGAATTTTTTCCCTGTTTACGCAATAGCAACAGGCGATTTTGATCGTGATGGTCAACAGGACATTATCTTAGGAGGGAATACCGATCGCGCGAGAATCAAGATTGGTAAAATCGATGCCGGGTACGGAATGATGTTAAAAGGCGACGGAAAAGGTAATTTTGCATATGTGCCGCAACTTAAGTCTGGTTTAACAGTAAAAGGTTGCATCAGGGATATTATAAAAACAGACGATAAAAAGCTCATCTTCACTGTTAACAACCAGGCACCCCAAATTTATTTGTATTGAGAAGAAGGATCATGAAACGAATTGTTGCTTACTTTTTTTTCCTGCTGTTCATTCCTACGCTATATAGCCAGAAGAACAATGCTTTCAGCACGAATGATTATGTCCGCGCATTGAAATATTCGACGGACATAATGATCAATGACGTGACATCGCCGGTCGCTGCTGCGAGGTATTACGCATATATCTGCCTTACTGCAAACGAAACGTACCGGGTTTTTGAAAAGCAGCAGCCACATTTTTCAGGGTCGATAAAGGGCCTTGATGAAATAAGAGTAGACCAGGCGCTTACAGAGAACAGCGATGAATCGCTTGCGGTAATACTGGCACTTTATAAGGCAGGAGCAAGATTGTTGCCATCGGGTTATATGATGAAGAACAAAATGGACTCGCTGCTAAACGTTGCTAAAAAGAAAAAAATACCATCTCAAAAAATAAAGTCCACCTCTGACCTCGTAGACAGTGTGTTGAATCAGGTAATGGCATACGTAGCCAAAGACGGGTTTTCGAAACTAAGCGGGTATCGAAGGTTCACCCCACGCACGGGCGATGCATTCTGGCAACCCACTGCGCCGGGTTTCATGGCACCCGTTGAGCCTTTTTGGTATACACTCCGCATGTTCATCCTCGACTCATGCTCACAGTTCACAGGAGGTGAACCCGACGCTTACGACACAACAACTTCTTCTGGTTTTTATAAGCAAATGAAGGAGGTATATGACATTAAGAAGAATCTTTCAAAGGAACAAGCTGAAATTGCAATGTTCTGGGACTGCAATCCATTTGCATTACAACAGGTAGGGCATCTTGAATTTGGATTGAAGAAAATTTCTCCGGGCGGACATTGGATGGGCATTACGGGAATCGCTTGCAAAAAGCAGAAATTAAGCCTGGGTAAAACGGCGTACGCACATGCTATTGTTTCCATGGGAATGTGTGATGCATTTGTTTCGTGCTGGAACAATAAATATAAATACAACCGTGTAAGACCTGTAACAGCAATACAAAAGCTAATGGACCGCGAATGGACGCCGCTGCTGCAAACACCGCCTTTTCCTGAATACACTTCAGGCCATAGTGTGATTTCCACGGCATCGGCAACGATATTGACGCATTTGTTTGGCGAAAACTTTTCATTTACAGATGACACCGAAAAAGAATTTGGATTGCCCGCACGGAAATTCACTTCATTCAAGCAGGCATGCAGCGAGGCGGCTATCTCCAGGCTATACGGAGGTATTCACTTCAGGGACGCAATTGAAAACGGTGTTAAGGAAGGTGAAAAGATTGGCAATTTTGTAGTAATGAAAAGCGCTAGTCTTTTAGCTGCGCAATAATGTCGCGCACTTCCTGTTCATCGGTTATATAAACGTTACCGTAATCACTCACTTCTTTGTTTAGAAACGTAACCGAATTTGCAGCGATCTTTCTTGCAGAACCGTGATATTCACGCGCATTTGATTCCTTTACCAGATTTTTAATATTTGTTGATTTAATTCCTGCACCCGGCATAATGATAATTCTATTGGCTGCAGCTTCTACCAATTCTCCAAGGAGCTTGCCTGCATCGGGAGCAGCCGATTTCAATCCTGATGTAAGAATTCTTTTGCAACCGCAACTAATAATGTCTTCAAGAGCTTTGAACGGATCCGGTGCACAGTCAAACGCGCGGTTGCAGGTAACGCCCATCGGTCCTGCCCATTCCACAATTCGCTTTAGCATGACTGTATCTATTTCACCGTTTAATTTTTGGGCTCCAACAGAAATGCCATCACATCCCAGATCGCGGCAGATCATGATGTCACGCTTCATGATAGCATACTCTTCTTCATCGTAGAAATAGTTGCCAGCCCTTGGCCTGATGATGGGATACAGGTCAATATTAATGCTTTCCCGTGTTTCTATTATCGTTCCATAGGATGGTGTGGTTCCCCCTTCTACCGGGTTATCGCACAACTCTACTCTTGCGGCTCCTGCTTTTTCTGCGATGATCGCCGACTGAATATTAAATGCACAAACTTCAAATATGCGCTCCACTGACATAAACTAATAAACAGATTTGGAATCTGTCATTTTATTATTATTCTGATCGGTTAGCGCATATGAAAAGCCTTTTTGCAATGCATACGCACCATATTCGCCATTTTTATTCAATGCTAAAAATCCGACCTGTATTTGCTTTGCCTTGCCTGGACTTCTTTTAATGATCCTCTGTACAGCTTCGTAGCAAGCTTTTTCGGGAGACATGCCCTGTCGCATTAATTCAACAACGAGGAATGATCCTGCGATTCGTATCACTTCCTCTCCTACTCCTGTTGATGTGGCTGCGCCGATTTCGTTGTCTACATACAAACCGGCGCCGATGATCGGCGAATCGCCCACGCGTCCGTGCATCTTGAATGCAAGTCCGCTCGTGGTGCACGCGCCACTAAGGTTGCCATCCTTATCAAGTGCAATCATACCAATCGTGTCGTGGTTATTTTTACTTCCGGGCAGTGTGTCGTTTTTGAATGATTTGTTTTCGATGTTCATCTGCGGTTCGTATCTGGATGTCTTCAGCCATTCCTTCCATGCTCTCTCGCTTTCAGGTATCAACAGATTTTCCTTTTGAAATCCATTTGACAATGCAAACTGCAATGCGCCTTCTCCTGCTAAAACAATGTGTGGCGTTTTTTCCATTACCATTCTGGCAACCGAAATGGGGTGCTTTATGTGTTCGAGAAACATGACGGAGCCGCAGTTGTATTTATCGTCCATGATGCAGGCGTCGAGTGTAACGTGTCCATCACGGTCGGGGAATCCTCCATAGCCTACTGTTTGAACTTTAGGGTCGCCTTCGGGAACTCTAACTCCTGCCTCAACGGCATCCAGTGCCCTTCCGCCTTTATCAAGGATCTTCCATGCTTCGGCGTTTGCCGGAAACCCGAAGTCCCATGTTGATAATACTACCGGCTTATTAGCAGTTACTTTTGCCGATGCTGCTGCTTTGCAGCTTGCAGCAATTGTGGTGGACCCAATAAAAGTATTTATGATGAATTTTCTTCGTGTAGACATTTACTAATGTTTGGGCAACGAAGATAAGGTTTGACGAACTTTTTTTACTTCTTCTGAGGTGACGGCGCTTGCGTTGTTGTTGTACCGCGATCTGATGTTAGTTAGTATCGATGCGATCGCGTGATCTTCGAGGTGGCCAAACGGAGGCATCAGCCCATTATACTTTTTTCCGGCAACCGTGATTTCTCCCTGCAAACCATTAAGCAAAATTTTTATCAGCCTGTCTTTATCACCTGTAACGTATTCCGATCCTGCCAATGGCGGAAATCTATTATTGTCGCCTTTTCCATTGCCCTGGTGGCAATTTTTACAATATATGCTATAAAGCTTCCAGCCTTCCACTTCACTACCCTGCGGTAATTTGTCTTTCACTTCATCGGGCGTTTTAATATATGAGCGGGATTTGCGTTTTTCCATGTCGGCAAGATCAGCGTCACTGAATTTGTTTTTATCGCCCTTATACATTACCCGCCATATTTTTCCTTTATTCGATTCTGAAATATACAGTGAACCGTCAGGACCTTCAGCTAATCCCATCGGTCTGTACACTGCGTTATTTGTATTTACAACAGTGTCAACAACTGTAAAACCATCAGCGAACACTTCGTATTTACCATTTGATTTTCCATTTTCAAATGGAACAAAGCATATGATATAACCTGCCTGGGGATATGGTGATCTGTCGGTTGATCCATGAAATGCCACGAAAGCGCCGTGTTTGTAGCGTTCGGGAAACTGGTCGCCCTGATAAAATAAAACATCCATTGGCGCCCAGTGGCCGGAAAACCCGATCACGGGAAGGTCGAATGAATCGGCTCTGCCAGTGATCTTTCCATCGCCCCCGTATCCGGGTTGTAACATATTCTTGCCAAGCATCTGATCGTAGTACGCATATGGCCATCCGAAATTTGATCCCTCTGTTACTTTCACTAATGTCTCTGCAGGCAGAACAGCAGCCTGCCACGGTGTATACAGATCCGGATACAGTGTGTGGAAATTGTCCATGCCATTTACTACGGCGTATAAGTTTTTATCGGCTGGGTTCCATTGCATTCCCACTATACTGCGCAAGCCCGTCGAGAATTTTGTTCCGTCTTTCTGTGTCTGATTTGTTTTCGACGCATCAAAACGCCATATGCCTCCATGTTTTTCAAGTTCTGGTGATGGATCCAGGCCCTTGCCGCCTGGTATACCAATGGGACCGTAGGCGATATCCTGTCCAGCATCCGAAGGGCCTCCAAATGGGATGTACATGTACCCTTTCTCGTCGAATGCAACAGGTTTTGTTGTGTGCCAGTTCCTGGTAACATTAGAGTCTTCGTCGGTGAGCATCACTTCTGTTTTATTCTCAGGAACAAGTTTACCGGGAGAAAGTTCTGTTCTCAGCACCTGGCGAACTGTGCTCGTAAAAAGGTAACCGTTGTGAATGGTCATGCCTACTGCGGAACCGCCTTCATCTTTATAGTCGCCGAAATACACAATAGAATCTGCTTTACCGTCATTATTAAGATCGCGTAATCCTACAGTGCCGCCTCTGCCATTCATTTTAGGATTAAATGTAAGCTTCACATAGATGTCGCCATTGTCGTTGACCGCGAGATGCCGTGCGTTGCCTATACTGTCTACAACAACGAGGGCTTCAAATTTATTTGGCAGAATAAGTCCGCCATTATCGGGATCGCTTTTTGGAAGAGGTGTTTCGTGCTTGCAATGTTCGAAACAGGTAATGGTAATAATAATCAATATTGCTCTGAGGCAAAGTTCAGCTCTGGTTAGTCTCATTGATCGAATTTCTCAATTAAATTTTTTGGCCGAGATGCCATTTAGATCCCAAACGATATTTCCTGCGCGCAAAGTTAATTCAGCTTCTAATTTCTGTTTGCCTTCAATTGAATTTCCGCCGGCATCAACAAAACCAAATTTTCCGTCTCTTATTCTTATTACAGCTATGTCTGCAACGGCGCCTTCCGTAAGGTTTCCGAGGTCTTCATGTTTAATTGCCCTTGCAGCATTCCAGGTTGCAGTTTGAATAACATCCTTCAGCTTCATGCCCATCGCCATGTATTTCGACATAACATTCAGCATATCTTTCATGCCGGCATTCATGCTGAACCGGTGGAGATCGGTACCAAAAGTATTAGGTGGTAAGCCCTGTTTCATTGCGGGCATCGCTACGCTATACCAGAATCCTGCGCCACCGTGACCTAGATCGAAAAGCACACCTCTTTTTTTCGCTTCCATTACAAATGGACGCAGGTTTCCCTGTTCGTCCACCACCGGCATTCTTTCGTCAACTTTTTCAAATGAATGAGTAATGATATCACCAGTCCGCATTTTTTTCAACTGATCTTCCAAAGAAAATTGCGGAAGATGACACTCAACAAATAATGGCTTACCGGATAAGCGCGCAGCTTCAAGCGCCCTGTCGAATGGAGCCCAGTCGCTGCCTTCGAAGTGCCCTATCTTCACACCTACCACCACATCAGGATATTTTTTAGCTGTAAGCGAAGTCATGTAGGCATCCATATCGTTCATATCCTGTTCTAATGGGCTGCCTCTCATGCCAGCACCTGCAATATTCAGAAAAGCCAGTATGCGTGTTTTCGATTTATCAATTACCTGGTCTTTGAACAGTGGGAAGTTTCTCCATCCGGATGTGCCTGCATCAACAACAGTAGTTACTCCGTTTCGTAATGTGAAATCGTCGGGTGAAACGCTCAAAGATCCGTTGGCGAAAGTTTCCGGCGTGCTTCCAACGAAAACATGTGTGTGGATGTCGATGAAGCCAGGTGTTACATAAAGTCCGGTCGCGTCAATAACCTTTTTTGCAGACGTCGCATCAATGCCTTTCGAAACCCTGGCAATTTTTCCATCTTTGACGGCGACATCCGCAACCGCATCTACATTATTTTTTGGATCGATGACGTGGCCGTTTTTTAAAACGATATCAAATTGCTGCGCGAAAGATGTATTCAGAAATACAACGCTGAATAATACAACCAGGATTTTTTTCACTGTAAAAAGTTTTTAATTCTCTCCTTTTGGATCGTAAGGCTTTGCTGCCAGACCGTTCAGGTCCCACACAACCTTTCCTGCACGGATAGTGAGTTCTGCTTCTAGCTTTTGTTTTCCTTTGAACTGCACATTTCTGATATCAATAAATCCGAAGTCGCCTTTTCTCAGATTAAATACTGCAACGTCAGCTTCTGTGCCGGGCGATAAGTTGCCGAGTTCCTTTCTGTTGATCACATTTGCAGGGTTCCACGTTGAACGCGCTATTGCATCCTGAAGGCTCATGCCCATTGCAAGGAATTTCGAAATTACATTAGCAAGATCTTTCATTCCACCGTTCATACTTTGTGTGTGAAGGTCCGTGCTGATAACATTGGGTAAAAATCCCTGTTGCATAGCAGGTATGGCCTGCCTCCATGAAAAAGCACCGCCACCGTGGCCAACGTCGAAAATGATTCCTCTCTTCTGCGCCTCGAGCACAAAAGGTTTTACCTTTCCATTTTCGTCTACAACTGTTTCGCGATTTTTTGGGCCGTACGAATATGTGTGGGTGAAAATATCGCCGGGTCGAAGATGAATAAAAAACAGATCTTTAATAGAATTCGGGGGATCGTGCTCGCCGAAGTCTACCATCACGGGAACATTAGCGAGTTTGCCCGCCGTCACGGCTCTGTCTACCTGCGTAAAACCTCCCCAGTAATGCGCGGCCTTAATCCCTACAATAAGTTCAGGGTATAATTTTTTGATCATGTTAGCGGCCATCTCAGGGTTCATATCCATCGTATCCTGCTCTTCATAACGGGAATACATTCCCGTTCCTACAATGTTGAGCAAAGCAAGCACGCGTGTCTGCGACTTGTCTATTGTTTGCTTTTTAAATTGCCTGAAGTTTCTCCATCCCGAAGATCCCGCATCTACAATAGTAGTAATGCCCGAACGGAAAGTAAATCCGTCGGGAGGCAAACCGGTTAAGCCGTTTGCGAGATATGAGTCGACGTCGGTTCCATGGAAAGCATGCGAGTGCATGTCGATAAGTCCGGGAGTTACATACAGCCCTTTAACATCGATAACTTTTGTTGCATTTGCTTCCGGAATCGAAGCGGCCACCTGCTGAATTTTTCCGTTTGCGATGGCAACATCCATAACGCCATCAATTTTATTTTTCGGATCGATAACATGACCTCCCTTGAGTAAGATATCAATCTTCTGTGCATATATTGATAGCGGAAAAACAAAGAGAACTGATATAAAAAGTTTAAGCAATCGTTTGCGCAGTAAATTTTTCATCAATATTTAGTTTCATCTGTTAAGATAAATACTAATTGAATTCATTCTCAAATAATATCTACCTTAACGTAAACAAAAACGAAACATGAAACGTAGAGACGTTCTAAAGGGATTAACAATACTTCCACTTGGAGGCGCCATTCCCATGATGTCGCAGGGGGCCAACAACGCTGCAAAAGTTGCAGGTGGGGGAATTCCATTTGCAAAAGGAAATATTTTTGAATCGATCGGAGTAGAACCGCTTATCAACTGCCGAGGCACTTTTACAATTATCGGAGGCTCTCTTGAAAGGCCGCAGGTGCGGGCAGCGATGGAAGCCGCATCATCAAACTTTGTGCAGTACGATGAACTGGCTGATGGTATTGGCAAACGACTCGCTGAATTAACCAAAGCGGAGTGGGGTATGGTATCCGCAGGATGCGCTGCAGGTTTGAAACATGTCACCGCTGCTTGTGTTACCGGAGGTAATCCAGAAAAGCTGATTCGTATTCCTGATCTTTCAGGATTTGAAAAAACTGAAGTGATCATTCCACGCAATGCGCGTAATGCATATGATCATGCGATAAGAAATATTGGAGTAAAGATTATCACTGTAGAAAATATGGCTGAACTGGAAAGTGCCATAAATCCGCGCACGGCCATGATTTATCTGATGAGCTTCAATAACGAGTTCAAACTCGAAGAGCTCTCAAAAATAGCAAAGCCAAAAAATGTTCCGATACTGGTTGACGCTGCAGCGGAAGATCTTACTGTACCTAACATCCATCTCCAGGCTGGTGCCGACATTGTTGCATACAGCGGCGGCAAAGCTTTGTGCGGTCCGCAATGCGGAGGCTTGCTGCTGGGAAGAAAAGATATTTTAATGTCGGCCTGGCAGGCAAGTTCACCACATCATGGTCCTGGCCGTGACAATAAAGTTGGCCGCGAAGAGATGATGGGCGTGCTCGCTGCAGTTGAAACCTGGTTAAGCATGGATCATGAAGCGAAATGGAAAAAATGGCTGGGCTATCTTGATACTATCAGCAAGGCTGTAACAAAAATCGAAGGAATTACAACAGAAGTGAATGAACCCGAAGGCCTCGACAATAAGAGCCCGGTTTTGAAAATTACGTGGGACACAGAGAAACTTAATATTACCGGTGAAGAGCTTGCAGAAATCGTCGGAAGAACCAAGCCCAGGATCGCATTGGGCAGTGGCGGTGCACGAGGTTATGAAACAGGTCCAACTTCCGTAAACATCACAACGGGACAGATGCAACCCGGCGAAGACAAAATAGTTGCACAGAGATTATCAGAAGTGCTAAAACAGCAAAGGCCGGCACGCGTTACGCAAATGAAGGCGCCTGCTACTAACTTAACCGGCCGCTGGGATGCAGACATACAATTTTTCAGCAGCACAAGTAAACACACTCTTAATATAGAACAGGACGGCAATTGGATACAGGGTTCTCATAAGGGCGACTTCACATTAAGAGACATGGAGGGAACAATTGATGGTGATGAAGTAAGATTGAGGAGTACCGACAGGATTCCCGGTGATAACATAACATTTACTTTCACAGGAAAAATTTCAGGCGATACACTGGCCGGCAATATTTATATGGGTGAGTACCGCACCGCTACATTCTCTGCCAAACGTTACGGATATAAAAACAAGCGTGGACCAATACTTGTTCCTGGTGGCCCACCGCTTGCAACTTAATTTGCTTCTGGCAATATTTATTGTTTATACAATTGTTTGGTTGAAACACGTTTTCCGCTAATCGAGATGCTCATCACGTACATACCCACTGGCATGTTAACACCTGATGTTCGCACGGCTATGGTATTGTAACCTGCCGGCAGGTAGTCAAATTCCTGTCGCATTGCAAGCCGCCCGTTCATGTCGTAAATATCTGCGGTGATCCTGTTTGCGGAAGAATTGTTGTTAATGTCCACGTTAACAACATCCCTGAATGGATTCGGGTACATTTTTATTTTGTACAATTCTTCCTGCAGAACAGATGAGCTGTCGAGTTCTGAGTTCAGCACCACGCCGCTTGTACCATCGGTATACTCAAAAATGATAAGACCTGCATTGAATCCCCAATCACCGGCTGCTGTTGTAGAGAAGTTAATAAGCACATTGCCGGATGCATCGGGCTTTACATTACCTATGTAAACAATTTTGGTTGTGTTTTCCCATGAATTAAGATATACTGAGCGGTCGCCGATTGTGTATTTGGCTGTGTAATCGCCCTTGAACCATCCATTAGGGCTTGAGCTTCCAACAAAACCAAAGCGATATTTACGCGAAGTGTTCAACCCGGTTACTCTGAAAGACGACAGCTGCCCATTGTCGAGCCAATAGTTCGAGATCAGAACATTGTCTGGAACGATACCGGAATTATTGCCGGTAGTCTTGCCTGCAGTGAATTCGCCATTAAAAGGCTGAACGAGAGTTATACCTATTGATGTGGCAGTACCAGATTGATTACGCAATGAGGTCTTCGTAAATGCCGTCATTGGCGATGCTGCAAGGTTGTTCCATGGCGAGCCTGCATTCGGAACGTTTGTATTGAAATTAATATATACAATAGACGAAGGCGTGATGGTCGAAGCAACGTTGCTATATCCCGAGAATGCACTTCCATTTTTCGCACGCACGCGGTAATAATACCTTGTGTTTGATGCGAGGCCCGTATTGGTGTAGCTTGTTGTGTTGCCGGCAAGCGTTATGTTAACAACGCCGCTGGAAAACGATGAATTCGTAGCGCGCGTAAGCACATAACCGCCACTGGACGTTTCATTGTTAGTGCGGTCGGACCATGTAAGTTGAACAGTCGTTCTATTCATAGGCTCTGCATACAGATTTGCCGGGCTAAGCATTGAAATGGATGAAGCATATTCTTCGATTATAATACCGTTCAGGTAACTGAATGCCGTTGCCCCTGTTCGCGTGGCCGTTATTGTTATATTGCCCGACGCATCTGGTGCAAGATTACTCAGGTTGGAAGTTTTATTTGTATTATACCTGGCGTCGAGAGTTGACGTTTGCGAACCGACCGCGTACCGGGTTGTAGCAACAAGCCCTTCATTCTGGCTGCCAACAAAAACAAGGTTATACCGCATAGATGTATTTAATCCTGAAAACCTGATTTGTTTTGCTGCACCGTTGTCTGCAACACCGCTTTGCAACACCGCATCGGGCACAACGCCTGAATTGTTGCCGGTAATGTGTCCGAGATTTGTCAGGGTAGACCATCCGGAAACCGTTGTTATGTCGATAGTAGTGGCTACATTATTTTCATCTTTAAGATTACTTATCACGCTGCCGGCAGCTCTGGTGCCTAACCAGTTGTTCCATGGGGCGGCAGCAGTTTTGCCGGAACTACCAAGATTAATATAAATTGATTTTGTATTCTTGTCGGTTACGTGAACGGTGATGGTTTGTGAGCTTTGCTTACCCTTACTATCCGTGGCTACAACCTTAATATCTTTAAATCCAACATCATTTATTGTAGGCGTGGCAGTAATGCGGTAGTTAGTTCCACTTGTGTTTGCAATTGTAATAAACGCAGGCTTAAGTGGGATGGTTACTGTTACCACGTCACCAGGATTGTCTGTGACTGTGAAATTCTCCTGGAAGCTTGCATCAGTCTTTACATGAAATCCTGCGAGCCCACCAATTACCGGTGCGGTGTTTCCATTATCTGCGCTTGCCTGGTTACTATTAGCAGCAGCACCTGTTTCGCTAACGGCTCTTACTACATAATAATATGTAAGGGTCGAATTCAACCCCGCATCAGTATATGTTGTTGTGTTTGATGCAAGCCGGGTAATGAATGTATAAGGACCGCCTGACGTTGTTGCACGGAAGATTTCAAATCCGGTTTCTCCCGTACCCTGAGTCCAATTTAATCTCAGCGATGTGCTGGAAACCGTGGTTACAGTTAATGCAGTGGCTGCAGCCGGCTTGGGCGTTCCGTTTGCATTTACTACCGTGAAATTCGGACCATAATCATTCAGACAGCCAAATTGATCAGCATATCTCGCTTTATATACACCGACCGGCGCTGTGTAAGTATTAGTTGTGCTCACTACCGCGTTGTCACTCACGCGAATCCAT
>Ga0209382_10008916_pt1 | contig 12589 bp, 8 predicted proteins | sample SoiMetdeltSBSDD5_FD_187599 | JGI IMG/M metagenome (GOLD analysis project Ga0209382, IMG submission 187599) | Bulk soil microbial communities from a Populus tree surrounding site in Tennessee, USA - Soil MetaG P. deltoides SBSDD5 (SPAdes) (version 2) | ecosystem: Environmental > Terrestrial >... | reverse complement strand
CGGAGAACTGACCGTCGTGTCTGTCGTCGAGCCGCTGCTCGCCCAGGCCGCTGAAATCCGCCTCGGCGTCGATCTCGCGCGGGCCCAGCACGAGCCTGCGCTGCGCGAGTTTGTCGAGGCCACGTTGCCGGAACACCTGCGGCACGACGCACACGTCCGGATCGAGGTGGCCGTTGGAAACGCGTCAGACGTGATTCTGCGCACCGGCCGCAGGCTGAATGCCGGGCTGATCGTGATGGGCACACACGGACGCGGAGGGTTCCGGAAGCTTCTTGTCGGGTCGACCACGCAGGAGGTGCTGCACCGCACGGAGTGGCCCGTTCTTGCTGTGCCAGCAGGAGCGGCGCGGGACGTGGACGACGCAGGCGTTCAGCTGAAACGGATCCTACTGGCTACCGACTTTCGCGAGAGCGCGATGGCTGCCACGCAGTGGGCGGCCGACCTCGCTTTCGACCTCGGCATCCCACTGGTACTTGCGCACGTCGTCGAACCTGTCGTCATGCCGCCTCGGTGGCAGGCACTCGCAGCTGAGTTCGAAGGCGACCGCATGGCATCCGGGCAGCGAATGCTGGCGCGATTGTCCGCCAGCCTTCGCGATACGCACAACGAGAGCGTCGTATCGGTCGGCCGTCCGGCCGATACCATTGCCTCGCTGGCGGGCGAGCACGGAGCCGGTCTCGTCGTGATGGGCCTGGCGAATTCCGACGACTCGGAACCGCGCAGCCCTGGCTCGATTGCGTACCGCGTTGTGCGTATGGCCCATGTCGCGGTGGTAGTCGTACCTGGCCACGTCGCAGCTGCCACTGCGGCATGAAGAGCTTCACCGCTTCGGAAACGAGCGCGTCTCGAACTCTTCTTCACAGTTTTGCCACTCGCTTGACGCGCCGCGGGACTCCTCCTAACGTACGCACCGCCCGCGTCCATGCAACAAGGGTCGCGAGGCAGCAAGTGGCGCACGCTGTGCATGTCTTCGAGAGCCCACGAGGGATACGAGTTGCCGAATTACCTCATGCGCAGAGTCCTGACCGCGACCGCGTGTCTTGCCGTGCTGGTCGCGCTCCCTCGCCTGACATCCGCTCAAACCGCCGAGGAACAGACCACCGCGATCGAGCCATCCCGTGTGCTCCCTCTCGAACATCTCACGCAGGCACCGCACCTGTTCGATTCAGACCTGACGCAACGCGCTACTGAGTTGAAGCGCTGGATGGACGAATTCGTCGCGTGGGAAGAGTGGTCGGGGGAATGGAACAATCGGCGCGAACCCGGCTGGCTGACAGGATTCCGCGCTCGACGCGAGAAGCCAGTACCGCCGGAGTGGCTGGCCGATGAGTGCAGAGCCGTGTTCGACGACAGCGACTCGGTCGATTCCGCGTGCGCGATGCTCGCCAGATGGAAGGAGGACCCCGCAGCCAGGGAGCTGCGCCAGGCACGGGAGGCGGCGCTGGCGCAGCAGGAGGGGCGGATCAAGAAGACCTTCTGGGAACAGGTCCATATGGACGTGATGTGGCCGGCGATGCAGGTCCACTCGCACACCTATGGCGTCATCGGGATGCACGTGACCACCACCGTCAAAGGGCGGCTGCATGTCTTCATCGCGCCGGGCGCCATGCTCCTCAATCTCCCCGCGGCCGACGGCACGCGCGTCTGGAGGGTCGCCACCAACTACGGCCTCGGGTTTCACCTGCTCGACTTTACGTTTCCAGGCAATCGGCTGGCATCGCTGCACCTGAACCTTGCCAAGTCCTGGATCCTGTCCGATGTCACTGACCTCATCGTCGGGCGCACGATGGACGTGGCAGGCTTTTCGATCACGTTCAACAAACGCCGTTGACCGTTCTCAGGTCCACGCCACCCTGCTTCGTCGCCGCCAATACAACTCCGATGGCTCGGCGAACCGCTCCGCCGGCATGAGAGCGGGCACGAAATTGAGCGCCGCGAGATGTCCGTCCAACTGCTGGCGCGTCACCGCGCCCGACAACACGATATGAGCCCAGGGTTGAGCGACGGCGGACGCCACGGCAATCGCCTCAACGGTCGTGCCGAGCCTCACCGCGTGGGCGCGGATCTGTTGCAACTCGGGACCTGAGTGCTGATTCGTCAGCCGGCCATTCGCCAGGACCTCCTTGACGATGACGCCCAGACCTTCGGCCGACGCGTCAGCCAGCGCACGTGACGCCGACGGCTCGAGAAGATTCCACGTCGCCTGCACCGTCTGAAACAGACCGACGCCGTCAGCCCGCACCTCGAGCGCACGCCAGATCACGTCGGCCTGCCGAGGGCCAGTCACCGTCAAGCCGACGCAGAGTCCCTCCTGACGCAATTCAACCATCTCGGCCAGCACATGGCGATCCTCGAGGACGCGACTGTCGAGCGTGGCCGAGTGAATCTGATACAGCGAAAGGCGTGGTCCGAGAATCGAGCGGGTCTCGAGCGACTGCCGCCGCAACGTGTCGATCGACAGGCGCTTCACTTCGTGGATCGGGGCATCGAGCTGCCACTGACCGGTGTACGTATATCCCCACTTCGAACCGACGGTCAGCGCGGTATCAGGAAGCTGACGTTCATTCCACCACGTGCTGAGGAACTGTTCCGCCAGCCCATAGGAGCGCGCCACGTCGACGTATCTGATTCCGGCCGCGTGAGCGGTATCGAGGAGCGCGTGGCAGCGACGCTTCATCGCGAGAACGGAGCGGTCGGTCCCGAGATCCTCATCGCGGCCCAATGCCATGTACGCCGGTCTGCCGAGCGCCGCGAGCCCGAGTCCGATCGCGCTGACGACCAGTCCGGTCTTCCCCAGCAGCCGCAGCGGTGGACGCGGAAGCGTCGCCGCACTCGTCGCCTTCATCGTCCTTGGGCGCTGCGATCGATGCCGACCAGCGTCCACTCGGTGGGACCGCGTCGAAAGTAGGCGCGCACCGGGTGCCATGTTTCATGCGGCGGATCGACCGCGGTCACACGCACGCAGAGGAATGTTCCGGAGCGGGTCGGCAGCGGTACCGGCGCGCGAACGCGCGCACCGGGCGCGACCGTCGATTCGCCGATGGGCGTGAGCGCGCTGGTGGCATTGTCGAAGCCGGACCAGGCGACGCGATACTCGCGCGGAGATCGCGCGGCGCGGCTCGCCGACGCGGCGTCGTCGAAGGAGAGCTCGCCGTCGCTCGACAGCGCAAGATTCACCAATGGCGTCACGGCGACGAGATACGCGGCGCCGATCTTGTCGCGGCGTTGAATCAGCACATCGGCAAGGTGACGTTCGGCGGCCGGGTCGGTGTAGCCACCGGTCTTCGCGATTTCTCTGATCATCTCGTCGCTGAAGGCCATCACCCGCCGTGCGGCCCAGAACAGATCGTCGGGCTGAGCGTGGCGCAGCGCCGCCATCGGCACGCGTGCCTTCCAGGTCGGGGGATCGAAGACGACACCTTCGAAGCGGCCGATTGCCGGACTCTCCTTGTATTGGACCGTCTGCCACGATCTGATCATGAAGCCCAGTGACGCCAGCCGTTTCAGGAGGAGATCGCCTTCGTACAGGTGCTCCCATCCTTCATCGAACTCGCGGGGCGCATTGGCGCCGGTCCCGAACGTCGAGCCGACGTCCTGCAGGTAATGGCGGACGATCTGGCGGCCATTCTCGGTGACGAGCATGTCGAGCGTGTTGCCGGCTTTCATGTCGACGAGGTTCGTCCACGCGCCGAACACTTTCAACGCGCGCAGCTCGCGTCGATGCTCGTGCGGAACGACGTCGTTGGGATCGTCGGGCCTCGTCCCGTGATAGCGGAACCCGCCGAGCGGGCGGCCGGTGAGCTTGCGCGCCGCAACCGCGCGATACGAGCCGTCGGGAGAAGGTTGCGCACGCTGCCAGATCGCGTCGAGATCGCTCTGACGCATCCTGCGAGGCGTGCCCGACATCGGCCGAACCATGGGTGTATCGCCGAGGACGACCTGCTCGGGGCGAATGCGGGTGAGAACGTTGTCGACCTGCCAGTAGCCCAGCGTCCAGAAGATTTTGTTGGCCACCATGATGGCGCCGGTGGCCGCTTCCGGATAACCGCGTGCGTCGAACGAGATGAACCAGGTTTCTCCGGCGCTGTCTTGAACCGTGAAGCCTGGCGAGACCCCGACGTCCTTCGCGGCCGTGATGGTCCACACGCCTGGCGCGGGGCCGCCCCGGCCGCCGGGGCCGCGCACCGCTTCGTCGATCGAAACCGGCCGCGCGAGAATGCGGTTGGTGAACCAGCTCGAATCCGGGACCTCGTCGATCGTATTGACGTTGCCGGCGCGCACGCCGGTCGCGCGATCGCCGGGCTGGCCGAACAGGTTCACCGCGAGATCGATGAAGAGATCGATCGTCCATTCCTTCGCCGCCGACGCGTCCTGCGTCTCCGGCTCACGGAGGAGCGGGTCGTCGTTGTGGAACATGGTGGTCGCCGCGGGCAAAGGGGCGTCAGCCACCATGAGGGTTGCGCCGACGAGCGCCACGGCGACCAGGCGCGCACGCGCGGCAGGAAGAAGGCAGTGAGAGTCCACGCTGGGGTCAGGGGCAAGCGGCGTGCCGCGTCACGCCGCGTGGGATTCAGGCAGATCGTCGTACGCCGTGTCGCGGCCGGCGACCGCTGGCGGTAAGCGACTCACCGGATTTCGTCAGGTCTCTCGGGCGGCGTGCGGGATGTCTGGAACGTCCGTGCGTTTTCGAACGGGCGACGGTCTTGCTGTGAGACGAGGCATGGCGCTGACACATGACGATCTGGAACGATTGTTCAAGGTCCCGGCAAAGCGGCGCGTCCGTCTGAAGGACTTCGATCCGGGCTGGGCGGCGCGCGAAGAGTTCCGCGACCTGAAGAAGGACGAGCTCAAGACGCGCGCGGCGACCTATCTCAAACACAACCTCGCGGACCTCTCCGCCGCCCAGGAAGTGCTGTGGGCGACCGACAGACATGCCGTGCTCGTCGTGCTGCAGGCGATGGACGGCGCCGGCAAGGATGGCACGATCAAGCACGTCATGTCCGGCATCAACCCGCAGGGATGCCAGGTCTTCAGCTTCAAGAAGCCGTCAGAGGAAGAGATCGATCACACATTCCTCTGGCGCTATATGAAGTCATTGCCGGAACGGGGTCGAATCGGGATCTTCAACCGCTCGTACTACGAAGACGTACTGGTCGTCCGCGTGCACCCTGAGATCCTCGAACGACAGAAGCTCCCGTCGGGACCGCGGAATCTCGGCTTCTGGGACAACCGGTATGACGACATCAACCGGTTCGAACGCCATCTCACGCGCAATGGCACGCTGGTGCTCAAGTTCCTGCTCAACATCTCGAAGGAAGAACAGCAGCGGCGCTTCATGTCCCGGTTGGACGATCCGGCCAAGCACTGGAAGTTCTCGGACTCTGATGTCGCGGAACGCGAACACTGGGACGCCTACCAGGACGCATTCCAGGAGATGCTCCGCCACACCAGCACGGCATATGCGCCGTGGTGGGTGATCCCGGCCGATCACAAATGGGTGGCGCGAGTGCTGGTCGCGGCGATCCTCACGCGAGCGATTCGGGATCTCGGACTCAAGATGCCGGTCGTGACGCCCGAGCGCCTGCAGCAACTCGAGCAGGCGCGCCGGCGTCTGACCGGCGGCGCCGCCGCCTGATCCCGTACGCAGCGCATTCGATCTTGGTGCCCTCACCGCACGAAGCTGCGGCGCCCGGGCACGCCACGCGCCGGCAGGATCACCTTGATCGTCGTGCCGCGCTCCGGCGCCGCCTCGATCCGCAGTCTGCCGCCGACGAGCTCCACTCGCTCACGCATCGTGAGCAGACCGATCCCGTCGGAATGCGACGCCGGTGGATCGAAACCGCGCCCCGAGTCGGTGACGCGCAGCATCAGCCGCGACGCCGACCCGGTCAACTGCACGGACACGTGCCGCGCCCCACTGTGCTTGACGGCGTTCTGCAGCGCCTCCTGCGTGACGCGAAAGATGCACACGGCGTTGTCTTCTTGAAGATCAGACGGGACGTCCCGCGCCTCGAAGGTGACCTGTACACGGCTCTCCGCAGACACGTCGCGACACAGGTGGTCGAGCGTCTGCGTCAATCCGAGGAGCTTCAGCTTTGCCGGATGGAGCCGGTGCGACAGCGTGTGGAGGCTCGTCGAGAGTTCGTGCAGGCTCGTCTGGGCGTCGGCGAGACCGACACGAATCCGACTGCCCGGCCGGTATGCAAGGGCAAGGGTCTCGAGCTTGGTCGCGAGCAGGCTGACCTGCTGGCCAAGATCGTCGTGCAGCTCGCGCGCGATGCGGCTGCGCGCTGCTTCCTCGGCGCGAACCAGCTTGCCAGCCACTTCACCGAATGCCGATTCGACACGCCGCTTGGCCGTGGCATCACTGCAGAAGCCGACGAAGCGTTCGACATTGCCATCGGGAGTACATTGCGGCGCGCCGACGCATGACGACCACCGATAGTTGCCGTCGGGTGCTCGCATCCGCAGCTCGAGGTCGAGGTAACCGCGCCGCGACACCGCGGAGCGGAATGCGAATCTCGCCCGCCGGCGATCGTCAGGATGGAAGGCGTCCCACCAGACGATGGTCGCGTCCGCGTTCCGGACGCTGGTGGCAGTCGCTTCCGCCCATCGCTCATTGCCATGGATCACACGGCCGTCCCGTCCGGCGATCCACACCGGAATGGGCAGTGAATCGGCCAGCCGGGCGTCGCATGTGCTCCTCCACTCCGATCCCCTGACAGCGCGGGCGAGGAGTGCACTCGCGATGCGCAAGTGGACCAATTCGTCATCCGCCCACCGCGGCACCGGCTCCGTCCAGCCAAGCACCAGCACGCCGGTCGCGGCATCGCGTCCGGAGGCCGCGACGATGTAGGCGCGAACACCGGCGGACACCAGCGGTTCGAGATCAGAAACTTCTCCGCGCCGGCAGAAGACGGCACCGTTGCGATGGAGCCGCGAGAGCGCGGTCTCGTTCAACTGCACTTCGGCTGGCGAGTCGGGCGTCGCTTCTGCGTCTGCACTCGTGCGAAGGACGCGCGAGGCGCGCGCTCTATCGATCACCCATAGCTGCGCCTCGGCGCTCTGCAGGCCGCTCCGCATGCGCTCGAGGGCGCGCCGGGCGGCGCCCGCCGCGCATGGCGTCTCGTGCAAAAGCTCATCAGCGACCTCGGCGACTGCAGTCGCGACTGTCACCGGAGTCGCGACATCGTCACGTGACGGCGACATCTTCAGCATGACGAGTCGACGCCGCTGGCTGCGCTCGCGCGAGCGTGGGGCAGGTATCGCCCCGATGATGGTGGCGGACAATGACATGGTGCACCCCCTGGCAGGATCACCACAGATCTACGTGAACAGCGCCAGCGAGTCCTGAATGTTTGCCGACAGTTCTCCGACACTGATCGGGTTCGTGCAACCGGCGGTACGTCTCGCCGAACCGGACGACATCCCTACAATCGCGTGGTGGCCCACACGGCGGCATGCCGAATCAGGTCGGTGGCATCCTTGAGGTCGAGCTTGGTCTTGATGTTCGAGCGGTAGGTTTCTATCGTCTTGACGCTTACTCGCAACTGAATGGCAATCGTCTGCGTACTCAATCCGCGGCCGATCATCTGGAAGACTTCGAGTTCCCGATTCGTCAGGCTGGCGAGGCCGGCCATCTCTGTACCCGCGTTCCGAATGCGTTGCGCCAGACGTTCTGACATCCGCGCGCTCAGGTACATATGTCCCGAAAGCACCTGGTGGATAGCGCTGAGCAGGCCGGTAATCGCTTCTTCCTTCATGATGTAGCCACGGGCGCCGGCGCGCAGGGTTCGCTCCGCGAACAACAGCTCGTCGTGAACCGAGAGCACCAACACCGGCAGATCCGGCCGCGCCTCGTGCAGCTGCGCAATCAGGTCGAGACTGATCCCCCGTTCGAGCGAGAGATCGGTCAGCACCAGGTCGGGCTTCGCATCATAGATGCGTTCGAGGGCCGCCTGCGACGAATCCGCCTCGCCGCAGATCAACAACGACTGGTCGGATCCAATCATTTGACGGATGCCGAGCCGCACCACCGGATGGTCATCGATTACAAAGACACGGGCTGGAGGAGGCATGTTGAGACGGAGCAGACAAAGGCTCTCAATACTGGAAAACGTATAACCGTACGAAACCGTACGAAGAGTGTCCAAAAACGCACGTCATCCCTTCGTGCCATCGGCCGTTCGCACGGCGTTATACGACCAGTGCGGTCAAGATCGCGACTCGCCCTCAGGCATTCGCCGTCGTGTATGGTGAACGCTTCACCGACACCAAAACAACATACCTCTCTTACGCAAGGCGTCTGCCGGGCAGGCGAACTCTGCGTGCAACGACCGGACTTTTCGCGGCAGTCCCGTGTCCGCCGATCCCGGAGTTTCCCGGACTGTCATACGAGCGCATATCGCGACCACCCACCGGCCGTAACGGTTCGCGAATTGCAGTGAGCCGCTGCATAAAACATGTCACGAGGACGTTCGAGGTTCCCCGCACTGCTGGCGAACCTGACGGCCACCGAGTATCGCCGCATCCACCGGGCGCTTCGACCCGTCGTGCTCGCCCCCGGCCAGGTTCTGCTGACGCCCGGCCGGCCGGTGCGAACCCTCTACTTTCTCTGTGACGGCGTGTGCTCGATCCGCCAGGTCATGAAGAGCGGACGCACGGTGGAAATCGCCATGGTGGGCAATGAGGGGATCGTCGGCATCGAGGCAATCTTCGGCGTCCGGCGGGCGCGGTACGCGGCGATCGTGCGGCACCCGGACGCCCGGGCGCTCGCCATGGACGTGCGCGTCTTCGATGACCAGATGCGCTCAAAAGAATCGTTCGAACGCGTCACTCAACGCTACGCCTACGCCTTCCTGAACTCGGTCATGCAATCGGCTGCCTGCAATGCCGTCCACGCGGTTGACGCACGTTGTGCGCGATGGCTCCTGACCATGCGAGACCGCGTTGGCCGCGACGAGTTTCCGTTCACGCAAGCGGCGATGGCCGCGGCTCTGGGAGTACGCCGCCCGACCGTGACGCTCGCCGTCGCGGAGTTGCAGCGCAAGGGGCTCATCGACTATTGGCGCCACGGCCTCGTGATACGGAGCCCCTCCGGCCTGATGACCGTTTCGTGCGAGTGCCGCGACGTGCTGAGGAAGCTGCTTCGCTGATCGCCGTCGCCGGCGGCGCCTCGACGACGCAGGTCACGGTCGTGCCCGCGCTGTCAGACTCGATCGACAGACGGCCGCCGATCGACTCGGCACGATGACGCATGATCCGCTGTCCAAGTCCGTCGCGTCTCCCTTGCGGCGGCGGCATGCCGATTCCGTCGTCGACGATGTGCAGCCTGGTGAGACCCGCGGTGATCGTGACGGCGATGTCGATGGTCCTGGCGTGCGCGTGTTTGACGGCGTTGGTCACGGCTTCTTGCGCGATGCGATACAACTGCGTCGCGACGTGGCGGTCTTTGACCGTCGCAGTCGTGTCGTCGACGACCCTGACACGCATCTTGTGTAGTAACTCAGTCGTCGCCGCGAGCTCGTACAGCGCCGACATCAGGTCCTCCGCCTCGATGTCGACCGGGAAGAATCCGCGGGTCAACTGCCGCACCTGATCGAGCGCCAACCGTGCCTGCTCGGCGACGTGCAGTGCCGTGCTCGTCGCTGCCGCATCGCCGAGCGCCAGTTGCTTTCTCAGTCCCGAGCTCAACATGCCGAGCCCGGTCAGCGTCTGACCGAGGGAGTCGTGAAGCGTGTGCAACAGGTTCTGCTGCTCGCGCCAGATGAGATCGGCCATCTGCGCCATCGCACGTTCTCGCTCGAGAACCCGGCCGATGCACGCGCCCACCGCGCCCATCAGCGTGGCGAGGTCGTCGCTGCGCGGATGCGGCCGAATCGATACGAGCTCCAGGACGGCGATCACGTCGTTGCCCGCGGTGATCGGCAAGGCGAGAGCGGCGCGGAGTCCGACGTCGCCTGCGGCGCTCGCCCTCGCCGGCATCTGTGCCTGGAGCAGAGTGCGCTCGTTGATCCACGACGAGATCCCGTCCGAGTACACGCGTCCCACCACGCATTGGCCACGGGCGACCCGCTGTGTCATCGACACCGCGTCGAACGCCCGCATGGCCTCGTCGGCAACATAACCGACGACAGGAACGATCAGATCGGGGGTCTCGAGGTCGGGCACGTAGACGTAGCCGGCGTCCCAGCGTTGCGACTCGCACAGTCGTCGCAGCACTTTGCGCAACGCCTCATTCGCAGTTGGGGCGCCGTTGGCATCCTCTCCGATGTCGTGCAACAGCGCGAGCCATGTCGTCCGCTCGGCCAGGCGCCGCGCGAGCTCGCGCCCGGTGGTGCTCTTCGACGATCGCTTCTTGCTCGATGGGCTACCCGTACGCTGGGGTTCTCGACGACGACGCGACATTGGGTTCGACCGTGTGGAAAGGAATCCTAGCGCGCAATCGACTCAAGCGATGAATGGAGTTTTCCTGAGTGCGATCTTCCGGCAGCCCTGATGGACATAACCCGTAGGCCAGAAATTAAATTGGGTGAATTCCCCAGACTAGTCTGGGAGTTTGACCAACAGGAGTAAAGTCGCCATGGTGCGGGGCAGCCTGTGCGCGATCTGGCTGGCCGCGAATGCGTCCGCAGCTCTCTACGCGAACGCTCAACCATACGCGCAAATCACCGGCGTCGTTTTCGACAACACCGGTGCGCCGCTTGCGGGCGTGGCCATCACGGTCACCGGCGCTACCAACTCCTCTGTTCACACCGATGTCGACGGTCTGTTCGTCGTCGACAGCCTGCCGGCAGGCGACTACGAGCTCGAGGCCGCGCTCTCGGGATTCGCGCCGCTGCGCCGGAGCCTTCGGATCGAGCCAGGCATGGCGGAGAAACTGTCGCTGACGTTATCGGTCCAGATATCGGCACACACCGTGGTAACCGCCGAGAAGGTGCTGGCACGCGAGCTGTGGGAGGTTCCCGCCGCAATCACCGTCCTCTCCGGCGTCGATCTGCGGCGCGTCGAGGCCAACAGCGTGGAGGACATCGCCGGCCTCGCGCCCTCGCTCACCTTTTCGCAGAACACCGGTTTCTCACAACTGACCATTCGCGGGATCGGCACGACTGCGGTGTTTGCGGGATCCGATCCGAGCTCAGCGGTGTATCTCGATGGCGTGTACCTCGCGCGTCCGGCGATGGCGCTGGCGAGTTTTCTGGCACTCGAGCGGGTCGAGGTGCTGCGTGGCCCGCAAGGAACGCTGTACGGGCGCAATGCTGTTGGTGGCGCGGTGAATCTGGTCACGAAAATGCCGACACACGAGCTGGTTGCGACGACGCGCATCGTCGTGGGCGACAGCAAGACGCTACGGTCGGAAACCTTGGTGAGCGGTCCGATCCTGCGCGGAAAAATCCTCGGCAGTGCGGCGCTGCTGCGTGGGGTGAGTCGAGGATTCGTGACAGATCTGATCCATACGGACAATCGGCTCGGGGGTGAAGACGTCACCGCCCTCCGAAGCCACGTGCGGGTCATCCTCAGTCAGCGAAGTGACCTGTTGTTGTCGGCCGACGCGACTCATGAGGATCCAGCTCCACTCACCTATGCCAAGGTCCTGTCGGTGAAGCCGGGGTTCCGCATCGACAACCCGGCCGATCCTCGCGAGGTCCGCTTTTCGACAAAACCGTGGAGCCGTCACTTGCAGTGGGGTAGCGCTGCCCGTCTCACGACGGCTCTCACGGCATCGACCACGCTGACCAGCCTGACCGCGTTCCGAAAGCTGGACTACGACCTCCTGAATGACGGCGACATCACCGAGCTGGACCTTACGGCGTCGCACGTTCACGAGATCCAGGAGCAGGTCTCGGAGGAGCTGATCGTCTCTCACGAGCAAGTCCGCCTGTCGTGGCTCGCGGGTTTGTTTCTGTTCCATGAAGACGACCGGCAGCCGACGATGATCGAACTGGGAGGAGCGCGGGCTCGAAGCCTGCTCGACCCCAGGGTCGTGGCCAATGCCGGGGCCGGCTTCGGACAAGCGACTATCGGGCTCACGAATCAGTTGTTCGTCGTAGCGGGACTTCGCTTTGCCCGTGAACAGAAGTCGATTGACAACGCCGGAGAGCGGAGGGCGCTCGACTCGCCGTCAGTCGTCACACAGGGTTCGGCCTATGCCTACTCCGATGCGATCTCGCATACGGTGTGGACACCGAAAGTTGGCCTGGAAATCCGTTCGCGTAAGGGCATCCTCGTCCACGTCTCCGCGACGAAAGGCTCCAAGACAGGCGGTTTCAACCTGACGTCCATGGAACCAGGGCGGGGATATTCACCGGAATCGGCGTGGAGCTACGAGGCTGGATTGAAGGCCCTCGCCGGAGACGGCCGTGCGAGCGTCAGTGTCTCCGCGTATCAGACCGCCTACACCAATCTGCAGGTGCAGACGGCCATACGACCTGGCGTGATCGACATCTCGAATGCCGCGGAGGCGACGATTCGCGGTGTCGAAACGGAGGCTGTCGTACCGCTTGGTCTTGGCGTGAATGCCGGCGGACATGTGGCGTGGATGCAGAGCCGGTACGACCGGTATCTCGCCGTAGGCGTTGGTGGCGTCACC
>Ga0209382_10008914_pt1 | contig 12592 bp, 8 predicted proteins | sample SoiMetdeltSBSDD5_FD_187599 | JGI IMG/M metagenome (GOLD analysis project Ga0209382, IMG submission 187599) | Bulk soil microbial communities from a Populus tree surrounding site in Tennessee, USA - Soil MetaG P. deltoides SBSDD5 (SPAdes) (version 2) | ecosystem: Environmental > Terrestrial >... | reverse complement strand
GACGCCGATCCGAGCGCCAGCGGTCGATGGCCAGCCGCCACGTCATTCGGATGAGCCAGGCCCGGAACCGGCTGCGATCCCGGAGCTGCGAAAACCGCCGGTAGGCTCGGGCGAACGCCTCCTGCGCAGTTTCCTCGGCATCTTGGGGGTTCTTGAGCACGCCGTACGCCACCCGCACCGCCAGGCTCGCCGACTCGCGCAGCTGATCCTCGAACTCCCGCTCGAATGCGGCGTCGAAGGTCACGAGTATTCCGGGGTGCCGGCCGGCTGTTTCATGCATCTAGTTACCCTGCAAGACGGCACTGAGGGGGTGGCGGTTTAAAAAAGAGCTGCCGCGGTCCGCTGTTCGCCGCTCGCTGCTCGTTTGGCGTCCCAGCCGAACCCGAACCCGAACCCGAACCCGAACCGCGAACCGCGAGCCGCGAGCAGCGAGCCGCGGACCCCGCCCCAACTCAGCGCGGCGGCATCGCCTGAAACGTGCGTTCGATGTTGTCGAGAACGGCCAACGTCGAGCGGACGCCGACCTCGATATAGCGTTCGCCCATCTCGGCAGACGAGTTCCGCGCGTCACCCCACGTGCCCGATTTGGTGGCCCAATAGACCGATCCCGGAGACGTGAAGAAAAACGCTGTGTGAACGGGTCCGGTGTTGGCCACGGTGAACTTCGGGAATGGCGGAAACTCGGCGTTGGCGCGCGCGAGATCGACGAAGTTGGGGTTGATCGCCATTACGGCCGAGGTCTCGGCGGCGTTGGCGTGCAGCCCTTTGTCGAGCCCGAAGAACTCCGCCGAGTCGTCTGCCGTGAAGCCATCCCAGTAGTTGATGGGGAAAGCCTTGACCTCTTTTGGCAGCTTTTCCGCCGCGTTCGCGCACGCATAGGCGATCGCATACGTGTTGTCGTAGTGGCCGTTCAGGAAGACGATTCGCTTGAATCCGGAGGCCGCGAACGAGTGGCATAGATCCTCGATCAGCGCCATGAACGTCGGGATGCGGATATGCACCAGCCCGGTGAATCCCACGTGCGGATACGAGAGTGCATAATTGATCGGCGGCGCGACGACGGCACCGATCGTGGGCGCGACGCGTCGTGCGACTTCCTGCGGGATGAGCACGTCGGTCAACAGCGGCGCGTGCGGGCCATGCTGCTCGGTCGCCCCCGTCGGCACAATGACGGTGTGGTGGCTCTCGAGAAACGCTTCGACTTCGGGGTTGGTCATTTCGCCCAGAAACACAGTGGCAGGTTTCATTGCGGTTAGTTCTCCTGGGGATTAGCATAACGGGGCTCGGGGTTCGAGGCTCGGGATTCGGGGCTCGAGGCTCAGGGCCCGAAAAACTTGAATGTGCAGCCGATCGGCTGAGAGATCGTGAGTTCTTCGAACCCCGAGTCCCGGACCCCGGACCCCGGACCTCCGCCTCCGCGCGAAGCGCTACGGCGGACCCGCCGTAGCCTTGGCGAAGGCGGGCCGGACCCCGACAAGGATCAGTAAAAGATGACCGACCTTTCACGTCGTCAGTTCGTAAAGACCACCGCCGCGGCCGGCACGGCGTTCATGATCGTGCCGAGGCACGTGCTCGGTCGAGGATTCCAGGCGCCAAGCGACCTCGTCAACATCGCGACGGTTGGCGTCTCCGGCATGGGCGCACCCAATACTCGCGCGGTCATGAGCCAGAACATCGTCGCGCTGTGCGACGTTGATTTCGATCTGCTCGACAGCCGCCTCGCCGACTGGAGCAAGCCGCCGCGTGCGCCGCAGAATCGTCCGCCGGCACCTGCGCCGCCGCCGCAGCCGTGGAAGGATTGGGGGCTCTCGAAGGCCCAGCAGGCCGCCGACGCGAAGTGGCCGGCGAACGATCCCGCGGCAACGCTGCAGCGATTCGTGAACGAGCAACTGCCGCGCGTCCAGAAGTACCGCGACTACCGCGAGATGCTCGAGAAGCAGAAAGACATCGACGCGATCATCGTCGCGACGCCCGATCACATGCACGCAGTGATTGCGTCGAATGCGATGAGCCTCGGCAAGCACGTGTACGTGCAGAAGCCGTTGTGCTGGTCGGTGCACGAGGCGCGGCACCTCGCGAAGAAGGCGATCGAGACGAAGGTCAAGGCGCAGATGGGCAATCAGCGCCACTCGTCGGACGCCACTCGTCGCGGCATCGAGTACGTCATGAACGGCGCGCTTGGTGATGTGCGGGAAGTTCATGTCTGGACGAATCGCCCGCTGGGATTCTGGCCGCAGGGAATCCCACGACCGGCGCCGCTCAAGACCGACTCCGCGCAGCTGCCCTGGAACAACCGCGGCATCATGCAGCGGCTCGGCGCCGCGATGGCGGGGACAAACGGACCCTACAAGGTTCCCGATCGCTTATCGTGGGATCTGTTTCTTGGCGTCGCGCCAGAGGTCGAATACCACCCGATCTATCACCCGTTCAACTGGCGCGGCTGGGTGGACTGGGGGCAGGGCGCGCTTGGCGACATGGGCGCTCACCTGATGGACTTTCCGGTCTGGTCGCTCAAGCTCGGACTTCCGACGGTGATCGAAACCGAAACCACTCCGTTCAACGGCGTGTGCTATCCGAATGCGACCACGACCCACTTCGAATTCCCCGAACGGAAGGGCATGCCGCCAGTGAAGCTGACGTGGTACGACGGCGGGCTGATGCCATCGGATCCCGAGGAGCTCGAGGGTGAGCAGCTCGATCCAGGCGGCGGCGTGCTCTATATCGGCAAGAAGGGCAAGCTGCTGCACACAGCAGGTTGTCGACTCCTGCCGAACAAGAAGCACAACGACTACGGTCCGCCGAAGGAACGACTCCCGCGCGTCCCGCACGGCGATCACGAGATGAACTGGGTCAACGCGATCAAAGGGAACGAGGAGCTGTCGGTTCCGTTCGACTACGCCTCGCTTCTGACCGAGATCATGTTGCTCGGGATCGTGTCGCTGCGCGCCAATTCGAAGCTGCACTACGATGCCGCCAACATGCGGGTCACGAACAACCTTGCCGCGAACGACTTTCTGACGCGCCAGTACCGGGCGGGGTATTCGTTGTAATCGGTGACAGGGAGGCCGCATGGTCAGCTACTTCCGCCCGGTCGCCATTCTTCTTGCGGTCGGCGTCCTTTCATCAGCGGCGCTCGCCGCGCAGCAAGGATCGCCGCGGACCATCGACCTGAAAGCACCAGACGGGACGATGTTGAAAGCGTCGTACTTTTCCGCGGGGCGTCCCGGCCCCGGCCTCCTCTTACTCCACGCGTGCAACAAGGACCGATCGTCGTGGAACGATCTCGCTGCCGCCGCGGCGGCCCGCGGTTTTCACGTGCTCGCGATGGATTATCGCGGCTTCGGGCAGAGCGGTGGCGCACGCGGCGACAATCCGCAGCAACAGCAGTGGATCGCCGATCGCGAATGGCCGGTCGACATCGATGCCGCGTATACGTGGCTGATCTCGCAGCAGGGCGTGGACAAGACACGTATCGGCGCCGCCGGCGCGAGCTGCGGCGTGAATCAGTCCGTCGAGCTCGCACGTCGACATCCTGAAGTCCGCACCGTCGTGCTGCTCAGCGGCACCATCGCCGCGAACGGTCGCCAGTTCATTCGCGACGCCTCGGCGCTGCCGATCTTCGGCGCCGCCAGCCATGGCGATGCCGGAGCGGTCGAGCAGATGCGCTGGGCGATGGGATGGTCGCGGAATCCATCGAACAAGTTCGTGGAGTACAAGGCCGCGGGTCATGGCACCGAAATGTTCGCGGCCGAGAAAGACCTGCAGCCACAAGTGCTGACCTGGTTCGAAACCAATCTGCGCGACGCCCCCGCAACAAAGCCCACCGCCACCACCGCCGCTGGTCCAACCGTCGTCGAAGAGTTCTGGACCGCGCTCAATCAGCCTGGCGGCGTCGAGAAGGCGAAGAAGCTGTACGACGAAGCCAAGAGCCGCGACAAGAGCATCGTGCTCTTCCCAGAGCAGGAAACGAACCAGCTCGGGTATCAGCTTCTGCAGAACGGTAACTTCAAGGATGCGATCGTCGTCTTCCAGCTGAACGTCGATGGCTACCCGCTATCGGCAAACACCTACGACAGTTTGTCGGACGCCTATTTGGCGGCAGGCAACAAGGAAGACGCGTTGAAGTACGCGCAGAAGGCGATGGAGATGCTGGACAAGGATCCCAACGCCCCGCCGGAGTTCAAGCAACAAGTGCGCGAGAGCGCGGAAAAGAAGATCAAGGACTTGCAAGGCGTCCGTAAGTAAGACGCCGCCACACCCATTCCATCGGGCCGAAGCGGTGCCCGTTCAGCCACCACTTGCTGAACGGCACCTGCAAGCTGTAGATGACGATCGCGAGAAACAGATCGATCAGCGGTCCCACGCGTCCGTAGAGTCCGAGCCCGTAGCTGTAGAAGATCGTCGTGCAGATGAGCGACTGCATCAAATAGTTGGTCAGCGCCATCCTGCCCACGTACGAGAACGGCATCAATCGTTCCTGCCAGACGGGGCTCTGCCACAGGAGTACGACTGTTGCGCTGTACCCAAGGCTCAGGGCGGGGACCGCGACCCAGTGTATGGAGAGCATCACCACGCCTGGCAACGTCGGCGGCATCTCAGGCGGCCGAAAGATCCAGTCCATCGCCACTATCACGCCATTACCGACGATGCCGACGAGGAGCCCGATTCGTTGCGCCTTTCGCCACCAGTCCAGAGACTCAGCTGGACGCTGCAGGTAGCCCTGGCGCCACAAATAGAGACCGAACAGGTGTAGCGCAAGAACGTTCGTCAACACCAGGATGAAGAACGAATTGGCCTCGCCCCACTCGAACGCGCGCATGAAGAAGATGTCCTGGACGCTGCCGTGCGCGTAGATCTGCAGGACCCTGGCAAGATCGGGCTTGGGCTGGATCGGCATCTCTGCGCCGAGGAGAACCGCGACGTAAAAACCCAGGAAGAGGACCAGCAGGAACCAGTACAGGATGTGGGCCCACACGAGGATCGTCTTCTGCGTGCGCCTGCGGAAGAGGACGAGCAGCATTCCGCAGACGGCATACGTAACCAGGATGTCGCCCCACCACAGCAGGAACGAGTGCGCCAGGCCGATCATCAAGAGCACGAACATCCGGCGGATGTAGAACTTCACGCCGAGCCCGCGCGCGAGGGCGCGATCCATCTGGATCGCGAAGCCGACGCCGAAGAGCGTGGCGAAGATCGTGATGAACTTGCCCTGGACGAACCAATCGACGAACGCTTGCGCGATGCGGTCGGGCATCCACGTCCACATCAGGCGCGTGTCGAAGTACGCCGCCATCGGCGAATTGAACCCGCGCATGTTGGCGATGATGATGCCGAGGAGAGCCGCACCGCGGAGGCAGTCGATGACCGTGATTCGTTCGGCGCCCGGCACGGGGCCAATGCGCTCCGCCGGAGGTGGCGCCATGTCAATCACAGCCCGCGTAGTCTAGCAAATCCGGGATCCGGGATCCGGGGTTCGGTGTTGGGGTCAGGGTTGTGAACGCGCGAACGGAGTTTGGTGGTGCGCAGTGAAGTGTGAGGGCCCCGGCGAGCAAACGCCGGAGCCCTCTCCCGTAGCGCGTCTTGAGCGACTGCAGCGCGTCCTCCTCCGCTGCACGATCACGCGTACCCGCTCGCCACGCACCAACGCCTGGTTCAGTCGCCGGACAGCTGTGACCCCGCTGTCCCTGAGGAGCAGCGCTCGTCAGCGCCCAGAACCAGACTCGCTAACTGGAAAACTCGGCAACGACACGACACCCCCGGCGCACGTATGGGCAAGATTGGGACCCGTATCAGGGCCGTTGGACGACTAAGCGGTAAGTCGAAGTGCTTGCGTCGCTTAGCAGCGCTCGAGTGGCAAGTTACGAGGCTGCTACCTGTGCTGTGGTGGAGCACGCACAGTGGCTGTTTCTGCGATGAAAAGCCATAAAGTGCGTTCGTGTCAGTTATTTACGTGCCGAGCGTCTCAAGACGAGACGTCTGTGTGCATTCTCAGCACACTGTAGCCCGGATGAGTAACGAATATTTGAACGATGGATCCAACATTCCGCGAAACGTACTTGCTTTCAGATATAGGCCTTTGGTCTTATACGGCCTGCCAATGCCTGTCAAAGCGCTCGGTCGGGAGGCCGTCGCGCTCCTGGGATATGTTTCGGTCGCCATAGTGTTTGCCTGGCCGCTGCCGATCCGGATGGCGGAAGCCATGATCGGTTTGCCTGGCGGCGATGCGGGTGTCTACGTCTGGAACCTCTGGGTTTTCCGACACGAGATCGTCGAGAATCATCGACTCCCGTTTCTGACCTCCGAAATCCTCGCGCTCAACGATCCCGTTCCGCTGGTTCTCCACAACTACACGACGTTCGCCAACCTGCTGGCGCTTCCGCTCATTCCGCTGCTCGGTGTGCTCAAGACATTCAACGTCCTCGTCATGGCGAGCGGCGTGATGACCGGGTACGCGATGTATTGGTATGGGAGGCTTCGTACCGGCGATTCGGTCGCGGCATGGCTTGCCGGACTGCTGTTCGGATTCTCGCCGTTCATGAGCGCGCGCGGCGCGGAACATTTCAGCCTCACGCTCGCTGCGCCGATTCCAGTGTTCGCCTGGTTGATGTACCGGATCTACGCGAATCCGAGTCGTCGACTGGCGTGCGCGGCTGGTGCGACCGTCGCATGGGCGTTTCTCTCCGACACGTATTTCGCGGTGTACTGCCTCTTGATCGCGTTGTTCGCGGCGACGTACTCCGTCTTCAGCGTCGAGCGGCAGAGCCCGGCGGTCCGCCGTGTGTGGCCGCGCACGGTTGTGACCCTTGCCATCTTGTGCGTCGCGGGGCTGATCGTCGGCATGATCGTTCGCGGCGGCGGGCGCATGGACGTGTGGGGGATCCGCGTCAGCTTCACGCGGCTCTATACGCCGGTGCTGCTGCTGACTGGTCTCATCGGTCTTCGTGTGTGGTTGTCGCTGCGGCCTCGACTCGTCAAGGTCGTCAACATCACACCCTATGCGCAGGCCGCGGTGCTGGCCGGCCTGGTGTGCTTCATTGTTCTGTCGCCCGTGCTGTTCGCGGTGAAATCGCCGCTCGCAGAGCGCGGTCTCATGAGTCCGGCCGTGTGGTGGCGCAGCAGCCCGGCTGGTGTTGACCTGCTCGCGTTCTTCGCACCAAACCCGCTCAACCCCGTCGTCGGCCGATTGAGCTACGACTGGTTCGCCTCGCTGCCGGGCGGCTTCAACGAGAATGTCGCGTCGATCCCGTGGGTCGCGATGCTGACGATCATCGGCGCGATGTGGCTGGGACGCTTCCGGCCGCACAAGGGCTGGTTGATCTTTCTGGGCGTGTTCGCCTGGATGGCCCTCGGTCCGTTCGTATCGATCGCCAAACAGCTGACGTACGTGCCGACGCCATGGGCGGCTCTTCGCTATCTCCCGATTGTCGGCGCCGCGCGAATGCCGACGCGGATGACGATCCTGGTGATGCTCGCGGTGTCGATGCTGCTCTTGTTTGCGATCCACGATCTGCGGACGCGCACGCGGTATCCCCGTTTGCTGACATTGGGGATTGGCGTGCTGTTGTTCTTCGAGTTGCTTCCGGCGCCGCGCACGCTCCATTCGGCGGAGCTTCCCGAGCCCTATCGCATCGTCGCCACCGATCCGCGGCGCGTGCGCGTGTTATCGCTGCCGTTCGGCTTGCGGGACGGGCTGAGCTCGCGCGGTAACTACTCGTCGAGCACGCAGTTCTATCAAACGTTCCACGAGAAGCCGCTCATCGGCGGCTACATCTCCCGTCTGCCCGGGGACAGCATCTCGCGGTATCGCGGCAACTCGACGCTGCGCGTGTTGATGCGCCTTAGCGAAGGGACGCCGGTCGAGCCCGATTTGATGACCCGCGCCACGCGCAACGCCGATCGCACGATGCAACGGCTGCAGATGGGCTACGTCGTCATCGATCTCCGTCGCACCGCGCCCGCGCTGCGCGAGTTCATGTTGTCCGCGTTCCCGTTGACGCTTATCTGGAGCGATCAATCGTACGAGCTGTACCGGACGCCGATCGCGCCCCCGTTGAACTGATTGATTGTCGGAGGTCCGGAGGTCCGGACTTCCGAACTTCCGGACTTCCGACCACAATAGCAAGCGTGAGTAGCGACCTGCGCGCGCGGGCGGACGCGATCCGCTGGTATCACACCATCGACCTTGGCCACGGCGTCGTCACCAACGGTGTCGACGACAGCCCGTATCGGCTGGCGCGTTTGGATTTGCCCGCATCGCTCGCCGGCGCGAGCGTGCTCGATATCGGTGCGTGGGATGGGTTCTTCTCGTTCGAAGCCGAGCGCCGTGGTGCAGCGCGGGTGGTGTCGGCGGATTACTACTCGTGGCACGGCACCGGGTGGGGCTCGAAAGCAGGCTTCGAGCTGGCTCGTCGCACGCTCGGATCGAAAGTCGAGGACGTCGATATCGACGTGATGGATCTCTCGCCTGAACGCATCGGTACGTTCGACGTCGTCTTCTTCCTTGGCGTGCTCTATCACCTCCGCCATCCGCTGCTCGCGCTCGAGCGCGTTGCGTCAGTGACGAAGCGGTTGCTGATTCTTGAAACCGTCGTGGACCTTGTCGGCTTCAACCGGCCAGCGATGGCGTTTTATCCAGGCCGAGAGCTCAACAACGATCCCACCAACTGGTGGGCGCCGAACGTCCCGGCGTTGCACGGCATGCTGGGAGACGTTGGTTTCGATCGCGTCCGCACCGTCACGCCCACCCCATCCGGCTGGTACCGCGCCGCCCGAGCGGCCTCGCACAAACTGAGAGGCAGGAATTCGCTGCGCGACGCGTTCCACCAGGATCGGGCGGTGGTGCATGCGGAGAAAGACTAATCATGCCGCTGTCCGCTGTCCGCTCTCCGCGGTCCGCTAGTCGTCATTCCCTGTCCGCTTTCGAACTTCTGCGGCCTGCGGCCAGCGGCCCGCGGCTTTCGTCCCTCCATTCATCCCTGTCAGTTCGTCCCATTCTCGGGTACAGACGTCAGCGCAGATCGATAATGGGCAACTCTAGGGAGGAGAGTGAATGGCGGAGTCCAAGCCGCGTGGCCGATTCGTGTGGTTCGATCTCGTCACAGCCGATGCACACGCCACGCTCGAGTTCTATCCAGCCGTGACCGGTTGGGGGACGACCAGTTGGGACGGCGCGACGCCGTACACGATGTGGACGGCGAACGGCTCATCAATCGGCGGCGTGATGGAGTTGTCGCCAAAGTCTGCACAGCCGCCTGGCTTGAGCGCAGTCGAAGGCCATTGGCTCGCCTACATTTCGTCCCCCAATCTCGAGGAAACCGTCAGGCTCGGCGACAACTTGGGCGCGCGCGTCATCATGCCTCCGTCCGAGGTGCCGAGTGTCGGACGCTTTGCTGTGCTGGCCGATCCGCAAGGGGCGCGCTTCGCAGTGTTTACGCCGGCGTCGGAAGCGCCAGGTCACGAAGGCGAAGCGCAGCTCGGCGAGTTTTCGTGGCACGAGCTGGCCACTCACGACTATCCCGCCGCGTTTCGGTTTTACGAACGGCTGTTCGGTTGGGAAAAGAGCACCGCCATGGATATGGGAGGCGGCGCGATCTATCAGATGTTCAACCGCAACGGTCTGATGCTCGGCGGCATGTACAACCGGACGCCGGATACACCCGGCCGGCCATGCTGGCTGCATTACATCCGCGTCGAGGATCTCGATCGCTCGTCCGCCGCCGTGACGAAAGGCGGCGGCCAGATCGTCTCGGGTCCCACGGACGTTCCCGGCGGCAGGATCGTGCAGTGTGTCGATCCGCAAGGCGCTTCATTCGCGCTGCATCAAAGACGCGAGTGAAAGGCAGAAGGCAGAAGGCAGAAGGCAGATGGCAGAAGGCAGATGGCAGAAGGCAGAAGGCAGATGGCAGAAGGCAGATGGCAGAAGGCAGATGGCAGAAGGCAGATGGCAGAAGGCAGATGGCAGAAGGCAAAAGGCAAAAGGCAGAAGCTCTGCCATCTGCCTTCTGCCTTCTGCCTTCTGCCTTGTCTTCAGTCTCTCCACGAACACCCTAACCACTCCATCCCAGGATCACCAATGGGAGCGCCCGGCGGCGGGGTGGGCAGCTCCGTTCTGGTCGTGGGCGCATAGGGCCGATCGAGGAATCGGCGGATGTCCGCGGCGAGGAGCGACGAGTGCGCCGCAGTGGATCCGTTCGTCGCTGCGACGCTCGAAAGGCGTTGCTGACGCTGCTGAAGCTTTTGCGTCGCGATGGCGCGGACCTGTGGCATCTCCGCGCCGTTGGCCAGCGTCATCAGTTGCTCGATGACGACGCGCTGGACGGCGCGGGCGATTTCGGCTTCGTAGGGGTTGGTGGAGTCGGCGGCGAAGGTCGCCGACACGAGTTGATCGATCACCGTGTGCAGTCCAGGCAGCGTTGGGTCGAGCGCGTGCTGTTGCACGAGCCGTGCGGCGCGAGCCTCAGCCAGCATGAAGCCGATCGTCATGTTGGCGGCGGTGACCGCGGGCGTGATCGTGTCGAACATCTGACCGGTGTAGCGCGGGAACAGCTCGCGCGTCATGCCGTAGCCCGCTGGACGCGGCGGAATCCGCGACAGCAGTTCGCGTGGCAACGCCAGCTCCGACGGCTTCAACGTTGTGAGCAACGCGTCGAGTGCCGCCTTCTGTTGCGCGGCGGTGGCCGGCTTGACCGGCTGACGCCCATCGCCCCGCATCGCGTACGTGAAGTGAATCCCGCCCAGCACCGAAGCGGCCGCTTCGACCTGATAGCGATGATGGAGGTAGAGGGGGACGAGCACTTCCTCGATCGTTGCCATCGGCTGATCGCGCTTGATCGCCTGCTCGCCAAAGCGCGAGAGCGAAGCCTTTCGAATCGCCATCATCCGGGTGAGTTCGGCCGCGGCATCCGTGCCGTTCGACCACTGATCGACGCGCGGGTGCGCATCGAGATCCTGATTCGAGAGATACCAGAGGTCGCGTTTGTGACCGTCCTCGAGGATTGCCGTCAGCGCTTTGGCTTCGTCGGTGCCCGACGCAAAGTCGGAGTAGCCGTACGTGATGGCCACCTTGTCCCACGCGCCGATGCCGACGTCGTACACCTTCGAGTAGTCGAGCGATCCGTCCGCCTTCATCGTCACCAGCGGATGCGGATAGTCCATGACCGAGATCCGTCCGGCGTCACTGCTGTAGTAGTTGTGGCCGATGCCGAGCGTGTGGCCCACCTCGTGCGCGGCCAACTGCCGGATGCGCGAAAGGCCCCATTCCATCAAGTCCTTCGGTGTTTCGGTGCCTTCCTTGTAAGGACTGAGGAGTCCTTCCGCGATCATGTAGTCCTGACGGATGCGCAGCGAACCGAGCGTGACGACGCCTTTGATGATTTCGCCAGTGCGTGGATCGGTCACGCTCGCGCCTGTGCTCCACCCGCGCGTCGAGCGATGAACCCAGTTGATGACGTTGTAGCGAATGTCGAGCGAGCTCACCCCTTCTGGCAGCAGCTCGACGCGAAACGCGTTGCGGTAGCCCGCCGCTTCGAATGCCTGGTTCCACCACCGCGCGCCGTCGAGGAGCGCCGACCGGATGGGTTCGGGCGCGCCAGAATCGAGGTAATAGATGATCGGCTTGACCGGTTCGCTGACCGCGGACGCTGGATCCTTCTTCTGCAGGCGATGACGCCTCAGAAAGCGCAGGGTCATGGGCTCACCCGGCAGCGCCGCGTAGTTCTCGTATTCGAGGCTGCCGAAGCCGGAGCGGAAGCGCCGCGGCTTGTAGTTGCCGTCAGGGAGCTCGACGATCGAGTGATGGATGCGCATGCTCGCCGCGTCGGCGCTCGCGGCAACGCTGCCGACGCCTTCGAAGAACGCGCCGCCTCCGCCTCCCCCGCCGCCTCCACCGCCGCGTCCGCCACCACCCGGCCCGGCGGCCGCTCCGGGCTGCCGGACGAATGTCAACTCCGCTTCCATTTCGGTGTTCTTTGGAAAGCCGAGCGTCATCGGCGCGTAGATGGAGCTGCGTCCCGCGTCGAAGCGATACGTGCCTGGACGGAGACGGCCGGCCATGTCATTCGAATCGCGCACGAGGAATTCGGTGAACTCGACGAGCACGCGCTCGCCGCTTGCGGCGGCCACGGGGAAGCTCCACAACACGGATCGCGCGAAGGCGTCGCGGACCGTTCGCGCTTCGGCAGGATTGCTGGTCAGCGCGCGGTACTGATAGTTCGGCTGCACCATCAGCACCTTCGGTCCGACGCGTTCGAACTTGATGATGCGCGAGCCCGTCAGGGTGCCACGATCGAGTCCGATGTCATTCGATCCCAAGCCAGTCGCGAGGCCCGTCGAGTAGAGCACTTCGACATCGAGTTTGGGGATCTCGAGAAACAACCGGCCGCCAGGTTCGTCGAGGTAGAGCGGATAGAAGCCATCGATCTTCTTCAGCCCGTTGGTCCGATCCTCGATCGAGGCAATCGGTTCGGCCCCACCGCGACGCGCGGCTTGCCCTTGCCCCTGACCCTGTCCCAGCGCCGGCGCCGCGAGCAACGCCACGATCACCGACAGCACCGACACCTTGCGCACGTTCAGCATTCCGCTCCTCCCGTTTGGT
>Ga0209382_10008911_pt1 | contig 12596 bp, 16 predicted proteins | sample SoiMetdeltSBSDD5_FD_187599 | JGI IMG/M metagenome (GOLD analysis project Ga0209382, IMG submission 187599) | Bulk soil microbial communities from a Populus tree surrounding site in Tennessee, USA - Soil MetaG P. deltoides SBSDD5 (SPAdes) (version 2) | ecosystem: Environmental > Terrestrial >... | reverse complement strand
GATGCCGCGGTTCTGAAACCAACTCAGGTTCACGTTCAACGCCAGCTCGCGCTCGGCGGACTTGAAGAACGAGTGGTTCAGGTTGGCGATCGCCGAGCGGTTCCAGACGTGCGCTCCCGAATAGAGGGCGGGGTCGGCGATGGCGGTGCCTGGCCAGTTGCGGAACTGCTCGCCGGCGGAGATGCCGGTGAGCGAAATGCTCGAGCCGGAGCCGTACGTGTAGGACAGCTTGCCCTGGAGCGAGATGGTATTGTCCCAGTTCATCGGGAAACGGCGGCCCTGGCACTCGAAGCCCGCGTTGTTCGCCGCGTCACACTGCCCGCCGAACTGCACGAAGCGTGGCACCGCGAACGATTTGGTGTTGCCGCCCGACCCCGTCGTCACGATCGTGTCGATGCCGCCGACCGTGTACGTTGGCACGTCTTCCCACCCGCGACCCCGGAACGGCGACTTCTGACCGCTCAAGGTGCCCGACAGGAAGAAACGGAGGTTCTGGATTATCGGGATCGGCCCGCCGATGGAGCCCTCGAAGCGGTTGAGGCCGACGCTGACCGCGTCGCCGAACGGCTCGTCCGTCGCGTAGCTCGCGCTGCCCGTCAGCTTGGAGCCGCCGGCGCGGGTCGTGAACGAGATCACGCCCGACTGCGCGTCGCCGAACGACACGCCCAGCGCGCCGGTCGTGACCGTCGCTTCTTCAACGGCGTTCGTGCCGACGGTGATGTTCGAGCAGGCTTGATTCGCGCCAGCCATGTTGCCGCAGCTGCCGCCGAACACCTGGTTGCGCACCGGGGCGCCGTCGATGTAGACGTTCGCCTCGCCCTGTCGACCGCCGCGCAGCACGATGCCGCCGTTGACGCCTTCCACGACGCCCGGCTGCAGCGAAATCACGCGATTCACGTCGTCGACGGGGAGGCTGTTGATCGTCGCGCCGGTGACCGTCGCCTTCGACGTCACCTGGTCGCGCGGCACGATCGGATTCGCCGCCTCGATGCTCACGCCGCCGACTTGAATGGCCGAGGGCGTCAGCTTGACGTTCTGCGTCATCGTCTGGCCACCGAACACGCGCACTTCGCGCAATTCCGTCGGCGCGTAGCCGATGAACTGCGCGCGCAGCGTGTAGGTGCCAACCGGCACGTTATTGATGAAGTAGTAGCCCTTGTCGCTCGTGACCGCGCCGAACGAGGTCCCGACGACGAATACCTGGGCATTGGCGAGCGGCACGCCCGCCTGATCCGTCACCGTACCTTCGATCTTCCCGGTCGTCTGTTGCGCCGCCAGCGGAGCGACAAACGACGTCGCGACCGCCAGGACGGCACACAGCGCGAAGAAGCGACCGAAGGCGCTTCGCACACGATGAGTCATGGACGAGATCCTCCAGAGACGTGAATGCGAGTGGATTGTACCAGACAAAAAGACGCTGGCGACACGTCACCTCCCTCCCGGTGAGTGTATCCGTAAAGACGGCTTGAGTGCATGGTGCCTATGCAAAGCTGCGCCACGCTGTTGGGGACTGTCAAGCGACCGTCTTGTCCCCCAGAGTGGACAGCAACAGCGGGGGCGAATGTGTCCTCGCCGGCCTCGCTCCGCAAGACCCACTCGACACGACGAACGACGCTGGCGGACGACGAAACGCGACGTTTAGACGACGAGCAGCGTCCGCTGCGGCTCGGCCGGCGTGACCTCCGGTCCCGATTCGGCCAGGTAGACGTTGATTTCGCTGCGCACGCCGAAGCGTCCCGTGAGATAAATGCCCGGCTCCACTGAAAAGCCGATGCCCGGCTGCAACAGGCGCGTGTCGGCCGTCTCGAAGTTGTCGATGTGCGGCCCGGAGCCGTGCAGGTCGCGATCGATCGAATGACCGGTGCGGTGCACGAAGTACTCGCCGTATCCCGCCGCCACGATCACCTCGCGCGTCGCGTCGTCCACCTCGGCTCCGGTTACACCGCGATCGCCCCCGGAATTCCACCGATCGCGCAGTCGCGTGACGGCCGCATCGCGCGCGTCGCGCACCGTCTCCCACACGCGCACGACCTCGGCGTCAGCCGTCCGCCCGGCGAACGCCATCCACGTCTGGTCCGCGAACACGCTGCCGCGCTCCGGTCCCGCCCACAGATCCAGCAGCAGCACCTCGCCGGCGGCGAGACGCCGGTCCGTGCCCTCGTGCGGCTCGTAGTGCGGATTCGCGGCGTTCGGCGCGAAGGCCGCGATCGGCGGATGGTCGGTGTAGAGACCGGCGCGATCGAACGCCTCCATCACGTGGCGCTGCACGCCGGTCTCGCGGACTTCGACGCCGCGCGCCAGCTCGGCGCCCGCCCACCGCAGCGCCTGCTGCGCGATCGCGGCGATCGCTTCGGCCGCGTGCCGGTGGCCCGCCAGCTCCGCGGCGGACCAGCGGGCCGCGAACCGCGTGACGAGCGGCGCCGACGACACGATGCGGGCGCCGAACGATTCGAGCAGCTGCACCACGCCGTGCGGCACCCGGTCCAGGTACGGGACGGCGTCCAGCGGCGACACTTCCATCGCCAGGGTTTTGCCGGAGACGAGCGGCTGGAGGATGCCGTACAGCTCGCGCCACGCGGCGTAGGGTCGGACCGTACCGGGGAATCCTTCGTAGGCCTGCAGCTCGATCCGGTGCACCACCGCCACCGGGTCGCCGGTCGCCGGCAACAGCACGAACGAGCGGCGCGTCGCCATGCCATGCACGTCGACGACCCGGCCGGCGATCGGATTCACGCCGCGGAAATCGAACAGCAGCCACCCGTCCGCGCCCAGCTCCTTCAGCGTGGTCCGCAGCGCGGCGAAATCAAAATCGGCGAGCGGTGGCATCAATGATGTCTCGGGTCCGGAGGAGCCGCGCGCCATTCGCAGCGATCGCCGCCGCGCGCGCGACACACGGTATGGAGCATGGCGCTCTCGAAGCCGGCGAGCAACCGCAGCAGCTCGGCAAATCCCGCCGCGTACAGCGTGCACGCCGAGCCGTCGGGCGTGGCGCGCAGCGCGATCGGGTCGGCGACCCGGGCCACCGGGAGGCGCGCCTCGCGCCGCAGATCGCCCCCCAACACGATACGGGCCGAGCGCCGGGCGACCATGAATCCCATCTGTCGCGGGGCGGCCCCCGCGGCCAGGCGTGTCCCGAAGAACAGGCGGCGTGATGCCCGCCGCGCCGCGCGCCGGCCCGCGTCGGCGAACACCAGCTCGGCATCGGGCCGGCGGCCCACCAGACGCAACAGGGCTTCGACGTGCTCGGGGTCCACGCGCGCGTCGCGACGCACCAGCGCCTCGTATTCGGCGAGCTGCGTCCGGACCGTGGCGGACAACCCGAAGCGTTTGACCAGGAGCTCGTCGGCGAACTCGCCCAAACCGTCCTCGACCGGTGTGTCGAGATTGCGGATCGCCTCGAGCACCGCGAGGGGCACGATGCTGTGGATCACGGGCCGCGAAACCTAGTGCCGTTCCAATTGAAAGTGAATGCGGCCGGCACCCCATTGCGGAACCGGTGAACCCGCGCGAGCGTTCGGGACGAGTATTCTGCCCGTGACCTCCCACTCGCCGCCCCCTACCCCCCCGACGCCTCCGACCCCGCCCGTCCCGGACGCGGATCAGAAGCGCGCCAGCTTCGAGCGCGAGGCGCTGGTCCACCTCGACACGATGTACCGGGTCGCCCTGCGCCTCATCGGCAACGCCGCCGACGCCGAAGACCTGGTCCAGGAGGCGGTACTGCGGGCCTACCGCTCCTGGGAGCAGTACACCCCGGGTACCAATGCGAGAGGCTGGCTGCTCACCATCCTGCGCAACCTCTTTATTAATGAATACCGGCGCCGCACCCGGCACCCCGAAACCGTGGATGTGGACACAATTGAGCCGTATGCGGTGTTCCCGGAGATACAGGATGAGGACCCCCAGGCCACGTTCTTCGACCGCATCGTGGACGACGAGGTGCTGCGGGCCATGGACGAGCTGCCGCAGGTGTTCCGGGAGGTGGTCATGCTGTCGGACGTGGAAGGCTTGAGCTACGAAGAGATCGCGAAGGTGCTCGACGTCCCCGTCGGGACGGTGAAGTCGCGCCTGTTTCGGGGACGGCGCCTGCTGCAGACGCGATTGTACGAGTACGCCGTGAGCATGGGGTACATCAAGGCTCGCACGCCATGAAATGCCGGGAATGCGTTGAGCACCTCTACGAGTACCTGGACCGGGAGCTGACGCCGGAGCTGGAGCAGGAGATCCGCGCCCACCTGGTCAAGTGCCCGCCCTGCGGCGAGCAGCACGACTTCGAAGAATTGTTTCTGAAGTTCCTGCACGCGCGCTGCTCGACTGCAGGTGCGCCTCTCGCCCTGCGGCGGCGCATCCTCATGGAGCTGTTCGACGAGTGAATTGGCTCACGCGGGGCGGCGTGGTGGCCGCCACGCTGGTGGGAGCAGCGGTCGCCTGGGGGCTTGGATGGGGAGGATTGGTCCCCCTGTTTGCTTTCCTTCTTAGTGGCAGCCTGCTCACACGATTCGGTCGCAATCCCGCAGGCCCCCGCAACGCCCGTCAGGTCATCGCCAACGGCGGAATCGCCGCACTCGCGGCGCTGGCCCACCACTGGCCCGCCGCGGCGGGCGCCATTGCCGCCGCCGCGGCCGACACCTGGGCCACCGAGATCGGCGCCCGCGCACCGGCGCAGCCCATCCTGATCACGACGGGGAAGCGAGTGCCTAGCGGTACCTCCGGGGGTATCACTCCGCTCGGAACGGCCGGCGGAGTGGCGGGCGCGGTCGTGATGGCCCTGCTGGCGGGTCTCGTCGCCGGGTCGCTGCGCGCGCGCGGCGTCGTGGTCGTGGCGGCCGCCGGAATCACGGGGATGCTGGCCGACTCCGTTCTCGGCGCCACACTGCAGGCGAGGTATGCGTGCCCGGAGTGCGGCCGCAACATGGAGCGACCGGGGTTTTGTCACGCGCCGGTGCGGCTCGTTCGGGGGTGGCGATGGCTGGACAACGACGCCGTCAACCTGCTCGGATCCCTATGCGGCGCCCTCGTCGCCACCGCCGCGTAAACGCGTCCGTGTGATAGTCCCCCCCCCGGAGCGTTGGGACGCCGTGGTCGTCGGCGCCGGCCCGGCAGGGTCGGCGGTGGGACTGTCGCTCGCCCGCGCCGGTGCCTCTGTACTCCTCCTCGATCGAGCGACCTTCCCCCGCGACAAGCCGTGCTCCGAGTACCTGAGTCCAGCCGCCACGCCGCTCCTCGCGCGGCTCGATCCGGCGTTCGTCCCCGAGATCGAGAGCGCTTCGCCGGGCCGCCTGTTCGGGATGCGCATCGTGGCACCGGATGGTCAGTCCGCGGTGGGGCGTTTCGACCGTCTCTCCATCGATTCCCCACCCGGCACCCGTCCCTACGGCTTCGCCGTCCCCCGAACCGTGCTCGATTCGACGTTGCTGCGTGGGGCCCGCCGGGCGGGCGCCGTAATAGAGGAAAGGGCCCGGGCTGAGGAGCTGCTGTACGACCAGGGGTCGGTCGCCGGCGTCGTGGTTCGCCGGCCCGGCGGACAGCACCACGCGGTGCGCGCCCGGGTCGTGGTGGGCGCCGATGGGCTCCGCTCGATCGTGGCCCGCCGCCTCGGCCTGCGCCGGCGCTCGCTCCCCGAGCGCGTGGCGTTCACGGCCCACTTTCGCGGCGTCGCGGCCGTGGGCGACGTGGGCGAAATGCACGTCGGCCGCGCCGAGGGAGGAGGGGGGGGCGGCTATGTCGGGTTGGGACCGATCGGCGATGGGGTCACCACGACCGCGTTGGTGCTGCCCTCGCGGATCGCCCGGGAACGGGCCGCCGAGCTGCGGGGAGGGCCCTCGTTGATCCGCGCGCTGGACCGGTTCCCCTGCCTCCGGGATCGGTTTGCCGATGCCCGAATGGTGCGCGAGGTGCTCGTCACCGGACCATTTGCGCAGTGGTCTCGGGCGTCGGTGGCGCCGGGCGGCGGCGCGTTGCTGGTCGGTGATGCCGCGGACTTCTTCGATCCATTCACGGGGCAAGGACTCTACGCCGCGCTGCGCGGGGCGGAGCTGGCCTCGCAGGTGATCGTCGCGGCCCTCGCCGATCAGTCGCGCGGACCGCTCCGGGCCGCGGGACTCGCCCCCTACGCCGCGGCGCGGCGGCGGGCCTTCGCCGGGAAATGGATTCTGGAGCGACTCATCGGCATCGGCGTCGGGTGGCCGTGGCTCGCCGCACGCGTGATCCACCGGCTGGCGCGGCACCCCGCCCTCGCGGATCTTCTGGTCGGAGCGACCGGCAACATCGTGCCGGCGCGTGCCGTGCTGGCCCCGGCCAACCTGATCCGATTGCTCGCATGACCACGCCGGTCGACGCCGATCAGTTTCGCCAGCTGTTGGGCCGGTTCGCCACCGGGGTCACGGTCGTCACCGCGCGCAGCGCCAGCGGCGCCCCGCTCGGCATGACGGCCAGCTCGCTCGCCTCGGTGTCGCTCGACCCGTGCTCGTGGCCGTCGACAGGGCCAACGACATGCACGAAGCGCTCAAGACCGCGCCGCATTTCGCCATCAACATCCTCACGGCGGACCAGGAAATCCTGTCGCGCCGTTTCGCGTCGACGGACCCGAACCGGTTCGACGGCGTGGGGTACCGGGAGGGCCGGAACGGGCTTCCTCTCCTGAACGACGTGGTGGCGCACATCGAGTGTGCCATGCACGGCGCCGTTCCCGGCGGAGACCACACGGTGTATTTCGGCCTGGTGACGGGTGGCGACGTGACAGAGGCGAGGCCATTGATCTACTATCGGAGCGGGTATGGGAGCTTTTGAGAGAGGCGTCATCGGTAAACGGTCATCGGTACTCGGTGACTGCGTTGCGAATTGCCTTCACCGATGACCGAAAACCGATAACCGAGTACCTGCCTCTATGCACACCCTCGACCGGATCATCATCAACGCCCCGCTCGACCGCGTATTCGACCTCGCCTCACACGTCGAGACCTGGCCCACTATCCTGCCGCACTACCGCTGGGTCCGCATGCTCGAGCGGCGCCCCGACGGCGGCCGAGTCGAGATGTCGGCATGGCGACCGTTTGGGCCGTCGCCGCTGCGCTACCCCGCGTGGTGGGTGTCCGACATGCTAATCGATCCAGTCGGCCGGGTGATCCGCTACCGCCATGTGGCCGGCATCACGACCGGCATGGACGTGCGCTGGGAGCTGCGCGACTCGGCTGCCGGCGTCGCGGTGGAGATCCTGCACGAGTGGACGGGCCCCGCGTGGCCGCTGGTCGGCCGGTTGACGGCCGATCTCGTCATCGGTCCCGTGTTCGTGCACGGCATCGCATCGCGCACGCTGGCAGGAATCCGGCGCCAGGCCGAGGCGGCCGCATGACGCCGCGCCGGCGCGTCGTGATCACGGGCGTGGGCGCCGTGACGCCGATCGGGACGGCGGCCGACGGTCTGTGGTCCGGCCTCGAGGCGCGTCGCTCCGCGGTGCGAACGTTGACGCGCTTCGATCCAGCCCCGTTCCGCAGCAAGATCGCGGCCGAAATCCCGGATTTCCGCCCGCAGGACTTTCTCGACGCCAAGCGCGCCAAACGGCTGGACCGGTTCTCGCAGCTCGCGGTGACGAGCGCCCGGCTCGCGCTGCAGGACGCCGCGCTCGACCCGGCGCGGGAGGACCGGGATCGGATCGGAACCATGATGGGATCCGCCCTGGGCGGCGTCGCGTTCGCCGAATCGCAGGTGAGCCGGTTTCTGGCGGAGGGACCGCGCGGGCTCGACGTTTCGCTCGCGCTGGCGGTGTTCCCCGGCGCCGCGAGCTGCAACATCGCGATCGAATTCGGCGTCACGGGGCCCAACGCGACCAACGCCATGAGCTGCGCCTCCGGCACGATCGCCGTCGGCGAGGCGTTCCGCGCGGTGCGCGACAACCTGGCCGACGTGATGTTCGCCGGCGGCGCGGAGGCGCCGCTCGCCCCGTTGACGTTCGCGGCGTTTTCGAACATCCGGGCCATGAGCACGCGCAACGACGACCCCGCCACGGCGTCGCGGCCGTTCGACGCGGAACGGGACGGATTCGTGATGGGCGAAGGGGCCGCGGTGCTGGTGCTCGAGGAGCGTGGGCGCGCCCTGGCGCGCGGTGCGCCGGTGTACGCCGAGGTCGTGGGTTACGGCTTCACCAACGACGCCTACCACATGACCGCGCCGCGTCCCGATGGCCGCCAGGCGGCGCGGGCCATGCAGCTGGCGCTGGCGGACGGGGACGTGACGACGGGCGAGATCGGGTATGTGAACGCCCACGGCTCGTCCACGCCGCTCAACGATTCCACGGAGACGCTCGCCATCAAGCAGGTGTTCGGCGACCATGCGTACCGGCTGGCGGTGAGCGGCACCAAGGGCTACTACGGCCACGCGCTCGGGGCATCCGGCGCAATCGAAACCGCGATCTGCGCGCTCACCCTCGCCCGCGGTTGGCTCCCGCCCACGATCAACCTGCAGCGACCCGACCCCGCGTGCGATCTCGATTGCCTGCCCGGGCGCGACGGGGGCGGGGGACGCGCCGCGCGGCCGGGAGCGATCCTCACCAACTCGTTCGGATTCGGCGGAGTAAACGCGACCCTGGTGTTGCGGCGCGCCTGAGATGGCGGCAGATTGCCGCGCCGCACCCCCCACCCCCCATTTCCGGAGGAGTTTTCGGTGAACGCTACCTACCGGCCGTTGCTCGCCGAGCTGCTCGGCACGGCCCTGTTCGTCTTCATCGGCACGGCCAGCATCGTGGTCAATGCCCTGACCGCCGGCGGAGTCGGCAGCCTCGGCATCGCCCTCGCGCACGGCGTCGGCATGGCGGTCATCATCTCCTCGTTGATGAGCATATCCGGGGCCCATTTCAACCCGGCGGTCAGCGTCGGATTGCTGGTGGCGGGCAAGATCGACGGCAAGACGTGCGGCCGATACATCGTCGCCCAGCTCATCGGAGCGATTCTCGGCGCCCTCCTGGTCCGGGCCGTCTTCCCCGCTCCGGCCGTGCACGCCGTTTCGCTGGGCACGCCCCAGCTCTCCCTCAATATCGGGCTCGGTCAGGGCCTCGCGATCGAGGCGATCTTCACCTTCTTCCTCGTGTCGGCCGTATTCGGGACGGCGGTCTCGAGCCAAGCCCCGAAGATCGGGGGCTTCGGCATCGGCCTGGCGATTTTCGTCGCCGCGGTGGTCGCGGGCGGGTTGACCGGAGCCGCGCTCAATCCGGCCCGGGCGATCGGTCCCGCGCTCGTGTCGTGGACGTGGCACTCGCAAGCGGTGTATGTGATTGGACCTTTGGCAGGAGGGGTGGCGGCGGGGTGGTTGTGGAAGGCTTTCCTGTTACCAAAGGCGTAGGGAGAGCATCGTAAGAACAAAAGGCGTAAGGAGAGAATCGTAAGGTAGAAAACGTAGGGAGAAAGGCGTGACATCCAACACGGTTTCCTCCTTACGTCTTTCTACTTTTCGTTTTTCTCCATACGTTTTCTCCTACGCATTCGCGGGGGGACACGTGCTCTTTTCTGTTCGCCAGTTCGTGGCCAATTTCGCCGGCCGTCGTGCCGAGGCGTCCGGGTCGCCGAGCGGGGCGGCACGGTGGCACCGCGTGGCGTGTGCCGTGACCCCCACGTTCGTCCCGTCCTACAGCCGGTTGGTCGACTTGCTGAAGGACGATCGCTGGGCCGCCCGCGACGTGGCGCAGGGCGCGGCCGAGCGCTTCCCCAACACGGCCGACGCGTGGATGCTCCTGGGGAGCGCCTGGCTGGGAGTGTACCGCCATCAGGAAGCGCTGGCCGCCTACGAACAGGCGCTGGTCCTGGAGGAGCGGCCCGATGCCGCGCTCGCGGCGGGGGCGATCTATCGCCGCTCGGGGCAGTTTCCCGAAGCGGCGGCGCGGTTCGCGCGGGCCTATGCGGCCGGTGGTGGACCGGAAGCGCTGCTGCAGAACGCGGAAGCGCTGGCGCACGCAGGGGACGTGAAGGCGGCGGAGCAGGCGCTGGATCTGTGGCTGTCGCAGGTTCCCAACGGGGAATCGCAGGCGAGTGCCGTGCGCGCCAAACTGAGCGGCGCCCGCCGCGCGGGGTAACGACCCGCGTTAATGACCCCGCGTGCGCCGGATGAGAACGACCGCGTACGCCACGAGGATGACGGCGGTCGCGATGTAGGCGGCCACCATGAACGCGGCGTTCTGCGGCGGGCCGTTCATCGGGGTTCGCTACCGATGGCGTACCGCTGGGTGACGAATCCCACGTACAACAACGTGAACACGCCGAACGACAGCAGCAGGGTGACCAGCATCACCGGCGGCAGCGAGGGCGCGCTCGGTTTGAGCACGATGGGACGCGGATGCAGCGTGCGGAACAGATACACGCTCAGGTGAATGAAGGGCAGCAGCACCAACCCGCAGATCCCCACCACCGCGGCATAGCGCGCCCGCAGACCCGGCTCGGACACCGCGCTTCGCAGCAGCTGGTAGCCGATGAACAGGAAGAACAGCATCAGGGTGAGTGTCAGCCGGGCATCCCACGTCCACCAGGTCCCCCAGATCGGTTTGGCCCAGAGTGGCCCGGTGGTCAGCATCACCAACGAAAAGACCGTGCCCACCTCCGCCGACGCGGCGGCAAACCGGTCGTAGCGCTCATCCTTGAGAAACAGAAACAGGATGCTGGCGACACCGACGAGCCCCATCGAGAGCATCGCGGACCATGCCGACGGCACGTGCAGGTAGAAGATCTTCTGCGCCGGTCCCTGCATCAATTCCGTCGGGGTGAACGCCAGCGCGCGGACGTAGATCCCGGCCAGCAGCACGAGGGCGACAGCAGTAATCCAGCGGCCGACAGAGCCTTGCGTCATTCCGTCACCGTTGCGGGGAACAGCAGCGTGGCGAGTGTCACGAACGTCACGTCGTAGGCTGCGAGCAACCTAAGCCAGCCCAGAACCTCGCTCAAGGGACGCCCGCCCAGGAGCTTCGCCGTCACCGTCACCGCCGCGATCAAGGGCGGCAGGAGAAATGGCAGCAGGAGGACGGGCAACATCAGCTCGGCGAATCGCGTGCGCACGACCATCGCGCTGAACAGTGTGCCCACCGCGATGAACCCCACGCTCGCCAGCACCATCACCAGGATGAGCGGCCACCACACGCGCCACACCGGGACATCGAAAAAGAGTACGAACAGGGCCAGCCCCGTGAGCTGCACCAGGGCCACGAACACCAGATTGGCGCCGAGCTTGCCCCAGAACAAACTGCTGCGGCTGATCGGGCTGAGCAGCAACCCTTCCAGCGCGTCGTTTTCCAGCTCCGCATGAAAGGCGCGGTTCAACGCCAGGACCGCCGCAAAACTGAACGTGACCCACAGGATGCTGGGGGCGAGGTCCAGCGTGGGGACCGCGGTCGGGTCGCGGCCGTACTCGAACACGACGAGCACGAGCGCGGTGAACACGAGGGCCAGCGTCAACGCCGTGCGCGATCGAAACTCGACCTGCAGATCCTTGCGGGCGACGAGCCACGCATGCCGCAGCAGATCAGGCACCGGCCATGATCCGGCGATAGTCCGCCGCCAGGGCCGCGGCGTCGCGCCCCGCGCGCGGCCCGTGGGCGGCGAATCGGCCGCTTCGCATGAACGCAACTTCCGTAGCGAGCTCGGTCCCCTCTTCCACGCTGTGCGTCACCAGCACGCTGGCCCGCCCGTCGGCCGCCAGCTCGCCGAGCAGGGTCCGCAGCTCCTCGGCGGCGAGCCGGTCCAGCCCGGTGAACGGCTCGTCGAGCAGCAGCACGGCGGGGTCGTGGATCAGCGCGCGCGCGATCGATGCGCGCTGCGCCTGGCCACGCGACAGAGTTCGCACCGGCTGCTGCTCCTGCCGCTCGAGACCGAGGCGGCCGATCAGCGCCCTCGCGCGCTCCTGCACCGTGCCGGCCGGCACATCGTACAACGACGCCCAGAACCGCAGATTCTCGATCACCGTCAGCTGCCCATACAGCTGCGACTGATGGCCGATCCAGCCGATTGCCCGGCGCCCGCCTTCCACCTCGGCGCTGCCGCGCCGCGGCCGGATCAATCCGGCGATGACGCGCAACAGCGTCGTCTTCCCGGCTCCGTTGGGACCGAAGATGACGAGGGTTTGACCGCGATCGAGGGAAAAGGTGATGCCGTCCAGCGCCTGCACGGCGCCGAACGCGTGCGCGAGGTCACGCGCCAACAGCATCGATGCGCGCGCCGAGCTCGTTCAGGTCGAAGGGTTTGACGAGATACGCACTGTGGCCGAGGTCGAGCACGTGCATCAGGGGCTCCATGCTCACGTAGGCGGTGGTGACGACGACGGGAAGGGTCGCGCGCTTCTGGCGGATGCGTTGCAGCAACGCGATGCCGTCCGTATCCGGCAGGCGCAGGTCCAACACCAGCACTTCGGGTTCGAAGCTCTCGAGCTGTTGCATGGCCTCCGCCCCGGTGCGGGCGAACGCCATCTCGTAGCGTGAAACGAAGTAACGGGCGTAGGATGTTTGCAGGGCGGCTTCGTCCTCGACAAACAACACCCGGCGTTTTTGACCGGTGGCGGCCATGGCCCGGGGCAATATACCTGTGGGGGAACGCTCGGCTACGAGCGCAGCGATATTAGCTGTTGACCGC
>Ga0209382_10008910_pt1 | contig 12597 bp, 7 predicted proteins | sample SoiMetdeltSBSDD5_FD_187599 | JGI IMG/M metagenome (GOLD analysis project Ga0209382, IMG submission 187599) | Bulk soil microbial communities from a Populus tree surrounding site in Tennessee, USA - Soil MetaG P. deltoides SBSDD5 (SPAdes) (version 2) | ecosystem: Environmental > Terrestrial >... | reverse complement strand
GTAGATGCTGAACACTTCGTCAACATTGGGCCGGTTGAGCAAGTTGAACGCGTCGAAGGTCAAGTTGAGTCTGACGCGTTCGCTGATCGGGAATACGCGTGAGACGCGCAAATCCCAGGCCCGCAGCGGGTCGCCGATGTAAGTGTTCCGCGCGACCAACCCGACACGGTCGGTCACCGGATTGGTATCTCCGTTGGCGTCGCCGCCGACGAAGATGGTGAAGGGTCGCCCCGTCTGCAAGGTAACGACGCTGCTCAACTCGAAGTTCCGCAGAAAGCCGTCCTCGGGCCCGGTCGCGGTGAAGTTGGCTACAAAGCGGTGTCGGACGTCCTGGTTCGAATTGCCGCGCTCCGAGACGTTGTCGAACTGGTTCTGCGGGAGATTGATGAAGGTCGTGAAGTTCCCGTTGTCAATGATGTGTGACCAGGTGTAGTTGGCGTTCAGATTGAATCGCTTACCGAGCCTCTCGACTACCTGCAGCGTCATGCCGTTGTAGACAGCATTGACGATGCCATTGTTGTAATCGAGAAAGCCGCCGTTTGGAAACTCCAGCCCGTCCGTAAAAACAGGCTTGCCAGCGAGCAGGCGCGGAGTCCCTTCGCAGGCGCTCAAGGAGCCGTCCGGGTTGACCCACCCTTGGGCGTTGGGAGGATTGCGCGGCTTACTTGTGCCTTGCGGACATGGGATATTCAAGCCATTTCCAAGAACCAACCTGTGCGAGCCGACGAATAGATACCCGGCGCCGACCGTCAGCCCTCTGCCCAGCGTCCGGTTGATCTCCAGGCTGGCCTGATGGGCGTAAGGAAGCTTGTGGTCGTCGCGGGCCAACCCTCCGGCCCCGGCGGTGCAGGCGGGCGGACAGTCGCCGGTCAGGAATACTCGCGGATAGGTCCCCGTAGTGATGATGCTGCGCGCCGTGCTCGCAGCCGCGCCCAGGCAGAAACCGGGGAAAAGTTCGACGCCTCCTGTACACGCAACCGGCGACGGTAAGAAAGCCGCCGCATTGACCAGATTCAATTGCCAGCCTCCGGTCTCGGCTCCTCTACGAACCATCGGTAGAGTTATGCCCGGAAGGAAGCCCGGAACTGTCTTCTGATTTCCGGTAACGAAGAAGAAGGTCATGTTGTTGCGATCGAAAAACAGCCCGTAGCCGGCGCGAATTACGGTCTTACTGTCAGGCGAGTAAGCGAAGCCCGCTCTCGGTTGAACAGCCCCCCAATACGGCTCGATTTGATCTTGCAGTCCCGTTTCAAAGTCGTAGCGCAGGCCGTAATTGAAAGTCAGCTTTGGAGTCAGCCGCCACTGATCCTGCGCAAAGAAGCCGTAGTAGCCATGATTGAGTTTGTATCGGTAGCTCTCTCTGAGCGAAGGATCGAAGGCGTTCTTCCACGTACCCACATCGAGCGGGCGGGCGTTGTTGAGCGGGAATTGCCCGTCCACGTAGTTGGTTCTTGCGAGCGCGACTCCGTAAAAAGTGGCGCCCACTCCGTGGAATGGCGTCGTCGGTAGCGCACACGGCGGGCCGGGCGCCGGAGCGAGCGGCGCTCCGCCGGGTTTGTTCACATAATTGGCGAAATCAACCAGGCAGTTGATGCCCGGAAGGATGATTCGCACTGGCGTGAATCCGGGATAGATGGACGAGTCCCAAATGTAATTCGAATCGTATCCGAATTTCGCGTAATGATTGCCCTTGACCCATCCCAGAGAGTTCGAGATCTGGAGACGGCTCTCGTAAATGCCGTCGATTGTGCCGAAGTTGTGGCCCAATGACAGGTCGTTGGGGAGGTCCAGGTTGGGTTCGCCAGTCACGCCGGGAAAATCGTAACGCCGCCTGGCCCATTGAACCAGAAAGGTGTTGACCACGGTGGCTTTCAGCGCCGAATTCAGCGTGCCGACCAGCGCTTGATCATTGATGAAGAGATCGCGCCCGCCGCTCGGCGTCCCAATGCCGCCGCCATCTTCAGTGTTACCTACCAATTGATTCGGGTCGCGCGCGTCTTCGACGTTATATCGCGCAGAGAGGCGATTGTTCTTCGTCAGTTGATGATCGAATCTGGCGAAGCCGTAGTCGTTACTCTTGATCTTCAAAACGCTCAGATCTTCAGCCTTGATGCCCAGCAGCCTCTTGGCGTTATTGATGGTCGTCAAGTTATTCAAAAGGCTCGGCGGATAGACTGGAGCCTCGGCGCGCCGCTGGCCTTCGTAATTCATGAAGATGAAAGTCTGGTCTTTTCTGATCGGGCCTCCCAGCGTGGCGCCGAATTGATTCTGATGCAGCCTATTCGACGTCCCCTTCGGTTGCAGCAAGGAACGCGCGTTCAATGCGCTGTCCTGGTAATAGTCGTAGATCGAGCCATGCCAGTCATTGCCGCCCGACCTGGTAACCACATTGACAATACCGCCGAGAGCCCGCCCGTATTCGGACCCGAAGCTGTTGTTGACGACGCGGAACTCCTGCACCGATTCCTGGGGCGGCGTGGCGCGCTGCAAGCCGGTGTTGGAGTTGATGAAGTCCGCGCCGTCCACAGTGATCAAATTGCTGAATGAGCGCATGCCGCCGAAGGAGATCTGTGTAACCTCGAATTCCGTGAACGTGGTTCCCAGACTGGTGCGTCCCGTGGCCACGCCCGGCGTCAAGAGCGCGAAATCGGTGAAGAGCCGGCCGCTGACGGGCAGCGACGCGATCTGTTTGGTCTCGATCACCTGGCTGACTTCCGTCCGCGTCGGTTCGATGATCGGCGTTTCGCCGGTGACCGAGATTGACTCTTCTACGCTCACTTTGAGCGTCACATTGACCGTCGCCGTTTGGCCCACGGTTAACGCGACCCCGGTCTGGGTAAACTTCCCAAACCCGGTCGAGGTCACCGTCAATTCATATCTTCCCGGCAGAAGATTGGGGACGATGTAATAACCGGCGTCGTTGGAGGTCGCGGCGTAGGCTTGATTCGTATCCAGATTACGAAGAGTGATGGAAGCCTTGACTATCGCGGCGCCGTTTGCGTCCTGCACGGTTCCGTTAAGTTGAGCGAAGCTGGTGGTGGCTTGCGAGTACGCCTGGTTTGCGCAACCCAGGAGAATCGCAATCGTGATGGCCGAAAGCAGACCCGAGCGTCCTTTCATATTACCCCCTTCATTGAGTTCATCTTGCGGACTTCGAAAAGGTTTTTCTCAATCCAAAAATAATTACGGAGCGGATGATTTGAGATATGAAGGAAAGAACCTCAATAAGCGGGCCGAAGTATGAATACGGCCCGATCCAGTGTCAAGAGAATTTGCCAATTCTGTCATATCAGAGTTGACAGTTTGGCGCGCCCGGGCGTAGCGCTCAGCTGTAGGGAAAATCCATTGCCCATCGCCCATTCCACATTGCTAATTGCCCCGCAGGGAGTCTTACTTCTAAATCTTTCCCTGCCAACCAATGGGCATACGCAATGCATGTGGCGACATCATGCGCCAGGGTTTATGCCTTGACGTTTTTGACATATCAAAGCTAGCATTGCCGCCGCATCAAGGCCTCAATAGACAGAAAAAACAAAACAAAGCGATTAACGCGGCAGGAAGGCATGGGCATTTGCGAAACCGACAAGAGGGCGTTTATGCGTCGTTCAAGACTGATTGTCATCGTGATGGTTCTTGCTCTGGCGGTTCTGAATTCGCGCGTCTCGCGGACGGCTCAAGATTTGAACCCGGAAAGAATAAAACCGCCGGATGTGGACGGCGCTAGGATTATCGGCGCCGACCGTGAGCCGGGAAACTGGATGAGCCATGGGCGCGATTACGGCGAACAGCGGTTCAGCCCGCTCAAAGAAGTCAACGAGGATAACGTCGGCTCGCTCGGACTGGCGTGGCATTACGACCTCGATACGGATCGCGGGCAGGAGGCCACGCCGATAGTCGTTGACGGCGTGATGTACGTCACAAGCGCGTGGAGCAAGGTTTTCGCGCTAGACGCCGCGACCGGCGCCCAGATCTGGTCATATGATCCGAAAGTCCCTCCTGAATGGGCCGTGAACGCCTGCTGCGACGTCGTCAATCGCGGCGTGGCCGTATGGAAGGGTAAGGTTTTCGCGGGTACGCTCGACGGAAGGCTGGTGGCGCTCGACGCCGCGACCGGCAAGCCCGTCTGGGAGACGCTCACGATTGACCGCAATTTTCGCTACACCATCACCGGCGCGCCGCGCGTCGCCAAGGGCAAGGTCTTCATCGGGAACGGCGGCGCGGAGATGGGCGTGCGCGGCTATGTCTCGGCCTACGACGCCGAGACGGGCAAGATGTCGTGGCGCTTTTACACAGTGCCCGGCGACCCTTCAAAGCCGTTCGAGAACAAAGCCCTCGAAGGCGCGGCCAAGACCTGGACCGGCGAGTGGTGGAAATTCGGCGGCGGCGGGACGGTGTGGGATTCCATCGTCTACGACCCGGAGTTCGATCTCCTTTACATAGGCGTGAGCAACGGGTCGCCCTGGAACAGGCGAATCCGCAGTCCAGGCGGCGGCGATAATCTCTTCCTATCGTCAATCGTTGCGCTCAAGCCGGATACGGGGGAATACGTCTGGCACTATCAGGAGACTCCCGGCGAGATGTGGGATTACACGGCCTCCCAGCAAATCACGCTGGCCGATCTGACTATTGAGGGCCGCGCGCGAAAAGTGATCTTGCACGCGCCGAAGAACGGATTCTTCTACCTCCTCGACCGCTCAAACGGCGCCTTGATCTCCGCCAGGCCCTACACACAAGTCAATTGGGCGAGTGGTATTGATATGAAGACGGGACGCCCCATCGAAACTGCAATTGCGCGATACGCCGGGAACGAACCGGTGGTAATTGTTCCCGGCCCCGCCGGCGCGCACAATTGGCAACCAATGTCATACAGCCCGGTCGCCCGTCTGGTCTACATTCCGGTTCAGGACGCGGGTTTTCCGTACAAATCCGACGAGAATTTTCAACCGAAGAAGCTGGCCGCTAATTACGGCGTTGACGTCGTGGCCGCGGGAATGCCTCAGATACCTGAGATCAAGAAGGCGATCCTCGATAGCGTCAAGGGGCGTTTGGTCGCGTGGGACCCCGTCGCGCAGAAACAGGTCTGGGAAGTGGAGCGTCCCGGCCCTTGGAACGGCGGCGTGTTATCAACTGCGGGGAACCTGGTCTTCGAGGGCACGGCGAGCGGCCATTTCGAAGCCTACCGCGCCGACAATGGCAAGAAGCTCTGGTCATTCGACGCCCAAACCGGCGTGATGGCGGGGCCGGTGGCTTACAGCGTGAAGGGCCAACAATACGTCGCCGTGTTAGCGGGTTGGGGCGGAGTCTTCCCGCTGGTCACCGGCGAGATCGCCTTCAAATCGGGACGCGTTCGGAATATCAGCCGGATGTTGGCTTTCAAACTCGGCGGGAAAGCGAGCCTGCCGCCAATGCCGAAATTTGAAGCGCCTGCGCTCAATCCTCCGCCCGCGACGGCCGACGAAGCGACGGTAAAGAACGGCGAGCGACTCTTCCAGCGATACTGCGCCGCATGCCACGGCGACGTGGCGGTCGGCGGCGGCGTTGTGGCTGACCTGCGCTACTCGAAGACCCTGGCGAATGGCGGGTGGTTCGACGTCGTGCTCGGCGGCGGTCTGCGGAAAGTCGGCATGGTCTCTTTCGCCAAAGAGCTTTCGCGCAAAGACGCCACGGACATTCGCGCCTACGTGATCTTCAGAGCGCACCAGAGTCTGGCGGAGACAAAGAGCGGGAAGTAATGCGAGCAGGCCGCTCATCACTCCCAGCAGCGCCAGCATCATTCCCTGCCCTACTACCATCTGAACCACATCGCGACGCTCGGCGTCCGGCGCCATCCGTAGCCATATTTCACGCACGCGTTGAGCGACGGAATATGATACTGCTGGCGAACTCCTAGAGCGCTGGAGGCGCGATGGATATTAGCCGGTGGTGGAGCGAAGCGCAGGCGCCGGAAACGCCACGACAGCATAACGCGCCCTGAAAGGGCGCCGGACCAGGATTGGTCCTATTGCGAATTCCGGTCCGGCGTCCCTCCCGGGACGCGAACGATCTTCTTCGATCTATCCCGGTGGTTGCGCTTCGCTCCACCACCGGCTAATTTCCGTCACCCCTCCGGGGCGGAAAATAACTTCGCTGAGTTTGCCAACAGTATCGAATATGACAACACTCCTTTAGCCCGACAGCCGCTAGAGTCAACGCCAGTCCGGCGAATAATTCAATCAACTGCAAATTGAAGCGCTGCTGCCAGAGCGCATCGGCGACCAGCTGTTCCATTCTTGGCGCCAAAATCCGATCTCTTCGGGGCCACGTATTGAGCCATTGGAAATAACGCGAAAATTTCGAGGCGATCTTGCGTTGGTGTGCGGGGGCGTCTCCTTACTTTGAAATGAACATCATCCTGATAAGCAACGCTCCAGCCTCGGCTAACTTGAATCTTGCGGCGCAACTGCTGATGGGGTCGGCCTTGGTGGTCGGAATGTTTCTGGCTCGACGCAAGCTGTTCCGCGCTCACGCCGTTTGCCAGAGCCTGGTTGTACTGATCAACCTGATCCCAATCTCCATCTACATGCTGCCGGTTTTCGGGCGCGGCGTTTTACCGACATTGCCAGGGTCGCTGGGCGACCGTTTTTACTTGGTCTCGACCATTCACGCCGCGCTTGGTCTGGTGGCTGAGGTTTTCGGCCTTTACATAATTTTGAGCGCTGGAACAAAACTCCTGCCTCAAGCCCTGCGCCTCGAGAATTACAAGCGGTGGATGCGCGCGGAACTGGCGCTGTGGTGGCTGGTCATCGCCCTCGGCGCCGGCGTTTACCTGGTCTGGTATCAGAAAGGCGACGAACCGGCGCCGCCTGTCGTTAACAAGGCAAGCCGGGAGTCGCTGACCGCCACCGTCACGCTCAGCAACAATCGGTTCGAGCCGAGAGAATTGACCATTGAGCCGGGCATGGTCGTCGTTTGGAAGGATGTCGCCGGACCTCACACGGTGAGGTCCGACGATGGAAGCTTCGAATCGCCCATTCTGACGGCAGGACAGGAGTTCAACCGTAAGTTCGAGAATGAGGGACGGTACCCTTATTTCTGCACATTACATGGCTCGGCAGGCGGCCACGAAATGGCGGGAGTCATCATCGTCGCTCGCCACGCCAGGCCTTGATCATTCAAAAAACGGAGGAAACAACAATGAGAATAAAGCAGACAATCATCGTGTCGGTTATAGCGGTCTTCATATGCGCCGCAGCCGCGCTATCCCAGGAGAAGGGCATGGCTTCCCGGGAGAAAGCGTCCGGCGAAGCCAAAGTCACCATCACCAACAACAAGTTCGAGCCGAAGACAGTAACCATCAAAGCCGGATCGGAAGTTATCTGGGAGAACAAAGAAGGAACCCATACGATAACGGCGGATGATGGCTCCTGGACCTCTGCCGCGCTCACGGCGGGAAAGACTTACACCCAAAAATTCGACAAGCCGGGTAAGTATCCTTATTACTGCTCGTTTCACGGCGGTAAAGGCGGTCACGAGATGTCGGGCGTGGTTAACGTTACCCGTTGAATCTTTATAAGCTGTGGCGATCGCCGTGGGCGCTCAGGTCCGTCTTCGGAACAGACCCCAGACCCACGCGCCCGCCGCGGCGAGCGACGGAATCACCACCAGCGCGATGAGCAATCCGAAGATGGCGTCGTTCTTCCACTCGCCGATCGCGGCGATGCCCTTCACCTTCCACCATGCCTTGATCGCGGTGACGAACCAGTTGGCGAAGTTCGGGACGATCACTAGCCAGGCAAGGCGGCGCGCGCCGGTCGGGCCGTAGCCGAGGCGAGGGACGCTCCAGGCGACCGCGAAAATCCAAAAGCCGCCGAGGATCGCGTTCAGGTGCGAGGCGAGCGCGGCGCCGGCGTCTACGGGGAGCGCGCCGGTCATCGCCGCCGACACATAGCCGCCGGTGAGCAGCCCAAGGAGAATCAAGATCGCGCCGGCGCGCGCCAGCAACGTCTGAGTGTCTTCATATAACTTCATGGCTTTTTCCTGGTCGTCTACCATAACGCTTGCTTGTTTAATCTTCATCGAATTCCTTTTAGATAGCGATGCCATAACGCCAGTCGGCAGAAATGGCGCCCCCCACGTCCGCCAAATGCGGACAACGATGGCCAATATATCATCAATCTTTTGGGGGCTGGCTCTTGGGCTGGTTTCATGCGGAATCAGCTTGTTTCCCGGGCATGAGAATAGATCGGGTTTGACAAAAGAAAACCGATGGCGGCGACGCGGGCCGGGTCAGGCTCTTCATCGGGAAAGGCGGACATCACGGCGTCGCATCTCGATTTTACTCCATCGCGGAATTCCGGATGAGTGAAGATGTAGAGGTCATTCCGTAATATGCCCTCCAGGACTCTCTCGCCAACCTTCATCGGATCCATATAGACCGAAGAAACCGAGTGCGTCACCCGCATCTTGTCGGTCTCGGCATAGCCGGTGTTCGAGAAATGAGCTGGACGCGTCAGGCCGCTCTCGGCGATGTTTGTCTGAACGGGGCCCGGGCAAAGTACTGAAACGCCGATATTCTCCGCTACCAGTTCCGTTCTCAACGCCTCCGACAGACCGACGACGGCGAACTTCGTGGTGATATATAAACCGGCGCCGAAGGTCGGAAGGAAGCCTGACATGGACGAGGTGGTGACGATGTGTCCGCCTTCGCCATGCGCGAGAATGCGAGGGAGGAAAGTCTGGACGCCGTTGATCACGCCCCCGAGATTGACGCTCATGACCCAGTCCCAATCGTCATAAGTCGCGAGTTTCATAGGCCCTCCGATTCCTATGCCCGCGTTGTTGCACAGCACGTGAACTTTACCGAAGACGCGCTCGGTCTCGAGCGCCGCGCGAGACATCGCCTCGCGATCGGAGACGTCGAGTTCTACGGCGTGAACCGCGTCGCGGCCGTCGAGCGAAGCCATCGCCTCATCCAGATGATCGCGCCGGATGTCGGCGATCACCACCTTCATGCCCTCGCGGACGAACACCTTCGCCATAGCCAGGCCGATGCCGCTCGCCCCGCCAGTGATAAATGCAACCTTCTCTTTCAGATCTTTCATTTGTCCTGCACGAATAAATGTACCGTAGGTTGTCCAACCTGCGGAGACTCGGTTATTGAGCCATTCAGACGACTCCGAGCGGTTTGGTTGTGACCCCCGTCATTATCGGAGCGTTTGGTTGTCATCAAGCGCCTTGATTATGAAGCCTTCCGCCGCCTTGGACAAAACCTACGGTACGTCGCTCGCAGTTTTCATTTTCTCAATCCCAGGCCTTCGCCTCCGCTACACTGCGGCCGTATGGCTTCATGCCCCGCCAAATGACGAACGTGCCCAGCGGACCCAGTATGAAGCCAGTCAATGCGAGCGAGAGCCCGACTTTACTCTCGGACTGGAAGACATAATCCGTGAAGAACGCCACGAGGTTGGGACCTAATCCGACTCCGATCACGTTGAAGACGAACATAAAGAGCGCCGTGATCTGCCCACGCATTTGATTCGGTGTGATGATTTGAAGCGCGGCGTTGAGCGGAGCTGCGGTCCACGACAGGCAAAAGAGGCTGAATGTGGAAACGGCGACAGCCAAATAAGCGTTCGGCATAAGGGGGAACAGGATCCCAAACGGCAGCGCCACCAGCTTGCCTATGAGGACGACGCGCAGGTTCGCGTCGTCGCGTCCCGCTCTGGCGAAGCGCTCGGCGAGCGTGCTTCCGATCAGCGCGCCGATAGGCATAATGGCTATGGAAATCAGTCCGAGGACCATACCGTACTTTTCAGGCGTCCACCCGAAAGTCCGCTCGTAAAAGGCGAACCCCCAACTGGCGCCACCTATGGTCATGACGATTTGAATGCCCATCCCAATGAATATCGGCGCGAAGGTTGCGCTGTTCTTGCGCAAGAAAGCGATCACGTCTCTGATCGGAAGAGGCTTTGTTGAATCGTTCGTGTTAGCTCTGAAGCGACCTCTCCGCTTAGGCTCGCGAACCGTCGCCAGCAAAGCGGCCACGATCAGTCCGGGAAGTCCAACGGCGACGAACGTCAACTGCCAGCCGCGCATTGTCACACCGATCAGCGGCAGCGTTACGGGCGCCATGCTTAAAAAAATTTGCGTGACAGCGCCGCCGATGATCAGCGCCAGGCCGTTCCCGGCATAGAATCCGAAGTTAAGCACGGCGATGGCTCTCGGCAGCTTATCCCTCGGAAAAAGATCCGCGAGCATCGAAAAGGTCGCCGGCCCGCTGCACGATTCACCGGAGCCAACCCCAACGCGACAGAAAAAGAGTTGCCAGAAGCCCTGAGCCAGGCCACACAGCGCGGTCATGAAGCTCCATATCGCGACTCCGATGCCGAGGATGGCCCGCCGGCTCTTATAGTCAACCATCCTCGCGATGGGAAGACCGAGAATCACGTAGAAGCAGGCGAACGCGAAGCCCATCACCATACCCATCTCGGAATCGCTCAGGCCAAGGTCACGTTTGATCGGCCCGACGAGCAAACCGACGATCCCGCGGTCGAGAAAGTTGATCATGAGCGCGAGAGCGAACACGAATACCCCATACCAGGCCCGGCCCGGGCTTGGCCAGGGTTCGCTTGTCGCGTCTCGCGCAATACTCGCATCAGAAAGAGAATCGGCGGAGATTTTAGTCGCTTCAGTACTCATCCAAACTCCTGTGGAAAGTCCCTGGGTACGCATCGCTTCCAGCGTGCTCTCGGCAAGAGGTCTATTGATCGGAATCAGACGTCACCGAATTGGAGGCGATGCATATACAGGTCTCGTTTCTATAAATACGTCTTTCGCCGAGACTGCACGCTGGAAGCGATGCGTACCCAGAGGCGCTTTTTCATCGTTTCAGGGCGTCGCATCGCGACATTCATTCCCAGACCATATTTGCTTTGGCTCTGGCGTTCATTTCACGGCGGAGTTTTTCGAACGCCAATCGCCTCGGATCGGGTACGCCTTCAGGCAGAGCCGCCAGGGTTTCGTCGAAAAGCTCTCTCAATTCTTCTTTGAATTCATCGGAGTGCGTGAAAATATAAAGGTCGTTGCGTTGGATGCCGCGCAAAACTTTCTCTCCGATTTCTTCCGGCTCCATTCCGAATTGATGTATCTCAGGCAGCCTGGCCATAAACTCCTGATTGGCGGGCCCGATGTCGGATGAAAACCGCTGCGGACGGGTCATGTCGCTCTCGTATATTTCGGATTTCACAAGCGCCGGACACAAGACAGAAACGCCGATGCGGTGCGGCGCCAGGCTCCAGCGCAGCGACTCGCTCAGCCCGCGCACGGCGAACTTCGAGGTCGTGTAAACGCCCGCGCCCGGCCCGGTGATAAACGCGGCCATTGAGGCCGTGTTCACGACATGGCCCCCTTCGCCGTGTTTCTTGATCCGGGGGACGAAGGTCCGGACGCCGTTGATAACACCGCCAAGATTGACACCGAGCAACCAGTCCCAATCATCATATGTGCATTCATCCATCGGCGCGAAAAAATTGACGCCGGCGTTGTTGCAGACGATGTGAACTGTGCCGAACACTCGTTCCACTTCGTCTGCCGCGCGGTTGAACGCCTCGCGATCGGTCACGTCCAACCGTATCGGATGCGCGCTTCGGCCCGTTTCCTCGAAATAAGTCATCGTGCGATCAAGATGATCCTGTCGGATGTCGGCGATGGCAATCTTCATGCCGGCGTCATGAAACACCTTGGCCATACCGAAACCAACGCCGCTCCCGCCGCCAGTGATGAAAGCTACTTTCCCTTCTACGTTTTTCATAAAAACTCGCAAGGCCAGACAAAAAGATGTGAGACAGAATAATAAAGAACTTCCAGAACCATTCTTTATTATTCTGTCTCACATCTTTTTGTCTGGCCTTCTTCCATCATTTGCAGTCTTCTTCCTTTTGCCCAGGAACAATCGGGCAGCCGCAGTCTTCTTCGATCTCCTTTTTCGGGGGAGGAGGAAAGAAATATTGACGAACATCGTAGCTCGGACGGATCTCCGTATGCGGCCGCCATTTGTCTATGGATGCGCTGGTCGTATGAGCGAGATCAGTCGTCAGCCAGAGCGGATTTGTTTCGCCGCCCACTATTACGACATTAATGTTTTCGGGCTCGTTCCACGGCGCGATCAGCGTGTCATCCGGGACTTTGGCCCAGGTGGCGTAAGGTTCGACTCCCTGCCGGGCGAGCGGAACCATAAGGTTGCTTACAACATCGGCTTCCCAATATTGTTTCGCGGGTATCTTGACGTTCTCCGAGAGCCACTGCGCCAAAGCCTCTTTTGTCTCGAAACCGTGATTGTCTTTAAGACCTTTTGCACACAACGGGTCCATGATCAATGTAGCCATTGAACGAAGCGCCTGAAACGCTTTCAGCATAATCACGGTCTCTTCGTGCGCGCCACGGCGGTTGGGAGCGCCCATGCTGTTGATGAAACTCCATCCTCTGAAGAGACTGACGACGCTCTCTTCGGGACGGAAGCCCTTTTGAACGTGGAACGCCCCCCAGACACTCCTCTCTTCATTCTCCGCGACGCACATATTGTTGTAGTTGAGATTGTTCCCCTGAGAGCCGAGAAAAGTC
>Ga0209382_10008909_pt1 | contig 12597 bp, 13 predicted proteins | sample SoiMetdeltSBSDD5_FD_187599 | JGI IMG/M metagenome (GOLD analysis project Ga0209382, IMG submission 187599) | Bulk soil microbial communities from a Populus tree surrounding site in Tennessee, USA - Soil MetaG P. deltoides SBSDD5 (SPAdes) (version 2) | ecosystem: Environmental > Terrestrial >... | reverse complement strand
TCCCGAAACGCTGTCGGTCGGTGCGACGACTTGGCCGTGCCCCTACACGGCAGTCTTTCGAATTAGATCGGCGCTGTCCGAAAGCATCGTGCGCTGCAAATCCATTTGCGACATCTGTACAACCCGCGCCGACGGAAGGAAACGTCTCATCTCGGCGTAGAATGCAGTCGCTGTCGCGTCCTTTGCCAATTCGTCGAGACGGGCATTTGCCTTCACCGCAATATCGCGGGTGCCGTAGTCTGCGAACTTCTTCAGAACCATCTCTCGATCGGGTATCGCACCGAGCTTGTTCACGAGGAACCATACGTCCCACACATCGCGGAATTTGAGAGTCGCCCTTGCGGTCAACGCGACCGCCTTGTCCGCAAGGATCTCATTGGGAGTCTCCGCGTTGAGGATGACGTCCTGAATCTGGACCAAGCCTGGCGTCACACTGACTGCCAGCGGTTTGGCGTCATAGGACGGGACATTGGCGAACTCGACCTTGATGCGCGACTTTGGCGTCTTCGGCGTCGGGTTGACCGGCACAATGATCTGCCATGCGGCGACGTTGACGTCGCTTCCCTTGACAAGTTCCGGTTGTGCTGGACGCTTCAGAGCAATCTGCGTTGCGTCGATATCGAAGTCGCGCTGCAGGGTTCGCTTCGTGGTTTCGAGCGCCCTGTCAACGAGAGCATCGAACGCGACGTCCTTGAGGTAGGCACCGGCCTTGCCGCAAACGAAGTCGAGGTCCTCGCTGTAGCGCTCGCCGCCATAGCAAAGGCGCAGAGCGGTCCCACCCTGAAAGACGACGTGCTGAAGAACGCCCGCTTCGGACAACGCGGACAGGAGATGGAGGTGGATGGCTTCCTTCATCAAATTCTGAGCCATGCCCGCTTCGATGCCACGGCGCTGGATGAAGGCGTCGATCGCGCTCTTAAGCCCGCTCGCTTTGCTGCTCATCTCGGGTCTCTTCCTCGGACATGGCGTCGGCAAGACTCTCTTCGTCGATCAGATCGACGTTCCTGCCGACACGACGCAGGTCGCGAACGGCGGTGCGGATCGTGGCTTCCAGCGTTCCGTCATCCTGAACGACAACGTCGGTTCCTACCTTGATCGCGCGATCTGTGTGGGTGAACTCTACCGCGCCCCACGGGGTCTCGAACCGACCCGGCGACCCGGTCGTCATACAGGTCAGCGCGGTCGCAACTTGCGAGATAACCCCCGCCTCCGAAAGCTTGGATTCCAGGCTGACATAGCTGATCTCGCGCGGTCGCAGGAAGCGAAGGAGACCGCGCCGTGCATCCGCCGGACTCGACCGGGCATTGGGGTTGATGTAGACGCCCCGCGCTGCGCGGATCAGCACTCCTTGGTCGGAGAGCCGCTTCATCATCAATTTGAGGTAGGCCGGGTCGACACCGCCCAGCAGCGCCGAAAAGCTGGACGGTGTAAAGGCCCAGATACCGGCAGCATCCGCCCGAGCAAGCTTCTCATTGAGGTCTCGTCGCTTCATAAGTCTCAATATAGTTATCAAATTTGATAACTACAAGCTCATGTATAGCCGCAGCCACGCACCCCGCCGAACTAAGAGGGGCAAGGTCGGCGAGGCCTCCGTCAGCCGCACATCTTATGGTAGTTATCAAAAATGATAACTTGAACATGATTTGCTAACGGTTGCCCCGCAGCAAAGGGCCAACTACCCCCGCGTCGCCGGTCTTGAGCAAGTCCGGCGTAGTTCCCCTCACGCGCCGCTTCGACCAATTATTTCAAAAGCGGGAGGAACAGGCGTCCTGACGGGGTAGTGTCTTAGGAGATCTACTTGAGTCCTAATTTTCACTTGAAGAGTTGTCCTAAGATTACTTTCTGGGAACACAGCATAGCACTTGTTAACAGGGAACGATTACACGTGCGCAAATATCGATCTGCCAGGCGGCAGGCGTGAGCCTAGCCACTGGCGAACCGACAGCACAGAAACTATATCTACCGCGATCACGATTTAGGGAGATCGCAATGGGGACGGTTGCTTGATAGTTTCCACAAGCTTGCGGGCCTCGCCCTTGCCGGCGTTGGGGTGTTCTTGGCTCTGATCGTTGCGGGCAACGTTTGCGGCCCGCTCGGTTACCCCGCATGCTTCCGGGAAAAGGTGCTTGGCGAGAGCCCATCTCTTCCACCCAAAGTGGTGGTCGTCCCCACTCCGAATGTACCCACTGGCAATACTGGCAAATCAGACGGCGAGGACTCGGGCAGTTGCTGCCAGTCCGGCAAAATCTCTGCGTCTCCGACGAGGCACGCAACGCCGGTAGTGCAGAAGGTCACGCCGAAGCTACGCAGAGCGCAGGGGCCCACCTACCCGGAAGGCGAATATTGGGGCACAGACGACAGCCACTTCTGAGCGCCTAGAAAACCAATCGACGGCCAGAGCCCCGGTCAAAAGCCGCTCAAAAGCCGGGGCTCGTCATTTCTACGAGCGCTGCAGGCATGGAACCAAACCGGCAGCTCAATTAGGCGTTGCTATGATTGGCCCACAACTCAACACCCGCACCCAGTGGGCCACGGGGGGAGGGCGCTAGTACTCCGCTGACGACCTTCCCTTTTGTTTGCTGGGCTAATCTGAGGCTTCCGGCACGATCTTTAACTTTCCCTCGGCCTCATAGATCAGGCCGAAGATGCTGGCGGCTGTCTGCAGCCACTTGACCTGATCAGGGATAGGCCAGTCGCTATCCGGCGGCGGCAACTTCGTCAGCAGCCCGCGCGCACCATTAGATGCAATGGAGGGTCGTCTCCGCCGCCACCACCGCCCGCCGTTCTTGTTCTTCGACTCGCCGTCGCCCGGCTCAGTAACGCTCTTGGCGTGACTAGCCGATCCTTTCCGTGCTCAAAGCACCCAGCGATCTGTGCGGATCGCTCAAAAGCCTGCCGAGCCCGGGCTGCGTCCTGACGGGCACATTCACGGTTGTCCCAGATGCTGCCGGATCGCCTCGAGCACGGCGCGGAACATCTGCGGCGTCAGCTTGCCGGTGTTGGTGTTGTAGCGTGAGCAGTGGAAGCTGTCGAAAAGCATTAGATCCGCGCGCACCGCGTGACGCGCGCCGTGCGCAAACGGAAAGGCAGACCTGCGCGCACCCAGCGCGGCGAGCGTGCTGTCGTGGGCGATGCGACCGAGCGCCAGGATGGCGGCAAGCCGCGGCATGGCGGCGATGCGGTTGACAAGGAATGCGCGGCAAGTGGCGATCTCGGCCGGCGTCGGCTTGTTTTGCGGCGGCACGCAGCGCACGGCGTTGGTGATCATGCAGTCGGCGAGCGTGAGCGCATCGTCGGGTGCCGCCGCGTAGCGTCCCAGCGCAAAGCCAAGCTCGAGCAGTGTCGCATAGAGGAGGTCCCCGGCAAAGTCGCCGGTAAAGGGCCGCCCGGTGCGATTGGCACCCTTGAGACCCGGGGCCAGGCCGACAATCAGCAGGCGTGCGCTGTCCTGCCCAAAGGAGGTGACGGCGCCGTTGTGCCAGGACGGTTGCGCTTGCCGGTTGGCCTCGCGGAACGCGACGAGGCGCGGGCACAAAGAGCAATCGCGAGGGGCCTCGGCCGCAACCTCACCGATCCCCGCCATGTGGCCTTGTGGTTCTGACTTTGAACAGATGCCCGGCTCTCAGGTGCCGGACTCGTCGTCCTCGTCCGGGTAATCGAGAGTCGTCACGGGAGCGGCCTGACGCGAGCGCATTGGACGGGTTCCCGGTTCGCGCACAGGGCGGGTCGCCGGATCGCGACAAATCTGCTCTTCCAGGTCCGCCAAGTCGATGAACTGGTCGGCTTGCCGGCGCAACTCGTCGGCCACCATCGGCGGCTGGGTTTGCAAGGTCGACACGACACTGACGCGGCGCCCGCGCAACTGCATAGCCGCCACCAGAGCACGGAAGTCGCCATCGCCGGTGAAGAGAATAACGTGGTCGAGGCTCTCCACCAGACGCATGGCATCGACCGTCAGCTCGATGTCCATATTGCCTTTGATCTTTCGCCGGCCAAGCGCGTCCGTGAACTCCTTCGTCGGCTTGGTCACCATCGTGTAGCCGTTATAGTCGAGCCAGTCGACGAGCGGACGGATGGAGGAGTACTCCTGGTCTTCGGCGAGGGCCGTGTAGTACAGCGCTCGAACCAGCTGGCCCTTCGTTCGGAAGAGGGCCAACAGGCGCTTGTAGTCGATGTCGAAGCCCAGAGCCTTTGCGGTGGCGTAGAGGTTGGCGCCGTCAATGAAAAGCGCCAAGCGCTCGTTGGGGTAAAAATGCATGTTGTGCTACCTCGGCAATGCCAATAAGCCCCCAATCAAAATAGGGGGTGATTTGGCGCAAATCCCCGCTCCCCATAGTTAGTGTGTTAAAGCACCGTTGCCAAGGTGCAGACGGCACGTTTTCCACAACTTTAGCGTGCTAAATTTGCACAATAGTTGGGGCGTTGAGCACATGGTGACGCGCGGCCTGCTGCTGGCGCTCGGCGGGAACCTCTCGGGGTCCTGGGGCAATCCTCGGGCGATTCTCGGTCGGGCATGCGCCGAGTTGTCGCGCGGCGGCCTGCGTATTCTGCGATCGTCGAGGGTGTATGCAACCGCCCCACTGGGGCCGGGCCGGCAAGCCCCCTACGTCAACGCTGTGCTGCTCGTTGAAGCAGGCGTTGCTCCGGCCGCGCTCCTGCGCCTTCTGAAACGGATCGAGCGCCGCGCGGGTCGGCGGCTCGGCCCGCATTGGGGGCCGCGCTGCCTCGACATCGACGTGCTGGACTATGGCGGCAGGCGCATCGGATGGCCGCCGCAAGCGCGCGTGCGCGGCCGGCTGATCCTGCCCCATCCCGAAATGCACAAGCGCGCTTTCGTACTGGTCCCGCTACTCGAGATCCACCCCTGCTGGCGTCATCCGGCGTTCGGGGTGGCGGGTCGCACGCTGCTGGGCCGCCTCGGTCGCCGGGCGCGCGTGGACGTTCGGCAAGCCCTTGATTTTGCGGGCCCCGCGTGCGAGAAGAGGAGCCAATGAAAGCGCGCTTCGGAGCTAGGCTTCCGAAGGCGTTTTTGCTTGTTCCAACACCGCAAGAGGGCTTCGCATGGCGCGCGTGACAGTCGAGGATTGTGTCGACAAGGTTGCTAACCGCTTTGAGCTGGTGCTGCTGGCGGCCCATCGCGCCAGGTCGATCGCCAACGGCTCGCAGGTGACGATCGATCCCGAGAACGACAAGAACCCGGTGATTGCACTGCGTGAGATCGCGGAGAAGACCATACCGGCAGACGACATGCGCGAGGGTCTTATCCACTCGATCCAGAAGAACGTCGAGGTCGATGAGCCCGAGGCGGCAGCCGCGCCGAGCTTGCCCGTGGAGCGCCGGCCGGTGCTAGGTCGCGACGACCAGTCGACCGACACGGTGGTCGACGTGATCACCGAGGAGCAGCTGCTGAGAGGCATGGAAAGCCTGACGCCGACCGAGCCGTCTGCCAACGGTGGCAGTGGAGGGAGCGGCTCGGGTCGAAACTCCTGAGGCCCGCTGAGTCTGATGGGCGTAGTGTCTGCACGACGCTGCTGGCTTCTTCCCGCGTCGCATGGGAGCGAAGACGTGGAGCGCTGACGTCGGCGCGAGCCGGATTTGGCGAGGCGTGGCATGATGCGCCAATACGAGCTGGTCGAGCGGGTCCAGAAGTACGACCCTAGCGCCAACGAGGCGCTGCTCAACCGCGCCTACGTCTATGCCATGCAGGCGCACGGGCACCAGAAGCGTGCGTCCGGCGATCCCTTCTTCTCCCATCCCCTCGAAGTCGCGGCGATCCTGACCGAGCTCAAGCTCGACGACGCCACCATTGCGGCCGCGCTGCTGCACGACGTGATCGAGGACACCGACGTCACCCGCGCCGAGATCGACCAGAAGTTCGGCAAGGAGATCGGCGCTCTCGTCGAGGGCCTCACCAAGATCAAGAAGCTCGACCTCGTCACCAAGAAAGCCGAGCAGGCCGAGAACTTCCGCAAGCTCCTGATCGCCATCTCGAGCGACATTCGCGTTCTGCTGATCAAGCTGGCCGATCGGCTGCACAACATGCGCACTCTGGAGCACATGAAGCCGGAAAGCCGGCGGCGGGTGTCGGAGGAGACGCTGGAGATCTATGCACCGTTGGCCGGCCGCATGGGCATGCAGACCTTGCGCGAGGAGCTGGAGCAGCTGGCGTTCAAGTGGGGAAACCCGGACGCCTATAGTACCGTCGTCGACAAGCTCGCCGAAATTCACAAGAGGAACACCGGCCTCGTCGAGGAGATCATTGCCGATCTGAAGGCCAAGCTGGCCCATGCCGGCCTCAACGCGGAGATTTACGGCCGCGACAAGAAGCCTTTCTCGATCTGGCGCAAGATGCAGAACCGGCAGATCTCGCTCGAACAGCTCTCCGACATCTATGGCTTCCGCGTCGTCGTCGACGATCCCGATGCATGCTACCGCGCCCTCGGCATCGTGCATTCGGCCTGGCGCGCGGTGCCCGGCCGCTTCAAAGACTACGTTTCCACGCCCAAGCAGAACAACTACCAGTCGATCCACACCACTGTCGTCGGCCCGCGCCATCAGTGGGTGGAGCTGCAAATCCGCACCGACCGCATGCATCAGATCGCCGAGTACGGCGTCGCCGCGCACGCCCTCTACAAGGACGGCATCAAGCTCGGCGACTACAGCGGCAACGGCAGTGCCGCGGCGCAGAAGGAGAACCCCTACAACTGGTTGCGGCGCCTGGTGGACACTCTGCTCGAGGGCGACAATCCCGAGGAATTCCTGGAGCACACCAAGCTCGAGCTGTTCCAGGATCAGGTCTTCTGCTTCACGCCGAAGGGGCGGCTGATCGCTCTGCCGCGCGATGCCACGCCGATCGACTTTGCCTACGCCGTGCATACCGACGTCGGCAACTCGTGCGTCGGCGCGGTGATCAACGGTCGCCAGCTGCCATTGACGACACATTTGCGAAACGGCGACCAGGTCGAAATCCTTACTGCCAAAGGGCAGACGCCGCCGGCCGCCTGGGAGCGCATCGCCGTCACCGGCAAGGCGCGCTCCTCCATTCGCCGGGCGGCGCGCGATGCGCTGCGGCGGCAATATTCCGAGCTCGGCCGTCGGTTGCTCGTGTCCGCCTTTCGCCGCATCGGCCAGGACTACTCCGACGATCAGCTCAGGAGGAATCTGGGACGCCTGACGCAAAAATCGGTCGACGAGGTGCATGCCAGCGTCGGTCGCGGCGAGCTGCCGGTAAAGGACGTGATCCGCGCCATCGCGCCGGAAGCCGAGCTCACGCCGGCGCCGGCCGTGCGCAAGCACAGGCGCCGCGAGCGTAGCCAGACCGAGGAGGGCTGGTTCAACCTCGCCAAGGTGATCGGCCTCAAGTTTCGTTGGCCGGGTAGCGGCGGCGAGGCCAAGCAGACGCAGGTATTGCCCATTCGCGGCCTCAGGAACGACGTCCCCGTCAAGTTCGAGGAAGGTGGGGCGGTGCCCGGCGATCGCATCGTCGGCGTGCTCTCCGACGGCGAGGGCATCCGCATCTTCCAGATCCATTCGCCCAAGCTCAAGGAGTACGAGCACGAGCGCTGGATCGACGTGACGTGGGATCTCGACCCCGACAATCCCGAGCGGTTCCCAGCCAAGATCGTCGTCACCGCCCTCAACGAGCCGGGGTCGCTTGCCCAGATCGCGCAGGTGATCGGCGAGGCCGACGGCAACATCGACAACGTGCGCATGCTGCGCCGCGCGCCCGACTTCACGGAGATGCTGATCGAGCTCGAGGTGTGGGACCTCGACCACCTGGCGCAGATCGTCACCGGCCTCAAGAGCAAGGCGGTGGTGAGCGGAGTGGAGCGCTCGTTCGGGTAGCTCGATCCGTCGCCGGTGCCGGCCGGCGGCGGGAGCAACCGCAATCTATTTCTTGCCAGGCTTGAAGAAGCCGTGCTCCACTCGGTCGCCTGGCTTGAGGCCCAAGCGCTCGGCGGCGCCGCCGGCCAGCTCCAGGCAAGCGGTGACATCGCCCCTGGAGGCAACGATCTTCTCCGACAGCGGCTCGGTGCGCGCCTCGATGCGGTGCACGACCCCGTCGGCGCGGATGAACACCATGTCGAGCGGGATGTAGGTGTTGCGCATCCACATGGTGATCTCTTGCGGCGTCTCGTAGAAGAACAGCATGCCGGCGCTGTCGGCCAAACGCGTGCGAAACATCAAGCCTTGCGCCTTCTCTGCCGGCGTCTCCGTAACGTCGACGTCGATCACGTGGGTACCTCGTGCCGTGATCAGCTTGAGGGTTTCCTGTCGCATTGCCTGAGCCGACTGCATGAGGCCTGCCGCCAGCAAGGCCAGCACAACAAGAAGCGGGGCCGCCCGAAGGGCGGCCCGGCCAAACGTCATTGTCGTCCTCCAAGAGGCTGGGTCAATGCTTGGGTGGCAAGCCCGGAGGGACACCGTCTGGGCGCAGCTCGGCCGCCATGCAACCTTTGACGCCCATGCCCCAGCGGACCTGCACGGTTTGGTCTGGCCGCAGCTCCGTGAAGCCGAAGCGTCGCAGCGTCTCCATGTGCACGAAGATGTCCGGAGTGCCTTCGCCACGTGTCAGAAACCCAAAGCCGCGCACCCGATTGAACCACTTGACCCGGGCCCGCTGCCAGTCGCTCTCTGCAATGACCTGCACATGCGTGCGTTGCGGCAGCTGCGAGGGATGGATCGCCGTGCTCTCGTCCATGCTGAGCACGCGGAAGGCCTGCAGCCCCCTCGGCCGCTTGAGCACTTGGCAATGGACACGCGCACCCTCATAGGCGGTCTGGTAACCCCCGGCTCGCAGGCAGGTGACGTGCAGCAACACGTCGGCCAGCCCGTTGTCCGGCACAATAAAGCCATAGCCCTTCGAAACGTCGAACCATTTTATGGATCCGGCGATCTCGAACACCTCTACGCCGGCTTCCGCGCCCGCGTCCGCATTGGCCTCCTTGCCCTGACTACCAGTGTATTCTGGAGAAAACTTGTCCTTCTCCTCAGGCATACTGGAACCCCCGCTTTACTGTTGGACCACCCCGGCTGTCGGTTGCTGCCTTTCGATGTTTGCCCTCTTCGAAATGCCGTCCCCGACAACCGGATGCCGATATATCCCAACCTGAAAGCGCGGCGCTAGCAAAATTTGCCAGAGGATCGGGAAAACGTTAGTAAAAGTCTCACAACCGGGTTGAGCAATACTGAGCCAAGACACTGAAAAGGCGACTTGTTCCTATGCGAGATCGAAGCACGCCAAGGCTGTGGACTGTGCTAAGCTGTGAATATCTAGTGGATAATCTTGATCCACAAGGAATTAGAACTTGCTAGCCTTGAATCCCCAGGTCGAATCGAGCCTACCACGATGCACCCCGAACCCACACCGAGGCTCTCGGTTTCCCACGGCGAAATTGCGACAGACTTGTGGCGACGAGTGGGCTGGCGGACGGTTCGGGCGCAACCGTGGCATTGACGCCGGCCACCCCATGGCAAGGCGGCTTGCGTGGCAGCCATCCACGGCGCAATGTGATTGGCGCCGAGCAGCTATCGACTGCGGCCCAAGAGCGGCTCCGCCAACAGCCAAGAGGTGTCACGGTGTCTCTGCGCTATTTGCACACGATGGTGCGTATCAGCAATATCGAGCAGAGCCTCGATTTCTACTGCAACAAGGTCGGCATGGAGGAGGTGCGACGCGTGGAAAGCGAGGCGGGTCGGTACACCCTCGTTTTCCTGGCTGCCCCAGCAGACAAGGGCAAGGCCGTGGCCGAGCGGGCCCCGCTGCTGGAGCTCACCTTCAACTGGGACCCGGAGACGTACGGCGAGGGACGAAACTTCGGCCATCTGGCCTTCGAGGTCGACGACATCTACGCGACGTGCGACCGGCTGATGAAGGCCGGCGTCACCATCAACCGACCGCCGCGCGACGGCCGCATGGCGTTCATTCGCTCGCCCGACAACGTCTCGCTCGAGCTGCTGCAGAAGGGCGAGGCGCAGGCCAAGAAAGAGCCGTGGGCATCGATGCCCAACACCGGCAAGTGGTGAAGGCGCCGAGCACACACTGCCGCCGAAAGCTTTGGACGCGATCGGCTCCACCCCACGAATTGCTGCCTTGCGAAGCGCGCGAGGCTCTCACGCCTTGTCGACGGCGACCGGGTTGCCTACCGGGTCGAGCGTGGTCCCCTTGCTCCAGGGCCGGTGGTTGACGGCCGCGACGCGCCAGAGGCCGGGGGCGTCGTGCGGGCTCAGGTAATCGATGCGGGTGAGGGAGCAGTTTTCGATCAGGAAGGAGAGCGCTGCCTGCGGGTCGAGCCCGAGCGCCAGCGCCAGCGCTGCCTTGATGGTGCCGCCGTGGGTGACAGCGACGATGTCCCGGCCGCGGTGCGCGGCGGTGAGGCGGACGACGGCGGGATGGACGCGCTCGATGAGCTCGACGAAGCTCTCTCCGCCCGGCGGGCGCTCGTGCGCGGGCGCAAACCACAGCGTGTGGGTGCCGACTTTCCTTTCCGCATAGAAAGGCTTGCGCTCCAGACCTTGCCAGTCGCCCAGGTGCTGCTCGGCAAGGTCGGGTACCGCAACGGGCGCGATGGCGCCGTGGCGCTCGGCTCCCGCGGCCAGGATCGCCGCCGCCGTCTGCCGGGTGCGGGCGAGATTGCTGGTGAGCCACACCGCGTCCCGCGGCAGGTCGCGCGCCAGCGCTGCGAAGATCTCGCTGTCCGTGCAGTCGCAATCGAGATCGCTCTGGCCGTAGATGCGGCCGCCGTCGGGAACGGGCGCGTGGCGGATCCACCACCAGCGGGTCTGGTTTGCCGACAAGGGAGCCTACTCCATGGTGACGACGATCTTGCCCATGGCTTTTCGCGCCGCCAGGCGGGCGATCGCCTCGCCGGCGCGCGCCAGCGGATAGCGCTCCGACACCACCGGCCTAATCGCCCCCTTGGCGTAGAGGGCCATCAGCTCGGCGATGTTGGCGGCGTTGGCCTGTGGGTCGCGGCGGCTGAAGGCGCCCCAGAACACGCCGACCACCTGGCAGGACTTGAGCAGCGTCAGGTTGAGCGGCAGCTTGGGGATGCCGGCCGGGAACCCCACCACCAGCAGCCGTCCCTCCCAGGCGACGGAGCGCAGCGCCGCCTCGGTGTAATCGCCGCCCACGGGGTCGTAGATGACGTCGGCGCCCTTCTCGCCGCAGGCCTTCTTGAAGAGGTCGGCCAGGGTCTTGGCTCCGGCCTTGTCGAAGGGGCCGGTTGGATAGACGAGGCCGTCGTCGGCGCCATGTTTTTTGGCGAAGGCGAGCTTCTCCTCCGACGACACGGCGGCGATGACGCGGGCGCCGTAGGCCTTGCCCAGCTCGAGCGCCGACACGCCGACGCCGCCGGCGGCACCCAGCACCAGCAGCGTTTCGCCGCGCTGCAGCTTGCCCCGGTCTTTCAGCGCATAGATGGTGGTGCCGTAGGTCAGCACCAGGGCGCTGGCCTCGTCAAACGGCATGGCGGCAGGCATGGCGATGCACAGGTCGGCAGCCAGCGCCAGCTTCTCGGCCATGCCGCCGGCAATGGAGGAGCCGATGACGCGATCGCCGGCCTTGAATTGCGTGACGCCCGGCCCCACTGCCTCGATGATGCCGGCGACCTCGCCGCCGGGCGCGAACGGGCGCTGCGGCTTGAACTGATAGCGGTCCTCGATGATCAGAAGGTCCGGATAGTTGACGCCGCAGGCCTTGACGGCCAGCAGCACCTCGCCGGGGCCGGGCTCGGGATCGGGCAGCGCCTCCAGAACCAGCGTTTCGGGTCCGCCGACGCGCTTGCTCAACATCGCCTTCATGAATTGGCATCTCCCGGCACAGCCGCATGGACGCGGGGAGGCTTGACGTAACAGAGACTTCGGCCGGCGTCGATGTGCTATAAGGGCCGGCGCCACAATACGGCCGGGGCAACGGTCTAGTCGCTATCTGCCGTCCGTTGGGGGGACGCGAGGGAAAAGTCATGCGTATCGTAATCATCGCGTTTCTATCGCTGGTCCTGAATGCCGGCGGGGTGCTCGCCCAGGCCGGCACGCCTCCGTCCAATGTGTCGCCTCCCCCTTCGGCGGCAGCGCCCGTCAGTCCGAAGTCGCCCGCGGGCGGCGACACGACGGCAAAGGCCCGCGCCAAGGAAAACATCGCCGACTGCATGCGGTTGTGGGATGCGGCCACGCACATGACCAAGCAGCAGTGGGCGCGCACCTGCGAGCGCATTCAGACCCGGCTCGAGAACCTGAACATCGAGAGCTTGGAGCCGATGAGGACGGGCTTGCCCAAAAGGCGGGGGTAGGGCGCCGTCGGGCGTCAAGGAATTCTCAATTGGCAAGGTCTATGGAATTCGCGCCCGATCGGGGCCACATGATGCAAGATCGTCCCGATATTCCCGCGCGCCCCGTGTTGGCGTGCCGTTGGTAGAAAGACGATGCGCAAGCTTGCATTGATGGCTTTGCTCGGGTTGGTTGCCATAGCGGCAAACGCGGGCGGGGCACGCGCGGCCGAGTTGCTGATGTTCGATGACCCCAATTGCGGCTGGTGCCGCCGTTGGCACGCCGAGATCGGCCCGGGCTACCCGCATTCTCAGGAAGGACAGCGGGCGC
>Ga0209382_10008907_pt1 | contig 12600 bp, 12 predicted proteins | sample SoiMetdeltSBSDD5_FD_187599 | JGI IMG/M metagenome (GOLD analysis project Ga0209382, IMG submission 187599) | Bulk soil microbial communities from a Populus tree surrounding site in Tennessee, USA - Soil MetaG P. deltoides SBSDD5 (SPAdes) (version 2) | ecosystem: Environmental > Terrestrial >... | reverse complement strand
AAGGATCCGGACTACGTACGGGAGATCCTGGCCGACGGCGCGGCGCGGGCACGGGAACGGGCCGCGCGGACGGTGCGCCGCGCCAAGGAAGCGATCGGACTCTATTAGTTTGCGCCGGCCTCCGCCGGCGCGAGCCCGGGCCTCTCAGGTGCCGGCTTCCCTCGTCGCTGCGCTCCTCAGTCCAGCCGGCACCGGCCCGGGCTATTAGATGGACGGGAACGAGAGGCCGCGCAGCGTACCGAGAGCCGGCTCGGCCGGCCAGTCGTCGACGCGGTACCGCGCCGGTTCCACGCCGCCCGTCGGGCGCAGCAACGCGTGCTCGACAGCCTCCGGCCACGGTACGACGAACGGCGGATCGCCGAAGTCGGACTCGAACGAGACGAAGTCCGCCCGCGGCAGCAGTACGCTACGCGCCCTGGGCCAGACCGCCATCGTGAACACGGAACCATCGGCCGGCGTCATCAGGGACAGCTCGGCCAGCTCGGCACCGGCGTACCGGCCGGACAGCATCGCGCGCTGGTGCGCGTACTCCCTCGCCCCCAGAATGCGTTCCGCGCGCCGCACGCGATGGTGCAGCGGGTGACCAGGCGGCGCGTCGTACGGCACGGTCCGGCCGTTGTCGTCGCTGACGTACGCCATCGGTGAGATCGCTCGGGGCTCCCGCAGGTAGTCCGACTCGACCATCTCGAACAGGCTCTCCAGCGCCTGCGACCGGTCCGCCACGACGATGAGGCTCGACCGGTCCGGTACGAACGCGACGGGCCGCCCGTCCACCCGGTCCGCCAACCCCGCGAGCCAGCCGTCGAGCAGCAGGCAGGACGTCCAGTACGCATCACCGTCGTCGACGAACCGGAGCATCACGGGCCCTTCCGGCGGCGGGCCGTCCGGTGGGCGTAGCCGGGCCGCGAGATTACGCCGGGCGACCGCGAAGACCTCCTCGGGAGGTACTCCCCAGTTGCGTGGCCGGTCCGAACCCAGATAGATCATCGATGATGGCTGGTCGATCACGACCATCTCGGCCAGGAACGGCATCGCGGAACGGCGCAGAGGTGGCTTCATCGACGGGTGTCCGACCGGCATCGTGACACCGCGCAGCACCGGCAGCAGCCGCGGGCGTATCGCGGCCCACGAGTCCGGTGAGCGGCGCCCTCGGCCCAGCCACCTGCCCAGCCAACCCACGCTCGGCTCCTCCCGTCCCTTGCGCAGCTTGGTTGTAACCGCCGTAATGCCGGAATCCTCGCATAGCCGGGCGCGCGCTTCAGCCCGAGGTACGTCACTCGTCGATGAGATCGTCCGCCGGCTCGTCCTCGGGGCGTTGCCGGCGGGCCTTGCGCAACGTCTTCCGTTCTGCCGCTCCGACCCGCTCGGTCGTGTCGAGGCGGTAGTCGGTACCGCGGCTGCCGGGGGTGAAATCGGTGCCGGCGTACACGGTGGGCTGCCAGTCGAATTCGCGTGAACCGATGCGCACGACACTGCCCGGCTCCGCGCCGGCCTTGGCGAGCGCGTCCTCGACGCCGAGCCGGGCGAGCCGGTCGGCCAGGTAGCCGACGGCTTCCTCGTTGTCGAAGTTGGTCTGCCGCACCCAGCGTTCGGGCCGCGGACCGTGGACGACGAAGACTCCGTCCCGCGAGACCTCGACCGTGAAACCGGCGTCGTCGACCGCCACCGGGCGCAGCACGATCCGGGTCGGCTCCGGCGGCGGCGCGGCCGCGCGGTGCTCCTCGACCAACGACGCGATCGCGTAGGTCAGCTCGCGTAGCCCTTCCCGGGTCGCGGCGCTGACCTCGTACACCGGCAGGCCGCGCGCCTCCAGATCGGGCCGCACCAACTCGGCCAGTTCCCGGCCATCGGGCACATCCACCTTGTTCAGCGCGACCAGCCGGGGCCGGTCCGCCAGGCCGCCGTACGCCGACAGTTCGGCCTCGATCGCGTCGATGTCGCTGATCGGGTCCCGCCCTGGCTCGAGCGTGGCGCAGTCGACGACGTGTACGAGGACCGCACAGCGTTCGATGTGCCGCAGGAACTCGAGCCCGAGGCCCTTGCCCGACGAGGCACCAGGGATCAGCCCCGGTACGTCGGCCACGGTGAACGTGTGGTCGTCAACCCGTACGACGCCGAGGTTCGGTACGAGCGTGGTGAACGGGTAGTCGGCGATCTTCGGCCGGGCGGCGGACAGCACGGAGATCAGCGACGACTTGCCCGCCGAGGGGAAGCCGACCAGCCCGACGTCGGCGACGCTCTTGAGCTCCAGTACCGCGTCCAGCAGCTCACCGGGTTCGCCTAGCTCCGCGAAGCCGGGGGCCTTGCGGCGCGGGTTGGCCAGTGCGGCGTTGCCGCGGCCACCCCGCCCGCCGCGCGCGAGCACGAACGTCGTACCGCCGCCGACGAGGTCGGCGATGACGTCTCCGGTGAGGCTCTGCACGACCGTGCCGTCGGGCACCCGCAGTACGAGGTCCGATCCCTTGGCACCGTGCCGGTTGCCGCCCGCCCCGCCCTTGCCGTTCTCGGCCTTGACCCTGGGCCGGAAATGGAAGTCCAGAAGCGTGTGTACGCCGGAATCGACGGTCAGCACGACGTCGCCGCCATGCCCGCCGTTGCCGCCGTCCGGACCGCCGAACGGCTTGAACTTCTCCCGGTAGATCGATACACAGCCGTGGCCACCGTCGCCCGCCTGCACGTGCAGCACGACCCGGTCGACGAATGTCGTCACGGTTCCAACCTTCCACACGAATCAGGGCGCCCGCTCACGGGCGCCCTGATCGAAGAACGAAACTTACTGCGCTGCCGGCACGATGTTGACGACCTTGCGGCCGCGCTTCGTGCCGAACTGCACATGGCCGTACGCGAGCGCGAACAGCGTGTCGTCGCCACCACGGCCGACCAGGTCGCCGGGGTGGAACTTCGTGCCGCGCTGCCGAATGAGGATCTCGCCGGCGTTGACCAGCTGGCCCCCGTACCGCTTGACGCCGAGGCGCTTGGCCTGCGAGTCACGGCCGTTCCGAGAGCTGGACGCACCCTTCTTGTGTGCCATTGCTGGACCTACTTCCCGGTCGAGATGCCGGTTACCTTCACCTGGGTCAGCGGCTGGCGGTGACCCTGGCGCTTGTGGTAGCCGGTCTTGTTCTTGAACTTGTGAATCCGGATCTTCGGACCCTTGGTGTGTGCGACGACCTCGCCGGTGACGGCGACCTTGGCCAGCTTCGCGGCGTCCGTCGTCAGGTCGTCGCCGTCGACGAGGAGCACCGCGGACAGCGACACCTCGTCTCCGGGGGCGCCCGCGAGCTTCTCGACCTCGATCACGTCGCCCTCGGCGACCTTGTACTGCTTGCCGCCGGTCTTGACGATGGCGTACATCGGACGCGGACTCCTGTCGTAACGATCGCTGACCGCGGCCCGGCCGAGCGTGCTTGGGGCCGGCGGGCGCGCATGACTACGGGCACACGAAATGCGCCGCAGGCAAGAGTACGTCATCGCGCCCGCCGGCCCCAAACCGGGGGACTGTCAGCCGCAGAGGCGGTCAAGGGTGTCGCTGGCGGACTTCATGGCCGGGCTGTCCATGTCGAAGTTCTGCAGGTCCTGCGGCGTGTTGATGTTGTCCGCGGCCTTCTGCAGCTCGTCCGAGAATGTGGTCAGCGCCGTCTTGAGTTCGGGGTTGGTAGCCTTCGCGGCCTCGGCACGTAGGCTCGTGACCCACTGCCCGAAGAGTGTCTTGAGAGCCTGGATGGCGGTGGTCTGGTCTGCGCCCTGCGCCGACATCGCCTTCTGCAGCTCGGTGGCGAACTGCTGCTGGCCGTCCGTGATCGCCTTCTCGGCGGCCGCACACACTTCCTTCGTGTTGTCCGCGGCGGCGGAAGTCGCGGGCGCGGAGGTGGGCGTACCCGAGCCCGTGTTGTCGGAGTTGGAACAGGCAGCGGTCAGCAGCGCGGCGGCCAGGGCCGCGAGCGCGAGCATTCGTCGCATCATTGATTCCTTACCGTTCGGGGGTTTTTTGTCCGGACCTGGGCAGAGCAGAGAGACGAACCGTCCCCGTTCACCCCCAGGTCCCGCGACCGGCATGGTCGCACTCGCGAAGCCTATGCGGCTGCCGCAAACCCGACGCCGGCGACCCGAGGTCGTAAACGTCACCTGGTGGGTGACGGCGTGGGAGTCACCGACGGGGTCGGCGACGGGCTGGGCGCACCGCACAGTACCCCCATCTGGCTCGACAAAACCTCGATCCGCTTGATGTCGAAGGTTTGCAACGCGGCCAGACTGTTCAGCGCCTTGCCCTGCTTCTCGAACTCGGTAGCGAGATCGCCCAGCGTGGTCCTGATCTTGGGCGACGTGGCCCGCGCGGCGTCGACCCGCAGGGCAGCGGCGAGCGCGACGAGCTGCGTACCCGCGTCCTGTACGCCCTTGTCCGCCGCGACCAGGTCGCCGCCCGCCGCGGAGCTGCTGACCGCCTCCATCCGGGCGACGAACTTCTCCAGACCGTCCTGGACGGTCCGGGCGCTGGTCACGCAGATCTCGGGCGTGTTGTCGACCGTGGAGGTCGGGGACGGCGTGCTCGGCGATGGCGTCACCGGCTGGGCCGGTGCGGCCAATCCCAGCGCCAGCAGCGTGGCGAGCCCGGCGACGGAAGCCAGCATGGGCGTCCCCCTCTGTCCGATTTCGGACCGGGGGGCCGGACCATGATCTAACTCAGCCTAACCACTTATGGTCGGGTTCGGCGCCGGGAGCCGCCTCGGCGGGACCGGCGGCGCCCGCTGGACACGACCGCGATGTCCTCCTCGTCCTCGCCGAGCAGGTCGTCGGCGGCGTCGGTATCGACCGGGTCGGGCAGGTCGGGCTCCGGCTCCTCGTCAGCGGCCTCCTGGGTCTCCTTGCTCGCGGCGGCCTTGCGAGTGCGCCGGGAGCTGGTGGTCGGCGCCGAAGCAACGGCCTTGACCTTGTCCGCCGCGCCGGTCGCCTTCGGCTTGTCGCCCACCGGCTCGTTGTAGATGATCAGACCGCGTCCCTTGCACAACTCGCAGGTCTCGCTGAACGACTCGAGCAGCCCCTGGCCGATGCGCTTGCGGGTCATCTGGACCAGACCGAGCGAGGTGATCTCGGTGACCTGGTGCTTGGTGCGGTCGCGGCCCAGGCACTCGGTGAGCCGCCGGAGCACCAGCTCCCGGTTCGACTCGAGCACCATGTCGATGAAGTCGATGACGACGATGCCGCCTAGATCGCGTAGCCGCAGCTGGCGCACGATCTCCTCGGCCGCCTCGAGGTTGTTACGGGTGACCGTCTCCTCGAGGTTGCCGCCGGCGCCGGTGTACTTGCCGGTGTTGACATCGATGACAGTCATCGCCTCGGTGCGGTCTATGACGAGGTGGCCGCCGGACGGCAGGTATACCTTGCGGTCCAGACCCTTGAGGATCTGCTCGTCGACACGCTTGTCGGCGAACACGTCCGCCACCCCGGTGTGCCGGCGCAGCCGGCCGACCAGATCCGGCGAGACGTGCTGGAGGTACGACTCGACCATGTTGTACGCCGTGTCGCCCTGGATCACCAGCTCGCGGAAGTCCTCGTTGAACAGGTCCCGGACGACCCGGATCACCAGATCGGGCTCCTCGTAGAGCAGGATCGGCGGGCTGCCCTCGGCGGCCTTCGTCGCGATGTCGTCCCACTGAGCCTGCAGTCGCTTGACGTCCCGGGCCAGCTCGTCCTCGGTCGCGCCCTCGGCGGCGGTGCGCACGATTACGCCGGCGCCGTCCGGTACCAGCGTGCGCAGCACGTCCCGCAGCCGCTTGCGCTCGTTGTCGGGCAGTTTGCGGCTGATTCCGGAGGCGTTGCCGTTCGGCACGTAGACCAGGTGCCGGCCGGACAGCGCGACATGGCTGGTGAGCCGCGCGCCCTTGTGCCCGACGGGGTCCTTGGTCACCTGGACCATGACCGAGTCGCCCGACTTGAGCGCCTGCTCGATCGAGCGCGCCTTGCCTTCCAGGCCGGTGGCGTCCCAGTTCACCTCGCCGGCGTAGAGGACCGCGTTACGGCCGCGGCCGATGTCGACGAACGCCGCCTCCATGCTCGGCAGCACGTTCTGCACCTTGCCGAGATAGACATTTCCGGCCATCGTGGTCGCGCTGGCCCGCGTGACGTAGTGCTCGACCAGCACCCCGTCCTCCAGAACCGCGATCTGCGTGCGGTCGCCGCGCTGGCGGACCACCATCACTCGATCGACGGCCTCGCGGCGGGCCAGGAACTCCGCCTCGGAGAGGATCGGCGGCCGGGTGCGCCGCTGTTCGCGACCGTCCCGCCGGCGCTGACGCTTCGCCTCGAGCCGGGTCGAGCCGGACACTCCCTGTACCTCGTCCGTCGCTCGCCTTGGCTCGCGGATCTTGACGACGGTCACCACGCCCTCGTCGTCGTCCGCGTCCACGTCACCGGCACCGCGGCGGCGACGGCGGCGACGGCGGCGTGTCAGCGCCTCACTCGTGTCCGCGGCCGGAGCGGCGTCCTCCGGCTCGTCGCCCTTCTCGGCCTGGACGGCCTCGTCGTCCTCGTCGAAGGTGCCCTTCCCGCGCCCGCGCCCGCGACGCCCACGGCGCCGGCGGCGGCGCTCGGCGACCGAGAGCGTCTCGTCGTCGTCGTCCTCATCGGCTTCCGCTGCCTCGGGTTCAGCCGCGGCCGCTGCCGCTGCCGCAGGCTCCGCGGCCTCCGCCGTGCGCCGGGGTCGGCGGCGGCGCGTCCGGGCCGCTTCCGACCCCTCGGTCGCGTCGGGCGCCGGCTCCGCGACAGGCTTCGGCGTGGTCTTCTCCGCTGGAGGCATGAAGAGTACGGCGGTACTCCTCGGTGCGGCTTCGACCGGTTCGGGGGCCTCTGGGGGTACTTCGGCAGGTACCGCCTTCTTCCGCCGAGTTCTCTTCGCCGTAGTCGTTTGCGCAGACTCGCCGACTTCGGCTGGTTCCTCCGGTGGAGCCGCCTTAGTGGCCTTGGTCGCCTTCGTCGCCTTGGTGCGGCGACGGGTCGGTTTAGCCTCTTCGGGCGCTTCGGCGGGTGTCGCCTCGGATGTCTCCGCTGCCGCCGGCTCGGTGCTGGCGCGCCGCGTGGTGGTTGTACGCCTACGCCGGGTGGGCGTAGCGCTCTCGGTGGCGTCCGCTTCGGGAGCGGTACCGCTATTGGGCTCGTTGTCGAGCATGCTCCGACGTTCTCCAGTTCTGGCGTCCCCGGGCGCGAAGTTCGCAGCCACGCAGGGATGCCGGACGGGTCTTCCGGCGGTCCACCCAACCAGTGATCTGGTCAGGCAGACCTCCAAGTCTGCTTACGAGCGCGTCGCCGGCGGCTAGCGCTCCTCGACGACTCCCCGATCCGCAGCGAGCGGATCAATGATCTCCCCCTGCGCGGACAACGTGCCCTGAGCCAGCCGGGTCGCCCGGGGCGGTACCGGCGGCTCCAGGTCGGCCACCGCGCGGAGGCCGGAGAGGATGTCATCGGGCCGTACGGACGGGGTGACCTGTCGTACGACAAGGTCCAGTATCGCACACGGTACCTCCCCGACCTCGGAAGGTGCCCTTTCACCCGCGTACACCTCGATCTTGGTCACCGGCCCGCGGGCGTCGACGGTCCGGCGTCCCTGCTTCGTCAGGCGCTCGACGAGCACCTCCGGCGCCTCCACGAACGCGTTGACCGCCAAGCGCAACGCACCCGGTTCCACCCCGGGCAGTTCCACCCGCCAATGGGAGGCGTCGATGCGGTCGGCGAGGCTACCGCCGTGGGCCTCGACCACATCGAGAATGTCGAGTCCGGGCGAGAGCGCCGCGTCGAGCGCCTTGCGCAACCAAGCCGGGTCGGCCGACCGCTGCAGGGCGATCTCCAGGTACTCAGCCTCGCTGGCAACCCCGGTCGGCGCCGCGCTCGCGTAGGAGATCTTCGGGTGCGGAGTGAAGCCCTGCGAGTACGCGATGGGCACGCTCGCCCGGCGCAGAGCGCGCTCGAACGCCCGGGCGAAGTCGCGATGCGAGGTGAACCGCAGCGGGCCGCGTTTGGCGTACCGGATGCGGATCCGCTGGACGACGGGCGCCTGGCCGCCCTCCGGCTGTCGTCTGCTGATCGTGCCGCTCCTCAGGTGATGACCGGCGTAAGTGGGAGGAGCTTGCGCCCGGTGGGGCCGATCTGGATCTCGGTATCCATCGCGGGACACACGCCACAGTCGAAGCATGGCGTCCAGCGACAGTCGTCCTGCTCGTACTCGGACAATGCGTCCTGCCAGTCCTGCCAGAGCCAGTCCTTGTCCAAGCCGGAGTCGAGGTGGTCCCAGGGCAGGACTTCGAGCTCGTCCCGCTCCCGAGTGGTGAACCAGTCGAGGTCCACCCCGACCTCGGCACACGCGCGCACCCAGCGGTCGTAGGAGAAGTGCTCCGACCAGCCGTCGAACCGGCCGCCGTCCTCCCACACCCGACGGATGACCGCGCCGACCCGCCGGTCCCCGCGGGCGAGCAGGCCCTCGATCAGGGACGGCTGACCGTCGTGGTACCGGTACCCGATGGCCCGGCCGAGCGACTTGTCGGCGTTGATCGCTTGCTTGAGCATCTTCAACCGGGCGTCGATGGTCTCGGGCGTGGCCATCGCCGCCCACTGGAACGGTGTATGGGGCTTGGGGACGAAGCCGCCGATCGACACCGTGCACCTGATGTCCCGGCTGCCGGTGGCTGCCCGACCGGCCCGGATCACCTCATGCGCCAGCCGGGCGATCTGCACGACATCGTCATCGGTCTCCGTGGGCAGGCCGCACATGAAGTACAGCTTCACGTTCCGCCACCCGTTCGTGTACGCCGTCACGACGGTGCGGATGAGGTCCTCCTCCGACACCATCTTGTTGATGACCCGGCGGATCCGCTCGCTGCCGCCCTCGGGAGCGAATGTCAGCCCGGTTCGCCGGCCGTTGCGGGACAGCTCCTCGGCCAGCGTGATGTTGAACGCGTCGACCCGCGTGGACGGCAGGCTCAGCGAGACGTTCGTGCCCTCGTACCGGTCGGCGAGGCCCTTCGCGACATCGGCGATCTCGGAGTGGTCCGCGCTGGACAGCGACAGCAGGCCGACCTCGGAGAACCCGGAGTGCTGCAGGCCCTCGTGCACCATCTCGCCGATCGTGGTGATCGAACGCTCGCGCACCGGCCGGGTGATCATGCCGGCCTGGCAGAACCGGCAGCCCCGGGTGCAGCCGCGGAAGATCTCCACGGCGTACCGCTCATGGACCGTCTCGGCCAGCGGTACCAACGGTTTCTTCGGATACGGCCACGCGTCGAGGTCCATGGTCGTGCGCTTGTGCACCCGGTACGGCACGTCCGGCCGGTTCGGCACGACCCGCTGGATGCGCCCGTCGGGCAGGTAGTCGACGTCGTAGAACCTCGGCACGTAGACGCTCTCCGTACGCGCCAGCCGCAGCAACAGCTCCTCGCGCCCGCCCGGCTGCCCGTCGGCCTTCCACTGCCGGACGATGTTGGTGATCTCGAGTACCGCCTCCTCACCGTCGCCGAGCACGGCCGCGTCGACGAAGTCGGCGATCGGCTCCGGGTTGAACGCGGCGTGTCCCCCGGCGACCACAACCGGATGCGCATCGGTGCGGTCCACGGCGGCCAGCGGGATACCGGCCAGGTCCAGCGCGGTGAGGAGGTTGGTGTAGCCGAGCTCGGTGGCGAACGAGACGCCGAACAGATCGAACGCCGTCACCGGCCTATGAGCGTCCACAGTGAACTGTGGGACCTGGTTCGCTCTCATCAGCCGCTCGAGATCGGGCCAGACGGCGTACGTCCGCTCGGCCAGTACGTCCGGCTGTTCGTTGAGGACCTCGTAGAGGATCTGCACGCCCTGGTTGGGCAGGCCGACCTCGTACGCGTCCGGGTACATCAGAGCCCATCGCACCGTCGCGCTGTCCCAGTCCTTCACGACCGCGCCCAGCTCACCGCCGACGTACTGGATCGGCTTGCTCACCTGGGGCAGCAGTGGCTCGAGCTGGGGCCAGACGGTTGCGACGGTCATAAATTTATTCCTCCTGTGGTCCAACATTCGAGAATACGCGTCGGCGACCGGCCGGCCCGAGCCGACGTCGAGGGTGAGTACGCTTCGCGTCTGTGAGCAGCACGATTACCTTCGCCGAACGCATGGCGGCCTGGCGGTACGCCTTCCGCACCACGAACCCGCCCGAGCAGGGTGTGGTCGACTCGGTCACCCGGTGGCTGGTCGTGACCCGCGCCGGCGTCCTGCCGATGACGCTCACGTCCGGCTTGCTGGCCGTCCTGCTGGCGGCGGACGCGAAGGGCGTGAACTGGGTCAACGTCACGCTGGCCGTCGTGGGCATCGTGATCGCCCACGTGGCGAACAACATGATGAACGACCTCGCCGACACCGAGGTCGGTAGCGACACCCGGGACGCGCCGCGAGCGCTCTACGCGCCGCACCCGATCCTCGCCGGGCTGGTCACGAAGCGGCAACTGATCGGCGGCATTCTCGTCGCGAACCTGCTCGACCTGGCCATCATGATCACGCTGATCGCCCGGCGGGACTGGTGGATCGCGGCGTTCGCGCTCGGCGGGCTGTTCCTGTCGTGGGCGTACACGGCTCCCCCGCTGCGGCTGAAGAAGATCGGTCTCGGTGAGCTCGACGTGCTCGTCACGTGGGGTCCATTGATGGTCGGTGGCGTCTACTACGCGGGCGTGGGTCACCTGCCGTGGGGGGTGCTCGCGGCGGCCACCGTGTACGCGCTGCTGCCCACCACCGTGCTGCTCGGCAAGCACATCGACAAGATCCCGTACGACCGTCCGGCCGGTACCCGTACGCTGCCTGTGCTGCTCGGCGAGGGCCGGGCCAAGGCGCTGACCCAGGCCATGATGGTGGCGTACTACGTCGGCGTCGTGGCGCTCGTCCTCCCGGGCGCGCTCCCCTGGCCGGCGCTGCTGACCCTGCTGGCGGTACCGATGCTCGTGCGGACTCTGCGCCAGTTCGGCCAGCCGAAACCGGCCGAGCCGCCGGTGGAGAACCCGGTGTGGCCGCTGTGGTGGGCCCCGCTGGCGTTCGTCCACACGCGCCGGGCGGGCGGGTTGTTGATCCTCGGGCTGGCCGCCTGGGCGGTGTGGGTGGCCGTGCGCTGATCCCGGTTGGCGTTCGCGCGACGGCGCTACGCTCGATCAGCGAGAGGAGCGCCGATGTCCCAACCGCCGGACGTACCGGAGCCGGCTGAGCCGTCGCCGCCACCTTCCCCTACGGAGCCGGCGGCTTCCCCACCGGAACCCGCGGCTTCCCCACCGGAGCCGGCGATGGACCCGCCGACCGAACCACAGGTCGTAGCGGCAGACGAGCCGCCGACCGAGCCGATCGTGCTTCCTCGCTGGACCGGCTCGGCTCCGATACCGCCGTCGAAGGGCAAGCGCGGCAAGCGACTCGACGACGACACCCTCGACTTCCCGGAGGATCCGTTCGCGGATTGGCCGCCTCCGCCACCCCCACCCGATCCGAATGTGCCGCGCCCGGTCACCGCGCCGCTCGGTAGCTGGCCGGTCGCGCCACCGCGACCGCCGCAGTCGCGACCACCGCAGTACCGCCGGCCGCCCACCGCGCGACCGCCGCACTGGGTACCGCAGCCGCCCCGGCGCCGCCGGCGTCGCTTTCCGTGGACATTGTTCGTGCTGACCACGCTCACCGCGTTGTGCTGCTGCGGCTGTATCTACTGGGTCAAGCCGTTCTACGACCAGTACCCGACGTCCGTCGCCGTACCGCCGGCGCAGGTCGCCGGGCTGACCCGGCTGGAGGACCCGGACACCACCGAGCCGTTGAAGATCAAGGCACGGACCGAGCGCCTGCTCGCCGAGAACGTGTTCGCCGAGGTGTACCGGGATTCGCGCAACCGCCGCGTGACGGTCGTCGGGGCCACCGGGTTCATCCTCGATCCGGAGGGCGATCTGGCGGGCGAACTGGAGAAGCTCGGGCTGACCGGCGTGACCCCGGTCGAGCCGGGTCCGCTCGGCGGGCATCAGCGCTGTGGCAAGGCCGGCGACAACGGGGCGGTCTGCGGGTGGGCCGACCACGGCAGCATCGCGGTCGCCACGTTCGCCGGCCGAGGGGTCCAGGACAGCGCGCGACTGCTGCGCGAGCTGCGCGGTGCCCTGGTTCAGCGGACCTGATAGGTCAGCCACCACCACCAGTCGCCCATCGTGAGCCGCACGTCGGTACCGTACGGCGCGACCATCGCCCGCAGGTCGTCCGCGGTGAAGTAGTTCTCGAGGATCTCGTGGGTCGAGCCGTCGGGCAGTTCGCGAGCCTCGTACGTATCGCCGTCGTGGTGGAACAGGCGCGTCTCCCAGGCCGGGGTCAGCTGGTTGTCGCCGAGAAAGACGACCGCGCCGGGAGCGAGCTCGTCGAGCCGGTACGCGTCGGCGGCGACGACCGTGACCCGTGCCAGGTCGGCCAGCGCGGCCCGGAGGTCGGCGACCATGGCGTCGACCCAGGCCGGCGCGGTACCAGAGTACGCGTGGTCGTAGACGGGTGCCCGCTCGTTGTAGTACGCGCGCAGGGCGGCGTCACTCACTCCGGCGAGCGTAGCGGACGACGTACTCCTGCTCGGTCAATTTCTGGATCTCGCGC
>Ga0209382_10008906_pt1 | contig 12601 bp, 8 predicted proteins | sample SoiMetdeltSBSDD5_FD_187599 | JGI IMG/M metagenome (GOLD analysis project Ga0209382, IMG submission 187599) | Bulk soil microbial communities from a Populus tree surrounding site in Tennessee, USA - Soil MetaG P. deltoides SBSDD5 (SPAdes) (version 2) | ecosystem: Environmental > Terrestrial >... | reverse complement strand
TGAACGCATTCGTCGGCTGGTACGTGAGCGTCGCCTCGAGACCCGTCGCCGTGACGTCGCTGTCCGCGTTGCCGCCGACGTTGACGCCGTTGAAGCTGCGGAACACCTGCAGGTCTTTCCACTTGATCAGATACACGGCGACGTCGTAGCCGAACGCGCTCTCTGCGAAGTTGCCCTTGGCGCCGAGCTCGTAGCTCCACAGCGTATCGGCTTTGACGAAAGGCACTGACAGGATATCGCCGGTCGCCGGGTTGATCAGCGGCAGGTTCGCGGACGCCGGTCGATAACCATTCGCCGCGCGGAAGTACAGCGACATATCGTCGTTCGGACGATAGCGCGCGTTGAACAGATACGTCTGCACGTCATCCGAGACTGTCTGCTCGGGCAGGTTCGGTCCGGCAAGCAGGCCGGTGCCGCTGAACAGCACGCCCATGTCGTTGCTGCTCAAGCGCACGCCGACGGTCGCGTCGAACTGCGGCGTGAAGTAGTAGGTCAGGTTGCCGAACGCCGCCTTCTCCTCGTAGTTCGACGGGAACTGTTGCGTGACGAGATTGAAGCCGCTCGGCACGGCGACCGCGCCCTGGAAGTTCGAGCTCTCCTCCTTCGTGTAGTACAGGCCCACGAGCCATTCGAGGTGCTCGTTGTTCGCCGAGGTCAGGCGGAACTCGTGCGCCCAACGGTCGGTGGAGATCTGCGAGTCGAGCGGCACCGAGTTCGTGCCCGGCGGTGCGCCGACCTGCGCGTCGACCAGCGGGCCGAAGAACCGCGTCAGATCGACGATCGCGACCTGCGAGAACTCCTGGTAGCTGCTCGCCAGCGTCGCCGTGCCCCAGCCGCCTTGGTACTCGATCGTGGCCGAGGACAGCTCGAATTCGATCTCGGTCGGCTCCTCGCCGGCAGTGTTCTGCTTGTACTTGCCGAACACCGGCTGGCCGGTGGTGATGTTGAACGGCACCGAGTTCTGGCCGGTGAACTCGGAGCGCTGGTCCAGGTAGTTCAGCTTGATCTTCCACGGCTCGGACGGACGGAACAGCAGCGTGGCCTGGCCGCCGCGCAGCTGCGCGTCGTTCACGTCCTTGTCCGGGCGCACTGCCTGGTCGATGAAGCCGTCGTTGTCCTGGTAGAACCCGCTGACACCGAGCGCGAGCTTGTCGTTCACGATCGGTACGTCGATGCCCGCCTTGTACAGCTGGTTGAAGCCGCCTTGCGAGGTATCGGACAAGTCGGTCGAGAAGCGGCCGCCGAAGTCGGTCAGCGACGGCTCCTTGGTGATGTAGCGGACCGAGCCGCCCATCGACGCCGCGCCGAACAGCGTGCCTTGCGGGCCTTTGATCACCTCGATGCGCTCGACGTCGCCCAGCAGCGCGTCGAGTGCGAAGTTCGCACCTTCCGCAAACGCTGTGACCGAGCCGTACGGGATGTCGTCGAGATAGATGCCGACGGAAGGCGTCGAGAAGATGTTCGCGACGCCGCGCATCGTGATCGAGCCCTGCCCGGGCGCGCCGTCGTCGTTGAAGTTCACGCCGGGCACGTACTTGAGCACGCCGCTCAGCGAGGTGAGTCCGCCGGCGGCGAAGGCCGCTGGATCGACGACCGCGACCGACGCCGGGACGTCCTGGACTTCCTGGGCGCGGCGCGTGGCCGTGACGATGACTTCCTCGACGGTGATCTGTTCGGCGGCATTGGCGGTGGCCGCACCTGCCAGGGCTATCAGCCCCCACGTGTTGAAGCGACGCATACTGTTGACCTCTCCCCCCACAGGTTCGTTCTACGAACGATGGGACGAGAATGGGATCAAAGCGTCTGCCGATCTATAAAGATTCAACCGATTTCTGGAATCCCCTCGCGCTCACCGGGGTGCTCACCGGCGGCGAAAGCGCCGCCCGCTCTCGGTCTCGTAGCCAGTGATGCGACCGTCGGCGCCGCGCGTGAACGTGAGCAGGAAGTGGTCTTCTTGCGGTGCGCGCGTGTCGGCGGCTTCGAACGAGTCGTAGCTCCAGTGAGTGAGCACGAACGTCGCGTTCGGTTGCATTGCGAGCGCCAGTTTTCCCTCTTTGCTCAAGCCGATCTGCGTTTCGCCGGCCAGCGGATCGAAGTACTTGCCGGCATAGTCGGCCAGCGGCAACGACGGCGGCGCTTTTTGCGCCCGCGCCCGCAGCGCATCGGCGCGCCGCTTGTCCTCCTCGGCCTGCAGGCCGCCGTAAAGCTTCAACAGGTCCGCGTTCCAATCCTTGTCGCGGTTGTGCAGGAAGCGATCGATCACGTCGTACATGAACGCGTGCCGGAAATCGACCGTCGAGGCATTGACGAACATCACCAGGCCGAGCCGTTCCTCGGGCACGAGCGCCGCGATCGCGTTGGCGCCGTACAGGCTCCCTGTGTGCATCGCCAGCACTCGCCCCTTGTAGTCCTGCAGGAACCAGCCGAGCCCGTATGCGTAGAAATGCGGCTTCGCTTGTCGCGCTGCCGGATAGCCGATGCTGGCAAGCAGCATTTGCGGTTTCAGCACTTCCGCGATCGTGTCCGCCTTCACGACGCTCTTGCCTTCGAACGTGCCCTTGCTGAGCAGCATGCGCAGCCACTTCGCCATGTCTGCAACGCTGGATTGCACGCCAGCGGCGCCGAGCGGTTCGAGCGACAGGTAGGGCTCCGTCTCGCGCGCGACCCCATGCTCGATCAGATGCGCGCCGGTCACGTTGGCGCGCTTCGTCAGCTCAGGTCCGGTGAACAGGCTGTCGCTCATGCCGAGCGGCGCGAAGATGCGGCGCCTGACGAATTCCTGGAACGTCATTCCCGAGACGCGCACGACTACTTCGGCAGCGACCACGTACATGCTGTTGTTGTACGCCCAGGTCGAGCGCAGGCTCGAAGCCTGCTTCGCGTACTGCATGTGCTCGATGCTCGTGCGCGTGTCGAAGCCACGCATCCAGAGGATGTCCATCGTCTCGATGCCGGTGCGATGAACCAGCAGGTCGCGAATCGTCACCTCGCGCGTGACGTATGCGTCGGCAACGCGGAACTCCGGAATGTGCTTTACGACCGGATCGTCCCACTGCAGCTTGCCGTCCTCGACGAGCATTCCGAGCGCCATCGCGGTGAACGCCTTGCTCGTCGATGCCAGCGTGAACACGGTGTGCGCGTCGACGGGATCGTTCTGGCCGAGGTGCTTGGTGCCGAAACCGCGCGCGTACACCACTTGATCGTCCTTGACGATCGCGACCGCCAGACCGGGTGCATGCCACTGCTCGCGCGCGGTCTCGATGGCTTCATCGAGGCCGGCCAACGGCTCGTCACTGGCCGCGACAGGGCCTGCCCATGCGAGTACGACGGCCAACGCTGCAAAGAACGATCGAAGCATGCGGAAGTCCTCATCGATGGGGGCGCCATCATCGCTGCTCGACGCCGCGCCGTCACCGGATTGGTGTTTTTCTTCCAGAGGCCGCGAGAAAAAAACTAGCTCGGGAGGTGACGCGCTTGCATATTCCGGCCATAGTCGCGCCGAATTTTCTACTGGAAGGTCCCGATGCGCCGTCTCGACTCGCGATGGGTTCTGCCCGCCTCCCTGCTGCTGCTGTGGAGCGGCGCCTCTGTGGCTGTCGACCAGCAGGACACGCTGCTGTTGGCGCAGCCGGACATCAGCGAACGTCACATCACATTCGTCTACGACGGCGACGTGTGGGTCGCCAACCGTGACGGCAGCGGCGCGTATCGGCTGACGACTGCCGAGGGGCAGGAGTCGCAGCCTCAGTTCTCACCCGACGGTGCATCCATTGCTTTCAGCGGCAACTACGACGGCAACGTCGACGTCTACGTCGTGCCGATCGCAGGCGGCAGCCCGAAGCGGCTAACGTGGCACAGCGCCGACGATCTCGTGGAAGGCTTCGACGCACAGGGTCGCATCGTCTTCAGCTCGCAGAGCGACGTGCAGTCCGCGCGCGACGTCCATCTGTTCACGATTGACCCGAAGGCAGCGTTCCCCGAGCGCCTGCCGATTCCGCGCGGCGTCGATGCCGATGTCTCGCCGGACGGCCGTGCGATCGCGTACGCGCAAACGTCGCCGCAATCGCAATGGAAGAGCTATCGCGGCGGTACTGTCTCGCGCATCGCGATCATGAGCTTCGCCGACCACGCAGTGACGAAAGTTTCGCAGCCGCCCGAGCGCTGCAACGACATCGACCCGATGTGGATTGGCGGCAAGATCTACTTCGATTCCGACCGCCACGGCGAATTCAACTTGCACTCGTTCGATCCGGCGACCGGCGAAGTGCGCCAGCTGACTTCGTACCAGGACTTCCCGGTGGTCAACGCCAACGCGGGCGACGGCAAGGTCATCTTCGAGCAGGCCGGTCACTTGCGCGTGTTCGATCCTGCAACTTCGAACACGACGACGTTGCGTGTCGCAGTCGCCTCCGACTTGCGCGAGACGCGCACCCGGCGCGTCAGCAACGTGGACTACGTGCGCAACGTCACGCCCTCCCCCGACCTCGCGCAAGTTGCACTCGAATATCGCGGCGAGATCGTCACCGTGCCCGCGCAAAAAGGCGCACCGATTCGCGACCTCACCCAGTCGACCGGCGCCAACGACCGTGCGCCGACGTGGTCGCCGGGTGGCAGCAAGATCGCGTGGTTCTCCGACGAGTCCGGCGACTACGCGCTATACGTCGGCGACAGCAAGGGCAGCGCCAAGCCGCGGCGCTTCGCCATCGAAGGCGGCTCCGGTTTCTACCGCGATCTCAAGTGGTCGCCCGACGAGAAGCGCGTGTCGTTCCTCGACAATGCGTACAGCTTGTACATCCTGGAGCTGGAATCGGGCCGCGCGACGCGCATCGCCGAGAACGACTACTTCGGCCACACGCCGTTCATCTCGCACAACTGGTCGCCCGACTCGCAGTGGCTCGCGTACACGCAGAACAGCAATGGCCTGATCCAGGTCGTGCACGTGTACTCGATCGCGCAAAAGAAGTCGTTACGGATCACCGACGGCCTCACCGAAGTCAGCGAGCCGGTGTTCGACCGCAACGGACGGTATCTGTACGTGATAGCGTCCGATCAGGCCGGTCCGGTGAAGGACTGGTTTTCGCTGGCGTCGCTCGACCTGACGTTCACGCATTCGCTGTACGCAATCGTGCTGCGCAAAGGCGATGCATCGCCGCTGCCGCGTGAAGGAGAGACCCCGCCCGAGCCCGCCGGCGGCACTGCCACGACGATCGACTTCGACGGCATCGGCGATCGCATCGTCCCGCTGCCGACCGGCGGGGCGACGTTGCGCAATCTGCAAGTCGGCAAGACCGGCGAGCTGTACTACCTGTGGACGCCGGCAACGGCGGCGATCAACGCATTGAACACTGCCGGTGAGCTGAAGCGCTTCGTCATGAAGGAGCGCACGGCGAAGACACTGATCGGCGGCGTCGATGCCTACTTCCTCTCGGCCGATGGCGAGAAGGTGCTGCTGCGACAAGGCAAGAGCCTGAAGATCGCGCCCGCCGGCGCCGAGATCAAACCGGAGGCTGCGACCGCGGTGCCGATCGAGGACGTCTCGATCACGATCGACCCGCGCGCGGAATGGCGGCAGATCCTGCGCGAGGCCTGGCGGCTCAATCGCGATTTCTTCTACGCGCCGAACTATCACGGCGTCGACTGGAACGCGATGTGGAAGAAGTACGAACCGTTGCTCGATCACGCCGCGACGCGCAGCGACGTCAGCCGCATCATGGCGGCGATGGCGAGCGAGCTGCGCGTCGGCCACAGCTACAGCGGCGCCGGCGAATCGATCGCCAAGCCGCCGAATGTCGGCATCGGGCTGCTCGGCGCAGACTTCGAGGTTGCGCAGAGACGCTATCGCTTCAAGAAAGTCTATGGCGGCCTGGACTGGCGCCCGGACCTGCGCGCACCGCTGCGTGCGCCGGGCATCTCCGTCGCGGATGGCGAGTATCTGCTCGCAGTCGATGGCAAGCAGCTCACGAGCGAGCGCAATGTCTATGGCGCGTTCGAGAACATGGTCGAGAAGCCGGTCGAGATCAGCGTCGGCCCACGCGCCGACGGCCAGGGCGCGCGCACGCTGAAGGTCGTGCCGATCGCGAACGAGCGGCAGCTGCGCTATGTCGATTGGGTGGAGAGCAACATCCGCAAGGTCGACGCCGCAACCGGGGGCCGCGTCGCCTATGTGCATGTGCCTGACACGTCTGTCGCCGGTTTTGCATCGTTCAAGCGCTACTTCTTCCCGCAGAGTCACAAGGACGCGCTGATCCTCGACGATCGCAACAACGGCGGCGGTTTCGTTGCGGACTACTACATCGACATCATGCGCAAGCAGCCGGTGATCCGCTGGGCGACGCGCTACGGCAAGGATCTGCGCACGCCGCGCGCCACGATCGATGGTCCGAAAGTGATGATCATCAATGAAGGCGCGGGCTCCGGCGGCGACTTGCTGCCCTGGATGTTCCGCAAGGCGCAGCTCGGGCCGATCGTCGGCACGCGCACCTGGGGCGGCCTGGTCGGCAATCTCGAGATCCACACGTTGATGGATGGCGGAACCATCACCGCGCCGAACATCGCGGGTTGGGCGCCCGAGGACGGCTGGGTGATCGAGAACGAAGGCGTGCCGCCCGACGTCGAGGTCGAGGATTCACCGCAGTCGCTGCTCGCAGTCCGCGACCCACAGCTCGAGAAAGCGATCGAGCTTGCGATGCAAGCGCTGCAGAAGCAGCCGGCCGCGGAGCCGAAGCATCCGGCGTATCCCAATCGCGTGTCGGCGGGATCAGCGACGCGTTAGCCGCTCGAGGACTTGATTCAACCCAGCGTCGACGGCGGCGAACACGCGCGCCTGTTCGAGCACGGCGAGGAACTGCTCGTTCGTCCCGCCGCGCGTGGCGTGATCGCGCGCGAGCTCATTGAAGTCCGGCGCGCGGTCCTCGCGATCGTGAAGCAGTGCCGCCAGTCCCGCGAAGCTGGTGGCGACCTGACGTCTTGCCACCTGCTCGTCAACGCCTTGCGCAATGAGCCAACGGCAGATGGCGTTCAGATAGGCGAAGTGCGCTGCAATCGTTGCCGTCGACGCCGAGGTCGCATCGAATGCCCGCTCGTTTGGAATCTCGATGGAGCAGCCGAGGCGATCGAAGAGTGCCGCCGCAGCTTCGGTGGGCGGGAAGATCGGCGTCGCACCTTCGCGTGCGGCCACGGCCGGCAGCGGAATGGCGCGAGCGATGCTGTGCGCCGGCGCAACCAGCTGCTGCAGTGTCTCGATCGAGCTGCCGGCCATCATGCTGACGATGGACTGCTCTGCGGAGAACTTCAGCGCCGGTAGCACGGATCGCGCCTCCTGCGGGCGAATGCACAGAAGCACGACGGATGATTGGTCGATGACATCCTGATTGCTCTGCGCGATGCGGACAGTCGCGAACCGAGACGCGAGCTCTGCCGCGCGACTCGCATTCCGCGGCGACAGTACGATCTGCGGGGCGTCCTGCACGCCATCGCAGAGTCCCGTGACGATCGCCGCTCCGATCGCGCCCACGCCGATGATGCCGTACGTCATTTGAGTGGATACCCGCTGAACGTCTTCGCGTCTTTCAGTACGACATGGGTGAATACTTTCTCCACCCCGCCCTCGTCTTGCAAGCGCGCCGCGAGCTCGCGCCACGCGCGGATGTCCGGCACCACGACCTTGAGCAAGTAATCGAACTGCCCGCTCACCTGCGCCGCTTCGACGACCTCTGGGATGTCCTTTACCATCGACTCGAAGCGCGTGAACTCCGCCGGGCTGTGACGCTTCAACGAAATCTCCGCGTAGATGAACAGCGTCGACCGCACCAGCTCGAGCGCGACGTGCGCGTGATAACCCGAGATCACGCCAGCCGCCTCGAGCTGACGAATGCGCGCCAGGCATGCGCTCGGCGACAGCGCCACTCGCGCGGCCAAGGTCTGATTCGTGAGCCGGCCCTCGCTCTGCAGCGCCTGCAGGATCTTCAGATCGGTCCGATCGAGATTCTTCATGTGCAGATTTCTCTTTTGTGACGCAAGCCGGCCGCATGCCCTGCGGCGCTTCCGGCGCGGCGGCGAATTTAGTTCGGCTCCGCGGGCATAACTCCCACGCTTTCAACCGCGTAGCAAAGCGTGGACAGGGTGGTGCTTTTGCGCACACATTTTGCTCACCACACTGGAGCCCGACCACAACGACTCAGCGCCGCAGATGCGCGTCTACCATTCGAAGGCTTCGACCGACCACGATCCGCAGAGCTTCTTTCGGCGCGGCAAGACCATCGCGCATCCCGAGAGCGCCGACCGCTATCGATTGCTGCACCGGAGCGTGCTCGACGCTGGTTTCGACGTCCGCGACGCGGGCGACCACGGTATCGCACCGCTGCGTGCGGTACACACCGCAGAGTATGTCGATTTCATCGCGAACGGTTGGAATCGCCGCGCCGAGATCGATCCCGCGGCCGTTGAGCTGCTGACGACGCAATTCGCGCGACCGCAGATGCACCGACGTCCCGACAGCATGCTCGGGCTCCTCGGCTACTACACCGCAGATACCTCGACTCCATTGCGCGCCGGCACCTGGAGCGCGGTCTACGGAGCAGCTCAGTCCGCGATCAGCGCGGCGGACGCTTCACTGACCGAAGGCGCCGCTTACGCGCTATGTCGTCCACCCGGACATCACGCGTTCGCCGACTGTGCCGGTGGGTTCTGCTACATCAACAACACCGCCGTCGCAGCTCAACACTTGCGCGCGAAGACCGGTCAGCGCATCGCGATCCTCGACATCGACGTCCATCACGGCAACGGCACGCAGGGCATCTTCTATGACTGCGCGGAAGTGCTGACCGTATCGATCCACGCCGATCCTTCGAACTACTTCCCGTTCTACGCCGGCTACCCGGAAGAGATCGGCCGTGGCGCCGGCATCGGTTTCAATCTCAATCTGCCCTTGCCGCATGGCTCGGGCGACGCGCCGTTCCTGCAAGCGCTCGGCACTGCTCTCGCACGCATCCGCGCGTTCGCGCCCGCGATGCTCGTGGTCGCACTCGGGCTCGATGCATCGGAGCACGATCCACTCGGCGTCCTCAAGGTGACGCGTGCAGGGTTCTCGCAGGCGGCGCAGGCAATCGCGCAGCTCGCGCTGCCCACAGTCATCGTTCAGGAAGGAGGCTATTTGTGTCCGGCACTGCCGCTCAATCTGATCGCGTTCCTGCGTCCGTTCGACAGGTAACCGATGCTGCGCGGCCAGTGCGCGGCGCCGTTCATTACCTCGTCCCGGCTACAGCGCCCGCGAAGCTGGCGCCTCTGGCCGAGCCGAAACTGTCGGTGGCGTTCATCCTGCTGCACGAGTTCACGCTGTTCGCGTTCTCCGGCTTCGTCGACGCGTTGCGCATCGCCGGCGACGAGCTGGACAACAGTCGTCAGCGCGAATGCCGCTGGACGGTGATTGCGCCGACGCTGCAACCGGTGCGCGCCAACTGCGGCGTCGAGATCACGCCCTGGGAGACGTTCCCCGATCCGGCACAGTTCGATTACGTAGTCGTGATCGGCGGCCGCATGGAGCCGCAGCGGAATACCGATCCGCGCATCCTCGAATACCTGCGACGCGTCGCGGACCAGGGTGTGGCGATCATCGGCGTCTGCACCGCTACGTTCGTGTTGGCGCGCGCCGGCGTGATGAAGGGCCGGCGCTGCTGCGTGCATTGGAACGCGCGCCTGGATTTCGAGGAGGAGTTTCCGGACCTCAGCGTCGAGTCCGACACGATCTTTCTGGAAGACCGCGATCGCATCACCTGTCCGGGCGGGCAATCGTCCGCCGACGTCGCCTTGCATCTGATCGGCAAGCATTGCGGCGCCGCTAGCGCACGCAAGGCCGCCGCCGGCATGGTGCTCGAAGCAATGCGCGGCAACCGCAGCCCGCAACCGCACGCCGAAGCGGTATGGTTCGGCGAGATCCGCAAACCGCTCGTGCGGCGCGCGATCACCATCATGGATCGGTTCATCAGCAAAGAACTTTCGGTGACGGACATCGCGCGCCGTCTGCAAGTGAGCAACAACACGCTTTATCGCGCGTTCGAGCAGGCCGTCGGGGAATCGCCGGCACGCTTCTTCCGCGTCATGCGGCTGGCCCATGGCCACTGGAGCCTGCATCACACGAACATGTCGATCGCGCAGGTCGCGCACGTCTACAAGTTTTCCGACGCTTCGCACTTCACTCGCATGCACCGGCTGCTCTACGGGCTGACGCCCGCGCAGGCGCGCGAGCTCGGCGAGGACGGTAGCCGTCGCGAAATGCAGGAGCGTCTGCCGAAGGGTGCAGTGGGTCAGGTGCTGGCGGGAGGCTTGTTCATCTTCCACTAGTCGCTTCGATTCCAGAACGGGAGTGAATTGTTATAGATAGCGCGCGTGGGTTACTTTCATGCTCCGTGCCAGCCACTCCAAGCTGCGGGGAGCGAGAACTTGACTGGATTCACCCTGCGCAAACCGTACCTGCTGTTCATCGGCGACGCTGAAGACGAAGCGGAAGCCAAGACTGCGTGCGGTCTGCGCGACTGGGCACGCGATGCCTGCAGAGCTCAGCTGCGGCTGCCACAGGCCCGGCTCGATCTCGGGCTGCCCGACATGACCCCCGACGAGGCGGCGCGCGTTGGCGTGGGATCGCTCGTGATCGGCGTTGCGCCGGTCGGTGGGCAGATTCCCCGCGAGTGGGAATCCGTGCTCCATGCGGCAATCGCCGCCGGCCTCGATGTCGTGAGCGGCATGCATCGGCCGCTCGAAGACGTGCCCGGGCTCGAGGAAGCGGCACGCAAGCGCTGTGTGGCGCTCGTCAACGTGCGTTTGCCGAGACAGACCTTTCCGGCCGGTAGTGGTCGACGCCGCACCGGCAAACGGCTGCTCACCGTGGGGACCGACTGCGCCCTCGGCAAGAAATACACCGCGCTGGCTTTGACCGAGGCAATGCGTGCACGCGGCGTCGCCGCTGATTTTCGTGCGACCGGGCAAACAGGAATTCTGATTTCAGGCGGCGGCATCGCGCTCGATGCGGTCACGGCAGACTTTGCCGCCGGCGCGGCGGAGCTGCTCTCCCCCGACGCAGCGCCCGATCATTGGGACGTGATCGAGGGCCAGGGCTCGCTGTTCCATCCGGCGTACGCCGGCGTAACGCTCGCGCTGGTGCATGGCTCGCAGCCGGACATTCTGATCCTTTGCCATGATCCGACGCGGCGTCATCTGCATGCGTTTCCGGACTTTCCGACCCCCGACCTGCGCGTGGCGGCGACGCGCTACATCGAAGCGGCGCGGCTGACGAATCCGCACGCGATACTGGGAGGTGTGAGTCTGAACACGTCGATGCTCGACGCGACCGCGCGTGCACGCGTTCTCGCTGAGACAGCCGAGTATGTGGGTGTCCCCTGCTTCGATCCGTTGCAGACGTCGCTCAAGGCGACGCTCGACTTCTTCCTGCGCCGATGAAACACCAGCTTTCGATCGAGACGCGCGTCTGGCCGCTGCGTGAGCCATTCGTCATCGCGCGCGGCTCGCAGATCGAGTGCGAAGTGATCGTGGTGCAGCTTGCGGCAGATGGCCAGGTCGGCCGTGGCGAAGCCGTCGGCGTCGACTATCACGGCGAGACGATCGAATCGATGCGAGCGCAGATCGAAGGCGTGCGCGCCACTATCGAGCGCGGTGTAGATCGCGGCCAGCTGCTGGATCTCCTGCCGCCCGGTGGCGCCCGCAATGCGCTGGATGCGGCGCTGTGGGATCTGGAAGCGAAGCGCACTGGCACGTCAGTGTGGGAGCTGGCGGGTATCGCAAAGCCGAAGAGCATCGCGACCTGCGTAACGATCGGGATTCGCTCCATCGCGGAGTACGAAGCGAAGGCTCGCGAACTGTCCCGCTATCAATGGATCAAGGTGAAGGTCTCGGCCGATCGCCCGTTGGATGCCGTGGCGGCCGTCCGGCGCGGAGCGCCCAACGCCCGCCTGGTCGTCGATGCGAATCAGGCGTGGAGCGTGGACGCGCTCCAGCGGCTCGCGCCGGCGCTCGCGCAGCTGCACGTAGACCTGCTCGAACAACCAGTCCACGAGAGCGACGGCGATCGACTGGCGAGTCTCGAGTTGCCAGTGCCGGTGTGCGCCGACGAGCCGGCCAATACCGTCGAAGACCTGCCGCGACTGATCGATCGCTACGACTTCGTGAACATCAAGCTCGACAAGAGCGGCGGCCTCACAGCTGCACTCGACTTCGCATACGCCGCCCGCGCCGCCGGATTGCGCTTGATGGTGGGATGCATGGTGGGCGGCTCGCTGGCGATGGCGCCGGCGATGGTCGTGGCCCAGCTGTGCGAGATCGCAGACTTGGATGGCCCGCTGCTGCAGGCGCAGGACTGGCCGGATGCGATCGAGTATCGGGATGACGGAGTGATGAGCCTGCCGTCGCGCAAGCTCTGGGGTTGACCAAGGTCAAGACAGATAACTCTCGCCAAGACCGCCAAGATCGCCAAGTTCCGGAATGTGAAATTTCAGAAATCTCCCTTGGCGCTCTTGGCGATCTTGGCGAGAGATATTCTTCAGGCCCACTTTCCTTGCGGTTGCCTGCGGCCGGCAAAATAGCGCTCGGTCGC